>Ga0307372_10011947_pt1 | contig 11472 bp, 14 predicted proteins | sample OX1MG_FD_202533 | JGI IMG/M metagenome (GOLD analysis project Ga0307372, IMG submission 202533) | Soil microbial communities from Risofladan, Vaasa, Finland - OX-1 | ecosystem: Environmental > Terrestrial > Soil > Coastal area > Acid sulfate soil | place: Finland: Risofladan, Vaasa | collected...
ACGCTGCGCCGTCGCCTGGCGAGGGCCAGCTGATGCCGAGCAAGGGCGGCAGCCGGACGAACAACCGGACCGGCTCACCAGCATCCGCGATCGCGCCGGTGGCCGGGCCCGCGGTGCTCGATCCCTCGGAGCCGCCGGCGATCGGCGAGGCCGAACCGATTCGAGCGATCGTCGGCGCAGCGGTACCTGTCGGCCGGCCGGGATCAATGGCGGCCATACGGGAGCCGGCGCCGGTCGCCGGCGCGCAGGAGCTCGTGGAGGATCCGGCCGTTGACACTCCGGAGTGGGCCGACCTCTATGCCCGGTCGGTGGAGCGCCACCGCGATGAGCGCGATCGCATCGACCGCGAGCAGGCCGACTCTCAGCGCCTGTGGGAGGAGTTCCTCGCCGCCCAGGGCTCCGAGGTTCCAGAAGGCGAGCGCTCGCTGGCTGCCAACGACGAACTGCACCGGCAGCTGCTCCAGCTCGCACGGACCTCCGGCGGCGAGTACGAGACGGTGGACGTGATCGGGGATCCCAACCAGACCTTCGGCGTTGAGATTGAGTTCGACGGTGCGGACGCCAGCGCCGTGGCCCGCGCCTTCCACGCCGCCGGTCTTTCTTCCACGCCGACCCTGCAGGGCTACCATTCACGCCACGATCCCGGCAAGTGGGTGGTCGAGCGCGACAGCACGGTCACCGGCGAGGTCGTGAGCCCGGTACTGCAGGACACGCCGCAGACCTGGGCGCAGCTGGAGCGGGCGTGCGCAATCCTGCGCGAGAACGGTGCCCGGGTCACGGCGAGAACGGGCGGCCACGTCCACGTCGGCGCTGACTCCGCTGGCATGGACCACGACGTCGGGCGCTTCCGCCGCGTCGCCAACACCTGTGCCTGGGCTGAGGACTTGATGTACCGCCTGGCAGCATCGACCGGACGCGGTGGCCGGCGCCACCGGGGAGCGGGCAACGGCTATCGCTGGTGTGGGCCGATGGGATCGGGCCAGTTCGAGCAGGCGCAGAGCCTGAGCGAGCTGGCAACTCGTGTGGGCGCGAGCCACGGGGTCGGGCTCAACTACGGCAACATCCTCGACACCAGGCGGACCATCGAGTATCGCTACTTCGACTCCAGCCTGGATCCCGCCCGCCTTCAGGCCAACATCAAGCTTGCCTGCTGGATCACCAAGCGGGCCTCGACGCTGCCCGACTCTGCGATCCCGAGCGAGCGCGTCCGCCTCGGCAGCCACGCCGAAGGTCAGGTGGCGGATTCTGGCGATCGTCTTCTCCGACGGTTCGCCGACCTGGTCTTCGTCCGGCCCCAGGACAAGTTGAAGCTGTACTGGCTGTTCCAGCGCTCCGCGTGGCAGCCGGCAAGGAGGGCCGCCTGATGTACCGACGCGTCAATCCCGACACGCCGCGCGAACTGCCGCTGCGGATGCTGTTCCAGCCGATGGGCGGCGGGCTGTTCCATCGCGCGTGCGAAGCGGACACTTTCCGGGGCCTGGTGGCCGCGATCCTCGATGACCCCGGCTACGAGACGGCGGACGTCGAGACGCGGCTGGTGAATCGCCTTCGCATCGCCGACGACGTGCAGCTCATCGCAGAGACCGACGGCAGGCGCCTCGAGGTTGCGGACCATGACGACTCGGGGGCGATCAATATCGCCTCCGACGAACCGTTCATTCGCTCACTGGACCGCCTGGGCTTCGTATCTCTGGAGCCCAGGCTCCAGGGCCCCGAAAACCGACACGAGGAAGGGGGCCGGCATGGATAGGCGGACCACGTTTCAGGTCGGTCGCGGAGGCTTAGTCGTGCTTCTGTCGGAGCGGGCAGTCAAAGAGGCGTGCGCCGAACGCGGCTGGAGCCTGTCCGAACTCGCTCGTCGCGCCGGAATCTCCCGTCCAACGCTAGCCACCGCCCTGAAGGGCCATCCGGTACGTCCACGGACAGCCTGGAAGCTGGCGAAGGCGCTAGAGCAAGGCGCCCCGACCGATGTCGCGCGTCTGTTGGAGGTGGCCTGAATGGAGGAGGGCCGCTCCATTGGAACAAGGGATCTGATCCTCGCGATCTTCAGGTTGGCCGTTGCCGACTACTTAAGCGTCTGGTACGGCCACGACGAACCAGCCCCTACCAAGCGTGGGAATGACAGATTCCAACCGGATGCCGCCGAATTCCTTCGAAGTCAGTTGGCCGAATACCTCGCGGACGCAGCTGGTCTTTCGGCTAGAGCTATCTGGCTCGAGGCGCAGCGCCTCGCAAGTTCGGATGATCAGCGCGTTCGTGCCGCCTGAAGCCTTTGACCGAGCCTGCGAGGCGGACGCCTTCAGGGGCTTGGTTGTGGCGATCCGCGATGACCCCGGCTGACGAGATGGCCGCCGACCCAGAGACGCGGCTGGTGAATCGCCTCCGTCTTGCCGATGACGTGAAGCTGATCGCTGAGGCCGAGGGCCGGCGCCTCAATGTCGCCGATCATGACGACCCTCTGACGATCAACCTCGCCTCCGACGAACCCTTCATCCGCTCGCTGGATCGTCCGGCCACATCTTGTGCCTGAACCATCATGGTTGCCCGCATTGGGCACAACATCAGAGGGGCGGATCGACGCAGCTCCGGCTAAATGGGGACCCCCATACCTTCGAAATCAACCCATCTGATAGCCCGCGGCTGATCCTAGGCTGGCGGTCGGCCGCTGGGCGGCTCACCGGCGGGCGTCTACCCCTGGACGACAACGTCTTCGATTCACTTCGCCGAGTGGCGACAGCCGCCGTGGAGCAATTGGTCAAGAGCGACAGACGGCCTGCATCTCGGGCGGGCCGTCTGTCCAGCTCTCCTGCAGGCTGAGCACTCGAACGCCACGTTCCCGGAACTGCCGCATGGTCGAGAGCATCCTTTTGCTGCTGCTCTGGACTGAGCATCGTGCGCGAAGCTGCTCGAGCCCCAAGAATCCGACGCCAGGCTGAACGGCTCATCGGGTCGCCGTCGTAGGTCTGACCGCCCGGCTTTAGCGCGTAGGGTCGGCCAAGCGGCTTTCGACGATTGAACCACAGCGGGCCTCCCACTCGCGAGGTTCCCTTCCATCCAAGCTGCCCGCACGGCGAAACGCCTCGCCATGCAGACGAAGGGCAATCGAGAGGAGGCGCATCAGTTCCACCGCGTCGATCACCACCTCGGCGATGCCTACGTGCGGTCCCATGCTGCCTGCCCGTTTCGCGTTGTGAAGCACGGCCCAGGGATTCCCGTGAGCTCGAGCCGAGAGGAGGCCATATGTATGCCGTCCCAGGATTTTTCCGTTCGTATCCGGGCTTCTCTCGGGCAGCAGCTCGTCGAGCAACCTCGTCATGGTCGTCGGCGGTGCGCCGACCCACTCTAGTTCCTTCTGGTCGTTCAACTTCTTTTTGAGGTTATGACGATCTGCGACCGCCTCGATGTTGGCGGCGCGCTCCTCATAGTCGATCGGTTTCCCGTTGTCGTCTGTCAGACCGAGGCGTTGCACCTCGTGCAGGTTCTTAGCTCTAACCGTCATGGCCCGGGCGAGCCGCTCGGCGGGTTCTACGCTTGGGTCTAGAAGCCAGCACGCCCATGCATCTCCCTCCAAGGCCGCCCGAACGATGGTGTAGGGCGCGTAATTCCGTACCTCCGAAGCAGGTGCGCCCGGTGGCACCTCACCGGGAATGAACATCGTCCGCAGACTCAGATAGTGATCGAGGGCGACGTGCAGATACATCCCCGCAATCAAGATGGGCTCCATAAGATCTTTGTCTCGGAGTGCCGATTCGGCTTGTGACCCAGCTCGCGGTCGAGTCAGGATCTCCGCGAAGAAAGCAGATCCCGCCGACGTGCATCTCGTCAAGTAGCCAAAAGCGACGCCTGCGACCCGCGCCTCAGTCTCCGTCAACTTTCCGTCGTCAGACATTTGACTTCTTAGCCGAGGCTGCGCGGTTATGCCTTGTACGGGCGGACGCCAGTGCCGAGTCCCGCGAGGAGGTTTCGCATCTTGTGCTCGGCGGCCTTATCGCGCACGGGCCGATGTTCGAGCAGCCACAGGTTGATGAGGTCGTGACTCCGAGCCGCCTCCGGCGACCGCCATGGGAGTCTTGGCCGCAGCGGCGATCTGGTGACGCCCATCTTGGCCAGCCATCGGACGCCGCGCTGGAGCTGAGGTCGCATCGCCTCGCGAGACTGCGGGGCGTAGCCCGACCAGATCATGTAGTAGTCCAAGTCCTGCACGCTGAGCATCTCGAATCAAGTCATTATCCTTCCGTCTGGCCTGGCTCAGGGGACAACCGCTGTCTTTGCCCTCTTCATCGTCTGCATAGAACTCTCCTTCGCCCGTCCAGGCATAGCGGCGGCGTTGATTCGAGGTCCGAAAATGCTCGCTCAACCGCCCTTACTTGGGGCGCAGAGTACCGGCGAACACCTGCCACGCTAGTGCAGACTTCGCAACCAGGCTCAGGACGATGTAGACGCGCTCACCGTACAGAACATTCTTCCATCGGCCGATGCGGCGGTACTGAAACACCATGTTCAGCGCGAAGACGTTGAAGAAGATGAAGAGCGATGCGTAAATGAAATAGACAAAAGTGGGGGGGCGACTGCTGCTCCCGGCACCGGCACCAAACAGGTAGATGCCGATCGCGATCCAGGGCACGGCGCCCGCCAGGACGCCGAACCAGTAAGCGAGCCAGTCGACCGAGACTCGACCTAGGTTGTAGCGCTCCATCGCCCACCCTCCGTGTCAACCTTTAGCGAGACCCCCGCCCGGCCGTAATTAATGAGTCGAGAGGGCGGCAAGGAGACAATCCGAAATGGCAACTATGCTCACAGCGGTGCGATCCGCGGGGCCCGCGCGTCCCCCGCAGGAACCCGACCCGTGACAGCGCCGTACGAGTTCAGAGCCAGACCATGATCACTCTCAAGTCGGTCCTGGTGACGGCTCCGGACGAACTCCGAGGCGAGCTCGAGGGGCTGCATGATTGCAAGCTGGTGAGCGCAGCGGCGGCCCTCGACGGTGGCTGCCAGGCGGATGTCGCCGCCGCGGTGAGCCACGTGTTGGGCACCCTCGCCCGGCGTTGGTTGCAGCTGCACGACGAGGTCAAGCAACATACCAAGGTGCTGAAGGAGCTCACCTGGGCGGCAGCGCCCGACCTTGTCCAGGCCTTCGGGATCGGGCCCGACATCGCGGCCGAGTTGCTCCTGACCGCAGGCGGAGACAAGCTCCCGCATCCATTCCGAGGCGGCCTTTGCCAAGCTCTGTGGCGCCTGTCCCATTCCTGCCTCGTCGGGCATGACCAGGCGCCACCGGCTCAACCGTGGCGGCAATCGCCAGGCCAACGCCGCCCTCTACCGCGCTGTCGTCGTGCGGATGCGATGGCATGCTCCCACCCTGGCCTACGTCGAGCGGCGCACAGGATCACGCCTAAATTTAGGTGGATGGACTGACCGAAGCGGCGGGCAGGTTGAGTTGCGCCTTGACCCACCCTATGACCTGCTGATACCAGGTCCACACTTGGATAGGGTCGCTTTCGGTATCCCGCGCAAAGTACTCGATCGCGTTGGAGCCGAATTCCTTAACGGTCGGAGGACGGGCGAGAGCCTGCTCGAGTTGGGCGTAACGCAGTGCCGAATTGGCAAGCATGGCTGCACGCCAGTGAGTGCGGTCATCGTTACTGCTCTGCGCATTGCCGCCGCCGAAGCCTCGGTACGCGGTTTCGACGAAGTTTGGCCGATCTATCGGATAAGCCACAACCCTCGGGTTGATCGGGCACCTTTCGCCGAAGGCGGCATAGAAGTCAGCGGTGTTGCCGCCGAACCAATGGTTCGCGGGGCCGATAAGGTGCTTAGCGAATCGGGCGATTGTCGGAGCCTTGCCTCGATCAGTAGCAAGGCGGTAATAGAAATGCACCGCAGCCTCCAGTTCGGCCTCGCACGTCCGCCTGATGTAGGTATCCAGGTACTGCTCAGCCCAGGCCCGACGCTCCCTGGTGAGCAGGTCACGCAGTTTCTCGTAGCCTGACCGTCGGACGCCTTGAGATGTGCTGATCGAGATACTGAGGCCGGATTCTGTGCTGTGGCTAACGGGCGCCATGATCTGCTCGGGCGGCCCGAGCAGCTTCTCCGCCGCGGCAATCTCGCCAAAGAATGATTCGGCCACTGGCGCACCCAACTCAGCCATCGCCGCTGCCTGACGGGCGTAGTAGTCGCGGAGGCCTGGGAGTTCAGTTCGCGAGTATGGGCCCTGAGTAATGAACCAGGCAGTCAGGCCGATGCCATGCCAGAACGCAAGAGCGGGACCAAACGCCTCGGCCATTAACAGGTGCGGGGAGATCGAAAGCACGATTCGTTCGGGGGCTTCGGGGATGACTGCATAGTTCCAAAGCCGGGCCACCTCGGAAAGGATGTGTGGTGGAAGAAGGCGAAGATATCGCGTCGGCCCGTAAAGGCTCGCATCTTGGTCAGGATCATTGCCGGAGAGGAATTGGCCCGTATCATCGATTAGTCCCCAAAGCGATGGCATTCCGGCTGTTTGGCGAGCGTGCAGTTCGTCAAAGGCTGACCAGTAAGCCCTGAGAAGGCGCAGGCGCTCCTCGACCGGCGACCCGGCTTCTTGGGGCGAACTCCGAAAGAAAGAAGAGAGAACGCCCTGCGCCTGACTCGGCTCGACTCCGGCGGCGGCGGCGACTTCAGTTATGGGCTTGCTCTCGATGAACAGATGGACTTTCGGGAGCCCGGTGACGATGTCGTCATCCGGGTGAGGGCTTTCGCCGAGATAGTCTAGGAACGAGAGCCAATCGCCACCGAAGTACGCGACTAGAGTGGGCTGAACGCCTCGGCCGAGGACTCGCCGCCGCAGCGCGCGACCCTGCCTGTCAGCCTTCGCGTAGTAGAAGTTCGCCAGTTCGATGAGGCGACTTGCTCTGAAGCTTGCTGCAAACTCTTGCCCTGACACGGCGGCGAGCGTTGCCAACAAGGAAGCGCGCCTCTCTATTTGCTCGGCAGCGCTCCGCACTCGGGGTGGAGTCTCCCCATCGAGGGCCGATGTCGCGAAGCCGAGCGCCTTGAGCAGCGCGCAGTCGCGATCCCAAGTCTGCCTGCGCTCCTCGTATACCTTCGTCGTCGTGAAGAACCCGTTGTGCTCGAGAGGCCGGTAGAGAAGGCGGGCCAGGGGCTCAATGAGACTCCAAGCGCAGAGCGCATCTGGACATCCCCGAACGCCCAACTTGGCGCCGTCGTCCGCGACTGAGCGAACCGCAAACCGGATATTTTGGTGAAAATGAAAAGGGAATTGGAGGATGCCGGCAGGAATGGTGAGTTCCTCCGGGACGAACCACGCGCCGCGCGCCTCCATCTTTCCAAGGCTGTAGGTCTCATCGACTAACAGCCGCTCGCGTGAGGTCAGACCAACGATGCGAAAGCTCTGGAACTGGGCAGTGCCAGTGGTCACCTCGGCTACCTGCTCACCCTTGAGGAGGCGGGTCGCTACCCCATCCAGAAGAGCATCGAGAGCAATAAACGGTTCAGCCCGCGTTGCCGTGAGCTCCACGCTGACCGCAATCGCGACGGTAGAGGCCGCCGCTAGCTGGCGGCCAAAGGTAAGTTCGCTCACTTCGCCAGTTGCTCAACGATGCGGGCGTATTGCTCGAAGGTCACCGGGTTCTCGGTGGCTTGCGCGTATTCCGCGAAGCGTTGAGCAAGGGCATCCATCTGGCGCTCGCGCCGGCGTTGCTCGACTCGAGCCTCGTCATGTACGACGTGTTGCTCGATGGCCCCGCGCTCGAAGAGTACGAAGGTGTCCGGATGCTCCGCTGTTTCGCGCCCGGTCGAGCCGGCCAGCTCCAAAGCACTGCCTGCTGGCGCCCAATTCCCCGGAATTTCGTGCGCTGTTAAAGGATCCATGTCGTTCTCGCGATAGATCGTGTCAATGTGCTCATCCAGGCCAAGCTCAGCGTGGTAGACGATGTCGAGCATCTGCTGCCCCGGTCCGACTCGGCCCACCAGCGCAGGATGAGTGATTACTCGGATCCCCCGACCGACAAACTGATAGAACTCAGCGAAGCTGCCGTAGGGACGCATCGGCACGACAACACAGATGGGCGGGAAATCGTAGCCCTGGGCCAGCATTTTGAGCTGCACTATGCCCTGCAGGCTGCCAGACTCCTTCTCGAAGCGATCACGGATGCTGCGAATCCTCGTGTCGGTCATTGAGTGGTGCAGATGTTCCGTAGGAATACCGAAGGAGCTCGCAATCTCAGCGATCTGCTCGGCATGTCTCTCGCCGAGGGCGGCGAAGAGAACCCGCGGCTTGACGGGGTGAAGAAGCTCGGCTTGGCGGGCGAGCAGGTCACGAACGACTGTCATCACCTGGCGGATAGGCTCCGTGGACTTTGCTGTGATTTGGGCGAGGCGGCGCTCGTCCTTGAGCAATTCGAGGATTGCATCCCGACCGACGATCTCCTCGCGGCTGCCGTCTGGCCATACCATTTCGTAGGTCGTCTGCGTGGGATCCGGCGAGAAGCGATGGACCGCGAGGTTCTTAGCGTTGCCGTCGGCGATGGAGTCAATAAGCCGGTAGCGATAGACAACGTCCGCGTCGATCGGCTTGCCGTCGAGCCGCTGGAAGCATGCCGACATCAGCAATGTGCGGGCGCTGGCGAAGTGCCTGAAGGCGCGCTGGTACGACTCCGACGCCGCTATGTGCGCCTCATCCACCACTATAAAGTCGATGTCCCCTGGCTCGAGTTTGGCCAGCAGATCGTCCGCACTCTCGCCACTCCCGAGGGAGTGGAAATTGGTGACGATGACGTCGGCCTTAAGTAGCTCATCGCGGCTCACGGACTTGATAGCCGCCTCATCCGAGTCGAGGGTGAGCACCTTCGGAGGAGGACAGCCGGGAATCAACGGCCCGCCCGGGAGCCCGTAGAGGACATTGCGGACAGCTTGGTGATCAAAAGCCAAATCGAACGTCCCACGAATGACTCGTCCCGGCGTGATCACCAGGGCGCGGCTGTGTGTGAACGTCAGACAGGCGACCACTCCTAGGGCGGTCTTACCGGCGCCGACGGCCATCACGCAGGCTGCGTTCTTTCCCCCCGAATGGAAGTAATTGAGGAGCGCTCCCATCGCTTCCCGCTGGCACTCTCGGAGTGTCTTCGAGTTGATCTTGGTGCGCGCTTGGTCGAAGTAGCCGATCATCTCGGCCGACAGCCGGGCAGGGCGGATGGCAGCGAAGGGGTCGGGATCCATGTCGGGCGTCGGGATTTCCGGCTTTGGGACAAGCAGTAGTGCCAGGGCCGGGTCAAGGCCGAGGACCGCTTGGAGTTGCTCGACGCAACGCTTCGTCTCCTGACGAATCGAGTCGTAGCTGAAGCGGACGACGATTCGCCCTGTCGACGCAAGGTCGTTTTGGCGCAGACGGTCGTACGTGAAGGCGACGCGGTCGCCGTGGAACTCGTAGCCGTCGAGCTCGATCGCGAATGAGTGATCCTGGCCGCGTATCTCATAGTCGACTCGATATCGGTGCCCGCTGACCTCGACTTCGTACTGGGGAACAACGCGCGCCGCAATTTCAGGGTAGCAAGAGGTCTTGAGGACCCAGCGGACGAAGGCCGATTCCAGGTATGAATCGGAGTGGATATCGATAGACCAGGTATCAACTGCCATCCGGCCTCTCGATAGCCGCAATCCGGGCGCTGATTTCCTCCGCCAACTGGAGGTAGTGCTGCTGCGGGTCGTCGGGCTCCCCTTGGCCTGGGCGACGGCGAAGAAAGTGGGCAGCGCGCTCGGCGATCTGAATCGCCTCACGAAGATATCCCTCGCGCTGGTAGAGCTGGATGAGCTGGTTGAACGCTGGCTGGCCAACCTCCCGTAGATCGAAATCCTCACCGGGATCAAGGGGATGGGCCTCGATCAGCTCAATATCGATCAGGCAGAGCCTTTCAACTTCGTTGAGGGCCCAGGCCGCCAAAGTTCGGCTCGACCAGAGCGTTTGGTAAGCGCCCAGGAGCTTGAAATGGTAGTCGTGGGCGCTCCCAGGGAGCTCAAGCGCTTCGTAAGCGCCACGCAGTCGCTTGTTCAACTCGGCCTCGTTCCGGGGACGGCCAGCGTCGGCCGCCGCGTCGCCATGGGCCGCCGCCGGCGACTGGCTGGTATCGCCCCACATTGCCGAGACGTGAGTTGTGCCGTCGAGAACACTTCGGTATCTCTCGATCCGCGGCTTGGCGTTGACGCCACGAAGTCTGCCGCGATCAATCCCTGAGGGGGGGACGTAGCGGATGCCGGGAATCTCAGCCAGGCGCGGATACCACGTGTACGCCTCGGTCATCCCCGCGTTTGTAGCGTCCTTTCGCCGGAAGCACAAGTAGCCGGGTCAACCGCGCCTGCTCGGTTGCGTCATCCGCGAACACCGCGCAGTAGGAGTTCATTCATTTCGTCGGAGCCCATTCCAACCATCGTGATCGCCAAGACCTGCTCGGGCGTCAGCCCCGCTCGCCCCAACGCTAGCGTCTCTTCCGGGGTCAGTTCCTTGACCATGAAGACGGGGCGCGGCCGTCCTGGATGGAAGTGGAATCCCTCGGCCCAGAGCTGACCGCGTAACTCGGCCACCAGGCGACGAGCCTCTCGCGGCCCCCAGCGGTAGGCGGCACGAAGGAATGGGCTAGCCAGGTCGCCCGGCCGGACCAGCCGCCGGGCGTAACGATCGGAGATTCCGAGAAGGCTGGCGACGTGCTCCGCATCAAATCCCATCGCGCGGGTACGGGGCGACACGCTCCAGCACTTCACGCTTGAGAGGTCCGGTCCGGTTGCTGCGACGAATGAGGAAGGCCACGGACTGACGGCCATTGTAGAGCCCTTCCTCCCCCTGAAAAACCCGACCGCTGATTCATGAAGCCGTAGCGGCAATGGCGTCGGCCGCCGCTCGGCCGATCTGAGGGCCCTGTCCGGGTCGGTAGCCAGAGAAGGCGCCGCTGGAGGTGTGGGTGAAGTCCCGATGACAGGGATGGCAGGCGAAGCGCGGACGGCCGCGGCGGGCCGAAAACCATCGCGCGTAGGGGCGGGCTGCTGGCAGCCATCCGGCGGCGACAGGAGTCAGCTTGAGTTCAGCGTGCGCACGGCGTGCGCACAAAGTGCGGTCGAGACCGTGCGTTTTCGCCTCCTCCAGGGGGATACGCAGTACATGAAGACTTTCCATCGTGCCAGCCTCGGGTCCCTTCCGACGGCGGCCGGGGCGGCGATCCTACTCACGATCCCGCTCGCCGTTCCCGCCTACGCCACCAGCGACCTGAACACCGTCATCGACTGGGTCCGTAACTGGGTCGCCGGGCTTCTCGCCGAGCCGGCGACCCTCTTCCTCACCATCGGCGGCGCGCGCTAGATGTAGTTCCCAAGGAGGTTGTTGACACGCCAGATCGGCGGGTGACCTCCCAGGGCGGTATGGGTTCGGATGAAGTTGTAGCGGTGCAGCCATGCGTTTAGCAAGGCGGCGCGCTCCTGGTTGTCTTG
>Ga0307372_10011948_pt1 | contig 11472 bp, 10 predicted proteins | sample OX1MG_FD_202533 | JGI IMG/M metagenome (GOLD analysis project Ga0307372, IMG submission 202533) | Soil microbial communities from Risofladan, Vaasa, Finland - OX-1 | ecosystem: Environmental > Terrestrial > Soil > Coastal area > Acid sulfate soil | place: Finland: Risofladan, Vaasa | collected...
GCTTCGGGACCTGGGGCAGCTCCGGAGCGGGCCGGGCGAGGGCCTCTTTCAGCCCGTCCCGCTCCACTCTGGCCATGGCCGCCCGCAGCAGGGTCGAACGATCGCGGTCGGTGATGCCCATCTGAGGTTCCCTTCGACTCCCGCCGCCCGGGCCGGACGGCTCGGTGCTCATCATCGCAGAGTGGAATCGGCCCCCGGCACCGCCGATGCGGTGATACTGGGCCGATGGCAACCGGCGGATGGACCTCCGGGTCCCACCCAACCGACCTCGCACTCCCCGGTGCGGTGGGGACACCGACCGGCCGCCGCGGGGGTCTCGGGCCCTTCACCACCTTCGTCGAGTACCGGCGGCCCGACGGGCTGGTGGCCCGTTGGGAGTCGCGCCGCCGGCGCAAGGGCGGGGCCCGGCCCGGGGCCGGCACCTGGTGGGCGCCCGGGGTCCGGGGCTGGTGGATCGGGGCCCTGTTCGCCGTGGGCTCGACCCTGTTCGCCCTGGGCGCGGTGCCCGGCTACGCCGGCGCGGTCGGGACCCGGGCCGACTCGATGACGTTCTTCGTCGGGTCGCTGTTCTTCACCGGCGCCGCCTTCCTCCAGTTCCGCGAGTCGGTCGACGCCGGCTCCGACGGCCCGGTCCGCGGCTGGAGATCGGTGTTCACCAACCGGCCGTCGCAGATCGACTGGTGGGCCGGTGCCGTCCAGCTGGTCGGCACCCTCTACTTCAACGTGAGCACCGGCGTCGCCGTGAGCGACAACCTGAGCGCCGAGGCCGCCCGGCACCACGTCTGGAGACCGGACGCCGTCGGGTCGGTGTGCTTCCTGGTGGCCAGCAGCCTGGCGTGGTTCGAGGTGTGCCACGGCTGGGCGGCATGGGCCCCGAGTGACATCTCGTGGTGGATCACCGCCCTCAATCTGACCGGTTCCATCGCCTTCGGCGCATCGGCGGTCGCCGCCTACGTCGTCCCGGCCACCGGGCAGATCCGGAACGTCGAGCTGTCCAACCTCGGCACGTTCGTCGGGGCCCTGTGCTTCCTGGCCGGGGCGGTGCTCCTCCTGCCGGAGCGGACCGAGAGCGCGGGCTCGCCGTGACGAGGAGGGCACGCCGCCGGGCGGGCGCGCCGGGGTTCCCGCCCGTGACCGACGGCCGGACCGTCACCGGCGGCCGAACGGCGCCGGCCCCCCGAAGTGGTCGTGCAGCACGGTGCGCGCCGCGAAGACCCCGCACATCCCGTGGACCCCTCCCCCGGGGGGCGTGGAGGCCGAGCCCAGGTACAGACCCCGGACCGGCGTCCGGTAGGGGTTCCAGCTGACGGTCGGGCGGAACAGGGTCTGGCCCAGGCTCGCCGCCCCACCGCCGATGTCGCCGCCCACGAGGTTGGGATTGTGCGCTTCCTGTTCGGCCGCCGTTCGGGTCGACCGGGCCAGGACCAGCTCCGAGAACCCGGGCGCGAACCGCTCGATCTGGGCCTCGATGGCCGTGGTCATGTCCACCGTCGACCCCGGGGGAACGTGGCAGTAGCCCCACAGGGTCTGGTGGCCGTCGGGGGCCCGGGTGGGATCGGCCACCCCCGGTTGCACCACGATGCAGTAGGGGCGCTCGGGGTGCCGCCCGGCGTGCACCTCGGACTCGCTGTGCGCCACCTCGGCGAAGGTGCCACCGAGGTGGAGCGTCCCCGCCCGCCGGCACACCGCCGCGCTCCAGGGGACGGCGCCGGAAAGGGCCCAGTCCACCTTGCACACCCCGGGCCCGTGGCGGAACCGGGCCAGGGCCCGCCCGTACCCGGGCGGCAGGTCGGGACCGGCCAGCGCGGCCAGGCCGCCCGGCGACGTGTCCAGCACGACCGCGGTGGATTCGGGCAGCTCGGACAGCGACCGGACCGGCTGACCGGTGACGACGGTGGCGCCGAGGCGCTCCAGCTCGGCCGACAGCGCAGCGACGATGCCCGAGCTCCCGCCCTGGACGACCGGCCAGCCGACGGCATGCGCGGCCATGCCCAGCAGCAGCCCGAACGCCCCGGTCAAGGGGGCGGTCAACCGGGCCGTCGAATGGGCCGACACCCCGGCCAACAGCGCCCTGGCCGGCTCGCACTCGAAACGGCTGGCCAGCCGGCGGGCCGACGGCACACCGGGCAGGCCGAACCGGGCCAGCGCAAATGGATGGGCCGGGACCGACCGCAACGGGCCGAGCACCTGGTCGACGATCACCGGGGCGCGGTCGACCAGCGGTCCCATCAGGCGGCGGTAGGCGGCCCCGTCGGGTCCGAGGGAGTCGGCCGTCTCGTCCACCGATCGATGGGCGGCCCCGGCCCGTCCCCCGTCGAGCGGGTGGGCGAAGGGGACCGCGGGCTGGCACAGGGACCGGCGCAGGCCGTCGAACACCGGGCGGCGGAAGAAAGGGGAGGCCGCAACCAGCGGATGGACCGCGGAGCAGACGTCGTGGCGGAAGCCCGGCAGGGTCGACGAGTCGGTGCGGCATCCGCCACCGGCGACCTCGGCCCCTTCGATGACCGTCACCGAGAGTCCCGCAGCGGCCAGGGTGATGGCGGCGGCCAGCCCGTTGGGGCCCGACCCCACGACCACCGCGTCGAGCCGGCTCACCCGCGGGCCGGGCGGCACGGGGCGGATCGCATGCCCCCAGTCTTACCGGTGGGGCACCGCAGCCGGTTTTCGCTCCTGCGGCCCACCGTCCGAGGCCGCGGCCGGCGCCATCGCCTCGTTGGCGGTCCTGGGCCTCCGGGCAGACCCCCGGACGTCCGCAGCCTGGCGCCGTGCGGTGGCCGGAGTCGACGACCACCCGATCGCCCGCGCCGGCCCCGACCAGCCCGACCGGGCCCCGACCAGCCCCGACCGGGCCCCGACCGGGCCCCGCCAGGTCCGCGGTGCGTCCCAGAGCCTGTCCGGGACATCCGGGCCGGGCCTCGGGAACCATCGGTCCCGCGGAAGATCCAACGCCGATCCGGTGTTGAATGGTCTACGGAAAGAGAAGGAGGAGTCCGGCAAGTGGAGCGACGAGAAGAAGCGAAGCGGACCGTGGAGGGTGGCGAACAGCTGAGCACCGGCGGGGCCGCCGCGGAGGACGGCGGGGCCACCGCGGAGGACCGCGGGCCGACGCCCGGCGACGCCCTGCGCTCCCTCCCCACCGAGGCCCAGCAGCGGGGCGCCCGGTTCGTGTCGGCCCACGCCATGCAGGCCAAGCTGTTCTCCGTCTACGACGCCGCGGCCGCCGCCGAGGACGCGCTCGCCCTGGTGCAACAACAGCTGACCCTCACGTTGGACCGCAGCTACTACGACGCCGACGAGATCGAGAGCATGGCCGACCAGCTCGACTACCTGCTCGCCCTCGACACGCTGGACCTGCCCGACAGGCAGCGGGCCTCCGACAACGAGCTGGTCTCCGAGGAGTAGGGGGAGCCGGCGGCCGGTTCAGCCGGCCAGCTCCTTCACCGTGGCGATCAGGTCGGCCGGTCGCTGGTCCCCCACCGGGACCGGCGTCACCTGCAGGTGGGTCACCCCGGCTTCGCGGAACGCGGCGATCCGCTCGGCCACATAGCTCTCCGGCCCACACAGCGAGGTCAGCTCGAGGAGCTCGGGGGGGACCCGGGCCTCCGCCTCGGACTTCTTCCCGCTCAGATAGAGGTCCTGGATGTCCTCGGCCTCGGCCTCGAACCCGTAGCGGCGGACCACGTCGTTGTAGAAGTTCTTCCCCTTGGCCCCCATGCCACCCACGTAGAGGGCGACCATGGGCCGGGCCAGTTCGCGCAGGGCGACCACATCGTCACCCTCGCCCACGGCCAGCACCCCGCCGGCGGTGATCTGCAGGGGCCCGAGGCCGGGGTCGCGTCTGGCCCGTCCGGCATCGAGGGAGGCCCCCCACACCTCCCGGGCCTTCTCGGGGATGAACAGCATGGGGATCCACCCATCGGCCAACTCGGCCGTCATGGCCACGTTCTTCTCCCCCAGCGCGGCCACCCAGACGGGAATGGACGGGCGCACCGGGTGGACGATGATCTTGAGCGCCTTGCCCAGTCCGGTTCCCACGCCGGCCGGGAGGGGCATGTCGTAGTACGTCCCGGCATGGACGAGGGGCGCCTCCCGGGCCCACACCTGCCGGCAGACGTCGATGATCTCGCGGGTGCGCCCGATCGGCGCGGAGAAGGGGACCCCGTGCCACCCTTCGATGACCTGGGGCCCCGAGGACCCGAGACCCAGATGGAACCGTCCTCCGGACAGGGCGTCGATACCGGCCGCGGTCATGGCGATGAGGGTGGGGGTGCGGGTGTAGATGGGCAGTATGGCCGAGCCGATCTCCACCCGTTCGGTGAGGGCGGCCAGGTACCCCATCTGGCTCGGGCCGTCGAGGCCGTAGGCCTCGGCCACCCACACCAGGTCGAGCCCGGCCTTCTCCAGTTCGACCACCTGGGCCGCCGCCGCCCGGAACCCGCCCGCGTAGCCGAGCATGGTGCTGACCAACATTCGTCCTCCTTTGTCGGGCCCTACTCCCACAATCGCACGCTCATCGACTGGCTGGCCGTGGCCAGCAGGGCGCCCTGCTCCGACCACAGGTGGGCGATCCCCTGGCCGTAGCCGCCCACCAGCGCCTGCATGCGGATGTCGCAGAGCACCCATTCGGTCGGCTGCAGCTGGACCATCCGCAGCGTGTTGTCGAGGCTCCGGGACATGACCCGCCGGGCCAGGGGCTGGGAGACGCCGCCCGAGACGTAGTCCCCGATGATCGCCAGCGTCGCCGCCGAAGGCTCCAGGTGGCCGGGAACCCGGGCCCACAGGGCACTGGTCGGCTCCCCCGGGGCCCCGGTCCCGGCGCCGATCTCCTCGAACGACAGTCCCCGGGCCAGGCGGACGTCGATCCGGTCGAAGATCGATGTGGAGTTGAAGGCCGGGAGCCGGCGGGGCGGGCACTCGTCGGGCGGGGGCACCTCCGGGGCGGTGGCCCACACGCCCCCGGCCTGCAGCGTGCCCGGGGCCCCGACGGCGGCGTTGACGGTCAGGATCTCCGTGTCGCCCACGTTGCCGACCACCCGGCCCTGGGTGACCCGCCGGCCCACGGCGGCCAGGGTGACGGTCAGATCGAGGACCGACCCGGTCGGGGCGTAGGACAGGTACTGGGCCGTCGACCACACCGTCGGGCGCTGCGAGGCCGACTCGATGGCCACCAGGGCGGCGCCCAGCCCGCAGCCGCCGAAGAGGAAGTTGCCGGGCGTGGTCAACTCGGGCACCACCGCCAGCCGCCAGTGCAGCCGGTTGCCGACCGGCTCCATGCCGAGGAACTCCCGGGCGTCGGTCACCCGCAGGGGACCCGGGCGACCGCGCCGAGGATGCCCGGGGCGGCCCCGCCGTCCGATCGGGTCAACTCCGGGGCACCTCCGACCACGGCATCTCCTTGTCCACCCGGACGTCGCCGGGCAGCCCGAGGATCCGCTCGCCCAGGATGTTGCGCTGGATCTCGGACGTGCCCCCCTCGATCGAGTTGGCCCGCGAGCGGATGAACATCTTGCGGGCGGAGCCGGCGGGGCCCACCAGCCCCAGGCCCTCCGACCGCCGCATGGTGTAGTCGTAGCCGACCAGGCCGGCGGGGCCGAGCAGATCGATGCAGAGCTCATAGGTGCGCTTGTTCACCTCGGCGAACATCAGCTTGGCGATCGAGCCCTCGGGACCCGGGTTGCCGGCCTTGCGGTTCTGGCCGGCCCGGATGTTGGTCAGGCGCAACACCTCGGCTTCGATCCACGACCGGACCAGGCGGTCCCGGTCGACCGGATTGTGACGGGACACCTCGGCTTCCCAGATCCGCAGCGCCTCGGCGATCGACCCCGATCCCCGGGTCGGCGGACCGCTGGCGCCGCCGATGGAGGTGCGCTCGTTGGACAGGGTGGTCATGGCCACCCGCCACCCCTCGCCGACATCCCCGATGCGGTCGGCGTCGGGGACCCGGACCTCGGTCAAGTAGACCTCGTTGAACTCCGCCTCACCGGTCATCTGGCGCAGTGGCCGGACGTCCACCCCCGGGGCGTGCATGTCCAGGGCGAAGTAGGTCAGGCCCTTGTGCTTGGGGGCCTCCGGGTCGGTGCGGGCCACCAGCATCCCGCGGTCGGCCACGTGGGCCAGGGTGTTCCACACCTTCTGCCCGGAGACCACCCACTCGTCCCCGTCGCGGACGGCCCGGGTGGCCAGGCCGGCCAGATCGGATCCCGACCCGGGCTCGCTGAACAGCTGACACCAGGACTCCTCACCGGTGAAGGTGGCCCGCAGAAGCCGGTGGCGCAGCTCGTCCGAACCGTGGGTGACCACCGTCGGCCCGGCCATGGTCAGCCCGAAGAACTCGCGGGCTCCCGGCGGCCGGGCCCCGGCTTCCGACAGGCGCCGGTCGACCTCCCGCTGGAGGTCGGGGGGGAGGCCGAGACCTCCGTAACCCTCGGGGAAGGACACCCAGGCCAGCCCGAGGTCGAACTGGCGGGAGCGGAACTCCTCCGCCTTGGCCGCACCGGGGTCGACCTCTTCGAGCAGCTGGCTGGTCCGATCGTGGACCAGGGTCGCGTCGTCGGCCATGGGCCAGAACTTAGTTCGCCGCTGGAAAACATGGGGCGGTCGGGCTCGCTCCCCGGGCCGGTCAGGGCTGGAGCCGGGTGATCTCCCACCCGCCGCCCGCGGGCGCGTACCGGAGCCGGTCATGGAGCCGGTCCGGGCGGTTCTGCCAGAACTCGAACGCCCGGGGGGTCACCCGCAACCCGCCCCACCACGCCGGCCGGGGTACCTCCCGACCCGAATACCGGGCCTCGAGTTCTGCCACCCTGGCGTCCAGCAACGCCCGGCCCCCGATGGCCCGGCTCTGGTGCGAGGCGTGGGCGGCGATCTGGCCGCCCCGGGGGCGGGTGGCGAAGTACTCGTCGGACTCCCGGTCGGCGGTGCGCTCGACGTGTCCCTCGATCCGGACCTGGCGGCCGGTCGGATCCCAGTGGAACAGCAGGGCGGCCTGGGGATTGCCGGCCAGCTCGATCCCCTTCCGACTGTCGTAATTGGTGTGGAAGACGAAACCCTCCTCTCCCCAGGACTTGAGCAGGACCATCCGCGCCGACGGCCGGCCCGCGGCATCGGCGGAGGCCACCACCATGGCCTCCGGGCTCGCCATCACCCGCGCCGCCCCGTCGAACCAGCGCCCGAACTGCACCAGGGGGTCGGGGTCGGCGGTCGCCTCGAGCAGCGGCTCGACGGGCTCGGTCATCAAGGGGACCCTAACCTCGTGGTCGACCACCTCGGTCCCAACCTCGGTGGGCGGGGGCGGCGCCATGGCCGGGGCGCCCCCGTTGCTAGATTGCGCCGTCGTGGACGGCTCCATCGACGTCGCCGCCGAGCGGGCCTCGACGCCGGGGTGCGCCACGGTGGCCCACCTCAACAACGCCGGTGCCGCCCTTCCGACCGCCGACACCGTCGGGGCCATGGTCGACCACCTCCGGTTCGAGTCCGAGCGCGGCGGCTACGAGGCGGCCGCGGCGGTGGCCGACCGGCTGGTTGCCCTGCGGGCCTCGGCGGCCCGCCTGCTCGGGGCCGCGGCCGGCGAGGTGGTGGTCACCGGTTCGGACACCCAGTCGTGGACCAAGGCGGTCTGGGGGTTCGCCCTCGGAGGGGGTATCGGCCGGGGCCAGCGTCTGCTGGTCGACCGGATCGCCTACGACAGCCACTACCTCGCCCTGCTCCAGGTGTGCGACCTGTACGGGGCGGGTATCGAAGTGGTGCCGAGCCTGGCGGACGGGACCCTCGACGTGGCCGCCCTGGTGGACGCGCTCGGGTCCGGACGGATCGCCATGGCCGCCCTCACCCACATCGGCACCCATCGCGGGCTGATCAACCCGGTCGCGGAGGCCGGCGCCGCCTGCCGGCGAGCCGAGGTCCCGTTCTTCCTCGATGCCTGCCAGAGCGTGGGGCAGATCCCGGTGGATGTGGCGCGCATCGGCTGCGACGTGGCCACCGCCACCGGCCGCAAGTGGCTGCGGGGCCCCAGGGGCACCGGGCTGCTGTTCGTGCGGTCGGACTTCGCCGACCGGCTCCGACCCCCGGGAATCGGATGGAGCTCGGCGCTGTGGGAGGACGCCGGGCACTACCGGTTACGGGAGGGAGCCGACCGCTTCCTCGACTTCGAGGTCCCTGTCGCCGCCCACCTCGGCCTCGGCGTGGCCATCGACCACGCCGTGGCCCTGGGTCTCGATGCCATCGCCGCACGGGTCGGTGGCCTGTCCGAGCGCCTCCGCCGGCACCTGGCCGGGATCGGGGGCGTCGAGATCCACGACGGCGGGGTTCGACGAGGCGGCATCGTGGCCTTCACCGTGGCCGGGGCGGTCCCGGCGGCAGTGGCGGCTTCGTCGGGGGCGGCGGGGATCAACGTTTCGGTGAGCGAGGCGCCGTGGGCCCGGCTGGACATGACCGCTCCCCGCCCGACCGTGGTGGTGCGCGCCTCGCCCCACTACTACAACACCGACCAGGAACTCGACCGCCTCTTGGACGTAGTGAGGCGGTGTGCCACCGGGTGACCACGCATCTATCGGATGGGGCCCAGCCTCCCCCACTGGGCAGCACCCGGTCCGCCGAGCGAAGCCGGCCGATAGACCCGAGCCGAATCCCCTTCTCTAACTGTCGGAAATAAACGAGGACGACTGGCCGAATAGAGCTCGATTCGGAGATGACCCAGCTGCCCACACCACTTCTCGTCCATACGGCTTCTCGATAGTGGCGCCCCCCGATTTCAACAGCACCACATTGGCAGGTTGGGTGCACGAAGCAAACGAGCTGAACGAGGTGCAGCGCCAGTGAACGGTCCAGTAGCTTCCGCCGTTATAGGTTCCAACTGACGCGATGAGGTCGTAACCGCCGTATGAGTCGGCGATAACGGCCGGGTTCTCGACTGCCGACCAGCATGGCGCTCCGTTCCCTCCGGTGCCGGTGCAGGGGTTGAATCCGTTGGCCGGACCTCCCGTGGCGGCCGCAGCGGCGCCATAACCGAGGCCGATGTTGGTGGGACCGCTCGCGAACGAGACGCCGGTCGGGCTGTAGGACAACTGAGCTTCGTAGAGAAAGGAGTCATTCCCCGGTCCCTGCGGCTGCTGAACGCTCCAGATCATGTGTACGGCACCATTCGCATCGAACAGATAGGGATCGAACCAGCCTGCGTCCGGATAGGTGGCCTCGTTGGGATCGCACAATCTCGTTGACATGATGGCAAAGCCGCCATTGGGACCGCTGTTGGAGTAGGCGAATCCCAGACAGTGTGCCCCGGGGGCGTAGCCCGCAGAAAAAGCCATCAGATAGTCGTTGCTGTTCACTCCCCCTACTTGGATGACATCTGGTGCCCAGTACTCAAATGGTTTGCACCAGCTGCACGTCCCCGTCAGTGCGTCATGATAGGAGCCTGCCACCTGATTGGGCGGGTTGAGGCTGTATTCGCTCCAGGTCGGAATGCGATCGAAACCCACCTCGGTTGTGAATACCTGGCTCGCGGTGTTGGTACCGGGGAATTGGACAACCGAGGGATCCGCCCATTCGATGTTGTGGACAGGATCGTTGATCATGATGGGATACACCGGAGTGTTGTCGAGCGCCAGGCAACCTGTCGACACGACGACAACGACGACGATCCCAATGACTGCACTGATACGTCGCATGGTCCCTCCATTGTCGATGGTTGAGGATTGCAGCCAACGGCTGTCGCTCCGGGTTCTCGGAACACTATCGCCAAGCAGCCCACAGAGCCGGTGTGAAGTCTGCGCAGGTGGGGGAACCGCGTCGGCAGAGGTCATCGGCGGCGTCAGACGATGCCGATGGGAGAAGCCGACTCTCCTCGGGCGACCGGTGAGCAGGTGCTCCGCGTCGGGGAGTGCGCCCGTTGCGGAACCGGGTCCCCCTCACCCCAACTCGGCCAGCACGTCCTCGGCGCTCTGCTCGCCCGAGCGGACCGCACCCTCCATGTACCCGTTCCAGACCGGGGAGCACTCGGCCCCCGCCCAGTGCAGCCGGCCGACGGGCTCGGCCAGGGCGGAACCGAAGTCACCCCAGACCCCGGGCGTGAAATGGGCGCCGTAGCAGCCCCGGCTGAACTCCTCGGCCATCCAGTCGCGCTCGATGTACTGGCGGGGGTCGGCCGCCCGGCGGCCGAAGTAGCGAACGAAGCACGACAGCGCCGCCGCCCGGCGGTCCTCCGGCGTGAGGCGGGCGGCGGCCCGGCCGTCGTTGGCCTCCATGAACCCCATCAGTACCCCGGGCCTCCCGTCCGGCGGCGAGTTGTCGAAGGTCACCTTGACCGGTCCCCGGTCGGATGCGGCCTGGCCGGTCAGTCCGTCGTCCCGCCAGAACGGCTCGTCGTAGACGGCACAGAGCTTGATGACCGAACCGGCCGGCAACCGCTGGGTGAGCTGATCGCGCCACGAGGGGAGGATCGGGTCGTACTCGAGACGCCCGGCCAGGGTGGGAGGGAGCGTCACGATCGCCCGTTGGGCCTCGAAGGTCGCTCCGCCCCGGGTGATCACCGACACCCGGTCGCCCCGCTGCTCGATCCGGCGCACCGGACTGTCGAGGTGGACCCGGTCGCCGAGGTCTTCAGCCATGGCCTCGGAGATCCGGATCGAGCCGCCGACGATCCGGTCCTGTTGGGCACCGTCATCGGTGCTCAGTAGACCCTCGAGGTCGGTGCCGGAGTGGGCATAGAAGAGGGCGTGGAGCGCGGACAGGTTGCTGCTCTCGGCCGAGAACACCGCCTCGGTCGCCACCCGGAAGTAGTTCCGCGCCGTCGGGGTGCGGAGGTTCCGGCGGATCCACGTCTCGAAGGTCTGGTTGTCGAGAGCCCTGGCCCCCGGCCCGGTCCACGGCCGGTCGAGCGGCACCCGGTCGGCCAGGCGCTTGAACCGGGTCATGCCCTGGAACAGGTCGGCCAGCACGAACGGATTGAGCCTGGGCACCGCCCCCCGATGGGAGGGCATCCGGCTCTCGGTGCCGCCCAGGTGGACGACGTGCTTGCCCGTGTTGAAAGTCGGGAAGGTCTCGAGCCCGAGCTCCTCGACCAGCGCGTACATGCGGGTCTGGGTGGGGCCCAGCCACTGGCCGCCGAGCTCCACGGGGGTCCCGCCGGCGGTGTGGCCCCCCTCGGTGCGCCCTCCCACCCGGGGCCGGGCCTCGACCACCTGCACCTCGGCCCCGGCCGCGTGCAGCGTGCGGGCGGCGGCCAGTCCGGACAGGCCGCCTCCGACCACCAGCACCTGCGTGTCTGTCACCTGGCCAGCTCCTCGTCGATGCCGGCCGCACGGTCGATCCTCCGCCAGGCCCGGCGGACCCACGCCGGCCGGGTGTCGCCCGGGCGGGCGGCGCCGACGTCGTCGAACCAGCGGTGCTCGAGCCGGTCGGCGGCGCGGAAGGCCGACTCGGACGGAGGAGGGTCGGCGATCCAGCGGGCCTCGGTCCGCTTCCGGGCGTAGCCGTAGC
>Ga0307372_10011949_pt1 | contig 11471 bp, 9 predicted proteins | sample OX1MG_FD_202533 | JGI IMG/M metagenome (GOLD analysis project Ga0307372, IMG submission 202533) | Soil microbial communities from Risofladan, Vaasa, Finland - OX-1 | ecosystem: Environmental > Terrestrial > Soil > Coastal area > Acid sulfate soil | place: Finland: Risofladan, Vaasa | collected...
TTTTCGACACAGGCCAGCACGAAAGCGGAATTGCGGCCGCCGATTCCCTGCCCCATCACGGGGCTGCTGACTTCTCCATCGACGATCAGCGCGACGGGCTTGCCATCAAACGAACGCGAGATCGCATCGAGCTGCGCGAGCAAATGTTGCGCCGCCTTCTCGACCGGCCAGCCGTCGGTCGCGTTGTCGCACACGGTCAAAAATCCGGCAGCCTCTGTCGCAACGTGCGCGTGATGAAACAAATCGCGCCTGCCCAGAAGTAATTCAAATTGGGCGCGCGCAAAGGCGGGATCACCTGGCTTCGGAGTTTCGACCAGCGCGTGCTGCTCGAACTTCGTCCGCAGCGATGCCGGCAATTTATCGAGCAAGTGGTATTCCCGCGCCACACGCTCGGCGTCCGCGATTGTCGTTGGATCCGGAAGCGTGGGACCCGAGGCAAGGGCAGATTCTTGGCCTTCCGGCACGTCTGTAACGCCAAATGTCAGCTTCATCGCTTGCGACGCCGCGGCGGCGAGACGCCCGCCCTTCACGGCGGAAAGATGCTTGCGGATCGCGTTGATCTCTTCGATGGGTGCTCCGCACGTGACCAGCGCATGGTTCAACTTCACAAAATCATCCAGCGAAACATTTTCGTCGAGCGGCAATTCGACCAGAGATGAACCGCCGCCCGAAAGCAAAAAGAAAATCAGCGTTTTGTCGCTGCAGCCGCGCAGCAATTCGAGAATCGCGCGCCCGGCGCGAAAACTTTCTTCGTTGGGCACCGGATGCCCCGCAGCAAACGTCTTCCACCCGTCCAGCGTGTGCGATGGCTTTGTGGGCCCGGCAAGAATTCCGCGGACGCGAAATTCCGGGGCCAGCACGGCATTGAGCCCTTCCGCAAGCGCAACCGCAGCCTTGCCCATCGCAATCGCGACAATCTCGCGATACGCGCGCAGATTCACTTCCGCGTCACCCGCTTGAATCACTCCGTCGCAAAGCCGGAGTTTCTGCGCGAGCGTCGCCGGTATGTCAATTCCCGCGATCGTGTTGGCGAAGATTTGCCGGGCGAGAGCCTTGCGATCATCCATGGTAGCCGTCAGTTTACGTGTCGAGCATCCTGAAACAAGAATAATTCATGCTTTTTCGAGGGCGGCGGCTCCGGCGCGAGCGACTTCCAAATCTTGGTCTTCCGAACCGGCGCTCACGCCAATCGCGCCGACGATCTGGCCATCGACACTGAGCGGGACACCGCCACGAATCGGCGTTTGTGCGGAAGAATTCGCGAGCGCGAGGCCCAGCGCCAGAACGACATTCGGCTGATCGCTTGAGATTGCGGCGCCGGTGGGAGCTCGGCGCATCGCCGCAGCCTGCGCCTTCACGAGCGCCACGGAAATCGACGCCGGCTTTGCACCGTCCATGCGCGCGAATGCCAGCAGATGCGCGCCTTCATCAACCACGGCGATATTCATGGGACAGCGAATTTCCTGCGCGTGTTTTTCCGCCGCGGCAAGAACGGCGCGCGCGCCTTCGAGCGTCAGCTTCGGATGATTTCGCGTGACCAGCGGCATTTGGTTTGCTCCCTTGCTATTTTGCAGCGAGGACTTCAGGGTTAAGCGCGTTGGGCGGACGACGTCCGTCGAACAGCGCGATCACATTTTCAACGGCGATCACGGCCATTTTTGTGCGCGTCTCCACCGAAGCGCTGGCGATGTGTGGCGTGAGAATCACATCCGTGCGCGCGACGAGCGCCGGATGGACTTTTGGCTCGTTTTCGAAAACGTCGAGCGCCGCGCCCGCGATTTGTTTCGCATCGAGGGCGGCGACGAGCGCAGCTTCGTCCACGACGGGCCCGCGGGAAGTGTTGATCAGGTATGAGCTCGGCTTCATTTTCGCCAGTGTTGCGGCGTTGATCAGGCGGCGCGTTTCGGGCAGCAGCGGCACGTGAACGCTGACAAAATCGGCGGCGGCGAGCAGACGGTCGCGGTCGACATATTCCGCGTGCAGGTCGCGCTCCACTTCAGGCGCAGCGCGCAGCGCATCGGTATAGAGAATGCGCATGTCGAAACCTTGGGCGCGCTTTGCCATGGCGCGGCCGATACGTCCAAAGCCGATGATGCCGAGCGTCTTGCCGGAGACATCCGAGCCACAGAGTTGGTCGAGATTCCAGCCCGGCCAGGTGCCCGAGCGCATCCAGGCGTCGCCTTCGACAATGCGGCGGGCAATAGCCATAAGCAGTGCGAACGCAAAATCGGCGGTCGTGTCGTCGAGAACACCGGGCGTATGCGTGGCGACGATTTTGCGGCGCGTGCACGCGGCGACGTCAATGTTGTCGTAGCCGACCGAAACAGTTGCGGCGATGCGCAGGTGCGGCGCGCGGTCGAGCAATTCGTCGTTTACTTTTTCCGTGAGCAAGCAGATGAGCGCATCTTTGTCTGCAACGCGGCGCAACAATTCGTCACGAGGCGGCCGTGGCTGGCCGGTCCAATAATCCACTTCGAAATGCGTTTCGAGCAGGGCGCGCGCGGGCGCGAACAGGCCATGAGTGGCGAATACTTTTGGTTTCATGATCGAGATCCCCGATAAAACACCGCGAGCGTCAGTAGCATATCGCCACGCCGTGTGTCAACGCAGCATGAGCGCGGCGTATCCCGATTGCACGGGAAGGCGTTCCAGTCTATATTCGCGCCAGATGCGCGATCCGCTGGTCAAGTATCTCATCGGCACCTGCATTCTGAGCGTCGGATTGGTGATTCTGCTTTCCGCGACGGAAATCGCGCGTGGCTTAACTCATCTCTGGGAGCATTGGCTAGGGAAGCGTTCGGCCGAGTCGGCCGCGCCTCGCGCCCGCTTCGCCGATTCGAAGCAGCCACAGTATCGCGCCCGGCTGCTGATGTGGCGCGTGATTGCCGCGCTGATTGTCATCGACGGATTCATTTGGCTTGCGCGCGCCACCTCGGAAGTATTTCGCGCCATGCCGCACACAAAGCCCTGATATTTTTGCGTCACGTTGACGCCAGCGGAGACGCGCGACTATAGTGGTTTTCGAGCGTCTAACCATTCGTCCAACCAACTATGGATCGTCACCTCCTTAACGAATTCGAACGCTTCCTCGGGAAAGATGCCGTCTTGAGCCGGCCCGAGGATTTGCTGCTGTACGAATATGACGGCTCGGTGGAAATCGCGCGTCCCCAATGCATCGTTTTTCCGCGCACGGCTGCCGACGTGGTGCGAATCGTCGGGCTCGCGAACTGGCACAAGATCCCAATCGTGGGGCGGGGCGCAGGCACTGGACTCTCCGGCGGAGCGCTGGCGCGAGAAGGCGGTATCATCGTTTCGTTCGCGCGAATGAATCAGATTCTGGAAATCGACGCGGAGAATCAACGCGCGGTGGTGCAGCCTGGGGTCGTGAATTCCGATTTGAATGCGGCAGTCGCGTCCGCGGGACTGCATTTTGCACCGGATCCATCGAGCCAGAAGGCCTGCACCATCGGCGGCAACGTTTCCGAAAACGCGGGCGGCCCGCACACGCTCGCGTATGGCGTGACGACGAATCACATTTTGGGCCTCGAAATGGTGATGCCGACGGGCGAGTTGGTGCGCATCGGCGGAAAATCGGTGGACACGCCGGGCTACGATTTGTGTGGCTTGTTCGTGGGATCTGAAGGAACGCTCGCGCTGGTTACGGAAGTCACTGTGCGGCTGACGCGTTTGCCGGAAGCGGTGAAGACGCTGCTGGCGATTTACGATCGCGTGGACGGCGCGACAGAGACGGTGGTTGAAATCACGGCGCGCGGAATTACGCCGGCCGCGTGCGAAATGCTCGATGGCTGGACGCTGCGCGCAGTCGAGGCGTGGGTTCACGCGGGATTTCCGCTGGACAGTGCGGCCGTGTTGCTGATCGAGGTCGACGGGTTGCGCGAAGCCGTGGAGCAGCACGCGAAAGACATCAGCGAAGTCTGCAAAATGCATGGAGCGCGCGAAGTTCGCGTGGCGCGCGATGCCGCCGAACGCGATTTGCTGTGGAAGGGAAGAAAAAATGCCTTCGGCGCCGTGGGCCGTTTGTCGCCGACGTATTACGTGCAGGACGGCGTGATTCCGCGAACGAAATTGCCGCAAACATTGCGGGAAATTGAGCGCATTGGAAAAGAAAACGGCTTCGAGATTGGCAATATTTTTCATGCCGGAGACGGCAACCTGCACCCGATTATTCTTTTCGATGCGCGCGACCCGAAACAGTTCGAACGCGCTGTTTCGACTGCGGATGCGATCATTCGCTTCTGCATCGAGATGGGCGGCACGATCACGGGCGAGCACGGCGTGGGAATGGAAAAGGACCGGTTGATGCCGCTGCTTTTCAGCGAGGCGGATTTGGCGCTGATGCGACGCGTTCGCGACGTTTTCAATCCGGCGGGGCTGCTGAATCCCGGCAAGATTTTCCCGACGGGCAAAGGATGCGGCGAAGTTCGCATTCGCCCTATGCCGCAACGTGGCACTGGGGCTGGAGCGCCGCGCTCGGGAGGGGATCGCGCTTGAGCACGCCCGCGAAAGCGATGCCGTCGCGCGCAGCCGAAATTGTGGGCGCGGCAAACTTTACCGACGATCCCGCTCAACTCGCGGCATACGAAGTCGAGGGCGAGCGGCCGAGCGCTGCGGCGCGGCCTGAGGCAGCGAACGAGGTGGCGGAGTTGGTGAAACTCGCGGCCGCGGAAAAGCTTGCGGTGATTCCCATGGGCGCGCGAACGAAGCTCAGCATTGGCATGCCGCCAGTACGATACGATCTCGCAATCGATATGACGCGGCTCGACCGCGTGATTTCGTACGATCCCGGCGATTTGACGCTGAGCGTTGAAGCAGGAATTCCCCTCGCGAAACTCGCGGCTACTTTGGCAGAGCACCAGCAATTTCTGCCGATCGAAGTTCCCTTCTACGAGCGCGCGACGATTGGCGGGACACTCGCGAGCGGCGTCGATTCGCCGCTGCGAAAGATGTACGGCACAGCGCGCGATTTCGTTCTGGGTATGGAATTCGTCACGGGCGATGGCGCGCTGGCTAAAAGCGGCGGACGCGTGGTGAAGAATGTCAGCGGCTACGATTTGCACAAGCTGATGCTCGGCGCTATCGGATCGCTTGGCATCATGACGCGCGTGAATTTCAAAACGTTCCCGCTGGCCGCTGAGTCGCGTGGCTGGCTAGTGGGATTCGCGCGCGCCGAAGAGGCGTTTGCGTTAACGGACAGTATTCGCAAATCGCCGCTAGCGCCGCAGACTGTGGAGATTTTTGACAGGCCAGCCACGGCGATATTGGATGCTCGGCTTCCAATCGACCGAACTGAATGGAGCGTCGCAATCTCTGCGGCTGGAAACGAGCGGGTTCTCGAACGCAGCGCGGGCGACCTGCAAAAGATGTCGCGCGACCTAAACGCAGCGACATTTCGTGCGCTCGATGGCTCCGCGGCCGCCTCACTCTTCACGGCAATTCGAGAATTCCCTGCATTGACGGCGAAACAGTTTACTGACGGCGTAGTCGCAAGGATCACGACGCTGCCAACGCAAATGGCTGAGACCGTGCAATTGCTGAAGAATATCGCGGCAGGACGCGGCCTGCCTTGTGCTGTGTTTGCACGCGGAGTTGGCGTGATTTATTTCGCACTGTTACCTGCGGAACGCGACGCGCCTGCCATTGCGCGATGCATGAAGGAAATCTTTGCCGCCACCGCTGATAACCAATGTGCAACGATTCCGTGGTGTCCTCTCGAACTGAAGCGCGAAATGAGTGTCTGGGGTTCACCGCGCGAAGACTTTCTTTTGATGCAGCGCGTGAAGCAGGCATTTGACCCGCACGGTATTTTTGCGCCGGGGCGATTCGTGGGAGGGCTTTAGAAATGCCTGGCGCACCGCCGCAAACGCACGAAGAAGCGCAGCGCGAGTTCGCCGAGACGCTGAGCGGATTCACGGCGGGAGATAATCCCGAATACGCGGATTATTCGCGCTGCATTCATTGTGGGCTTTGCTTGAATGCCTGCCCGACGTACCGGCTGTGGCACAACGAAGCGGACTCTCCGCGCGGGCGCATCCGCCAGATGGCGCTGATCGATCAGGGGCGGATGGAATTGGGCGAAGCGTTCGTCACGCACATTGACCGGTGCCTGGATTGCCGGGCGTGCGAGACGGCGTGCCCGTCGGGCGTGGAATACGGGAAGCTGGTGGAGCAGGCGCGCGCGCAAATCGAAAAGAATTTCAAAAGGCCGCGCGTGTCGCGTGCGATTCGCAATTTCGTTTACCGACGGCTGCTCGTCGATCAGCGACGTATCGCGCGCATGGCGCGGATCGTTCGATTTTATCAGCGCTCAGGATTGGAGTCGCTCGCGCGCGGTACCGGTGTCTTGCGGCTGCTGGGATTGCAGGAACGCGCTGCGCTTCTGCCGCGCATCGACCGCGAGTTTTTCTACTCGCGGCTGGGCCAAACATTTCCCGCACGCGGAGAGCGGCGCGCGCGTGTGGCATTTTTTGCCGGTTGCATCGCGCAAGTCACATTCACCGCGCTCAATGACGCGACGATTCGCGTTCTGCAAGCCAACGGCTGCGAAGTCGTCGTGCCCGATGGGCAAGTTTGCTGCGGCGCGCTCGCCGCGCATGCCGGAGTGCGTGACGTGGCGCGCGACTTGGCGCGAAAAAACGTGGACGTATTTTTGCGCGAGCCCTTCGACGCCATCATTACCAACGCGGCGGGCTGCGGCTCAACGCTGAAGGAATATACGCACTTGCTGGAAGACGGCGCGCCACCTGAACCAGAAGAAGCTCAGGCATCTGCCGGCAATCGTGCCCGTCTGGCGGACTCTGCGGCGGAGTTCGTGAAAAAAACGCGCGACGTCACCGAATTCCTCGCCGATCTGGGATTGTCCGCGCCGCTGCGTGAAATGAAATTGCGAGTCACGTATCAGGATTCCTGCCATCTGCTTCACGGGCAAAAAATACGCGAGGCCCCACGCAAATTGATTCGCGCCGTACCCGGAGTGGAATTCGTCGAGATGCCGCTGGCCGATCAGTGCTGCGGATCAGCGGGTGTTTACAACGTGACGGAAACGAAAACGTCGATGGAATTGCTTGCGGAAAAAATGCGGTATGCGGCGTCGACAAAGACCTCGGCGATTGTCACAGCAAATCCGGGATGCATTTTGCAATTGCGGGCGGGCGCGAAGTTGCATGCGACAGGTCAGGAAGTACTGCACGTCGTGGAGTTGCTCGACGGCGCGACGGCCCACAACGCCTGATTCTAGCTACACAACACAAGCTATTTCATAAATCTCTCGGCTGCGTATCATTCCGACCTCAGGGGTTAAAACCCCTGAATTTCCTGACCTCTTTCGGCACGGCTGAAGCCGTGCCCTGACATGATGACCTCTGGAGGGCATGCAATCCAGCGCTGCGCGAGCAAAATAGGTTTCACAGAGAAACGAGGGTGAAAAACGAAAGGGGCGCGCGGGGAGCGCGCCCCTTTTTTGTTTTTCCCTAGCGCGCCGGGGTTGCGGACACGTTCAGGGCTTGCATGCTGGCCGGATGCGCAGCCGCGACACAAGATCGAACAGAAATCACAATTCCAATGCCAGAAGCCGCTCGCACATCGTCGGACGGGCGGGGCGACCCGAATAGACCGTTCACAGACCGTCAGGCGGCGAAGAAGGCGCTGGCTTCGGGAATCTTCGCTTGATCATGCCGCCGGGCGTGACGGTGTAGTCCTGCGGAACCATGAAAAGCGATTGCGGCGGATCGGCACGATTGATGTTCGTCAATTGAAATGTGGTCGTCCCGAACCGCGGGTCCGAACGCGTGCTCGAAATCACCATTTGCAAGTCCGGCGAGTACCATTCTTCCCGCGTAATCACGATTGGCTTGTCATTGCCAATCTGGCCGACTGGAATCGTGCGTATGCGGCGCGTCCCTTGCACCGTTAGACCATTCATCGTCTTTGTGCCCAGCGACACGGTTTGCACGTTAGGATTCTGCCCGGCGTTCATCTTCTCTCTCATCATCCTTCGTCCCTGCTCATTTGCCCCCGCTGGGTGGCTGATGGTCATCGCCGTCTTTTTGTTCTCATTCAAAATGTAATTCTTCCCGGCCGCAGGGTCCCTGATGAACGCAATGTGCGGCACTTGTCCCGACGCCGCAAGGGGCCCGATGGCCGGTAAGGTGATCTCTTGCCTGGTTCGTCCGGCGCCATCGCGCGCGATACTGCCCGTCTCCTTTCGGTCCACGCGCGTCCCGTCGGAAAGCACTTGAACGGTTTCGCGATTCACCTGCGCGGAGAATGGTGCGTTCGTCACCACTTTCCCGCCAAAGGCGCCGACGATCCGCTCGAATGCAAAGCTCCCCGGCCCCATTTCTCCTGGATGAGGCCTCGGCATTCCCTGCCCCAGAACATGTCCGGCTTGCATCATCACGCTCATCCCAAGCGCGACAGATGCCATCACGGCGTATTTAGCGATCCTGCTAGTCATTGTTAAACTCCTCGTTAAGCTCCTTGTTAAACTCGTTGTCGAACTCCTCTTTTCTCTTTCGTTGCGGCACTGAAGCCACCCCAAGCGAATATTTTTCTACTGCACCACACGCACGGCACGCGGCAAGCCGTCTTCGCCAACGAGCAAATCCGCTTGAACTACATCCCCGGCGTGCACTTCGTCCACCGGATAGCCGAGGCTACCCAAAGCGCTGCGCGTCAAGGAAACGCGAACCACCAGTCCGGAATCATCCGCCGACAGGGTTTCACCGTATGGCACGGGAACGAAATCGGAATTCGAATCTTCGGCGGTCGCGGTTTCAACAGGCGCTGTCTGCTGCGCCGCGCCATTCGCATTGGAATTCACCGGACTTTTCGCAACTACGCTTGGATTCGTGTCCGTTCCGTTAATGCGCGGGCGCGAGAAATTCCACGCGCCGATCGCGAGAAGCAAAGCAGCCGCCGCGGCGAGTGCTGACCATTCGAGCCAGCGCAAACGCGTGCGGCGCTGGCAATGCTGCGTACGTTCGAGGCTGCGGCGATGCTCGCGAAACGCCGAGACGAGCGCGGATTCGATATGGGCAGGGGCTTCGATACGTTCCGCGTCCTGCGCGGCTTCGTCAAATGCCAGAGCGAGCAACTGCGCCTGCGCAAGGCGATTCGCGCAACGCTCACAGGTCTGCGCATGGAATTTGGCCCTCACGGCGGCAGACTTATCCAGAGTATCGGGTCGGGCCAGCTCGTGCACAATGCTCTCAAACTCCGCGCAAGTCATTTTCAGGTACTCCGTCATTCGATTCCTGTCATCTCAGCGGTCGAGCGTTGTTTCATCTGGCGCCGCCCGCCGCCGTTGAAGGTTTTTTCAGTGGTGCCATCGTCGGGCGCAATTTCGCGACCAGCATTTCACGCGCGCGCGCCAGTCGCGAACGCACCGTGCCAATCGGGCAACCAAGGGCTTTCGCGGCGGCGGCATAATCGAAACCTTGCAGGTCGCAGAGCGAAACCGCCTCCCGATAATGCGCGGGCAGCGCCAGCACCGCGCGGCGAACGCGTTCGGCAATTTCGGCGCGAGCCAAACAGTCAGAGAAAGACTCCCCTAGCCCATAGGAAACCGACGCCTGGCCCGCGCGGACGTACAAATCGTCATCTTCGGCAAGCGGAACGAAACGGCTGTCTGACTCCACGAGCCGCCGCACGTGATTCCGCGCGATTCCAAAGAGAAAGCCTTGCGGCGTACCGCGTGCAGAGTCGAATTTCGCACACTCGCGAATCAGAGTCATAAAGGCCTCTTGCACCACTTCCTCGGCCGATTCGGGGCGGCCGGTCATATGCAAGGCGAAGCGATAAATCGGGCGCTGGTGGCGCAAATAAAGCGAGCGAAAGGCATCGTCGTCGCCGGCCACCATGCGGCGCAGCAGCTCCTCGTCTCGGAGTTCAACTCTGTCCGGCATCACACTCTATTTGACGTATCCGCTGCGCCTTACGTATATGCATTCGTCCGGCGCAGGGCAAAAGTTCCAGAAAATTAGTCTGGATACAATAAACACCCGAACTCAAGGATGGTTGCGCAGATCGAACCTTGACCGTGCGGGGTGGCGTTTCGTACTTTAGAGGCGCGTTAACGGAGGAACCATGCAGGAATTTGATCCGCACGTACTGGAAGAAAAGCCGATCCCGCCGCCAGCGGAGTTTCAGAAACAAGCGCGGGTGCGAACACTCGAAGAATACAAGAAACTGCATGACCGCGCGAAAAACGATCCGGAAGGTTTCTGGGACGAGCAGGCGAAGATGCTCGACTGGTTCGAACCGCCGAAAAAAGTGCTGGAGTGGAATTTGCCGCACGCGAAATGGTTTTCCGGAGGCAAGCTGAACGTCGCGCACAACTGCCTCGACAGGCATCTGGCTAAGAATGGGAAGAAAGTCGCGCTGTTTTGGGAAGCGGAAGATGGCAAGCAGTTGAAGTTCACTTACGCGGAACTGTACGAGCGCGTGTGCAAGTTCGCGAACGCATTGCTGGCGCTCGGCGTCAACGATGGCGATTGCGTGGCGGTTTACATGCCGATGATTCCGGAGTTGCCGATTGCGCTGCTGGCGTGCGCGCGGATTGGCGCGATTCATTCGGTCGTGTTCGGCGGATTCAGTGCGGTGTCGCTGGCGGATCGCATCGGAGACGCGAAAGCGAAATGGCTGATTACAGCGGATGGCGGTTTTCGGCGCGGGCACGTGGTTCCATTGAAAGATACGGCGGACAAGGCGATTGAACGCTGTCCGACGATTGAGAAAGTGGTGGTGGTGAAACGCACGGGCGAAAAAGTGGCGTGGAAGCAGGGGCGCGATTTGTGGTGGCACGAATTGGAAGAGAAAGCGCAGTCGAAGTGTCCCGCGCCGGCGTTCGATGCAGAGCACCCGCTCTATATTTTGTACACAAGCGGAACGACGGGAAAACCGAAGGGCGTGCTGCATACTTCCGCGGGATATCTGCTCGGATGCATGTACACGATGCAGCTGGTTTTTGATTTGCGCGCCGAAGATGTGTATTGGTGCACGGCGGACATTGGCTGGGTGACGGGGCACAGCTATCTGGTTTACGGGCCGCTGGCGAATGGCGCGACGTGCGTGATGTACGAAGGCGCGCCGGATTTTCCGAAGCGCGACCGCTTCTGGGAAATTATCGAGCGATACAAGGTGTCGATTTTTTACAGCTCGGCGACGGCCGTGCGCGCGTTCATGGCGTGGGGAAACGATTGGATTACGAAGCGTGACCTGTCGAGCTTGCGGCTGCTTGGCACAGTCGGCGAGCCGATCAATCCCGCGGCGTGGAAATGGTATTTCGAGGTCATTGGCGGGAATCGCTGCCCGATTGTCGACACTTGGTGGCAGACAGAAACGGGAGCCATCATGATTTCGCCGCTACCGGGGGCGACGCCGACAAAACCCGGCTCGGCAACTCTGCCCATGCCGGGAGTGATTTCGCGGGTGGTTACGATGAAAGGCGAGCC
>Ga0307372_10011951_pt1 | contig 11471 bp, 10 predicted proteins | sample OX1MG_FD_202533 | JGI IMG/M metagenome (GOLD analysis project Ga0307372, IMG submission 202533) | Soil microbial communities from Risofladan, Vaasa, Finland - OX-1 | ecosystem: Environmental > Terrestrial > Soil > Coastal area > Acid sulfate soil | place: Finland: Risofladan, Vaasa | collected...
CTGGTAAGGCCGGTCGCGCGCGCGCCGGTGCCGGCGTCAGAGCCGCTCGAAAATTCCGGCGGCTCCCATGCCGCCCCCAACGCACATGGTGACCAGGCCGTATCGGGCCTGGCGGCGCCGCATCTCGTAGAGCAGCGAGGTCGTCAGGCGCGCGCCCGTGCAGCCCAGCGGGTGCCCGAGGGCGATCGCGCCGCCGTTCGGATTCAGGCGCGCGGGATCGATCGGCAGCTCCTGCAGGCAGGCCAGCACCTGCGATGCGAACGCCTCGTTGAGCTCGACCAGGTCGATCTGGTCGAGCGTCAGGCCGGCGATCTTCAGGGCCTTGTGCACCGCCGGGACCGGGCCGAGACCGAAGAGCTCCGGCTTGACGCCTGCGGTGGCGAACGCGACCAGCCGGGCGAGCGGCGCCAGCCCCAGCGCGCGCGCCCGCTCGCCCGACATCACGACCAGCGCGGCGGCGCCGTCGCTCATCTGGGACGAGTTGCCGGCGGTGACCGTTCCGCCGGCGTGGAACGCCGGCTTCAGCTTCGCCAGCGCGTCGGCCGAGGTGTCGCGGCGCGGGCCTTCGTCCGTGTCGAAGGTCACTTCGCGGACGGCCGGCGCGCCGGCGCCGGCGCCCGGCTCGACGAGCCGGACGGCCAGCGGCACGATCTCGTCGCGGAACCGGCCGTCCGCGATCGCGGCGACGGCCAGTTGATGGCTGCGCAGCGCGAAGGCGTCCTGGTCCTCGCGCGACACGTGCGACTCCCGCGCGTGATTCTCGGCCACCAGCCCGGTCGACAGATAGACGTCCGGGTAGTGCGCGACCAGCCAGGGATTCGGCGCGATCTTGTGGCCGCCCATCGGCACGAGGCTCATCGATTCGGTGCCGCCCGCGATGATCGTCTGCGCGAAGCCGCACATGATCCGCTCGGCCGCGAAGGCCACCGACTGGAGCCCGGACGAGCAGAACCGGTTCACGGTCACGGCCGGCGCACTGACCGGCAGGCCGGCGCGCAGGGCGGCGATCCGTGCCACGTTCAGCCCCTGCTCGGCCTCCGGCATCGCGCAGCCCATGATGACGTCGTCGATCTCGACGGGATCCACGCCGGGCGCGCGGCGCAGCACCTCGCCGATCACGGCTGCCGCCATCTCGTCCGGTCTCGTCGTCCGCAGCGTGCCGCCCGGCGCCTTGCCGATGGCCGTCCGGACCGCCGCCACAATCACCGCGTCGTGCATGACATCCTCCACCGGACGCCCCTCCGGGCGCCCGAGTCCGCGATCTCAGGCCGTGTAGTCCGCCAGCAGCTCCTCGATGGCGTCGCCGACCTGGCTCGCCTGGCCGTCGAACAGGTGGTTCGCGCCGTCGATGACCACCAGCTCCTTCGGCTCGAGCAGCTGGGCGTAGAACTGCCGCAGCACCCGCAGCGGGCAGATCTCGTCCCGTTCGCCCTGGATGAAGAACTTCGGTTTGCGGCTCTCGCGCAGCGCCGTGAAGTCGTACTTGTCCAGCGGCGGCGCGATGCCGATGAGCGCCGACACGCGGTCGTCGGTCGCGCCGGCGGTGAGCGCAACCCAGGATCCGAACGAGAATCCGGCCGCCCACAGCGGCACGCCGGGATGCCGGTCCGCCATGAACGTCAGCCCGGCGCGGAAGTCGTCCATCTCCCCCGGGCCGTTGTCGAACGCGCCGGCGCTGCGGCCGACGCCCCGGAAGTTGAACCGGAGGACGGCGCAGCCGATCCGGCTGAGCGCCTTCGCCGCCTGGAACACCGCCTTCGTGTGCATCGTGCCGCCGTAGAGCGGATGCGGGTGGGCGAAGACCACCGCCGCCCGCGGCGCCGCGCCGGCGGGCAGGCCGCCCGCTTCGTCCAGCAGCGCCTCGAGCGTGCCGACCGGACCCTCGATCTCCCGGATGATGTCTGTCATGCGTCAGCGTCCCGTTGTCCGTTCCGTCCGGAGCCGGCCGTCAGGGCCGGGCCGATCCGTTGATGAACTCGCCCACGAGCTCGGCAAAGCGGTCGGGCCTGGTCACGAGGCCCACGTGGCCCGTCCGCTCGATCGTGGCGGCGCGGGCGTTGCGAATCAGTCCGACGTACTCGCGCGTCGCGGCGGCCGGGACGATGGTGTCGAGCGCGTCCTCGCCGGTGATCACCAGCGTCGGCGCCGAGATCCGGCGGCAGGCGTCGGTCAGGTCGACGCGGGCCATCAGTCGCGCGCGCTCGGCCATCTGGCGCGGTGAAACGGGCGCCGTCAGCAGCGTCATCAGCTGCCGGGCGGCGAACGCGACCCGGTCGCGCCGCCTCGGAAAGGCCGCGCGAATCTCCGGCGCGAGGCGCGCCCGCGTGCCGGCGAGAAACGCCGGCGCGAACAGCAGCGGCCGCCGGAGGTACCGGTGCATCTGCGCATCGGGCGTCCAGCGCGGCCCCGCGGCCGACACCAGGATCAGGTGGCTGACGCGGCCGGGCCGATCGGCCGCGTACTGCACCGCCACCTCGCCGCCGGCCGACATGCCGCAGACGGCCGCCTGGGGCAGGCCGGCGCGATCCAGGAGCCGGTCGATCCGCGCGACGTCGTGCGCGAAGCCGCGCGCGGGATCGAGTGGCGCGCCGCGATCCGCCGGCGCGCCGAGCGAGAACGACAGCACGCGGAAGCCGCGGGCCGCCAGCGTGTCGACCGTGCGCCGCATGAACTCCCAGCGGCTCTGGATGCCGGGAATCAGCAGGATAGCCGGCCCCTGCCCGCGATCGACGGTTCCCTGTGTGCCCATTGCGGATCCCGTCCCGGGGCCGGGGCAGCGCCCCGGCGACAAGCGAACATCCCCGGCGCGTGAGCGCCGGCGGCCCGCACCGCGGGCCGGCGAGGGCGCGGCGCGGGGCGAGGGGCCCCCGCGAGCGACCGAGCCGGGGTCCGGGGCAGCGCCCCGGCGAAAATCAGTTCCGCAGGGGCTTGCCGGTCTTCAGCATGTGCCGGATCCGATCCTGCGTCCGGCGTTCCCCGCAGAGCCGGAGGAACGCCTCGCGCTCGAGGTCGAGCAGGTACTGTTCGTCGACCGTCGTGGCGTGCGGCAGCGATCCGCCGGCGATCAGGCCGGCCAGCGTCCGTCCGAGCACGGCATCGTAGTCGCTCGCCTGCCCGGCGCGCCACGCGAGGTGGACGCTCAGCTCCAGCGCCGCCCGGACGTCCTCGCCGCCCACGAGGATCCGGTCCCGCCGGGCGGGCGGATGGTACCCGTCGCGGACCAGGGCCAGCGCGATCCGCTTCGCATCCGACAGCAGCCGGTCGCGGTTCATCGTGAGGCTGTCGGTGTCGCGCAGGTACCCGAGGCGCCGTGCGTCGGCGCCGCTCGTCGAGACCCGTCCGAGCGCCATGGTCTCGAACACGGGCCGGAACACGGAGAGCAGGTTCCGCCGTTCGTCGGCCGTCAGGTGCTCGGTGGCGCGCGCGGTCATCGCCGTCGTGCCGCCGCCGGCCGGAATGAGGCCGACGCCGACTTCGACGAGTCCCATGTAGGTCTCGGCGGCCGCCCGCACGTGCGCGCCGTGCAGCGCCAGCTCGCAGCCGCCGCCGAGCGCCAGGCCGGCCGGACAGACGACGACCGGGAACGGCGCATAGCGGAGCGCGAGCGTGGTGCGCTGGAACGTCCGCACCATCAGGTCGATTTCGTCCCAGTTCTGCTCCTCGGCTTCGAGCAGCACGAGCATCAGGTTGGCGCCGGCCGAGAAATTCGCCGCCTCGTTTCCGACGACGAGCGCGGAGAAGCTGCGGGTCGCCTCCGCGATCCCGGCGTTCAGCATCTCGATCACGTCGGCGCCGATCGTGTTCATCTTCGAATGGAACTCGACCGCCAGGACGCCGTCGCCGAGGTCGACGAGGCTGGCGCCCGCGTTGTGGCGGACCACCTGCCCGCGATCGCGCGCGGCGCGCAGAATCTGCAGGTCGGGTCCGGCCGGCGGCACCGGGCCTTCCCGGAACCGGTTCCGGCCCGCCTCGAGCAGGCGGGCGATCGGCGGCGGTGCCGGGACGGCGGGCGCCTCGTGCGACGCGTTCGCGGCCGACATCAGCTCGCGCAGGCCGAGGGCATCGCACGTTTCGAACGGGCCGAGCTCCCAGCCGAAGCCCCACTGCATCGCGCGATCCACGTCGTCGATCGAGGCGGCGATGTCGGGAGCGACCTGCGCCGCGTAGAGCAGCGTCGGCAGCAGCGTCTCGCGCAGGAAAGCGCCGGCGCGTCCCTGGCCGGCCAGCAGCAGGCGGAGGCGCTCGCCCAGGTCCTCGACGTTGCGCGCCGCCTCGAGCTCCGGCAGCCGCGCCGACTGGCGCGCCCGGTACGTCATCGTGGCCGGATCGAGGGTGAGGATCTCGGATTCGCCGCCAGCCGCCTTCACCCGCCGGTAGAAGCCCTGGCCGGCCTTCTCGCCGATCCAGCCGCGCGCGAGCATGTCCTCGACGAACCGGGGCAGCGCGAACGCCCGGCGCTCGGCCTCGTCCGTCAGGCGTTCCACGAGGTTGCGCGCGACGTGGCCCAGCACGTCGAGCCCCGTGATGTCGACCGTCCGGAAGGTCGCGCTGCGCGGCCGGCCGACCAGGGGGCCCGTCAGCGCGTCGATCTCCTCGACCGTGTACCGGCCGCCCGCCAGGAGGTCGAAGATGCGAATGACGGCGTAGAGCCCGATCCGGTTCGCGATGAAGTTGGGCGTGTCGCGGGCGAGCACGACCCCCTTGCCCAGCGAGTGATCGGCGAACGCCGACATCCGCGCGACCACCTCCGGCGCGGTATCCGGCGTCGGGATGAGCTCGAGCAGCTTCAGGTAGCGCGGCGGGTTGAAGAAGTGCGTGCCAAGCCAGCAGCGCCGGAAGTCCTCGGAGCGTCCGGCCGCGATCGCGGCGAGCGGGATGCCGGAGGTGTTCGAGCTGACGATTGTGCCGGGTGTCCGGTGGGCCTCCACCCGCTCGAGCAGCGCCTGCTTGACGTCCAGCCGCTCCACGACCGCCTCGACGATCCAGTCGCACGACGCGAGCCGCGCCAGGTCGGTGTCGAACCCGCCGGTGCTGACGAGCCGGGCCGTCTCCGGCATGAAGAACGGGTCCGGCTTGAGGCGGCGCGCCCGCTCCAGGCCCTGCCGGGCGGCCTCCGCGGTCAGATCGAGCAGCACCGCCGGGATGCCGGCGTTGGCCACGTGGGCGGCGATCTGCGCCCCCATCGTGCCGGCGCCGAGCACGGCCACCGACCGGAACGGCCGGTGCGGCGCCGGGACGGGTCGGGGGGACTCTGCGGAGGCGGTCATGGCATCTCCCTTGGCCGGCGGGCCGGCTGGCGGCTGACGCCGTGCACGAACAGCTCGACGATCGTCTCGGCCTGGGCCGCGAGCGAATAGCGGCGCCGGCTGAGGATCCAGTTCGTCGCCATCTCGTCGAGCGCGCCGAAGAACACCTTCGCGGCGAGCGTGGGGTTGATCCCGGGCCGGAACGTGCCGGCCGCCTGGCCGGCGGCGATCGTCTCGCGGATCAGCCCGAGGTAGTCGCGCAGCAGCGTGGACGAGAAGCGCTCCATGAACTTCGTGCTCTGCCGCAGCTCGACCTGGAAGACGACCGCCAGGTTGCGGTCGCGGCCGAGGCGCGCGAGGTGGAGCCGGGCGATGCGGCGCAGGCGCTCGCCGGCGCCGTCCACCCCCGCGAGCGCCGCCCGCCCCTCGTCGATCGCCTCGCGCATCGTCCGCTCGAAGATGGAGACCAGCAGGTCGTCCTTGCTGCGGAAGTAGAGGTAGACCGTGCCGGCGGCGACGCCGGCGGCGCGGGCGACGTCGGCGACCTGGGCGTTGAAGAAGCCGCGCTCGGCGAAGACCTGGAGCGCGGCGCGGAGGATCGCGTCGCGCTTCGGGGCGGCGGCGGGCGGCGCGACCGCGCGCGGGCGGCGGGGAGACGGCGCGGCGGGCAGGGGACGCGGCATCAGAATGAATGAATGTTCATTCAGTATCGGCCGCCGGGGCGGCCGGCGTCAAGATCGTCGGGGACGGGTTATGTCACGGAATGGTGACATAACCCGTCCCCGCTACTTCGGATCGAAGATGTTGCAGCCAGGCGTCACCAGCAGCCGGCCGCGGCCGTCGAAGAACAGGCTGGTCGCGACCAGCGGGCCGGCCGGCGTCTCCAGCTGGACGACGCGGATCTTGTCGCCCTCGGGGTCGTACACGTAGAGGTACGGCACCGCGAGCGCCACCCACAGGTTCCCCGCCGGATCGACCGCCGCCGCCCTCACGATCGGATCCGTCACCGGAATCTCCGTGCTGCCGGCGGGCCGCGGCGGCCACTCGGTCGGGAGCTGCGCCACCAGCGGGTCGATCTCCCGTCCCTCGATGTGGCGCTCGAACAGCAGCCGTCCCGTCCGGTCGTACTTCCGGAAGAGCGGCGTGCCGGTCTGGAACACGTAGTCGTAGCCGCCGCCGGGGACGAACAGCGGCAGGCCGGTGTTCAGCAGTGTCCGGACGGCCGGATCGGGCTGATCCGTGTCGCGAAGCCGGCCGAAGGCGCGGATCGGCCCGCCGTCCGGCGAGTACTCCGTCGCGAGCGCCCCGGTGGCCGGTTCGCTGACGAGCACCGCGCGGCCGTTGTACTGCATCGACCCGACGCCGCCGATGACGAGCCCGTCGAGGATCACCTGGAAGCGGCTGCGGCCCGGCGGGAAGAAGCCGCCGATCCGCGTCCCGTCGGAGGCGAACACCTGGATGCGCTCCTGCGTTGGCGCATCGGCGACGGCGAACGTGCCGTCGGGCTCGCTGGCGAACGCCGTGGGCTGGAGGAGGTGACCGGCCTCCGCGCCGACCCGGACGACCTGCGTCGCGGCGCGCATGGCGGCGTCGATGTGGTAGACGGCATGGTCGCGCGGATCGAACACGTAGAACGACCCGTCGCGCACCCGCTGGAACGCCAGCGCGCCGCGCGCCAGCCGGGCGAGGGCCGGGGGCAGCGCGCCGATCGGGTGGAGCGTCTCGCGGGAGGGGGCGGCGCCGGTCGACAGCAGGCCGGCGGCGAGGCCCAGCGCCAGGATCGCCGGGGCTCGCCGTCGAACGGATGCCTGTGGATGCACGGCGTGCGTCTCCGGGCCGGCCGCGGCCGGCCCGGCGGTCGGGTCAGTAGGCGGCGAGATCCTTGACGGCAGCGAGCACCGTGTTCCAGTTCGGCAGGATCGCCTCTTCGAGATCCGGGCAGTAGGCGACCGGCGTGTCCAGCGCGCCGACCCGGCGCACCGGGGCGTCGAGGTCCTCGAACAGCTCGTCGGCGATGCGGGCGGCCAGTTCGGCCCCGAACCCGCACGTCAGCTGATCCTCATGGGCGACCAGAACGCGGCTGGTCTTCTTCACCTGCGCGGCGATCGCCTCCCAGTCGAACGGCATGATCGTCCGCAGGTCGAGGACGGCGACGCTGATGCCGTCCTTTTCGGCCTGCTGCGCGGCGAGCAGCGACCGCTGCACCAGGGCGCCCCACGTCACGATGACCAGGTCGGTCCCCTCGCGCTTGAGCGAGGCCTTGCCGAACGGAATCATGTATTCGCTGCCGGGGTATTCGCCCTTGTTGTAGGTCTGGCGGTAGAGGTGCTTGTGCTCCAGGAACATCACCGGATCGTCGCACCGGATGGCGGTGCGGAGCAGGCCGGCGGCGTCGACGGCATTGGACGGGAACGCGATGCGGATGCCGGGGCAGTGCGCGAAGATGCTCTCGCCCGACTGGCTGTGGTACGGTCCGCCCCCGCGCAGGTAGCCGCCGATCGGCACGCGGACGATCATCGGGCAGGAGAAGTTGTTGCCCGAGCGGTACCGCATCATGGCCATCTCGTTGCGCAGCTGCATCATGGCGGGCCAGATGTAGTCGAAGAACTGGATTTCGACGATCGGCTTGATGCCGCGCGTGGCCATGCCGACGCCGCGGCCGACGATGCTCGCTTCGGCCAGTGGCGAGTTGAACACCCGGTCGCCGCCGAACGCCCGCTGGAGGCCGTGGGTCAGCTTGAACACGCCGCCCTTGCCGGCCACCTCCGGCAGCGCCGTCTCGCGGCTGGCGTCCGCGACGTCCTCGCCGAAGATGACGATGCGGGGGTCGCGCGCCATCTCGTCCTTCAGCGTGTGGTTGATCGCCGCGACCATCGTGTCCGGCTTGCCCTCCGGCACGGCCGGCGTGTCGAACGCCGGCGAGGTGGGATCGACGTCCGGCGAGTAGACCCAGGCGGTCGCGGTCTCCTTCGCCGGCTTGACGGCGGCGAGCGCGCGCTCGGCCGCCTGCGCGATTTCGGCGTCGGCCTCCGCCGCGAGCGCCTGCAGGTCGGCCTCGGTCGCCAGCGCCTCGGCGAGCAGGAACTCGCGGAAGCGGCGGATCGGATCGCGCCGGGCCTCCGCCTCGCGCTCGGCCGGCGTCTTGTACAGCCGCTCGTCGTCCGAGAGCGAGTGGGAGTACGGCCGGATGACCGTCGCGTGCACGAAGGCCGGGCCCTTGCGCGCGCGGCAGTAGGCGGTCGCCTCGCGCATCGCCCGCAGGCTCGCGAGGAAATCGGTGCCGTCGATCGACGCGACGTGCAGCCCGTCGTAGCCGTGCACGAGCCGCGACACGTCGCCGCCGGCCGTCTGCACCTCGACGGGGACCGAGATCGCGTAGCCGTTGTCCTCGATCAGGAACAGCACCGGCGCCCGGCGGACGCACGCGATGTTGAGCGCTTCCCAGAATTCGCCCTCGCTCGTCGCCCCGTCCCCGATCGACATGTAGACGACTTCGTCCGCGTTGAAGCGCGCGGCACGGTCGGGAATGCCGGCGAGCTGCCCGTACAGCAGGCCGGCTTCGGCGCAGCCGACCGCCTGCAGGCACTGCGTGCCGGTCGGACTCGACTGCGACACGATGTTGAGGCCGCGATGACCCCAGTGCGACGGCATCTGCCGGCCGCCGGAGTTCGGGTCGTCCTCGCCGCCGACGCCTTCGAGCAGCATTTCGTACGGCGTCATGCCGAGCTGGAGACACAGGGCCCGGTCGCGGTAGTAGGGATAGAACCAGTCGTACGCCGGCTTGAGCGCCATGCCCGCGGCGACGAGAATCGCCTCGTGGCCGGCGCCGCTGATCTGGAAGAACAGCTGGCTCTGGTTCTTCAGCTGGATCTCCTTGTCGTCCAGCTTCCGCGAAAGCACCATCTGGCGATAGACCTGCAGCAGGTCGTCCCGGGAGAGCCCCTCGTACTTCGACGCGCCGGCTCCACGGGTTCTGGTCCGGGTCTCGACGCCGTTGGTATCCGCTACTGCCTTCATTCCCTCGTCCTCTCGGCCCCGCCCGCCCGCGGCAGGCCGGCCACAAAAGTGATCGAGCGCAAATAGAACAGTCGATTATAGCATCCGACCCGGATGGTATAATGCGACCGCTTTGAACGCGATCCGGTCGTCGCCTGTCCCGCCGCCGTCTTCGACCTCTGTTCGACGCCGGCCGGTGACGCCCGGTCCAGTGGCGCGCGCGGGGTCCGGTGCCGGCCCCGTGTTCGCGCGCAGCGAACATCACGCACCTTCATGCCGATCGGACACGCCACGATGACGACACCGCCCGTCCGGCTCCACCGCTGGGATGAGATCGCCCTCGAAAAAGTGACCGAGATGATCTCCCGCAAGGTCGTCACGGGCCAGCGGGAAATGGTCGCCCAGATTTACCTGAAGCGCGGCGTCCTCGTTCCGATGCACTCGCACGAGAGCGAGCAGATGACGTACGTCCTCCAGGGCGCATTGAAGTTCCTCGTCGGCGGTGAGGAAATCACCGTCCGCGAGGGCGAGCTGCTGCACATCCCCTCCTGGGTCGAGCACCAGGCCGAGGCGCTCGAAGATACCTTCGAGCTCGATTTCTTCAGCCCGATCCGGCAGGACTGGCTGGACGGCAGCGACGACTACTTCCGTCGATGACACGACGACGGCACGGGACCGCCCGGTAGACATGGACCTCGATCTCCACGGCAAGGTCGCGCTGGTCTGTGCGGCCAGCAAGGGGCTGGGGCGGGCGGCCGCCCGGTCGCTGGCGGGCGAAGGCTGCCGCCTGGCGATCTGCGCGCGCCACGCCGAACCGCTCCAGGAGACCGCCGGCCGGATCGCACGCGACACCGGCGCCGAGGTGCTGCCGATCGTCGCGGACGTCTCGCAGCGGGCCGACGTGGCGCGGCTCGTGGCCGCGACGGTCGACCGGTTCGGCGGCCTGGACATCCTGGTGACCAACGCCGGCGGGCCGAAGTCCGGCCTGTTCGACACGCTGACCGAGGCGGACTGGCGCGGCGCCTTCGACGTCACCTTCCTCAGCGTCGTCCTCCTGTGCCTGGAGGCCGTGCCGCACCTGCGGCGGCGCGGCGGCGGCCGGATCATCAATATCACGTCGGTCTCGGTGAAACAGCCGATCGACGGCCTGATGCTGTCCAACGCGCTGCGCGCGGCCGTCACCGGCTTCTCGAAGACGCTGGCCAACGAACTGGCCCGCGACGGCATCCTGGTGAACTGCGTCGCCCCCGGCTACACGCGGACCGACCGCGTCACCGAGCTCGTCAACGCCACCGCCAGCCGCGAGGGGCTCGACCCGGCGGCGGTGGCCGCCCGTCTGGTGGGCGGCGTCCCGCTCGGACGGGCCGGCGAGCCGCGCGAGCTGGGCGACCTCGTCGCGTTCCTGGCGTCGGCCCGCGGCAGCTACATCACCGGCACGACCATCCAGGTCGACGGCGGAACCGTCAAGGGCCTGCTGTAGAGGGAAGAGAGGGACCGCGTATGGTGCTCTACGTCCTCGTCGGCGTGATCGTCCTCCTGGTGTTGTGGGCCATCGCCACCTACAACCGGCTCATCGGCCTCCGCAACCAGACGCTCAACGGCTGGAAGCAGATCGACGTGCAGCTCAAGCGGCGGCACGACCTGATTCCGAACCTGGTGAACACCGTCAAGGGGGAGATGGCGTTCGAGAAGGACACCCTGACGCAGGTCGTCGAGGCCCGCGCCAAGGCGGTCTCGGCCTCCGGGCCGGCCGACGCGGCCCAGAAGGAAGGCGAACTGACGCAGGCGCTCGGCCGGCTGTTCGCCGTCGCCGAGAACTATCCGAACCTGAAGGCGAACGAGAACGTCCGGATGCTCCAGGAGGAGCTGACCTCGACGGAGAACAAGATCGGGTTCGCGCGCCAGTTCTACAACGACATCGCCACGAAGTTCAACACGGCTCAGCAGACGTTTCCGACGAACCTGATGGCGTCGAACCTCGGCTTCAAGCCGGCCGAGCTGTTCGAAATCACGGCCCCCGCCGACCGCGAGGTGCCGACCGTCGACCTGTCGCTCCAGAAGTGATTGCCGGGACCCCGGCCGCGGGCCTCCGCCCGCCGCCGGGCCCTCCGGCCGCTCCGCCATGAACCTCCTCGAACAGCAAGCGTCGAACCGGCGACGGACCTGGGCCGTCATGCTGGTCTTCATCGCGTTCCTGGTCCTGCTCGGCGCCGGCTTCGACCGTTTCTT
>Ga0307372_10011952_pt1 | contig 11470 bp, 10 predicted proteins | sample OX1MG_FD_202533 | JGI IMG/M metagenome (GOLD analysis project Ga0307372, IMG submission 202533) | Soil microbial communities from Risofladan, Vaasa, Finland - OX-1 | ecosystem: Environmental > Terrestrial > Soil > Coastal area > Acid sulfate soil | place: Finland: Risofladan, Vaasa | collected...
GAAAGGCCGCACGCAGGTGCTGGGTGACCTTAATAAGGGTGAGCAGGTACAGCCAGACCAGGTCGAGGAACAACGCCAGGTGGATCGGGTTCTTGGGGTCAAGGTACTTCGCAGCGTCCTTGAGATGCGCGACGAGCTGGACCGGGTTGCGGTAAGCGTCGTAGACCCAGTAATCGAACTGGCGGTACTCCAGCAGGGGTTTGAGCTTCCGGTCGAGTCCGTTGAACGCGGACAAGTTCTTGGCAACCTCGGCCCGGTCGAACATCAGGGCAAGGGGGCTTCCGGGATCCGGCAGTGGCGGGCCATACAGTCCTTGCATAGCCGTCAGGTCCACGGTCGGCAATACGGTAATGCCCAAACGTGAGGACAATTGCCGGGTCGCGTCGTTGACATCGTGTTCACGAACGAGCATCACTTGGTCGGCCCCGAACAGGTCAGCTACGCCTCGGGCCCAGAACATTCGCGCGGTCGGCTTGTCCGCCCGCCCAGACTTGCAGTCGGCGATGGTCGTCGTCAGCTCGTAGGCGGGGGTCAGCATGACGCCCAGGACGTCGAGGTCGGTGAACGTCTCCGGGGTCGAAGGGGGCCGGACGCCCCTGCCGCTGCCGGGAGTGCCCGGTCCTCCGGATTCGCCGCGCAGTTCCACGTCCAAGCGGGTACTGAAGCCCATGGTCCACAGCAAGGCACGCACCCCGACCTTCAACCCGAGGTCGAGCTCACTCACAACGCACCCCTTCCCATGGCCTTCTCGAAGATCTTTTCGAAGTGCTTCGGGGACGGCTCGGCGTATTTGCGCAGCCGCTGGGTGGTCTGCATGGGCGCGCTGTAGCCCTTCCCCGCTTCGAGGGCCGTCCGGGCGATCGAGTCATCAACCCTGTGCTCGATCAGTTCGCCATGGACGATGAGGTCGCGAGCAAGCAGCAGCGCCTCCCGGTTGTCGGCGGTGTCGACGAACGTCGGGGTGACCCAGTCGCCCCCGGGGAGAGTATCTGGCGCGAAGATGAGCAGCCCCGCATTTCGGAGCAGCTCATACTGCCGGCGGTGGGCGCTGTTGGGTGCCAGAAACCCACGGTAGGGATCGAGGAGCTTGTCGATAACACTGATCAGTGCAGCGGCGGGCAGCGTGTTGTGCTCCGCGTACCTCTCAGCGCAGCGCAGGCACGCCAGCACGGCCAGGGCCTTGTCGAGGACCGGCTTACGCGCGGTGAGCAGCGAAGCGTCTGATGCGTATGGCAGCGCGGCGAACGCCTGCTGGCTTCCATCGGGAAGCCGCACGGAAGGCGCGAGCACGAGCCCGCCCGCGACAGCGCCGGTGAGGAGCGGATACCGCTCCTTGCTGATCTCGAGTCCCTGACGGGCTCGGACGGCGGCGAACTCCGACACGAGCCGATCGGTGCCGTGCTCCATCACGAGGGACTCGAGCAGCTCGGGATTCTCGAAGCCGAAGAACGGGGAGTAGGCCACGTCGCCGTCGATGGTCCGCATCGTTCGGACCAGCCCGGCCCCGGTGCCGACCTCGAGCAGCTGCGCCACGGCACCATGGTCGAGACCGAAGTGGCCCTCGAGCGACTCCAACGGCACGGGCGTCTTGGCCAGTCCGTCGACGAGCAGCAGGAGTTGCTGCTCAACCTCGGTGGGGGTGCGCTGGCGCCAGGCCTCGCCCAAGGAGGCGTACAGGTCGTCGTAGTACGGAACCGTCTCGGTGAAGGAGACGATCTTGCCGCCGCGCCGAACGACGCCCTGGACGAACCCGACGTCCTCGAGGAGGGCAATCACCTCACCAAACGACATCATGAGCACGTCGAGCTGGTGTGCGGCCACCTGCATCAGCGCCTGCGCGTCCTCGATGACGTCACGGCCACGAATGAGTCCGGCCAGGGTCGCGGCCATTCCCACGACACGCGTGTCGTTCAGTGGCCCGAGCAGCGGTGCATTCGGGTCAACGTTCCGCAGCCCGGAATGCACGTCCTGGCATCTCAGACCCTGCTCGAAGGTCTCCACCTGCTCTTGCTCCCTCCCGTTCCTGCCCATTCCTGCGGCGGCAGTACCTCGCGCACAAAGCAGCGTCCACTGATCCTCAGACCGGCAGCCAACTGTCGGCATCGCCACTAGGTAATGGGGTCGACAGCCCCCGGCCACCCGATCGCCGCGTCAGGTTCACAGATCCCCGCGCACTGCAAGCCTAGCCGTCAAATTCATCCAGACCGTGCCAGCTCTGCCAATGGCTCCACGCCCGGGTACGCCTATCGCTCATCCCGTCACCTGGTCGCCGCGGCGGCTAGGGATCCTTGGTCCCCAACTTCTGCACACTTGAGTCAAGTTTTCAGGCGGCGTAGCGTCGTAGACGCCCGCTCCAATTTGCAGGCGGAGTCCTGACCAGCCACTTTGGGTGGCACAACCCGGTCGCATGCGTCGGCCGGACTTTGGCGCAGCGGGTGGCGGCGGTCGGCCGATCCTGATCGCAGGTCCCTGCGCGAGCTTGCTCTAAGTTCGATCGGTTCCGTTATTTGCGCAGGTCAGCCACCTGGCTTGGCGGTCAGAGGCGGAGCCTCACTGGTACTCCAGCGTCACTTCGTAATCAGGTGACGGCGAGGGCCTGGCGGCGCTGGTAGTGGCAGTTGCGGGCGGTGGCCTGGTGGCGCCGCCGCCAGCATGACCAGTGCAGCTGGTCGCGGGCTGGGCGGGAGCGGTGGAGCAGTCCGGTGAAGAGCCGGCGGATCTCGTTGCGGGTCAGGGGGATCAGCTCATGCCCGGCCAGGTCACGGTGGATGCCGCCGGGCTCGGGGGCTGGCTGGGCGGCGGTCATCACGGACAGGAACGCGTGGGCGAGCATGGCCAGGACCGTCCACCGCATCCAGGAGGTCCAGGACCGGACCTGGTGCTGGTCCAGGGCGGTGAGCTCCTTGCCGCCGGCGAAGCTCTCCTCGACTTTCCACCGGGTCCCGGCGACCGCGACCAGGGTCCGCAGCGGCACCGGTCCCGGCGCGTGGGCGCGGTAGAAGGCGTACCCGGCCTTCGCGCCGGGGGCGGTGCGCAGGGGCCGGCGTATCAGCAGCCAGTTGGCGCCCTGTGCGTCGTCGGGCAGGGCCGGGTCGACAGTCTCGATATAGGCCCAGTAGTAGAGCCGCGGGCCCTTGGCGCCGTCGCCGGCGGACATTCGCTGCCACGCGGCGCCCGGCAGGCAGACCGCCAGGTCGATCGCGCGGCGGGTCCCGGCCGGGGTGGCGATCCGGTGGTCCTTGGCCACGGCCAGGACGAACCCGAGGCCGCTTGCGGCGATGCCGGCGCGCAGCTTCGGGTCGTTCCCGTAGACCTCATCGCCGGCAGCCCACCGCGCTGGTGCCCCGGCAGCGACCGCGCGGTCGATCATCACCAGGGCCAGGGCCGGCTTCGTCGCGAACTCCTCGTCCCGGGGAACGTCCGCGGCCTGGCACCGGCTCGGGTCATCCGTCCAGGACCGGGGCAGGTAGAGCGCCCGGTCGATGAACGCGTACCCCCGCGGCGCCGCGTAGGCCAGGTAGACCGCGACCTGCGCGTTCTCGATCCGCCCGGCCGTCCCGGTGTACTGCCGCTGGACCCCGGCGGTCGCGGTGCCCTTCTTCACGTCGCCCGTCTCGTCGACGACCAGCACCGCCGCCAGGTCACCCAGGTGCCCGGTCACGTAACCGCGCAGGTCATCACGAAGCCCGCCGTCGTCGACGACGGCGGACTTCAGGAGCCGCTGCATCCCGCGCGGGCTCTGCTCCCCGGCATGCTCGGCGATGGTCCAGCAGTTCGTCCGCGGCAGCCCGGCGAGCAGGCCCCGCACGAACGCCCGAGCCCGCCGCCGGGGCTCGACCCGGGCGAACCGGGCCCCGATCGTGAGCATCAGCTCGTCGAAGCCGCGCTGCCACCGGTCCAGGTCTACGCTGGCCGAGGCGGCCACCGCACGATCGTCTTGAGTTGTCACAAACCACGATGATCAGGCGGTGGCCGCTCCATGTCCGGCACCGCCACGCCCACCGTCACGAAGTGACGCTGGAGTACCAGTGAGGCTCCGCCTCTGACCGCCAAGCCAGGTGGCTGACCTGCGCAAATAGCGGAACCGATCGAACTTGGAGCAGGCTCGCGCAGGGACCTGCGATCAGGATCGGCCGACCGCCGCCACCCGCTGCGCTAAAGTCCGGCCGACGCATGCGACCGGGTCGTGCCACCCAAAGTGGCTGGTCAGGACTCCGCCTGCAAATTTGGAGCGGGCGTCTCAGACGCTACGCCGCCTGAAAACTTGACTCAAGTGTGCAGAAGTTGGGGACCAAGGATCCCTAGCAGCAGGGCGCAGCCGAGGCGGCTACCGGGTCGCCGGACTCCTACGGTGGCGACAACGTGTCCCGAACGACGCCCCTGGTACCGGAGGAGGGTGCCGGCTTCCGGATCGTCGGCACCAGCGAGCGCATGGGCCAGCACCACGGCCGCTGGCGCCACGTGGTGCTCATCGAACGGCGGAGCCCCGCCATCTGAGGACCGCCAAGCCGGGACGCGGCGGCCGCCGAGGATCTCCACTCGGTGACCCACCCGTCGATCGCGGCCTGCGCGGCGGCCAGGTCCGCGAACGGGACCGCGTCATCGAACCACCTGACGGCCGGCGGGGCCAGGATCAAGGCGGAAGAAGTTGGCCATGGCGCGGCTGCGGGGGGACAGGAAGGCAGCTCGCAAGTGACGTAGCCCAGGGGCTAACGAAAGTTACGGCCCGGCCTGCGAGAATAGAATCCTGGGCATGGATTCGCAGACCGTGGAGATCATCGGCCGCAGCTACCTGGTCTCCATGTTGGTCAGCGACGGGCTCGAAGTAGCCCGGCCCGAACGAGATCGTGGCGTCGATCTCATTGCGTATCTCGACCTAGATGAGGCCGGCCGGTTCGTGGCCTGCCCGATCCAGCTGAAGGCAGCGACGACTGCTTCCTTCAGCCTGTTTAGCAAGTACGAGCGAATCGCCCAGCTCCTGCTCGCCTACGTCTGGTACCCGAATGACCCGGGTCAAGCCTGCGCATATGCCCTCCGATACGACGAAGCCAAGAGCGTGGCGGACCAGATGGACTGGACTCGCACAGAGTCATGGCGCGCCCGCGGCTGGTACTCGACTACAAGGCCGTCCCGCCGTTTGCAGACGCTGCTGGAGCCCTACCGGATGGGGGCTGGAGACTGGCGCTGCAAGGTGCAGGAGGCGGGAACAGCCAGGACGCTGTAGGCGGTCGCTTCATGACCAGTCTCCCGAGGGAGACCAGATGAACCTCAACAGAGCCGAACCGGATAGCACGCACCAGCGCGGGCGTGGCGTTCCCCCTGGAAGACGCCATCCGTGATTGTACTGGCCGGGGCGCTGCTGGGCGTGGCGGGCGGCTAGGGCGGCCTCGACTTCGGCTGGCAGGTTCGGGCCGAGGCCGGGGGCGAGTATGGCGGCGGCGGACCGGGCGGCGTCTGCGGCGGGGTCGGTCATGGCTCGCTTCCGGGTTCTTGGTCGGGGTGCCTGGTGACGTGGTCGCGTACCGCGGCCGGGACGGGCTGGCCGGTGGCCTGCTGCCAGGCGTGCTCCAGGGCGGCATGCCGAGCTGGCGGGTGAGCCGGGCCAGGTGCCGGGGCGCGGGTCCGGTCATCGGGCTGGGGAACTGATCGAACAAGGTCACGCACCGGACCGTCCAGCCCAGGGCCTGGCCGGGCTGCTCCTGGGCCTCGGCAAGCAGCCCGAGCTGCCCGTACGTCATGGCCATCCAGGGCCGGTTGTCGAATTCTTCCTTGATGGTGAGGGCCTTGCCGTACCAGTCCTCGGCCTCGGCGGCCCGGTCGTCATGCGCCGGCAGTGCCAGCACCTGCTGCGGATGAACCAGCGCTCGAATATTGTCATCCAGGTTAGGAACGCTGACGGGCTGGCCTGTGCCTTCGGGCGGGCCTTCATGCTGCTGTCGTTCAAGCACCAGGGTGACCTCGTCTACATAGAGGACATTGCCTCAGCCCGCTACATACGGGACCGTGATGAAGTAGCCAGGTATTCCTTGGCATTCGACCATCTACGGGGAGCGCCTTGGCAGATGACAAGTCCGCGGCACTGATCGAGGTGATGGCGAATGAAGGATGACCGGATATGGCGGACATCGTGGTATTCGGGCGGTCAGGGCAACTGTGTTGAGGTCGCCACGAACCTGCCTGGCGTCATGGCTGTACGAGACAGTAAGGACCTGAGCTGGCCGAAGCTGACCGTCAGCCCTGCGCAGTGAAACAAGTCGGTGCGCCAGGTCAGATGCCACCATCTACCTGAGCGACTGGTGGCCGACCTCGCGCGGCGGGCTCACGACTACGCCGTCGCCAACGCCACCGCGGATGCCGCTGACGGATGTCTCGTCTTTGCGGACGGCATCAAGCCATGGTGGAGCAGCCTGGTTGGCACAGATTTTGCGCGTTTATACCAGCTTCGCGGCGCCTGACGGCGGCCGCGAGAAACTGCCCGGAGACGGCCAGATAGCTGCCCGCTTCCAACCCGGCATCAGACAGGCCGGCGATGACGCCGATCTCCCACGCATTGCCTGCCGCTCCGCCACCACCAAGGACCAACGCTCGCCCGCGGCGCGCGAGCGCCTTGAGGCGTCGACCTGCCGGTCGGCCCTCGGCCGGTCGCCGTGCCCTGGCGCGTCGATAGCGGCGACCGTGAACCCGTCGCCCGACCCGTCGCCCGCCACTGCCCGGCGGACCCGGGACACGAGCCCTGGAGCGTACTTGTGCAGGCCGCCGCCGTGGCCCATCAGGAGCAGGGGCGCGCCGTCGGTCGCCGACTCGGGCGACCACGGCACGCCGCTCATGTCACCGAGCGTGAAGGTGTGCTCGGCGATGCCGTCGGAGGCCGTCGTAGAGGTGAAGTGCACAGAGTTGAAGAAGGTGTTGTGTTCATGGGAGTCGCCTTTCGCGAATTGCCTGTCGGGCGCTCCCGATGGCGACTACCTCAGTCGCGCGATCGTGGACAGGGCAGCACCCACTGCGGATACTGCGTTCATGGGTCTCACCTCCTGCCGATGGATCACGATCGCCTGAACGCTAGCACGCCGGCGACGCGACACCCTCATCTGTGATGAGCCCGTTATCTCCATGCGCTTGAACAAACGTCGAATGTGCAACCCCTAGTCGCCCGCGCACCATTGGTCGAACATGCTCACGCCGCGGGTGAGATGATCGACAAGCCGTTTGTGTTCCTCAGCGCGGGCATGTAGCGCGGCATCGAGTGAGCCGGATGTCGAGAACATTTCCAGGGCCAACCCGAAGGCGGCATTCACGCGGTATGTGGACAGGTCTCGTACGGTGTCGATGACGGCGGGATGAACAGGGTTTCCGTGGGTGAGAGCGTTGCGGGTACGGCGCAGCCGTTCCCGCAGAAAGTCACGGTCGCGCTCGTGCTGCCGATGGAGGTCCAAGCACAGCGCGGCGTCACGAATGCTGGTCAGCCACTTCTCGGCGAACCGCCGCTTGAGCGGGTCGCGGCAAAGTGCGAGTAGCTCGCCAGTGAGTCGGCTGGCTTCCAAAAACGAGGTCCGTGTCTCCCACGGCTGGTGGGTGATAATCCGCCTGTGCAGCGCGGTGCTGGACACCTCATCGCTGCGAAGGCAAACGTTGATTGCGGCGTTTACTTGGCTGCTCCAGCGCGCGTGCGGCCAGGTGACGAGGATTGACCTTTCCAGGTCGTCACCACTCATGCGTCCATAAGAGGCGATGTGCTCGAACGCGGCATCTTCGAGGACAAGCACTGTCTTGCGATCGATGGTGCTGCGTCCGGTTAGAATTGCCTTCCGTGAGTCAACGTCACAGGCCTCGCCGAGCAGCCGGAGCGCGTCGGCGAGATCCGGGGGCATCTGGGCTCGGCTGAGGCCTTCCGCGATACTCGGGCCGTATTCTGCCAAGGCGTCAGCCATGATGTTCTGGCCATGGTGGTCAACCTCGTCGGAAACGTAGAGGCCAGCCGTGTCAGTGCAAAGGGCGGCATGGCCGTCGAACAGCAGACAGGCGGAGCCGGCGCGCTGCCAGGCCGTGCCCCCGCTGCGATTACCGGCGATCCTGAGCAGTACCTGGATCATCGCGTCGGCGTCATCCAGAGCGTTGTGCGGGGAGCGCACGCCAAGGTTGACGCGTGCCAGCACCTGATATGGGCGTTCTTTCGTCTCGCCTGGTGGGCTGATGTGGTTTTGCTTGAGCAGGGAACGTAGCTCATCACGGTGGCAGAATGCCTGCCCGTCGTCATTGAGCGCGTTGGGTGCTGCCCAGTCGATCTCGTAGAACGTGAACGGGCCGAAATCCGCAGTGCCTGACAGTCGCGCGGACCCGTAGGTGATCCAAGCGATGCAATGCCGCGGCACGGGCAGTGCCGTGATCACGTCCGCAGCCAGACGAAGTCGGACATCGAGCGGGGTACGTGCGGTAGGGGCGTCCGGGTTGAATCCCGCGAGCCGGGGATCTGGGTCGAGGATCGAGCGTGCGTCTTGCAGCGTTTGCTTCGAGGATCGCTGCGTTGACTCGATCATCGCTTCGAGGCAAGTCAGTGCCCAGTTGAGCGACTCCGTATCTGCGGTTGGCGACTGGCTCGCGGCGAGCACGTCCTGCCATGCGGCGAGTAGCGCCGCCGGCGTCGCCAGGGCGGCCCTCAACGCCGCGCCGTTATCGGTCAGCTCGCGGAACCTGTCGGCGGAGATCGTTCGAATGTCCGCGACTTGCTGAAGACATTCCTGGTACGGACGGAGTTCGGAGGCGATGGATTGCGCGAGATGGGTCCCGGCCGCAGCGGCGCTTGCCTGAAGGTCGCTGCTCAGCGAGACCCGGTTTGCTTTGCGTTTCCACGACTCGTCACTGGCATGCCCGCGCCATCTGTCCACCTCGTCGACCAGGACAGCGAGCGGCAGGACCGTCGGTGGGTTCCGCGTGTGTCCCATCAGTTCAGCGAGCGGCCTCAGCCAGCTCGGCTTCGTATCAGGGAACGTGGTTTGAGTCGGGCCTGCCCGGCTGTCGTCGTCTGCCACCCCGGAATTGTCTCAGCCTGCGGCAAAGCCACGGGCCGCGGCGGAAGCTGGACCTGCTCGATGCCGTCGGCAAGGCGGGCGCCGTGCCGACGGAGGTCCGGGACGACGGGGCACGGGCAGTGCGGGCGCATCCGGGCGGGGTCCTGCTGCCCGCGGCGTTCATGGCGGCCGAGCTGGCGGGCGGGCAGTGGCAGCCCGCGCAGGCCGGGACGTCGGCCACGCCGCTGGGCGCCCGCGACAGCCTGGGACTGTACCTGCGGGTCACGGCCCCGCGGGAACTCCGCCTGGATGACCCGGACCGCGCCCGGTACGCCGCCGCAGCCGACCAGCTCGATGCCGGCCGCGGCAGCGACGTGGCGGCCGCGGGGCGCCGGTTCCGCGTGGTGCGGGCCGAGCGGCTGATCCGCATCGGGCCAGACGGGCCCGAAGGACCGCGCCCGTCCGATCCTGACCCGAGCTGCCCGTCATGGCACAAGAACAGCAACTGCGCGACCAGGGGCTGCTCCCAGACGAAGACGAGGACACCCCGATCGAGCTGGCTGAAGGCACCCAGCGACTCGCCCGGCTCTTCCATCAGGACGAGCAGCGACGCCAGGCACGCCTCCGAAACGAGCCGCCGCCCGGACCTGCATGATCCCAGTCGGCCGACCCGGCCCGGCCGGCCAGCCGCCGACCGTGACCGCTTACGGAGATCCCGCAGGAGCCTCGCCGGGAATCCGCGCCACCGCCACGCCGGGCGGGTCCGGGTCGCGGCGCCATCCGCCGCACCGACCGCACTCGGCAAGCCGTACCGCAGCGTCGGGAGGGCGCGAACCCGCACCCTCGACGATCGAGGCGACCGTCACCGCTGGCCCTGACACAGGTCAGGTCCCCGGCCTCTCATCCTGGCCAGCAGGCGGATCCGCCGGGGAAAGCTGATTCCCGCGCATCAGCTCGCCCAGCGTGTAGCGCTTCTCAGCGACGATCTGCCGGCTGGTCCGGTCGATCTCCCCGATCCGGGTCACGCCGTCCTCCATGCTGACCGCCCGCACCACCGACACATCCAGGTCATCCCGGTCCAGCAAGTCCGGGCTCTGCGTGGTCACGAGCACCTGGGCCTGCTCGCTCGCCTCGCTCAGAGCATCAAACAGCACGCCCGCCGCGGCCGGGTGCAAAGCGATCTCCGGCTCCTCGATCCCGACCAGCGCCACCCGCCCGTCCGCCACCGGAAGCTGGAACAGCGCCGCCAGGACACCCGCAGCCCGGATCGTCCCGCCCGAGACCGCCTCCGGCGCGAACTCGATCACGTCAGCGTCCGGGCGCGCACGGGCACGGAAGGCCACCGTCATGTACCGGCCCACTGAATAAGGATCAGCGCCCTCGATCCCCGGCGCTATCGCGGCCAGGTAGGCGTCAATCCGGTCCTTCAGATCCGGGCGGACGCCGGCCAGCGCGCTCAGCACATCCCCAAGATGCTCCCCGCGCCGGCCCAGGCCCGCGCCCTCCGCCGCGGACCCTGGTTCCCGCAGGGCATCCAGCGCCAGCCCGTAGAACTGCATGCTCGCCAGGCTCCTGGCCAGCGGGCTGAAGGTCTGCTGGCTGGCGGCCACCGGCAGGTACAGGCGATCCGGCTCGATACTGGACGCGGCAGGCTCATGCCCCTCTTCCCGCACCGCCCCCCGTTCCACGCCGAAGCGCCAGGCCCGCGCACCCAGGCGCACCTCGCACGTCTCGCGCACTACCTCAAGCGGGCGCAGCGCCCGCCGGGCGGCGGCGCCGATCTCGAACCCGTACCGTGCCGACACCAGCTGATCGCCAGCGCCGCCCCAGGGCACCGTCGCCTCGACATCAATGCTGAACGACCCCGCCGGCTCCGGCGAACGGCGCAGAACCTCCGACAGGCCGCCGAGCCCGCTGACCGCCTCATACGGCGTCGTGCTCACTGCCCGCCCCAGCAGCGCCAGCGCCTGCAGAAAATTGCTCTTCCCGCTCGCGTTCGGTCCGACCAGCATCGTCAGCGGCCCCGGGCGCACATCGCACGAAGCGATGCTCTTGTAGTTCCGCACCCGCACCCGGCCGATGAAGGGCACTGACTGCTCCATCAGGCCCTCCCGAGTGGCCAGCCGCCGCACCCGCAGCGGAAGTCGAACCAGCACGCGCCATCCGCCAGCCCGGTCAGGCTAACACCCAGACACCGCCAAGCCCCCAGAGCGCGCGACGGTCCTGCCAGCCTGTTCAACGAGTACGGCCATCGAGCCCATCCGCCCTGCCGCCACGTGCCGATCCGGGCCGCTGACTGTTCAATAACAACACCCAGAACGACGGTCAAATGACGGTCAAGCGATCTTGGTAAGTCTGCCAGACGACCCAGAAACCTCGCCTGACCTGGTCTTTCTTGTGGAGCTACGGGGATTCGAACCCCGGACCTCTTGCTATGCCATGCTAACGCTTCGCTCGATCATGTT
>Ga0307372_10011954_pt1 | contig 11468 bp, 10 predicted proteins | sample OX1MG_FD_202533 | JGI IMG/M metagenome (GOLD analysis project Ga0307372, IMG submission 202533) | Soil microbial communities from Risofladan, Vaasa, Finland - OX-1 | ecosystem: Environmental > Terrestrial > Soil > Coastal area > Acid sulfate soil | place: Finland: Risofladan, Vaasa | collected...
TCGATCGCGGTCCCGAAAATCGCATCGAAGCCACCGTTTTGGTGAAATTCTCCAGCATTTCCGCGAGGTTTCTTCAGCGCGGATCATGAAAGTGTCCAAAACGAACCCACCGCGATCTCTGCTTCGCACGCACTCCCGCGCGCGGCACGGCCCGCGCGCTCGCGCGCCCGGGTTTTTCGATTCCGCGAAATGCGGGCGCGCGATACTGGAGGCGTCGCGGTGGATTTTCCCGCAACTCCGCCCCGGTTTATCCCGCCGCCGCGCTGTAATACAAAGATAAGATGGCAAACGACGGAAAATCTCTCCGGCAAAACAGCAGCGTGCTTCTCGACGGCCCGTCGCGGGCGCCCGCGCGCGCGATGATGAAGGCGGTAGGCTACACCGACGAGGATCTTTCCAAGCCCCTCATCGGCGTCGGCCACACGTGGATCGAGATCATGCCCTGCACCTACCATCTGCGCGATCTCGCCGAACACGTTAAGCGCGGTATCCGCGAGGCCGGCGGCACTCCGGTCGAGTTCAACACGATCGCGATCTGCGACGGAATCTCGATGGGCACGCACGGGATGCGCGCGTCGCTGATCAGCCGCGAGGTTATCGCCGACTCGATCGAGCTGACCTCGCGCGGGCATCTGTTCGACGGCGTCGTCGCGATCTCCGGATGCGACAAGACGATTCCGGCGACGGTGATGGCGCTGCTGCGCCTCGACCTGCCCTCGCTGATGCTCTATGGCGGATCGATTCAGCCGGGCCGCTACGGCGATCAGAACGTCACGATCCAGGACGTATTCGAAGCGGTCGGCGCGCAGTCGGCCGGCAAGATGAGCGAAGCCGAGCTGCGCAAGCTCGAGAGCGTCGCCTGTCCCGGCGTTGGCGCGTGCGGCGGCCAGTTCACCGCCAACACGATGTCCACGGCGTTCGAGGCGCTGGGGATTTCACCCGCCGGATCGAATTCGATTCCCGCCACCGACCCGCGCAAACCCGACAGCGCCTATCGCGCGGGACGGCTCGTGATGGATCTGCTCAAGCAGGATTTGCGCCCGAGCCGGATCGTGACCCGCAAGGCGATCGAGAACGCGATCGCCACGGTCGCGATGACCGGCGGCTCGACCAACGCGGTGCTGCATCTGCTCGCGGTCGCGCACGAAGCGGCGATCGCGCTGTCGATCGACGATTTCGATCGCATCAGCTCGCGCACTCCGCTGCTTGCCGATCTCAAACCGGGCGGCCGCTTCATGGCCGCCGACATGCACGCGGCCGGCGGAATACCGCTCATCCTTAAACGCCTCAAGCAGGCCGGATTGCTGTATCCCGATGAGATCACCGTCACCGGAAAAACGATCGGACAGGAAGCCGACGCCGCCATCGAAACCGCGGGCCAGGAAGTTGTGCGCCCGGTCGAAAATCCGCTCAAAGCTACCGGCGGGCTGGTGATCTTGAAGGGCAACCTGGCTCCCGAAGGATGCGTGATCAAAGTCGCCGGACACGAACGGCTGACGCATCGCGGTCCCGCCCGCGTGTTCGACTCCGAGGACGACGCGTTCAAGGCCGTGTCGCGCCGCGAGATCAAGGCGGGCGACGTGGTCGTCATCCGTTACGAAGGACCCAAGGGCGCGCCCGGGATGCCCGAGATGCTGGGCGTCACCGCGGCGCTGGTCGGAGAAGGACTCGGCGAAGAGGTCGCGCTGTTGACTGACGGGCGCTTCTCCGGCGCGACGCACGGACTGATGGCGGGTCACGTCGCGCCCGAAGCCGCGGTCGGCGGACCGATCGCCGCGCTGAAAGACGGCGACGTCATCACGTTTGATATCGCCCAGCGCCGCCTCGAGGTCGCCCTGAGCGACGCGCAAATAAAGGAGCGCCTGGCGAGCTGGAAAAAACCCAAGGCGCACTACGAATCGGGCGTGATGGCGAAATATGCGCAGCTCGTGTCGTCGGCGGCCAAGGGCGCCGTCACCAACTAAGCCGCCATGCGGCGCGCCGCTCAACTGACCGCGTTTGCATCCGCGAGCCTTGCGCTTGCGCTATGCGGCGTCGCCGTATCGGCGCGGCTCGCGCGCGCGCAGGACGACTGGCAGGTTATCGAGCATCATTCCAATCAGAAGTCCGGCAACCAGCCGCCCTCTCCGGCCGCCGCCGGATCGCAGGCCGCCGCGCCCGCCGCGAGCGACGGCGTGACCGACGTGTGCGGAGAGCGCGCGCGTCCCGCGACCGAGCCGTACAAGTCAATCGTCGCCCAGCTCAACAATATGTACGGCGCCAACTACCCGGTCTATGAATCGGTCGCCGACGTGTCGCCGCACGCGAACAGCAACGGATGCATTTTCTATAACCGCAAGTTCCTGGCGTCGCTGCTCGGCAACTGGATGAATATCCACAGCGGCGACACGCGCTCGCCGATGCTCTACGCCATCTTCGCCCACGAGGAAGGCCATCTCCAGCACGACGACTTCGCCGCGAGCAATCAATACGTCGCGCAGCAGAGCAAGGAGCTGGCCGCCGATCAGTTTGCCGGCTACACGATGGAGCGGCTCGGAATCCGCCGCCTCGACCCCGACGAGATTACCAAGTACTACGAGCTCACCGGCGACGACTTCGTCGGCGCGCACGGCAGCCACGGCACCGGCGAGGAGCGCGCCTCCGCGTTCCAGGACGGATGGCATCGCGCCGAAGTCGGCCTGCCCGAGGAAGGTTCGCGACCCGCCGGCTTCGGCGATCCTTAGCGCGATGCCGGGCGCGTGCGATTGCGGACGCGCCCGCCGCGCGTGATAATCAAGGTTCAGACGTCTGCACAATGAGTTCAATGCAAGCTGCAAATCCCGCCGCCGCCAGCGTGGCCACGCGCGCCTCGGCGCCGCCTGCTATCGAGGCGCTAGCGCTCGGCTTCAACTACGGCGCGCGCGCCGCGCTGAGCGACGTGTCCTTCTCGATCGCGCGCGGCGAAATTTTCGGGTTCCTCGGACCGAACGGCGGCGGCAAGACCACGCTGTTCAAGCTGCTGTCGACCCTGGTCCCAATTCAGCAGGGACGCGCCGTGATCCTGGGCCACGACCTCGCCGACGACACGATCGCCGTGCGCCGCCGGCTCGGAGTCGTCTTCCAGCATCCGAGCCTCGACGGCAAACTGACCGTCGCCGAGAACCTGGCGCATCATGGGCGCCTGTACGGAATCTGGGGACGCAAACTTCGCGAAGAATCAGCGGCGGCGCTAAGCCAGCTCGGACTCGGCGCGCGTGCCAACGACCTGGTCGAGACGCTGTCCGGCGGCCTTCAGCGCCGCGTCGAGCTGGCCAAGTCGCTGCTCCATAAGCCTGAACTGCTGCTCCTCGACGAGCCGAGCACCGGACTCGATCCGGCCGCGCGGCGCGAGTTCTCGAACTATCTAGCGCATCTGCGCGATCGCGACGGCGTGACCGTCGTGCTGACGACGCATTACCTCGAAGAAGCGGAACGCTGCGACCGGATCGCGATCCTCGACGGCGGCAAGCTGGTCGCGATGGCGCCGCCGGGAGAGCTCAAGGCGCGCGTCGGCGGCGACGTGGTGGTGATTCGCGCCGCGGCGCCCGACGCGTTGCAACGCAAGATGCTCCAGCGGCTCAAGCTCAAGAGCCAAATCGTCGATGGAACTTTGCGCATCGAGCGGCCGCGCGGCCACGAGCTGGTGCGCGAAGTGGTCGAGACCTTCGGCGACGAGATCGATTCCGTGTCGTTCGGCAAACCAACTCTCGAAGACGCGTTCGTGCATCTGACCGGGCATCAGTTCTTCGCGCAGCCGGCCGAAAGCGAGCAAGAGTAGCCGCGCGATGGAAATTATCCTGCAAGCGGGAACTTTATGGTGGCGCGAAATCTCGCGCTTCGTGCGCCAGCGCAGCCGCCTGACCGGCGGCCTGCTCCAGCCCCTGGTCTTCTGGCTGCTGCTCGGCGCCGGACTCAAGGCGTCGTTCAAGCCGAGCGGGATGCCGCCCGGGATGAATTACGCGCAATACTTTTACCCCGGCGTGATCGTGATGGTGCTGCTGTTCACCGCGATTTTCGCGACCATCTCGACCGTCGAGGATCGGCGCGAGGGTTTCCTGCAGGGCGTTCTGGTCGCGCCCATCTCGCGCGTGACGGTGGTGCTCGGACAGGCGCTGGGCGGAACCACGCTGGCGCTGATGCAGGGAATCATTTTCCTGATCCTCGCGCCGCTGGCGGGAATCCATCTCAGCCTCGCGGCGGTATGCTTCGCGATCGCGATGATGGCGTTGATCGCGTTCACGCTCACCAGCATGGGACTGATTATCGCGTGGCGAATCGATTCGACGCAGGGCTTCCACGCGATCATGAATCTCATCCTGCTGCCGATCTGGATTCTGTCGGGAGCATTCTTCCCGGCCGAAGGAGCCCCCACGATCCTGGCGTGGACGATGCGCCTCAATCCTCTCACCTACGGGATGTCGGCGCTGCGGCAGGGCTTGTACCTTGGCGAGCCGGGAATGATCACGCGGATGCCGGCGATGGGATCTTCGGTGGCGATATCGATCGCGTTCGCGCTCGCCGCATTCGTAATCGCCAGCCGCGTGGCAAGCCGCGCCTCGACGATCTGAGCGCCGCGCCGGCGCCAGGTCAGGGCGAAAGCGGGTCGATCGCTATCGGATCGAAGTACGGCTCGACGCGTCCCTCGAAGTGAAATTCGCGCGCGAGCGCGGCCCAGCGAAGGTCCTCGCGATGCAACTCGCGCGGGAGATTATCGAGCGCGAAGAAGCGCGCGTCGAGCGCCTCGAGCGGGCTCGGGCGCAGCTCTCCGCCTTCGACCGTGCAGTAAAAGAGCATCGAGTAGATGTGCCTTTGCGGTGAGCCGAACTTGCGGCTGTCGATTACCGCCATCAGGCGCTGGGGCCTGACGATGAGCCCGGTCTCCTCGCGCGCTTCCTTGGCCGCGTTCTCGGCGGGCGACAAGCCGACGTCGCAGAAGCCGCCCGGATACCACCACTTGCCGGTGGGCCGCTTTATCATCAGAACTTCGCCGCGAGGATTGAACGCGATCACGCCGCAGCCCACGCCGGGAGTGACGTAGCCGTTGTACCCGTCGATCACTTCGGCGCGCCATCGCGAGCGGATCGCCTCGGCATCAGGGGCGCCGCCGCGGGCTATCGCGGTGCTGAGGCGCGCGGCCTCGTGCAGCAATTCCTCGTAGCGTTCGCAGTCGTAGCCGTCGGGCTTGAAGGCAAGCCCGGTGCGCGCGATCGCGGTGACGCGTTCGACAAACCGCGCGAGTTCGAGAAACAACTCCGAATCTGGCATCGATTCCTCAGGGGCAAATCAGGCGCCCGGGTCCAGTCATTGCGCGATTAGAGGAGCGGCAGTTCGCGGCTGGGATGGGCGCGCAACACGCGCTCGAGAGCGCTCAGCACTTTGCCGGCCGCGACGACTACGCAGCCCAGCGCGCCGAGCGCCACGATCAGCACGAGCGCGCCCGCGATAATTCCAAAAATCGTGACCACCGCGGACACGACGATCGAGTGGCTCATCATGCGTCAACTATAGCAGTGCGCACCCGCGTCCGCGCCAATTTGTTTACGCCGCAACTCAGCGGCCCGCCGCGTTGCACACCGACCAGGCGGCGTCGGCCAGCGCCGGCACCCGCTCGATCAGCCCGGCGAACAGGGGATCGTCGGCCTGACCGCGCACGAAGCGCGAGTAGCTGCCCTCCATGATGATCGCGAGCTTGAAAATCGCGAACGCCTGATAGAACGGGAAATCGCTCATCGCGCGGCCGGTCTTGCTTTCGTAGCGCGCGATCATTTCTTTGCGCGTGAGCCATCCCGCTTCGGCGGCCATGCTCGAAACGATCCCGCTGCGCGAGGTCGCGTCGCCCGCGTCCGGCCAGTAGGTCAGCATCCAGCCAAAGTCGGCCAGCGGATCGCCGATCGTGGACATCTCCCAGTCGAAGACCGCGAGCACCCGCGCCGTGCGCGGATCCCACATCACGTTGTCGAGCTTGAAGTCGCCGTGCACGATCGTGGCGGGCGGCGAGGCGGGCAGGCGATCGCGCAGCCAATCGCGCACCTTCTCCATCACCGGCAGCGGACGGGTATAGGGAAGCGTGCGTTCGAGCTGATCGACCCAGCGCTTCAGCTGGCGCTCGAGGTATCCGTCGGGACGGCCAAAGCCTTCGAGACCCGCCGCGCGCCAATCGACCGACTGGAGCGCAATCAGCAGATCGACCATTCCCTCGCTGACCTTGCGGCGCAATTCGGGGGTGGAGGCGAAATGCTTTCCGTCGGCGCGAATCACCTCGCCGCGCATGTACTCCATGAGATAAAACGGCGCGCCGATGTACCCGGCGTCGTCGCATCCGGCGTACACGCGGGGCACCGGCACGGCGCTATTCTGCAAGGCGTTCAGCACGCGATACTCGCGCATCACGTCGTGCGCGGTGGGCAGCAATGGACCGCGCGGCGGACGCCGCAGCGCCCACGAGTTGCCGGCGAAGTGGATGAGATGAACCTCGTTGGAATGTCCGAACGAGATATTCTCGCATCGCAGTCCGGCGGGATCGCCTAGTTTGCGCTCGATGATGAAGCGGGCGAGACCGTTCAGATCGACGGTCGCATTCGGTCCGGTCTTTTCAGTCGCGGCTTCGCTGGGACGATGCGGCAGTTCAGTGCTCATGACTGCTATTTTCTTTCCGGTTTAGGCCGATCGGTCAAGCGCAGTCACAGCAAAATTTTTCGCGCGCCGCCGCCGCCGCGCGCCTTGCTCCCTCTCCGAGACGCCTCAGAAACGCCGGGAACCGTAGCGCAAGCCGCGCGCCCGCACGCCGCGGGTTATTCTTGTCGTGATGAACACCGCCGCGCCGAAGCACAGTGCGATCAACGCCGCGAAAGCCCCGATCCCCGCCAGCATCGGCAGATTGGAGTTCAGCCCCATCGCGCCCGCCCCCGCGTCCGAGTTCGAGGGAAAGAGCGAATCCATCCGCGCGGCAATCGCCCGCTCGGCGGCGGCCACCTGATCGATTAGATCCTGTGCGATAGCCCTCAAGCCCGACGCCGCGGACGGATCGAAGACGCCTCTCATCCGGACGATCGCTCCGTGCCATGCCTGGGCAAAGAATCCCTCGACGCCGGATCCGGCGTTGAGAACCACGGGGCTCGCGCGGTCCGAGCTTTTGACTACTCCGCGCGCCGCATGCATCGGCGCCGCGCCAAAGGCGGCGAGCGCGGTTGCTTCGGGAGCGGCGGACGGGCGCGTCGGATTGAAGCGCCCGCCGTGGGCGATCAACTCGATCGCAAAGGCGGCGCAGAACAGGAACAGGACCGCTTCCAGCAGGCGGCTGCTCAAAACCCGCCCGTGCGGGGTGCGCGCCCTTGCGCGGCCCGCGTCTCTTCCGCCCTTAACCCGAGAATCGAATTCGCGCTGCGTCATGCTGCCGGCCCTTGGACGCGCTCCGTCACGCGTCCGGTCCTCCCGGTTAATTTGCGCGGCCGCCGCCAAAATCGCGGCGGCCGCGCGCCTTTCCAGCCGTTTTCTCTCCCCCCGCCTGCCCCACCACGATCCGGTCTGGTGCGATTACGGACAAAACTCTACTCATAGTAGCAAAAACTGTCAAGCTGCGCGGGCAGCGCCGCGACGCGCGCGATTGCCGCGCATGGCCAATCCCGGCGCCGGAGCGCGCGGCCCGGCCCGGGTTTGCGGACGCCCCGTCTTGCGCCAGCAAAGCGCACGCCTGTACAAAGGACAGCGATGGAAGGCGCAGACGGTGCGGTGGCGGGCCGCGGAAAGCTTGCGGCGCTGATCGCGCTTGCGCGGCCCTATCAATGGATCAAGAACGGGCTGGTGCTCGCGGCGCTGATATTCAGCCACCGGTTGTTCATCTTCCATTACACCGCGCGCGCGATCGCTGCGACGCTGGGATTCTGCGCGCTCTCGAGCGTCGCGTACGTAATCAACGATATCGCGGACCGCGAGGCCGACCGGCGCAACCCCGAAAAGCGCGGCCGTCCGCTGGCGTGCGGCGAGCTCGAGGTACGCGACGCGGTGCGACTCGCGATCGTGCTCGGGTTTATCGCGGCGGTAATCTCGCTGTCGCTCGGGCGGGCGTTTACCGGCGTCGCGTTGCTGTACGTCGCGCTGCAGTTCGCATACTCGATGTGGGCCAAGGGCCAGGTGGTGATCGACGTAATCGCGGTCGCGATCGGGTTCGTGCTGCGCGCGTTTGCCGGCGGCGTGGCGATCGGCGCGTACGTGTCGCCGTGGCTCGCGTTTATAACCTTCGTGCTGGCGCTGCTGCTGGTGCTGGGGCGGCGGCGCCACGAGCTGATCGCGCTGGGGGACGGCGCGACCGCGCATCGCGGAGCGCTGGCGCAATACAGCGTGCGGCTGATCGATCAGATGATCTCGATTGTCGCGGGCGCGACCCTGGTCAGCTACATGATTTACACGGCGTCGGCCGAAGTCGAAGCAAGGCTCGGCACGCGAAATCTATTTCTGACGGTACCCTTCGTCGCGTTCGGAATCCTGCGCTACCTGTATCTGATCGACGAACGCAACGAAGGCGGCGATCCCGCGCGCCTGCTGATCGGCGACAAGCCGCTGCTGATCTCGGTGATCCTGTGGATCGCGGCGGACCTGGTGCTGCTCTATTTTTAGAGACGCGATCGCTCGCGCCGATTATCGCGGCAGGACGCCGGTCGGGTTGCCGACGAGTCCCATGGTCTGGAACGGATTGCGGCCGAAGGGGCTTTGTCCGACCGAGCCCAGGCCGCCGAGGGTTAGCTGAAACTGGTACTGCACTTCGTTGGGATTGAAGGAATCCACGACGCCCAAGTCGGCAGCCCAGCAGTTGCACGACGACTTCAGGCGCGCGCCGTATTCGGCCGAGAGCAGTTTGGCGGCGGCGAAGTTGTAATCGGGCGCGACATAGACGCCCAGGCGATCGAAGACGTCGGTATAGGCGCGCAGCGAGAGGAATGAGTTGGCGTTCTGGATGGTGCCCGGCAGAACCGCGGTCTGGCGATTGACGTAATTGTACGACGCCTGCACGAATGAGCCCTCCAACGCCTTGCCCATGTACACGTTGCTCATGCTCGACCACGGCGGCTGGTAGTTCAGGTACACATTGGCAAACGTCAACCCTCCGGGGCCGGTCGGACTGTAATCGACCTGCGAGCCGAGCCATGCGATCGTCGTCGGGTAGAGCGTCAGCACCGCCTCGATATCCGACATCTGTGAGCCGGCCGGAGTGAGTGCGTGCAGGACATCGTAGTCCTGCAGGAGCGTGAATTGGGCGAGCTGTCGGACCTCGGCGCCGCCGCTGTAAGTCGTGGCGCCGGTGGGCGCCAATGATTCTGAATCGGCGAGCTCGTTCTCGAGCGGCCCGGAGGCCGAGGCTTGCGACTGACTGGTATCGCTGTTGGCGGTGGCGTCGGTCGGCGGCGTGGTCGAGGCCTGCGGGGTCATTTTGGCGAACAGCCGGGTGGTGAAACCGTAGCTGAGAAGGCTGCGCGAGTTGAGCCGATCGACCTGATCGAACAGCGGCAGCCCATTCTGATTGATCGTCGGAACATAGGTGTAATCAGCGAACGGCTCGATGGTGTTCTTGAGCTTTGAGATTGTGTCGCCGTTAACGTCGAAGACACGTTCGAGGTCGGTCTTGATTCCGGTTGCGACGTAGGGCACCGCGGTGCCGCGGACCCCGGGATGGGTTGAGGTACCAAGGCTCAGGTTGTTGTTATAAAGCCTGCCCGCCGTCCCGACCGGGATGACGTTGATATTGTCGCCCGAGGTGTCGTAGAGCGCGGACTGCACTCCCGCTCTGGCGTAGCCATAGGCGTAGTCGCCCAGGCGCCAGGGGATGGTGATTCTGGGGTTGGCGTCGAGCCGGCCGCCATCGACACCCTCTTGGCGATAGAAGTTAACCGCCTCGGCGTCGTAGTCGGCATAGGCGAATCCGCCCAGCAGATCGGTTCTGCCGCTGAGCAGGGCCTGGGGCAACTCCTGCAACGCGAATTGGTTGGGCTGGACGAGATCCTGGTTCCAGGTTCCCTGCACCCGCGCAAAGCCGTCGTCGAATTCGTCGAGCAAGCCAAAGCGCGACATCGCGTCGCGCAGCGAGGCCCAGTTGCTTCCGCCGAAACCGCGCGACAGCGTCCACACGTCCATCTCGCGAAGGTACAGATCGTCGCTGACCGTAAGCCCGTCGCCGTAGGCGATCAGGTTGTCGGTAATGTGCTCCCGGGCCATCCCGATAAACCCGTAGCGATTGACCGGGATATGGGTGTCGGCGAGCTGATTATCCACGATGTCGGATTCGCGATTGGCCTGCGAGCGGATCGACTCGTCGTAAAACGCGCCATCGACCCAGAAATAGTCGTCGAGGCCGTTGGTGAGGCGGTACTCGCCGAGCCCGCCGATGCGCTGCGAGGTTTCGACATCGAGCGCGACGGTTGCGTCCTGACTCTTGTCGATCGCGATGTAATAGGGCTGGAGGACTTGAAAGCCGCGCAGTCCGGATTGACCGAGGCGGCCGGAAATGAATCCGCTGTGGCGGGTGGTATCGGCGGGAAAAGTTGCGTAGGGAACTTTCGGCAGCGGATAGCCCAGGATGTCGAAAGTGCCGCCGCGCGCTACACCTTCGCCGCCGACGTTGACATCCATCTGGTCAGCGCTGATTGCCCAGTCGGGCGCGCCTTTGTCGCATCCGCAAGTGGTGAAGAATCCGCTCGTGATCTGGTAGTTCTGGCCCTCGAGCTTGCGGATCTTTTTGCCTTCCATGCGGTAGGTCGTCAGGCGGCCCTTGATCGTGGCGTTGTCGAGCTCGAGGGTTTCGTTGACCAGGTTGATCTTCGCTTCCGACGCGAAAATTTCGACATCGGTGTCAACCAGGTGGACGTTGCCGGTGGCGACTGCGGTGCGATCCTTGCGGAACAGCTCGATCTGGTCGGCCTTGAGCACGCTGCCGCCCTGGGTCATCACCGCGTCGCCGCTGACCAGAAAGGTATCGGTCTTGGAGTCGTAGGTGGTTTCGCGGCCGGTGACATTGATCGGCTCGCTGTGTTCGGCACTGGTGGAGGGCGACATGCCGGGAAGAACGGCGGCGCGCGCGGAGGCGAACGCGAGCGGGAGCATCGCGAGAACCACCACCGCCGATAGCGATTTAAGCGCGCGCTTCAGGAAAAAGTCCTTTTCTCCCGGTTTGATCAAGAAAATACGGATATACTTCGCCGATAAGATACACGGAACCCGTTACTAGCACCACTTGCGGCGCCGCGGTTTCCCGCATCACCTGCCCGATCGCCCGCAGCGGATCGCGCTCGACCCGCGCCGGCGCGTGGCGCGCGAAATGCGGCAGCAGAGTCTCGGGCTCGATCGGATTCTTCCACCGCGCCCGGGTCAGCGTAACGTCGCTCACCCGCGGCGCCAGCATCGCCGCCATCCGCTCCCATTGCTTGCTGGCAAGGCATCCGAAGACCAGGCGCGGACGGACC
>Ga0307372_10011956_pt1 | contig 11467 bp, 17 predicted proteins | sample OX1MG_FD_202533 | JGI IMG/M metagenome (GOLD analysis project Ga0307372, IMG submission 202533) | Soil microbial communities from Risofladan, Vaasa, Finland - OX-1 | ecosystem: Environmental > Terrestrial > Soil > Coastal area > Acid sulfate soil | place: Finland: Risofladan, Vaasa | collected...
AAAAAGGTTGACGGAAAGATCCAAGGCATTCACAACATTGTCGAGGACGATTGCTGCCGCGTTCATCTGCTCCAGCAGAGATCGGCCGCCACTCGAGCACTGCAGGCCGAAGCGCTGCACATACTTGTTAATACGTATAGGACCTTTCATCACATTCGCTCTTCAGGCACCTTGTCGTGTTAAGTCCTAGAGCCCGAGGACGGCGTGCGCGAAGCGCCAAGCCGTCCGTTCGGGCTACCTGGGTGATCATCAAAATCGTTTAAAACTACGGAATTCAGAAAATATTTCGTTCCGTTCCCAAAGTTTTTGTTCGAAAACGCCAAATTCGGTGTGGCTAGTTCTTATAGAGGGCGAAAATTTCGCTCCTCTGTAAGGAGCACCATGAGACTGCCCATTGACACCGGAACCGTGAAGTTTGCGGCGGCTGGACCAGCAGAACCCGTCCTGGACTACGAAACTCGAACGCCGAAGTTGGACGAGAACGGTACCGCGCTGTTCGCCGTGCCGCTCTTCGCGGCAGGGGGCGGCATCAAGGACTCGATCACGGTGAAAGTGGCCGGCGACGTAAAGGGGCTTAGCGAGTTCACGGTGGTGAAGGTCACCAACCTGATCGCGACCACCTGGGAAGTCGGCGCCAACCACGGGGTGAGCTTTCGGGCCGACCGCATCGAGTTGGTGAAGGTCATCTCCTAATGGCCCGGCTCCTCATCTTCCTCATCATCGTCGTGCTGATCCAATATCTCCTGGCGTGGGCCTTGACTCACTACGGACTCATCGTGCTCGGCGCATGTAGTTGGTGGATGTGGAGCCTGTGGAGCGGACGCCACCATGGCTAGTGTCACGTCGTCCGCCTCGCCGCGTCGCCCCTGGATGGCTACGGCCATCTGGGGGTGGCGTCTCGAGCTTCTCCTTAGCGGTAGCACGCTCATCGTGCTCGCAGTCTCGGCCCGCGTCGTCTCATTTGGACCACTGCTGGTGGCGGCGGTCGTGGTACTGGTTCTTCGCCAGCGCCCCAACTTTCGCCGACGACTCTTCCATCAAATGCAAACGAACCGCGACCATCGCTGGTTAAACGCCGCATTGTGGCACTGCGCGATTGTTGGCCGGAACGGTTCTGCGCCAAAGGTCGTTCGTTCGGCGGCCCTCCCGGTGGGTCGACGATACCTCCTTGAACTACCGATTGGACTCCACGCGGAACTACTGCATCGCTCTGCCTTGGAGCTCGCAGCCGCACTCGGGGCTCGCGAAGTTCGCGTCAAGGCCTCTCCCGTGAACACTCGCTACGTCGAGCTCGCCGTCATTCGCACGGAAGCGTTCCCAAAGTCGCTGCGCTCGCCCTTGGTGGATCGACCAGTGGTGTCCCTCTGGGAACCACTCCTCTTCGGCGTGGGTCAGGACGGACTTGCAATGTCCATTGGTCTACCTGAGCACAACTTGCTGATCGGTGGTGAACCGGGTTCGGGTAAGTCGGTGGCGCTCTCGACCATCGTTGCCGCAGCCGCGTTGGACCCCTCAGTTCACCTCACGTTGCTCGACGGCAAGCACGTGGAGCTCATCGCGTGGTCTGACATTGCCGATGAGTTCGTAGGGGCGGATCAAGAAGACGCCGTCGGGGCTCTCCAAGATCTTCGCGATCTCATGGATCTCCGTTACGCCACACTCGCCGCCACTCGCCGGCGCAAAATGACGGCCGGCGATCTCGAGGGACTGCATGTACTCGTCATCGACGAACTGGCCTTTTATCTCCGCGGCGGCCAAAGAGAGTTACGCGACCAGTTCGCCGAGCTACTGCGCGACCTCGTCTCACGTGGTCGCGCCGCCGGCATCATCGTGGTGGCGACGACTCAGAAACCGAGCCACGAGATCGTGCCGACATGGATTCGTGACCTCTTCTCGTTTCGCCTCGCGATGCGCTGCACCAGCTCGGACTCGTCGGACACGATTCTCGGACAGGGTTGGGCGAGCCAGGGCTTCTCCGCCGCGACGATTGACCCCTCGACGCGGGGCGTGGGCTTTCTTCTCGCCGAAGGTGGTGTGCCGACACTTGTCATGACTCCCTATCTCAGTGACGATGAGATCGAGTTGATCGCGTCTCGCGCCTACGAACTGCGACGCGAGCAATGAACGCCGAGGAACGGCTCCGCACGTTGCGTGAAGTGGAACTCGCGGGAAACTGCTCTCATCCCATTCGCCTGAGCGGTGAGATGGTGAATCTCGCCACCGGCGAAGTAGCGCGAAGTTCGCTACGCATCTCTTGCAAAGACCGGCGCCACGTGGTCTGCCCCTCGTGCTCGTACCTGTACCGAACCGACGCGTGGATTCTGGTTTCGACGGGTTTAGTCGGCGGCAAGGGCACGCCCGAAGAAGTGAGTACCCACCCACGGTTATTCATCACCGTGACGGCTCCCTCCTTTGGTCCGGTCCACACGATCAAAGCTCGAGGTGAGTGCGTGGGTCGCTCGAAGGGCTCGCCGGCACGAAGGAGAGACGTCTGTGCTCACGGTCATGCGCGGGCCTGTGGGATACGCCACGGGGAAAGTAGCCCCGAACTCGGTCGGCCGCTGTGCGACCAGTGCTTCGACTACGAAGGGGCGGTCCTCTGGAACGCTCATGCCTCAAAGTTGTGGAACAACACCATCCAGAGTATTCGTCGTTCGCTGGCCGAAGCCGGAGGACTGAACCAGCGGGACTTAAAGTCCGTCGCCCAAGTTCACTATCTTAAGGTTGCCGAACTGCAACGTCGGGGTCTCGTCCACTTTCACATCGTCTTACGCGCGGACGGTCCCAGTGACATTGGGGAACCCGCACCGGCCTGGCTGAGCATCGAACTGCTCCGGCGCGTCGTTCGCCAATCGATCCGTAAGTCGTCGGTCGTGGCGCCAAATAGGCCGGATTTTCGGTGGGGCCAGGTACTTGACGTTCAAGATCTGGGTGCTGAGTCCCACGACTCCGGCGCCGTGGCCTCATATTTAGCCAAGTACGTCACCAAGACGACCGACGGATCGACCGAACTCGCCCATCGCTTTAGCAGTCGCCGCCAAATTGAGAGTCTGGTGGACGACGCCCACGTTCGCCAACTCGCTTTGACTTCGTGGAATCTAGCCCGTCGACCCGAATTCGAGCCATTTCACCTACGGGAACACGCTCACACGTTCGGCTTTACGGGTCTACCGATTACGAAGTCTCGCGACTACTCAACCACCTTCGCCGCCCTGCGTGGGAAACGAGCCACGTTCATGGCTGTGCGCAACGAGAGTGACCCGGTAGAAGGCTCCTTTCACTACGAGGGCCGCGGGTACGAGAATCCACGCAGTGCCGAACTCGCTGAAGTGTTCTTCACCATGCGCCGCGATCTTCGCCAAGAGGCTGCGCAGGCTCGTCGAAAGGCGAAGCGAGAGCCACACGGGGAATCATTATGAGGCGTTATGAATTCATAATCGAGGCCCTCGATCATAAATTCGTGGCTCTAGAAGCTAGTAATTGCCAGGATTATGAGTTCATATGACAAAGTCTCTGCGCTTTTTTGTGAACTCATATTGGTCCTCTGGGGACATGAAACCAACCAGCACACCCATGTCCCTACTCACCCGCGAACTTAAGGTCCGCTCAGCGGGCTCGCCCGGGCGCGACCTTCTAAAGCGGCTCGACCACTACTGCCTGGATCTCCTCGGCACTGAGGAGGCCCTACAGTTCGCTCAGACCCTCCAGGATCCCGCGCCAGGTACTCGCCAGGTACTCGAGGAACTCCTCGAGTGGACGGCTCTCGACAACGATTTTTTGCTGATCGCCCTAGTGGCGCTGTCACCAGAACTTGAGCTGATCGCCCTTCGCCTGTCCTGGGGTCGTCCGAGTAAGGACACGATCTCAGAGGTCCTCACGCAAGCGACGGTTGCGCTCCGCTGGACCCACGAACTCGTTGAGGGAGAACGGGTCGACTTCGTCCTCGCACACGCGCTCACCAAGACTCGAAACGAACAACGTCGGATGTCTCGCCACAACGTGCCAACGACGTTCGTCCCAGATGACTACGACACAGGTGAACCAGAGATCGAGCCCGTCGACATCTCCCCGCCATTACTGGCCCGGGCCGTCACGAACCACTTCATCTCGAAAGACGACGGGGAACTCATTCAAAGGACCCGTGGTGAAAATAGGTCCCTCCAAGTTCTCGCTAATGAGTCCGGCAGCACCTACGATGCTCTGCGGATGCGCCGAACTCGGGCCGAAGAGTGCCTGCGCCACCACTTTCGCGCTACGGACCTTCGACCATGAGATCGCTACCCCTGTGCGCGACTGCGCAGTGCTACGACGTCTTGAGCGCGCAGCACCAAACTGGCGGCCTTCCAGTGCAGGGCCAGCAGGCTCTGGTCGGTCGACTCCAAGAGCACGTCGGTAAGGTCCTCCCACAATCTCAAGGATGCCGGGTCGGTGAGCAGTCCTTGGCGCAGAACTTCCTCAGCGCCCGCGAGATCACTCGCCAAAACCAACTCGGTACCGAGATTGTGGGCGAGCGTCGTGACGGCGTCGACCATTTTGTAGACCACCGAAGGGGTAAAGGTCCACGTGAAATAGCGCGTGGTGTCGGCCGTGAAGGGAGGGCCCTTCGCGAGGTCGAGTGCTCGGCGACGCAGGATTACGGCGGCATCCTTCGAAGTCTTCTTCGCCTGGTCGAGGAGATCCTGGAACTCCGCCCAATCGGTAGTGAAGTCGCTGAGTTGGTAGCCAGCTCGCCCCGACGCCGTCGGCAGGTGCCGCTCACCGACGGTCCTTCGAGCGTCGACCATGTAGTTGCGCATGGCCGGCTTCTTGATGTCGGTGCCATCGTCGGTGAGTGGCCAGATGGCGGTTTGGATCTCATCGAGCGTCAAGAGACGTTCAGGGTTCATCGCGAGATAGGCGACGATGGCCCGCACCGGATCACTCGCGGGAGCATTCACCGGCGAGATCGAAAGTGGTCCGAGGACGTCGACTCGCAGGGATGTCTCCTCATTGAGAATCTTCTTTGCAGGTGGTGCCACGGAGGGTGGTCGCGATACTGGCCGCTGCTCGAAGTCATAAATCGGAGCACTCGGTGCTGGCCTGCTATCCACCACGTAGACGGGCACCGGACGGCCCCTACGTTTCCAACGTCGTCTCGCCAGAAGAACGAACCCGACCAGCAGCCCGGCCAATGCCGTGGCGAGGATATTCAACAAGTTGGCGAACGTGGTACCGCGAGGAATGGCCGCGTTCTCGGGTGTCGGCGTCGGCGTCGGTGTCGGTACCGCTACCGTCAACTTCTTTGGGAACGACAGGGCGATTCTGGTTGGTCCACCCACGTTCAAGGGCACTGGCGATCCACCGACGAAGCCCTCGTACTGCACGCCAGTCGTGTGAGTTGGCGAGATCATGAGCGTGCCACGACGATTCGTAATCGGCACGGTGAAGTAGTAAGTCGCGTCCACCAGGCCGTCGTCAGCGGCGCTATTGGAGTTGTACGTCTGGTTGATCGGATCCACTCTCGTGGCCAGGTAACTACGGCCCGAAGTCGCTACGTAGCGCAGGGCCGTAGCGGGCAGTGGCGTCATGCCGGAGATGAAGTCTCCCCAGAGTTGACTGCCGTAGTTACGCTGGATCGGGCCCGAACTCATTTGCAACGTCAAGTAAATCTCTCCATTGGGTGCGTGCACGCTCTCGACGAGCGGATTCTTGGTATCAAGCCGGGCCGAGGTGACGATCAACACGCTCGCCATGGTGGCTCCGCTTTCGGCGTTGGTCACGGGAATCTGGTACGTCTGCTCGATGGCGTCGACGGCGCTTTGCTCGACGTAACCGGCACTGGCCGGAGTCGCCCACCCGAGCGACATCACGAGGCCAAACCAAAGGGCGAACGCTACGAGGTAGCGACGTGAATGTCGTGGCTCGCGTACGACAGCAGAGTGTCGAGGACCTGATAATGCCGTTCTTTCCGACGGTGTCGGATCAGGCCGCGACTGGGCTCGAGCCGATTCGTAGATGGAATGATTCTCGTGAATGACAAGACGAGCGTCCCGCAACTCTTGAAGCCTCATGAAGCGACGAATCTCAAGTACGTCACTCGCCCGCTACTAGACATTCGAGAAGCGGCCAACCGCTTGGGGTGCTCGGAGAGATTCGTTCGACGTCTCGTCCAGGAGCGTCGCATTCCCTTCATCAAGCTGGGAGGAACCAGGGTGAGATTCGTAGAAGCGGACCTCGATACCTGGGTAGCCGGCCAACGCATTGGGGCCAAACGATGACGGGATAACCAATGCCGCGGACTTGTCATCTTCGTGGCCAGATCGCATCAGGTTGATGGATCCCAACGGTCGGTCCGGGCAACCTCAATCAGAGAGACCTTGCAAAGCCTTGAAAAAAGAAGGCTTTTCGATGTTTCGTCGGGTCCAGATTGCCGATCAATCGGCCGTTTCGACGACCGTTGCGAATGTGCACTGAAAGTTGAGGGCAAATGACGACAGGTCGTAGGCATTTTGGGTCGGTGCGAAGACGCTCGTCGGGCAGATGGCAAGCAACGTATCGACACGAGGGTCAGCTCTACTCGCTGGGCTCATTTCCCAGTAAGGCCGATGCTCTCGCCTATCTTTCGACGGTTGAGGCCGATATACGACGCGGTGCGTGGATTGATCCGAGAGCGGGTCAAGAAACCCTCAGGGCCTACGCCGAGGAGTGGCTGAATCGCCGTCCGGATATTGCGGAGAGAACGAGGGAACTTTACCGGTACGTTCTCGACGAGCACATACTTCCAAGCCTCGGTCACGCGACGCTGATCGGTCTTGCACCATCAAAGATTCGTGGATGGCACGCGGGCATTGCTCAGGATCATCCCGCCACGGCCGCCAAGGCCTATCGCCTGCTTTCGTCAATCATGCGCACGGCGGTCGTCGACGGCCTCATCTTGACTTCGCCGTGCAAGGTTGACGGTGCGGGTAGCGAACACGCCGCAGAGAGACCAGTCGCTACCGTCGCCGAAGTTGAGAAGCTCACAAAGGCAATGCCAGAGCACCTTCGACTCATTGTTCCTCTGGCGGCGTGGTGTCAGCTTCGAAGGGGGGAGATTCTCGGTCTACGGCGCAAGGACGTTGACGTGATGCACGCCATCATCCGCATCGAACAGAGTCGCACCTTCGCGATGGACGGTACCTCCATCATCAAACAGCCAAAGACCGCCGCTGGGCGTCGGACGATCGCCGTACCAAAGCAACTGATGGCGGCCATCATCGAGCATTTGGAGAGGTTTACCGACGTTGGTCCGGAGTCGCTCGTTCTCCATGGAAGATTGGGCGCTCCTCTTACCAGGGATGCTCTTCAGGGCTCTTGGGAGCGTTCGCGATTGACTATTGGACGGCCCGACCTAAGGCTTCACGATTTGCGACACACTGGACTTACATTGGCGGCCGCGACCGGTGCAACTACCGCCGAACTGATGCACCGAGCGGGACATTCGTCAACGCCTGCAGCGTTAAGGTATCAGCACGCAACAAGAGATCGCGACCGCGTTCTATCGGACGCCCTCGAGAAGTTGATTGAGCCAGCCATCGTGATCCCCTTTTATCGAGATTCGGAATCATTGGATTAGGGGAAAGTCAATGAATGGCGACGGGTGACGTGTGTCGCAAGGCAAACCCAAATCGGTATCTGGTCGTAGGCTCGATTGGTGGCAGAGACGCGAATTGGGTACACAGCCGGTTCTTCTGTGATTGTCGCTGGCGGGGTAGCTGGCGCCTACGCCGATTACACCAACGGAAGCCGAACTTTACTTAGTGACGGATGGTTTCGTCTCTCACTCGGAATAACCGTCTTTGGTTTGGTTGTACTTCTCATCACGTTGGTGAATCATTTCGTCTCAGCTTCTCGGGAGCGCATGCATTACGACCCGCAGAAGAGATCGCTGTTCATCGCATTGACGCCAAAGGCGCGAAGGCAAGTGGCAGAACTCAAAGGAACGCCTCAAGTCTCAAAGCGGACCCCAGACGTACTTCAACACAAAAGTCTCGTGATCACTCCGCGAAGCATGGGGACTTTCGCCGTTATGTGCAGCGACGAACCGTTCTATGACGGCCAGATTGAAGTGAGAGTGCGAGCGTATGTTGCGAATCAGCCGGACAGCGCCTCGGCAACATTATCCACGGCGAGAGCGGCCATTCAACTCGATGAGTACCCCATCGAGTTAGTAGAGACTCACGTCGGCCAGTATGCACCGCGCGGGGGCGAAATCCCGGAAGGATATACGTATCCGCCAGTAGTGCCCACCGGCGCGACACTAGAAATCGAGTGCGCGTTCTGGACGCGGACACAACGTTCACCGCTGGGAGGTTGGATCCAGCCCCATGGCGGCGTAATCGTCGGATTCACGCTTATTGATCTGTTCGGAGTCGAAACGCGCCTACCGACCGAGGTTGAATTCAGTGTCTCCCATGTACTGCCCGGGTGGGAGCGCGACCGCTAGTCCTTGCCCCGCTCTACAGAGTCCTCGGCGAGGTTCGACTGAAGAAGCAGTTTCAATACTTGCTCGGGGTCCATGTCTATATTGACTGGCTCGTCGTAGCCTTCAAAGGCGTCTCGTGGCATTTCTCTAATTCTAGTTCTGGTAGAATTTGTTTAGACGTAAACAACCGGCCGAGAGGATTCCCCGGCCGGTTGTCTGTGGGTTCTCCTCGGTTTCCAGATTGACTATCTGGTCCTCCGCCCCACATAGTCCAGCGACGTGCACGTCGCTGGACGATCTCTAAGCCATCATCGTCACGATGGCTCCTTAGGTAGCCCGTAATAGACCCGCAGGGCGTCCTCGAAGAAGCCGAGCCACTGGGCTAGCCCAGTCTCCGTCCAGGACCCCGTGGGGAGCAGGTCGAGCGAGCCATCAACGATTTTGTTCATTCGGGGCGACAAGGGATCAGCACTCGCATTGCGTGCCGTCGCTTCGGCTGCTTCGCGCTCAGCACGTGCCCTTGATGACGCCGGGTCGTTATCCAGTGACTCGTCGGCAGGCTTAGCAAGTCCCACCGACAGCGTTTGGCGCACCAATTTTGTGCGGGCCCCGGCGGCGGCGAACAGCCCTGCTTGCTCGGCCGAATCGAGAAGACGCGTCAGCACGAACTTGCTCTTCTCAGGATCGATTCCAAACTGAACTTGAAGGGCGTTGATCATCCCGGCTACGGGTGGCAATGTTTGTCCGTGGTAACGCGATAAGAACGCCTTGAAGAGAGGGATCGACTCAAAAGCTTCAATCCGGGCTCTCGTCTCGTCCTCAGGGTATTCGGGTTGAAGAATCCGCAGCGCCAACGGAGTGACTTTGAGCGCGCTACTGGGACCTTCGAGCAAACCGAAGGCTCGCACGTTTGCAAGTCGCGTAAGGTACGACCCACTTGACGCTGACGCGAAACCCTGGAGGACCGAGAGCTCAAGGGACGAGGCCGGAGCGGTCCCCCGGTTCTCCCACAACTTGCGTGCGGCGTCTAGCGAGGTGTTCAGGTCATAGGAGACGAACGAATATTTAGGGCTAGCCATTACTACCTCCGGAGATGAGCATATCCTGATTCTCCCACATAATTGCCGCGTGGCGCAAGCCCGTGGCAGTGAAAGAGTAAGGCGCTCAGTGACCGAGCCTTTAGGGAAGGGAAGCCCAATAATAACTTGGGTTTACGGTTCAAACATCAAGGCTGGGCTAACGTCGCCGTTGCGCTTTTCCGCTCCGACGTGGTGAATTTGTAGGCGGAGCCCCCTCCGACCCTCCGTGCTCTGAGTGTCAAAGCCCAGCAGAAGCTGGGTTTGTCTCCAAGTTCGAGTCATCTCTTCGATCCCCAGGATTAACTAGAGGGCCGTTAGTGGACGGTAACTAAGGCGACGGCCAGGGACTTGACCCATGAGTCGCACCATGCGCTCCTTGTCACTCAGCATGCGGGTCGAGTGACGATCAGCGAATTCGGCAAGTTGCTCGCTCCGCGCCACAGCGCTATGGCTAGAGCGAACTTGAGTAGTGCTATCCCTGGACTGTTCGACGGACCAGAACCCAATTCGTGGCCTTCTTGCAGTGACTACACGGAGGAAAGGTCTCGCCCTTACTCAGCGCAATCTCAGATCGGCATCTACAACTGCTTTGGAAAATTCCCGATACATCATTCTTGTGACCTGTCATTCCCATGAAGGCCTCCTTATCTTATTAATGTGGCCGATTTTCGAACCACGCCGGTGTAATTACATCGACGTCACTAACCGTTGCCGAGAATGGCTGTGTGTCGCAAGAGCAACAACGTGGGGATAATCCTGTGCCTAATCCCTGGTGAAGGCGGCGGTTTGTGCGGGCTCCTGCGAGGCCAGGATTGATGCGGGGCTTCTAATCAGGGAATACGTCCCGATGAAGTGAGAAGGACTTCAGTTTTGCAATGTTGTTGAATAAGCACGGTGACGAGTTTTTGAAACTCGGGGCAGTACCTAGTGATGAGCACGTTCACCTGATGCCCCCTTCCCTGGCCTCCGACCAAGGGAAATTCGGGTGTGGGTGAGATAAAGGAAATGGCGCTAGTCCTGCGCGACCTCGACGCCAACAGGCGCCCGTGACCGTTGTGGCGACGAGTGCACCGGAGGCGAGCTTGCTCACCGTATCGAAGGTGACGAAAAAAACTTCAAAAAAGTGCTCAACCGACGAGTTAAAACCTCTCGCAGGTCGCGACAGGGGTATGCGAAACATCAGAACCCCGCGCGCGACGCGTGCACAGAAATTCACTATCGACATCATCCCTTGCATGGAGTGCGAACGGGACCAGCGTCGAAGTCAGGGTAAAGGCCGCCTCGCGTCGGCCGCGTCGGTCGTGGCTGGTGTGCTGATGTTGTCACAAGGGCGCCAGACTCTTCGTGACTACGCCATTGATCTCCTTGCAATCGCCGCCGGTGTCTTGGTGTGGCCTGGTCGCTGACTTGGAATTCGGGGGGTCAGGCCTCGCCGGCGAAGGGGCCGAGATGGACTCTGGGGAGCTAAAAGCTGAAGTTTAGGCTCAGGGGATGTCTGGATTTACAAAAGTCCTGCCACCTGCGCCACTCCCTCCGCCCACTCATCGGCAGCAGTGGGCGGCGATTGTAACTGCTGACGCGGCGGTTATTACGGATTCAGCTCTTCGGGGCGCTCACGGCTTTGCGCGCAATGTTTTCGTGCTCGTTGTCACTCATTCGGAATACGGTACCTGTCGTGAGGCATTTGATCGGGCTTCAGGCCGAACAATTCAGACTAAATCTTGGGCGCTTATTGGCGCTTCGTGGGCGCTTATTGGCGTGTAACAGAGGTCACTCGTGGTCACTGATGGCCAGTCGTGGTCAATCCAAAACCCTTGAAATCACTGGGCTTTCGTCGAATTTCCTTAGCACCCCCAACGGGATTCGAACCCGTGCCGCCACCTTGAAAGGGTGGTGTCCTAGGCCGCTAGACGATGGGGGCCAGTGTTTCGTTCACCTATGCACT
>Ga0307372_10011958_pt1 | contig 11467 bp, 12 predicted proteins | sample OX1MG_FD_202533 | JGI IMG/M metagenome (GOLD analysis project Ga0307372, IMG submission 202533) | Soil microbial communities from Risofladan, Vaasa, Finland - OX-1 | ecosystem: Environmental > Terrestrial > Soil > Coastal area > Acid sulfate soil | place: Finland: Risofladan, Vaasa | collected...
TCATCCCCTTGTCCGACGGTCCGTCGGGGTGGGCGTAGTAGGCCATCAACTCGGTGCCGTCGGCCGAGGTCAGGGTCATGTCCCCGCGGTCATCGGCTCCGCCCCGTACCGGGGGCAGGGGCGGGCGGGCGTCATCGCCGTAACACATGGGCATTCCTCTCGATCGAAAGTCTCAGGCGCCCGAAAGGTAGACCGCCGCGTTCCAGATGCCCGTGGGCGGCACCACCGACAGCAACTCCCCGGCCCGCAGCAGCCACTCCAGCATGGCGGCCTCATCGGCCCCGGCCCCGCCGGCACTGGCCTCCCTGGCCCCGCCGGCACCGGTACCGGGGAAGGCGCTGGCGCCAGGGGGTACCGGGCGGGGATTGGCCACGCTGACCACCAGGCCCCGCTTTGGGTGGTCCTGGGTAACCCTCCAGCCGGCGGGCAGGGGCAGGCCCCGCTCGGCCAGCCGGGCCGCCGCCTTCACCCCGCTCGGATGCTGGACACCGAGGGAGGGCGGCGTCCCCTTCTGGCGCCGGCCTTGGCCCTCCGGCACCCAGGTGCAGAGAGGGATGGATGGACCCCGGGCCGACATGAAAGAGAACAGGCCCACTCCGGGGACCTCGGCGTCCTCGGGGACCTCGGGCTCGAAGTTGATCCAGCCCCGGGCGGCCCTGGTCATGGCTCGCATCTCGTCCAGGACGGGGCCGGTGTCGTCCCGTCCGAAGCGGAGTCTTCGATCCGGCTCGGCCATTGAGGACAGCCGGCCTTAGGTGGCCGTGACCAGAGCCTGGCGCAGGGCGTCCACGGCGTCGCTGATGGCCGGGGCGGCGGCGGGGATGATGGCGTCGAGCTGGAAGAAGGCGTGGATCATGCCGTCGTAGCGCCGGACCTTGGTAGGCACACCCGCCTCCTCCAGCCGCCGCCCGTAGGCCTCGGGGTGGTGGCGATCCCCGTCCGGGCCCAGGTAGTGGCCCTGGAACCAGGCCATCGTCTCGGCGGTGAGGAAGTAACCCTGACCGTTCTCCTGGATGGAGGGATGGGACCCGGTGGCGTCGGTGGTCGGATAGATGAGCAGCTGGAAGGCGACGGCCGGGCCCCCGGCGTCTCGGGCCCGGATGGCCACCACCGCGGCCAGGTTCCCCCCGGCGCTGTCCCCGGCCACGGCCAGGCGAGCCGGGTCCGCCCCCAAGTCGGAGGCATTGGCAGCCACCCATTGGGTGGCGGCCCAGCAGTCCTCCGCCGCCGCCGGGAAGGGATGCTCCGGGGCCAGTCGGTAATCAACGCTCACCACCACGGCCGGCACCCGCGACGACAGCTGCTGGCAGAGAGGGTCGTGGGTGTCGATGCCGCCGATGACGAACCCGCCCCCGTGGAAGAAGACCACCACCGGGTGGTTGCCCTCGGCCTGGGGCCGGTAGATGCGCACCGGGATGTCCCCGGCCGGCCCGGGAATGAGGCGGTCCTCGGTGGAGGGGGGCTCGGCCGCCGGCAGTCCGAGAGCGGCCAAGAGGGAGTAGCCGGTCCTCATCTCCTCCGGAGAGGTCTCGGCCATGCTGCGGGCCCCGGCCTGGGCCAGTCCGTCGAGGAATGTCTGGGCTTGCGGGTCGACCGGCATGACGCCTCCTGGTGGGACGAGAACGGCGCACCTTACCGGCGCGCCCTCAGACGATGCGGCTGGTGTGGTTGCCCCAGTAACGGTCCCGGAGCAGCCGCTTGTAGAGCTTGCCCGTTGGCAATCGGGGCAACTCCTCGGTGAAATCCACACTGCGGGGACACTTGAAATGGGCCAAATGCTCCCGGCAGAAGGCGATGAGCTCGCGCTCCAGATCGGGACCTTCCTCGACCCCGGGCATGAGTTGGACCACCGCCTTGACCTCCTCGCCCAGGTCCTCGTTGGGCACTCCGATCACGGCGGCGTCGAGGACCTTGGGATGGGTGACGAGGAGGTTTTCCGTCTCCTGGGGATAGATATTCACCCCTCCCGAGATGATCATGTACGTCTTGCGATCGGTCAGGTAGAGGTAGCCGTCTTCATCGACGCGGCCGACATCGCCCACTGTGCTGGTACCACGGACCTTGTCCCGTGACTCGGCCGTCTTTTCGGGATCGTTGAAGTACTCGAAATTGGCGTCGCCCTGGAACCACACGGTTCCCTCTGCCCCGGTAGGGCACTGGTGGCCGTCCTCATCGAGGATCATCAGGTTGCCAACCAATGGCCGGCCGACGGTGCCCTTGTGGGCCAGCCACTCCTTGGAGTCGCACACGGTCATACCGATACCTTCGGTGGCGGCGTAGTACTCGAGGAGGATGGGGCCCAGCCAATCGATCATTGCCTCTTTAACCGGAACCGGGCAGGGGGCGGCGGCGTGGACGACACCCTCCAGGGAGGAAACGTCGTAGCGGCGGCGCACCTCCTCGGGCAGCTTGAGCAGGCGGGAGAACATGGTCGGCACCATCTGGGTGTGGGTGACGCGGTAGCGCTGCACCAGAGCCAGAAACTGCTCGGGGTCGAAGCGCTCCATGATCACGATGGTCCCGTGGAGCCGGATGGTGAGGCTCACCCCGCCGGTCGGGGCCGAGTGGTAAAGCGGCGCCGGGGAGAGATAGGTCATGCCCTCCCGCAACTGCCAGACGGTGGCCAGCGCCCCCGGACCACCTACTCCAGGAGCGGTGTCGGGCAGCGGCCGCCAGATCCCCTTGGGCCGGCCGGTGGTACCCGAGGAATACAACATGGCCGCGCCCTGGGCCTCATCGGCGACCGGGTCGCTCGGATAGCGGGCGACCGCCGCCTCGTAGCTGTCGAAGGGGCCGTCGCCCTCCTCGGGAGCTCCCACCATCAAGAAGCGCTCGACCTTGCCGGCGGCTGCCGCCGCCTCCAGGGCAACCTCCCGCTTGGCGGTGGAGGTGATCAGAATGCGGGCCTGGCAATCATCGAGGACGTAGGCCACCTCCTCGGCGCTCAGGTAGGAGTTGATCAGGGTGTAATAGAGGCCGGTCCGGTCCGCCGCCGCCTCCGTCTCCAGAAACCGGGGGTTGTTCTCCATAAAGACGGCCACGTGGTCACCCCGACGCAGGCCCTGGTCCCGGTAGAGGTGGGCGAGGCGGTTGGCTCGGGCTTCGTATTCGGCGTATGTGACGACCTCACCGGTGCCGCCCATGATGAAGGCGGGCTGGTCAGGATGGCTGCGGGCGTGCTCGGTGGCGTACACGATCCCCCCGGGTCGGAACTGGAGCGCTTCGTAAGGTAGTAAGTGGCCGTGAGTTCCGCCGACCTACCCACCGGCACCCAGCACGAGATCCGCCGCGCCGGCCAACGGGCGGTGGTCACCGAGGTGGGCGCCACCCTGCGTCACTACTCGGTGGGAGGCCGGGACGTGATCGAGGACTTCCCGGCCGAGGAAATGAGCCCCGCCGGCCACGGTCAGGTTCTGGCCCCCTGGCCCAACCGACTGCAGGCCGGCCGCTACCGGTGGGCGGGGGAGATGCACCAGCTTCCCCTGAGCGAGCCGGCCCACCAAAACGCCATCCACGGCTTGGTGCGCTGGGTGGCCTGGACCTGCTCGGAGCGGAGCCAAGACAGCTTGACCCTGAGCCACCGCATCCATCCTCGCGACGGATACCCCTTCCTGATCGACATCGAATTGCGGTACCGCCTGGACGGCAACGGACTGAGGGTGTCGGCCACCGCCACCAACCGGGGCCTGGGCCCGGCACCCTTCGGCATCGGCTTCCATCCCTATCTGCGCTTCGAGAGCGAAACGGTCGACCACCTCATCCTCGACTGCCCGGCTGCCACCACGCTGGTCACCGATGACTCCGGCATTCCCACGGGCCGACAGGTGGTGGACGGTACGGCGTTCGACTTCTGCTCGCCGCGCGCGATCGGCGCGCTACAGCTGGACACGGCCTACACCGATCTGTCCCTGGGTTCGGACGGTCGGTATCGGGTGACTCTGAGCGAACCGGGTCCGGCTCCCGTCTCCACCACGGTGTGGATGGACCCCTCGTTCGGACACGTCATGGTCTTCAGCGGGGACACCCTGAGGCCCGAACGCAGTAGGAAGGCGCTGGCCGTCGAACCCATGACGTGTCCCCCCAACGCCCTGGCCTCGGGGGAGTCGGTGATCAGCCTCGAGCCCGGCGTGCCCTGGGTCGGAAGCTGGGGCATCCAGCCCTGAGCCCCTCGGGCCGCGTTGACGGTGTGCCTTCCGGTTGGGTCCGGGCCCGCGTCGATCCTCAGTGCAATCGTCTCAGTAGTGGAGCGAAGCCCTTATCGGCAGGTGGTCGGAGGCCCCGACCCGGAACACCTCGAAGCCATCGGCGTGCACATCGCGGTTCACTACGACGTGGTCGATCTGGCTGTGTGGACGGGGATTCGGCCAGGTCCGGCCCCGGCCGGCGGAGCTCCACCCGGGGGTGAGAGCCGAAAGCACCGGGCCCCACATGTTCATGTCCCCGGCCAGGGCGGCCGGCTGCTCGACACCCGGGAGCTGGCGCATCAGGTGGCGCAGTGGGATCGGCGAGCCGTGGGTCAAATGGTCCAGGTGGGTCCCGATGAAGGCGAAGACCGACCCGTCTACCTCGACGTCGGTCCGCAGGGCGAAGCGGCGCGGCGCGGCGTCCATCGGCATGCTCGGCATCTCGATGACCGACTCGGATCGAACAGAGAGCCGGCTGAGCATGGAGATGACGAGCATGCCCTGGCCATGGCCCTTCGTAACCAGCCGGGGCTTGCGGCCCGAGACCCGGGCTGGTCCCATGGGGACGTGCCTCACCTGATACCCGAGCCGGGCCGCCGCCCGGTCCACTGCGCTCTCCGAGTCATCGGGCAGCCAGGACTCCTGGATGACGAGAAGGTCGGCGTCGAGAGCCGCGCACACCTCGGCCACGTCGAAGGATCGGCCCCGGCGGTCACGGCCGTAGTGGGCGTTGTAGGACGCCACGGTGAGTCGGGGCACCCGCGTCACCGTAATAGGAGGGTCCTCCGGCCTTGAGCGGCGGGACGATCAGGCGGCTGGAACCCGGGGACCCCGACTACCCCCAAGGTCTGGGCCAACTTCGCACCCCTCCCCCACTCTGGCTGGACGGAACGCCGCCGGCGGGAGCGATGGTGGCCGTGGTCGGCACCCGGCATCCCGATCGAACCGGCCTCGAGCTGGCCGGGCATCTGGCCGAGGAACTGGTGCGGCGTGGCTACGCAGTGGTCTCGGGCCTGGCGATCGGTATCGACACGGCCGCCCACCGGGCCGCCCTCGACGCGGGCGGCCGGACCTGGGCCGTGCTGGGATGCGGGGTCGATGTCCTGCCCTGGGCCGGCGCCGCCGATCTCGCCCGTCGCATCCCGGCCTCAGGCGGCTTGCTGGCCGAGGTGGCTCCTGGCACCGCCGTGTCGGCTCGGGCCCTGGTGGCCCGGGACCGGCTCCAGTCGGTCATGAGCCTGGCCACCGTGGTCGTCCAAACCGACCTCAGGTCGGGCACCTTGCACACGGCGCGCTTTACGGTCGGACAGGGCCGACCCTTGGTGGTGGTGACCCCACCGGGGAATGGCCGAGGGCGAACGGCTTGGGCCGGCAACGCCGCACTGTGTGATCCAGCCGGGTGCGACCCTGCTCTGCTGCACGCCACCGGGGCGGCCGGGCGACTGGTGGCCTCCCGGCGACCGGTGGCCGACCTGGTCATCGGACACGAGGGACCGTGGACCGAACTGTGGGACCTCCTGGCCCGTCGTTGAGCCGTGCGGTTGTACAAGACCCGCTCGGCGGCCACCGAGGCGTGCCGGGGCGGCCACGTGCGGGTGAACGGCTCCCCGGCCAAGTCGGCCACACCGGTCCGCCCCGGGGACCGCTTGGAGGTTCAGTTGCACGGATGGCAACGCAGCCTCGAGGTGGTGACACCCATCGACAAGCGGGTGGGTGCCCCGGCCGCCGCCGCCGCCTACATCGATCACAGTCCCCCCCGCCCGCCCCGGGAGGAGGCGGTGGCCATCTTCACCCGAGAGGCCGGGGCCGGCCGGCCCACCAAGCGAGACCGCCGCCGGCTCGACCGATTCCGGACCTGAGTAGCGTGCGCGCATGCGTTACGTAGAGGCTGGGGGAGCCCGGGTATCGGTGATCGGACTGGGCACATGGCAGTTCGGCTCCCGGGAGTGGGGTTACGGGGCCGGCTACGCCGAAGGCGAGGCCGGTGCCATCCTCCAAAAAGCCCTTGACCTCGGAATCAACCTGGTCGATACGGCCGAGATTTACGCCTTCGGCCGCTCGGAAAAGATCGTGGGCCAGGCCATGGCCGGACGACGCCGCGAGGCCTTCGTGGCCACCAAAGTCTTTCCGATCATGCCACTTGCGCCGGTAGTCGAACAGCGGGGCCGGGCCAGCGCCCGCCGCCTGGGCATCGAGCAAATCGATCTGTACCAGGTGCACTGGCCCAACCCGGTGGTCCCTCTCGGTAACACCATGAAAGGCATGCGCTCGCTGCGCGACGCCGGCGTGGTCGACCACGTGGGCGTGAGCAACTTCTCCCTCGGCCGCTGGCAGGAGGCCGACGTCGCCCTGGGCTCGCCCGTCCTGTCGAACCAGGTCCAGTACAGCCTCGTTCAGCGCAAGCCAGAGTCGGAACTTCTGGGCTGGGCGACGGCCAACGACCGAATCGTCATCGCCTACAGCCCGTTGGCCCAGGGGTTCCTGTCCGGGCGCTACCGGGCCGCCCCCGGCTCCCCCCGCCCAGGGGGTATGCGCGCCTCCAATGCGCTGTTCCAGACCGACAACCTGGAGAAGGGCGAAGCCCTCCTGTCCACCCTGGACCGTATGGCTGCTGCCCACCAGGCCAAGGCGGCCCAGGTGGCCCTGGCCTGGGTCGTCCACCACCCCAACGTGGTGGCCATCCCGGGGGCGTCGAGCGTCGCCCAGGTCGAGTCCAACGCTGAAGCGGCCGACCTGGAGCTGAGCAAGGATGAAGTGGCCGAGTTGGATGCCGCGTCGGTCGCGTTCCACCCGCAGACCGGCCCGGCGGCCATGGTCAAGGCCCGCTTACGCCGCTGAGTTTCTCCACCTGCGCTCCTGTGCCTTGACATTCTTAGCGAGTGCTAGATATACTTTGCATCAACCGAACAAGGAAACAGGAGACACCCCATGCCCACCGCACTCACCGAGATCACCGAGCGCATCCAGGACCAGGTCCTCGAATTCGTCAAGACCGGCCAGGAGGCCGTCATCGACGCCGTCCGCAACCTGTCCAGCACCGTCGAGGGCGTCCTGCCCGAGGCGGCCAAGACCGGTCTGGCCACCAATATCCCCGTGGCCACCGAGGCCGTCGATACTGCCTTCGGCTTTGCCGGCAAGGTCCTCGAGGCCCAGCACGGCTTCGTCACCCAGGTCCTCGGGGCCGTCACGCCCGGCACCTCCGCGCCGGCTACGCCCGCCGCCAAGACCGCCCGGACCCCCAAGTCCGGCACCACCGCCGCCGCCTGAATCCCCCCTCGGGTAGCGGTAAGAGCGAAGGGGCGACCTCAGCGTCGCCCCTTCGCCGCGCCCCGGACCGGTCGGTTCGACCCTGGCCTCCCCGCTCGGGTGCCCACCCGTGGGTACGGTTGCCGGGATGGACACGGACAGTGAGGACGAGGTCCTCGAAGAACGGCCCGGTCGGCGATCACGGGCGCTCAAGGACAGGGTGATAAAGGAGCAGTCCCAGTCCCTCCAGGCCCATCTGGAGACCCTGGGCAACTTCATCCACAGCCAGCGCAAGCTGGCCAACCTCTCCCTGCGCGAGCTGGCCGAGCGGACCAATGTCTCCAACCCGTACCTGAGCCAGATCGAGCGGGGCCTGCACGAACCATCCGTCCGGGTGCTCCGCTCCATCGCCCGGGCCCTCAATGTCTCGGCCGAGACCCTGCTGGCCCAGGCCGGCATCCTCGAAGGCGAGGAGGTCGGCGATAGCGGAGCGCCCGAACACAGCACCGAGGACGCCATCCGGGCCGACCGGTTCCTGAGCGACTCCCAGAAGGAGGCTCTCCTCACCGTCTACCGCACCTACCGGGCCGCTTCCGCCTGAGCGCCCCGCGCCGGCTGCGGTCGGGGGATAGGCTGGGAACACATGTTCGACCTGGATGGGCTCAATCCGGAGCAGCGGGCCGCCGTCAACCACGATGACCGGCCCCTGCTGGTCCTGGCCGGGGCGGGTACGGGCAAGACCGCCACTCTGGCCGCCCGGGTGGCGGCACTGCTCGAACGGGGGGTCCCACCCGAGCGGATCTGCCTTCTCACCTTTTCCCGTCGGGCCTCCACCGAGATGCTGGCCCGGGCCGGGCGCATGGCCGACCCCTCTCTGGCCGCCCGGGTGGTCGGAGGCACCTTTCATGCCGTGTCCACCCAGTTGCTGCGCCGCTACGGGTCCCTGATCGGCCTGGACCCGGGGTTCAGCGTCCTGGACAGCGCCGACACCACCGAACTCATCGGACTGGTCCGCCACGACCTTGGACTGTCCGGCACCCTCGGGGCGCGATTCCCCCGCAAGGAGACGCTGGGGTCGATCCTGAGTCATGTGGCCAACGCCCAGGTGAAGTTGTCCGATGTCCTGGCCCACTCCTTCCCTTGGTGCGCCGAGGACATCGAGGCCATCCGGGCCGTGTTCAGCGCCTACACGGCGCGGAAGCGGGCCCAGCAACTGTGCGACTTCGATGACCTGCTGCTCCTCGTGCGAGCTATCGGCACGAGCGATGTGGGCCGGCGGGCCCTGGACTGCCTGTTCGATCACGTCCTGGTCGATGAATACCAGGACGTCAATCGCATCCAGGTCGATCTGGTCGACCTCCTCCGGCCCGGCGGCACCGGTCTCAGCGTGGTGGGCGATGACGCCCAGGCCATATACGGCTTCCGGGCCGCCACCACCGCCGCCATTTCCGAGTTCCCTAATCGCTACGCCGGCGCCGTGGTGGTCCGCCTCGAGCACAACTACCGCTCGACCCCACCCATCCTGGCCGTGGCCAACCAGGTGATGGCCGACGCCCCCGAGGGCGCCGCCAAGACGCTGTGGTCGGAACGGACGGGCCGGCGCCGGCCGATCCTGCGTACCTGCACAGATGAATCCGCCCAGGCGGAGGCGGTCTGCGAGTCGGTTCTCTCCCACCGGGAGACCGGCGTGGCCCTCAACCAGCAGGTGGTCCTGTTCCGCGCCGCCCACCACTCCGACCTGTTGGAGCTGGCCCTGGGCCGGCGGCGGATCCCCTATGTCAAATACGGGGGCCTGCGCTTCGTGGAGGCCGCCCACATCAAGGACTTCCTAGCCCTGCTCCGCCTGCTGGACAACCCGTGGGACGAGCTGGCCTGGTTCCGCGTCCTCCAGCTCATGGAGGGCATCGGGGCCGCCACCGCCCGGCGGGTGATGGACCAGCTGGGCGTGCGCCGCTCTGGGGATGGAGCCAGTGCCGGGGCCGGCGGGACGGGGGCATCAATGGCCACCAGCCCCGCCCAAGGGACACCACCAGACGACGCCGGTGCTGACCGCACCCTGTCCCCGGTGGCCCAACTGCTGGCCGCCGCACCTCCCGTGCCCGCCCCCGCCCGGGACGAGCTCAATGGATTGCGCCGGATCCTGGGGGACTGCCTGGTGGAGCCGGCGCCGCCGGTCGGGACCCAAGCCGAGACGGTGGTCCGGTGGTTGACCCCCATCGTCCAGCGTCGTTATGACGCCGTCGCCGCCCGCTGCGGGGACCTCGAGCGTCTGTCGGAACAGGCGGCCGCCGCCCCGACCCGGGACCGCTTCGTGGCCGACCTGACTCTGGATCCGCCGGTGATAGCGGGAGACATGGCGGGGCGGCCAGTTCTGGATGATGACTGGCTGGTCCTCTCCACGGTCCATTCCGCCAAGGGCGGGGAGTGGGAGGTCGTCCATGTCATACATGCAGCCGACGGCGCCTTCCCTTCCGACATGGCCACCGGGGATCTCAACGGGATAGCCGAGGAGCGGCGGCTCTTCTACGTGGCCGTCACCCGGGCCCGCGATGCCCTGGAGATCAGCGCCCCCCTGCGTTACCACCACCATCGCAACCGGCTGGACGACCGGCATGGTTACGCCCCTCTCTCCCGATTCTTGTCCGAACCGGTGCGTTCGCTCATGGACACCGAACAGGCCGGCGGGCGCTATTCATCCCCCGAGGCCGTCGACGTCCCTGAAGGGTCCGGCGTCGGGGCGGTTGATGCCCTGCTGGCCGATCTCTGGTCCTGAACTCAACGCGGTCGAGAAGGGCCCACCGATCAGTTACGGGGCGGATCGCTCCATCCAGAACGACTTGGCGTGCTTGCCATCCGCGGGCAGCACCAGAGCCCAGAGCCGGTCGAGCTTCGCCTTGAGGGGCGACTCCTGAGTGACGTACCAGGCCGGAAACACCGGTGACCATCCCGGAGCACCGCAGAGGAGCATGGCAGCCAGCAGATACTGCTCTCCATACCACCGCTGCTCCCAGCCCGGTGGGTAGTCCCAGGGGAGAAATATGTCATCGATGCACACCAGGACCCCAGGGGAGATCTTCGGAAGCACGTCCAGGAAGGCGACGACGGCATCGGAGTTCATGAAGGCGCAGTGAGAACCGTCGAGGACCAAGATGTCACCGGCGGTCAACTCGGAGAAAAGGCTTAGATCACTCGCCTCCAACGGTGTTCGGATCGACCGGTCAACCAGGGCATCGATCTCCGCACGGGGCTGGGGATCTACCGAGATGATCCGGGTGGCCAGACCATGGTCATCGATGGCCCGCCGGGCAAACATGGTCGAGAAACCCGATCCGATCTCCAGATAGGTGGCCGGCCGACGCTCGCTGATGAAGGCGTACAGCGCCACCGCGTCGAGTCCGCCCCAGTAGTCGTTCTGCCACGTCAACCTGCCATCCACGCTCCGCCCGCCGGGGATGCGGGAGAGATCCTCCTCATAAGCCAAGAACGAGTTCAGTACCCCCTCGTATCGAGCCTCCCCCGCCGCCAACACCTCCAGGATTCCCTGGTGCGGCGGTTTGCCCCAGCCGTAACGGGGTGAGGGGTGGAGGCGGTACTCGAACAGGCCGACTGACCGCCGGCCGAGATCGGAGCTCTCCAGGGCGCGGACCAGAAGAGGTTGTGCCCACCGCCGGGCTAGGGACCCGAGTGACGCCGAGTCCGATCGCCAAGTCGGCACTGAGCGAGGCTAACCGCGGATCCGGCCGGCCGGCCGGTCGGCGGATCGGGCGGCCCATCGGCCGACATCACCAGTCGTCACGGGTCAGGGGCATCCCGCTGCGACCCTGAGGGTCGGGGCGCACACCGAGAATCTGGTGGATGGCGATCTCGTTCTCTTCGAAGCTGACCGCCGAACCGGTCATGTAGATCTTCCACGCCCGGGCCCGGGGCTCACCCACCAGGGCGACCGCCTCGTCCCAAACATCTTCCAGGTTCGCCACCCAGCGGCGCAGGGTGAGGGCGTAGTGCTCGCGTAGGGATTCGACATCCCGGACCTCGAA
>Ga0307372_10011960_pt1 | contig 11466 bp, 9 predicted proteins | sample OX1MG_FD_202533 | JGI IMG/M metagenome (GOLD analysis project Ga0307372, IMG submission 202533) | Soil microbial communities from Risofladan, Vaasa, Finland - OX-1 | ecosystem: Environmental > Terrestrial > Soil > Coastal area > Acid sulfate soil | place: Finland: Risofladan, Vaasa | collected...
AATGCGGCAACCCGCAGGCGACCACCGCTTCGTCGAGACGCCGCCGTGCGGCGACGCGGATGCGACGGTCGTTGAGGAACGCACCCTTGCCGCGCTCGGCGACGAACAATTCGTCGTTCGCCGGATTGTAGGTCAGTGCCGCAACGATCGCGCCACTGCGCTCAAGCGCGATCGAGACCGCGAAATGCGGGATCCCGTGCAGGAAATTGGTGGTGCCATCGAGCGGATCGACAATCCAGCGGTGCGTTTTGTCGGCGCCGGCATGGGTGCCGCCTTCTTCGCCGAGGAAGCCATAGTCCGGCCGCGCCTTGGCGAGTTCCGCGCGCACGATCTCCTCGGCGCGGCGATCGGCGGCGGTGACGAAATTGCGCGGTCCTTTCAGGGACACTTGCAGATTTTCGACTTCGCCTAAGTCGCGCTTAAGGCTGCGGCCGGCGCGATAGGCGGCCTTGATCATGACATTGAGGATTGCGGACTGCGGCATGGCGCTTCGCTACCTGCGCCGCGGGCCGCGCGCAAGCCCGGCAGCATTCGTCAAAACAGCCATAAGCCCTCCGATCCCTTCATCGAGCCGATGGCGAAAAGCTCGCGCAATGGTCGGCACCGCGCTTCCGCCTTCGCCCATTCCACCGGCGGCGTGGCGCGCTTGCGGTCCCAATAGCAGGGATGCGGGAAAAGACAGCGGTGCGCGCGCCGGCAGTGGCGCGTATGGCAGTCCTTCCAATAGCCGAGCAACGTGCATTGCGCCTGCGCGAGATACGCGTGCCGGCGGCGCACCGGCAACCGCTGCCACTGCGTGCGCGTCATCCGGCGCGGAAACCGCCAATTGGCTGCACTCACTTTTCGTCGCACCATTTATCTCCTTCAGTCGAATCTCCGATCCGTCTTCCGGCGGCGTATCGCCGCTCTCGTTCCCTCTCCCCTAGGGAGGGGGGCAGGCAACGCAAATCCCTACCCTCCGCCCTTGCGGGGGAGGGTAGGGAGGGGGGCAGGCAACGCAAATCGTTCTCGCGACGCATCCGCGCCCGAGCTTTGCCGACACCACGAAGCCACGAAGATTCTTTGAACCGCTTCCCCGCGATTAAAGCGAGGGAAGCGAAGCGCCGAAAGGCGCATCCGACCAATGTCCGCGCATGCGCAAACAAGTAGGCGCGGTTTGCGCCACTCATCTGCTGCGCGGCGGCGGTCTCAGCGGAGACCGCCCGCCTTCCGGCGCTTCACTGCGGTACTCGCCACGCCAGTCGCAACCAGCATTGGCTCAGCTTCAGAACCGGGCTTCCCGAAACCTGGCTCGGCAGGTGTTTTGCCCGCTTTCGCCATGGTCCGGTTAAGCGCGCTCCGCGCAGACCGGTCCTATTGCCGGTCGGTCGGTGACCCAAAGCCGCCCGGGAGCGGAGTGCAAATCTCCGCGCGCGGGCACCGCATCCCGCTCCGTCTTTGCGGCTTTGCCTTTCCGGAAAGGCGCCCTCAATGAGCAGGATTTCCGTTCGTAACACATACGGTGACGCAAGTCAATGGAAAAGAGACGAGGAAATCGCGGGTAGTGGTCCAGTCCCATGGCTGGCCCTACCGGAAATCGGTAGTGTCTCAGTTTGATTGTGGCGACTTAACTAACGATGCTTTTTGTTCTTCTTTTTTCCGCCCGCTGGATGTGACTGCGTGGCGACTTCGGTAGATTCTGTCGCAGATGACCCGTGATCACTCTTTCCGAATAGTTTTCTTCCACGAATAAGACTTGCAACGCCTCCAAAAGCCGAGAAACCCGTCAAAGCTCCGGCCACCCATGGTTGGTTGATGGTGGCGCAATAAACAGCACCCGCTGCCAGCGCTATACTGAGAAGCCATCCAAACGTCAGCCCAGTAATATTGGTAACGCCATCCCACGTTAAATGGCGATCTTCCCAGCCATGGCGATGGTTCTGTTCATTTTCAGCCATCGCCAGTATCCTGTCGGCTGATCCCGGCAGGATAGACTCATATTCCTGAAACTGCTGAGGCGCTGGCAGTGGGCCTTGATGGAAAACAGTCGATGTTTGGACGACAGCCTGGCTTACCTGGAATTTCAGGTCTTTAATTTGATCGGGGCGAACAAAACGTCGAAGGCCTTGTGAAAGGCGCTCCTCAAGTCTGGTTGGATAAACGAGTGCTACGTCACCATGTTTGGCGGTCGCAGCGCTTTCCGACGGGGGGCGCGTTACCGTCTGTCTCGGTATTTTTCTGAGGCGGAGTTGATGTCGCGTCCGACACGTTCCCAATCGTCCTTTAAATTACCTTTATAGCTTTTTGAATGATAGTTGCATTTATAGCTGTCAAAAAGATCAAAAGGCATCATTCCCGACAAAGCGCGATCCAGCAGGTGATCCCCACAGACGGGGCATCTCCGATCCGATTTGCGATCTGCTTTCATGCCCATCTACATAATACGGTGGCGCGCAGCTTCAATATCACATATGCTTAGCGATAAGCAATTAACGGATTTGCCCATGCCGCGCGGACCTAAGGGTGAACAGCGCCCAGCCGACGTCAACGCCCGCGCCGTCCTGATCGGCAAGATCGCTACTGGCGAGATCGAGGACGCAGCAACGGACGACGGCAAGAACGCTGCCGCTGTTGCTCTTGGGCGTATGGGGGGGAAGGCGCGGGCGGCGGCCTTGGGTAAGCGTAAGCGCGCAGAGATCGCGAAAAGAGCTGCTCAAAAACGATGGGGGGTCGGCCCAAAATAGGTGTTGACTTTTTTCCTAAAATACTCGTATTTGTTGCAAAGTGCATTTTGCAACAGGATACGCGCCAATGTCGGAAGCTCACAACCCGGCTGCCGAGTTAATCGAGACTGAGTTCCCCGAAGTCTACCGCCCTTTGGTGCCGTCTGCTCTTAAACGAGCGTACGCGAGCGCGGATCAAGCCTACGAACGCCTAGACTTCCTAAACACTCCCAGCGGACGGTTTCATAGAGGCGACCTAATCGTTTTGGCGACGGAATTAGAGTTCGAGCGTCTAATAAAAGAACGACATCTTCCTTTCGAAGCATGCTGGGACGATTATGCATCACCTACCGGCAAGCATTTGGTGATGCGCTCTCCGGGCGCGCAGATCACTATCAATCAAGTCGAATACCCGCATCAAAAACCTCGTTTGGCGGTTTTCCGGAAATTGTTTAGCGTTCCCAATACAGAATATCTGTTCGAAGAATGGAATGAAGAACGCAAGAAAGATGATTCTAAGAAACATTTAGTTTTACTCCACGGTCACGCACATTTGCGCTTCGCCAACATTGCTTTTCCTCATCCAACAGAAAACAAGCTCATTTGGTGGACCGACGATCTTTTGAAGCTTCCTCACGAAGTCGCTCAAGACAACACTAAGGCCAAAGGCGAAGGCCCAATCGCATCACCGGAGCCGGAGCTTGTTGAAGAAGTAATAAAGACCGTCCGCGATACGGAAGGCCGATGATTAACGTCATTAGGTTTCCCGACCGCGCTGGCGGCGCGGTCCCACAACGATTCGCCGATGCGCGCGTTGCGCTCCAATTATCTCGTGCCGACGTTGCGCGCGCGCTGGATGTTACCGGAACTACGGTAGGCTACTACGAGAGCGGTGACCGCAAGCCGGATATGGGTATTATTTTGAAGCTCGCGACGATACTTCGACAACCCGTTTCCTTTTTCTTTCATGAGGGAACCATAGACGTTTCAAAGAAAAAGGTTCGCTTCTTTAGAAGCATCGGACCAAAGAGCAATAAGCTTAATTTGGCGCTGGATGTGCGGACGAATTGGCTCTGGGAGTTTGTGCAAACATTGCTTCAGGCGGGCATTCGCTTGCCAACGCCTAACGTCCCTCTATTTGATGATGTCCATCCGGACGGAGAATATTTGCTAAAACAAATTGAGTACTTGGCTTCGAGGACGCGCCGTTATTGGAATTTAAGCGACGGGCCAATCAATAATATGGTCGCCTTGTTAGAGTCCCAAGGAATTGTCGTTTGTCGTTTCGAGATTGGATCCGAGAAAATTGATGCGTTCTCATGTTGGGCGGATGGACGCCCATATGTAATTTTGGGTTCTGACAAATCCTCTGCGGTGAGATCGCGATTCGATGCGGCCCACGAATTGGCTCATTTAATTCTCCATAGAGATATTTCCGAGGACGATCTGGAGTCAAAGGGTGTCCGGGATAGGATTGAACGGGAGGCAAATTGGTTTGCGGGAGCTTTCTTGCTTCCGAGAGGTTCATTGTTTCGCGAATTTTATTCGACCAGAGCCAACCACCTTAAGGGACTCAAACAACGGTGGCTTGTTTCTATGCAAGCAATTGCGCATCGGGCGAAGGACATTGGCGCTATCGATGAGAATCAGTATGTTGCTTTTCGTATTCAAATGACGAAACGCAAGGAGCTAACCAGAGAGCCGCTGGATGATGTGATTCCAATCGAACGTCCCGGCCTTCTATTCAATGCTTGGAAAAAGCTGGTCGATAAAGGACGGCTTCCTGAGCCAGACGAAAGCGAATGGATGGGAGTGTCACTGCCAGTACTTCGGGACCACATAGGCGGCCCAGCGCCCCGGAATCGCGCGCCTCCGAGCTTGGTCCTAGTTGATGGGTAGATGAATCTTCTACTTGACGCTAAGCATAAAAGTTCATATCATGCACGGCATGAACAAACTGCCGTTAGAGAAGCGCGTCCAAATCCTGACCATGCTGGTCGAGGGGTCGTCGATGCGTTCGGTGTCCCGCGTTACGGGCGTCTCGATCAATACGGTCACGAAACTACTAGTAGACGCGGGAATGGCCTGCGCGGCCTTCCACGATGAGAAGGTCCGAAACGTCAAGGCCAAGGCCGTTCAGTGCGATGAGATTTGGTTGTTCAGCTACGCCGAGCAAAAAAACGTCAAATTCGCCAAAAGCGCGCCCGAGGGCGCGGGCGACATTTGGACATGGGCCGCAATCGACGCGGACTCCAAGATCATCGTTTCATGGCACGTCGGCGACCGCAGCCAGCACACCGGGATTTCGTTCATGGGCGACTTGAAGGCGAGGCTCGCCAACCGCGTTCAACTCACCACGGACGGCCACAAAGCCTATCTAAAGGCCGTGGAGGCGGTCGATTTCGACGCCGACTACGCGATGCTGAACAAGATTTTCGCGACGGACTACGCTGGGGCGGGACGCTACAGCCCGCCCAAATGCATTGGCGCGGTCAAGACCGCAATTATGGGCAATCCCGATCCGGCGCTCGTGAACACGTCGTTTGCTGAGCGGCAGAATTTGACGATGCGGATGGCAATGCGCCGGTTTACGCGGCTGACCAATGCGTTCTCAAAAAAGTTCGAAAACCATTGTCATTCGCTGGCGCTCTATTTCTGCTGGTACAACTGGATCAGGGCGCACAAGACGCTTGGGCGTACTCCCGCGGTGGCAGCAGGACTTATCGACAGGAAAATGCACATGGCGGACGTGGTGCAAATGATTGATGCCCGTGAGCAATCGCAAATCCATCAACGCCGTGCACAGATGTTATCCACGCCACAATCAAACTGAGACACTACCGGAAATCGCGCTCCTACCGCGAGGTTCGATCTACCAGCGACCCGACCCGATCCGTCACGTTAGCCGCCATCGCTGGCGAAATGCGCAAAGTTTTGTTGAGCCGGTTATGTCTGCGGCGCTAACCTTTACTGACTGACCGTGATCACGACGGCGGCGGTTTGTTGAGCCAGTCGAGCCAGACCTTGGCGGCCTGCTCGCCTGCGCTGCGGTTGTCGGCGTTGAGGCCGTTCACGAAATCGTCGAGTTTCAGGTTTGTCTCACCGCGCGCCTTGGAAATGAGGTGCCATTTCGTCGCCCCGACCGGGTCGCGGGGGGCGCCACGGCCATCGGCGAGAATACGTGCGTAGCGGTCTTGTGCGATTGGGTTGCCGTGCAGCGCCGCCTTATGAAACAGCGCCGCGGCGGCTTGCTCGTTCTTGGCGACGCTTTCGCCGTTAAATAGCGCGATCGCATATTCGACTTGCGCATCGGCATTGTCGGCGAGCGCGGCGAGCGACCACAATCGCACCGCCTCTTTCATGTCTTTCGGCACGCCGCGGCCCTGCTTGTAAAGCGTGCCGAGCGCATATTGCGCTTCCGGATTGCCGGCCTCCGACGCGGCGCGAAGGAGTTCGGCGGCGTGCTTGAAATCCTGGGGAAATAATTGGCCTTCCATATAGAGCAGCGCCAGATTGTAGGCGGCGAGCGGATGGCCGAGCTTGGCCGCCGCGGCCAGCAATTTGGCGCCCGCTTCGCGGTCGCGTGCGCCGGCGCGACCCTGCATCCGGAACATCCCCAGCGCAAACATCGCATCCGGATCGCCGCGATCGGCGGCGAGCTTGTACCAGTCGGCCGCCTTGGCGTCGTTGCGCGGCACGCAATAGCCGTCGGAATAAAGTTCGCCGAGAAGCGTCATCGACTTCGGATCGCTCGCGGTCTCGACGTAATGCGTCGCCAGCGCGAAGGCGCGCAGGAAATTACCGCGCTGGAATTCGCCATAGGCATAGTCAGGTTCGGCGGTGGCGGCGGCGCATCGGGTCGCGGCGGCGATCACGAGCGCTGCCACGGCCACGAGGGTCCTGCCGCCCAACGGCTTCATTGCGGCGCGACGGCCTCGGCGAGGCTGGCGGTTGCCGCCGCCACTGTCGCGGCCGCAGTTGTTTCGTTCGTCCATATCCAGTCACCGAGTGCGACAAAATCGGCTTTGGCCCGCGCCAGCGGGGCGACTTCGTCGAGGCCGGATGCGTAACCCACACAGGGTATCTCGAACAATCCGGCCCACCAGGCAATTCGCTCTTCAAGCGCATCGAAGGGCGGATGGCTGCCGTGCTGGTTCGGTTCGCCGAACATGACGTAGTCGGCGCCAGCTTGGCCGGCGAGCATGGCATCATGACGGCTGCGCAATCCGCCGCAACCGGCGATGCGGTCGGGCTTAAGCGAGCCGATTGCGGCGGTCAGCGCCTCGATGCCCGTGAGGTGGGCGCCATCGGCGCCGGCACGTGCCGCGATGTCGGGGTGACCGTCGAGTAAAACCGCGATATCGCGGCGTTGCACGACCGCGGTAATGGCTTTTGTTCGATTGATCAGAGTGCGCTCGTCGGCTGCGGCAAGTCGCAGCAGCAGGGCGGCGATATCGCCGGCGTCGAGCACCAAGCCGAGGTCGCGCGCGAAGGCGGCGGTATCGTTTAGTGGCGGCGTAACCAGATATAACCGCTGGCGGGGCTGTTGCGCGCTCATTGCAGTTGAAGCCGCCTCACGCTGCCTTTCGCTCGAGGTCGGCTTTCCATTTCCCGAGCGTGGCAAGTCCGTTCATGCGGGCGCGGTGGCTGAAAGCGCGTTGCGCTGCGGCAACATTCTCCGGCTTGCCCGCCCAGGTCTTCTGCGGCGCCGCCTGCAATGCGCGGCCAAAGGAGAAAGTCACGCGCCACGGCAGCGGTCCCATTTTGTTGATCGCGTCGAGGTGAGCGGTCGCTTCCTCGTCGGACTGGCCGCCGGATAAAAAGGCGATGCCGGGCACCGCGGCGGGGACGCAGGCCTTGAGGACGCGCACGGTCTTTTCGGCGACCTCCTCGACCGAAGCGGTCTTGCCCGATGTCTTGCCGGGCACGATCATACTTGGCTTCAGCACCATGCCCTCGAGTGGCACGCGCTGATAGAACAATTGCTCGAACACGGTCTTGAGCGCGAGCTCGGTCACCACGGCGCAGCGCTCGATGGTGTGATCGCCATCCATCAGAACCTCCGGCTCGACGATCGGAACGATGTCTTCGTCCTGGCAAAGCGCGGCGTAGCGCGCGAGTGCATGCGCATTGGCAAACAGGCAGCCGTAGCTTGGGATGCCGGGGCCGATATTGATCACCGCGCGCCATTTGGCGAATTTGGCGCCGAGATTGCGGTATTCCACCAGCCGCTCGCGCAGGCCGTCCAGGCCCTCGGTAACGACTTCGCCCTGGGTGAATGGCAGCGGCTGGGTTCCCTTGTCGACCTTGATGCCGGGCAGCGCGCCGCATTGTGCGATCACTTTGACGAGCGGCGTGCCGTCCTTGGCGTTCTGACGGATGGTCTCGTCGTAAAGGATGACGCCGGAAATAAACTTCGACATCGACTCGCTGCTGCGGAACAGCATCTCGCGGTAATCGCGTCGCGCGATCGGCGTCGACTCAATGCCGATGGCATCGAAGCGCTTCTTGAGAGTCGCCGTCGATTCATCGGCGGCGAGGATGCCGCGGCCGGGAGCGACCATGGCTTCCGCCACCCTGTTCAATTCGTTGAGGTCCATCGCGCCCTGCTCGATTTGGTCATGCCGGCTCGGTTTGGCCGACATTATTACCGCTCCAGTAACGACTCAAACCCCGCGTCAGCGCGGGGCGGGGGATATTTTCAGCACCTCGACGCCCGGAAGCGTTTTACCTTCGATCCACTCGAGGAAAGCGCCGCCGGCGGTGGAGGCGTAGGTGAGGCGGTCGATGACGCCGGCGATATTGAGCGCCGCTAAGGTATCGCCGCCGCCGGCGATACTGACAAGCTTGCCGGCGGTCGTGAGTTCCGCCGCCGCCTTGGCCACTTTTACCGTGCCGTTATCGAACGGCTTATACTCGAAGGCGCCGAACGGGCCGTTCCAGAGTAGCGTCTTGGAACGGGCGAGCACCGCGATCACCTGCTCAATGCTGCGCGGCCCGATATCGAGGATCATATCCGAGGCGCCGACGCCATCGACCGGGACGACGCGCGAGGCGACATGCGCGGCGAGCGTCGGCGCCACGACGGCATCGACCGGCAACACAATCTCGCGCCCGAGCGACTTCGCCTTGGCCAGAATGTCGCGCGCGGTCGGCAGCAGGTCGGTTTCGCACAGCGACTTGCCAACGGCTTTGCCTTGCGCCGCCAGGAAGGTGTTGGCCATGCCGCCGCCGATGATCAATGTTTCGACCTTCGCCAGCAGATTGCCGAGCAGATCGAGCTTGCTGGAGATCTTGGCGCCGCCGACGATCGCAGCCACCGGCCGCGCCGGTGTGTGCAGCGCCTTCGCCAGCGCTTCGAGCTCTGCCTGCATGGCACGGCCGGCATAGGCCGGGAGCTTGTGACCCAAACCCTCGGTCGAGGCGTTCGCCCGGTGTGCGACCGAGAAGGCGTCATTGACGTAAAGATCGCCGAGCCGGGCGAGGGCGGCGACGAAATCCGGATCGTTCTTGACCTCGCCGTTATGGAAGCGGGTGTTCTCCAGGCACAGAATGTCGCCGGGCTTCATGGCGTCGACCGCGCGTTCGGCGACTTCGCCGATGCAATCCTCGGCGAAGGCGACCGGCCGGCCGATCACGCGCGCAGCAGCGGCGACCACCCGCTTGAGCGAAGCTTGCGGGTCGCGCCCCTTGGGCCGGTTGAAATGCGACAGCAGGATAACCTTGCCGCCGCGGTCGGCGATCTCCCGGAGGGTCGGCGCCGTGCGCTCGATCCGCGTCGCGTCGGAGAGGTCACCGTTGTTCATCGGCACGTTGAGATCGACGCGCACCAGCACGCGCTTGCCCGTCACATCGGCGTCGTCGAGGTTACGGAAAGTCATGTTCGAAACGAACCGCCCCAGCGCGTTCAGATCAGCTTGCTCATCGCCACCGCGGTGTCGACCATGCGGTTGGAGAAGCCCCATTCATTGTCATACCACGACATCACGCGCACCAGCGTGCCGTCCATGACTTTGGTCTGGTCCATGTGGAAAATCGCCGACCGCGGGTCGTGGTTGAAGTCGCTGGAGACGTTGGGCGCATCGGTAAAGCCGAGGATGCCCTTGAGTTGTTGTTCGGCGGCACGCCGCACCGCCGCGTTGATCTCATCCTTCGTCGTCGCCCGCTTGGCCACGAACTTGAAATCGACCACCGAGACGTTCGCCGTCGGCACGCGGATAGCGACGCCGTCCAGCCGTCCGGCCAATTCTGGCAGCACCAGACCGACCGCTTTGGCCGCTCCGGTGGAGGTCGGGATCATGTTGAGCGCGGCCGCGCGTCCCCGGTAAAGGTCCTTGTGCACCTGATCGAGAACCGGCTGATCGTTGGTGTAGGAGTGCACCGTGGTCATAAAGCCCTTGTCGATGCCGACGGAGTCGTTGAGCACCTTGGCGACCGGCGTCATGCAATTGGTGGTGCAGGAAGCGTTGGAGACCACGGTGTGCGCCTTGGTCAGCTTGTCGTGATTGACGCCATAGACGACGGTCAGATCGACGCCTTCGGCCGGAGCCGAAATCAGCACGCGCTTGGCGCCGGCATCGAGATGCACCGCCGCTTTTTCCTTCGAGGCGAAGATGCCCGTGCACTCGAGCGCGATGTCGACACCGAGTTCCTTCCACGGCAACTGCGACGGGTCCCGGACTGCCGTTACCTTGATCGCGCCGGTGCCGCAATTGAGGGTGTCGCCATTGACTGTCACCTCGCCGGGAAAGCGACCGTGCACGGAATCAAAGCGCAGCAGGTGGGCGTTGGTTTCCACCGGCGCGAGATCGTTGATCGCGACAACTTCGAAATCGCGGCGTCCCGCCTCGATCGCCGCCCGCAGGATGTTGCGGCCGATGCGACCGAACCCATTAATGGCTACGCGAACCGGCATTTTGCTCTCGCTTTCGTCGGGGAAGCTTGCCCGGCATCAGAATTTCTTAACCTGGCATCAAAATTTCTTGAACCGATCGAATTATACACAATAGATGTGTTGTCGGACTGTAATGATCAACAAAATTCCAGTTTGTGCACGATCGCATACGGAAACGTCCCGAAATATTTTCGATCGCGCAAAAGTTCTGCCGCATCCGTTCGGATTTTCATTGCGGTTAGCCGCCCAAGCGCGCCAGCGCCGCCTCAGCCACCTTTTCGGGCGTAATGCCAAAGTGTTGATAAAGCTCCTTATATTGCGCGCTGGCGCCAAACCCGGTCATGCCGATAAACGTCCCGGCCGAGCCGATCACCGCGTCCCATCCTTGGCGGATGCCGGCTTCAACTGCGACGTTGACTTTCGCGTTGCCGACGATCGCGGCGCGCTCCTTTTCCGGCGCGGCGAGGAAAAGCTCAAAGCACGGCACCGACACGACCCGCGCGGCGATCTTGCGCGCGGCAAGAAGTTTCTGCGCGGCGACAGCAATCGCGACTTCCGATCCGGACGCGAACAGTGACACACCGGCCGTGCCGCCGTTATCGGCAGCGACCAGCTCATAAGCGCCATGCCTGCAACGGTTGGCCGTATCAAAGCCGAGCCGCAACTGCGGCAGGTTCTGCCGCGATAAAGCGAGCACGCTTGGTCCGTGCTCGCTTTCCAGAGCGAGCTGCCAGCACTCGATGGTTTCAACCGTATCGCACGGGCGAAACACTTTCAGGTTCGGGATCGTGCGCAAAGCAGCGATCTGTTCGACCGGCTGATGGGTCGGTCCATCTTCGCCGAGCCCGATCGAGTCATGCGTCATCACAT
>Ga0307372_10011961_pt1 | contig 11465 bp, 9 predicted proteins | sample OX1MG_FD_202533 | JGI IMG/M metagenome (GOLD analysis project Ga0307372, IMG submission 202533) | Soil microbial communities from Risofladan, Vaasa, Finland - OX-1 | ecosystem: Environmental > Terrestrial > Soil > Coastal area > Acid sulfate soil | place: Finland: Risofladan, Vaasa | collected...
ATGGCAAGGCTTGAGTTGTGTTCCTGATTGTAGGCATTGCCCAGGGCGTCATGGGCCTCCGGCCAATTGGGCTCCAGCCGCACCGCCTGCTGGTAATGATAGATGGCGCTCTTCAGCAATCCCTTGGACTCCATCTCCTTGCCGGCGGCAAGCTGTTCTTGGGCCTTTGCGTTCCATTGCACGGCCGCGATGCGCTCTGCCGCCTTTTCCTTTCGCGCCATCTCCTCAGCGGATTTCCGAACCGCCCCGCGATGCCGGCGGACTTTCCGCCGGGTTTCGGTTGCGGCAGGTTTCCTGGCACCCTGCGGCGCGTCCGTCTGGCTTACGCCGCGGCGGGAGAAAACAAACATCCCCAGGACAAGCAGCAAAATGAGCGAAGGTTTCAAGAACATAGTTCGTCGGCCCGGCGGAACCCGCAGAGATATCATCTTCCGGCTTCTCAAATCAAGGCAGCCTTGCGGCACGATCAGGAAAGCTCTTTCTTCAAAATGTCCTGTACCCGTTGCGGCTGCGCCTGCCCCCGCGTGGCCTTCATCACCTGGCCGACAAACCAGCCGAGCGTGGCCGTCTTGCCCTGGCGGTATTGCTCAGCCTGATTGGGATGGGCGGCAATAACTTCCCGGGCTATCGCGGCGATCTTATCGGCATCGGTAATCTGCTCAAGCCCCTTGTCGCTCACAATCTGGTCCGCACTCTTGCCGGTCCGGAACATTTCCGCCAGAACGTCCTTGGCCATCTTCCCGGAAATCTTCCCCCGAGCAATCAGCGAAACGAGTTCCGCCAGGTTTTCCGCTGTCACCGGGGAGTCGGCTATCGCCTTGCCGCTCTCCTGCAGCAGGTAACTCAAATCATTCAAGACCCAGTTGGCGGCGAGCTTCGCCTCTCCGCAAGCCTTTGCGGTTTGCTCAAAGTAATCCGCCGTGGCCCGCGAAGCGGTCAGCAGGATAGCATCCTGCCGGGGCAGGGCGTATTCAGCCTGGAATCGGCTTTCACGCGCGCTCGGAAGCTCCGGCAAAGACCGCCGCACCTCTTCCTTCCACTCTTCTGTAACCACCAGGGGCAGGAGGTCAGGCTCGGGAAAATAGCGATAGTCGTGCGCAAATTCCTTTGAGCGCATGCCGTGCGTGCGCTGCTCGCGGCTGTCATAAAGGCGGGTTTCCTGGGAGATTTCGCCGCCGCTCTCAAGCACTTCAATCTGCCTCTCCACCTCATACGCCAGCGCCTTCTGGAGATACCGGAAAGAGTTCAGGTTCTTGACCTCGGTCTTGGTCCCAAAAGTTGTCACGCCTTTCTTGCGCACGCTGACATTGGCGTCAACCCGAAGGCTTCCCTCTTCCATATTGCAGTCGGAAACCTCAAGGTAGAGCATCAGTGTTTTCAGGCGCGTCAGGTAGTCGTAAGCCTCTTCCGGCGAACGCAACTCCGGCTCGCTAACGATTTCAATCAGCGGCACGCCGGAACGGTTGAGATCGATATAAGTCTTCTCCCCGGAGTCAGCAAAACCCTCGTGCAGGGATTTGCCGGCGTCTTCCTCCACGTGCACCCGCGTAATGCCCACTCTTTTCCTCGCGCCCGCCACTTCAATATCAATCCAGCCGTCCACGGAGAGCGGCTCATCGTATTGTGAGATCTGGTATCCCTTGGGCAGGTCCGGATAGAAGTAATTCTTGCGCGCGAAACGCGACCGCGCGTTAAGGCTGCAGTCGAGCGCCAGCGCCGCCTTCGCGGCCATCGCCACCGCTTCCCGATTCAGGACCGGCAGCGCCCCCGGAAGACCCAGGCAAACCGGGCAGGTGTTCCGGTTCGGAGGATCGCCAAAGTGCGTCGAGCACGAACAGAATATTTTCGACTTCGTCAAAAGCTGGACATGGACTTCCAGGCCGATCACGGGTTCGTACTGGGCGAGGGTTTCAGGGGACAGCGTTGTCAGCGTGGACATCAATACTCCGTGTGGTTCTCTGGGTACGCCGGGCGCCCGATGGCGATTGCAATTCCCTATTATACATGACGGCCGGAGGATTTCTGCCGCGCCGGCTGAGGCCGATTCCGGGGCCCTGGCAACGGAAACGCCGGTCGGGACATCCACTTGAGGATAAGACTTCATGGGGGGGACGGCAGCACGGCTTCTGTTTCAGCGCCGAAGGCTCCACGAAGAGTTCATTGAGTTCGCTCGGGCGGCATGTCTATAATCGAAAGAAGAGGGGCTATGGTGGCGATGGCACTGACCCACCCGGTCCGGACGCAATTCCCCGGCGACACATTGCACTGGGTGCTGTTCCACGATTCAGCCGAAGAAATTCCGCTCTCGCAACTGGGGCGGGTGAAAGTGGGGCCGTACTACACGAACACCCGCGAAGGTTTGCGGCTGGCCCAGCGCATCCTGTCCCGCCGGAAAAAAGATATGCGTCAGATCGTAAAGATATGCGGCAGATTGTTATGATCGCCGACGGCAAGCCTTCCGCTCTCACTCTGGAGGACGGCAGGATTTACAAAAACGCTTTCGGCCTTGGTCCCCTGGTTATATCCGAAACGCTCCATGAAGTGGTCCGCCGCCGCCGCAACGGAATCCTGATCAATACCTTCATGCTGGCTTCCGATTACGGCCTGATCAATTTCGTGCAGAAGATCACCGAAATCTGCCGCGGCAAAGCTTATTTCACTACTCCTTATATGCTTGGCCAGTATTTATTAATGGGTTACATGAAGAAGAAGGTCAGGCACATCCATTAGCCTTAATACTGTTCACTTACTGTAATTTGCGGTATTCTTCTCCCATCAGTTTGAGAGGAGGGTCGCAGATGGCCCGCACAAGTGCTGAACTTCCGAAAGGAACACGGATTACTGATTACATCAGTCTGTGTGTGGTGACCAACGTTTCCGATGAATCAGGTGAAAGCCGTGCTGGTTTCCCGGTGCAAGCTGAGCCGGCGGCAGCGCGAGCTGCCTGCGCACGTGGAGGTCTACTATGTCATCGTTTTGGCGTTGTTCATGCAAGTGTCCTATCGCGAGGTGCTGCGCTGTTTGCTGGAAGGCATGGTGTGGCTGCTGGGACCGGGACAGGCGGTGAAGATCACCGGCAAGTCGGGCATCTCGGAGGCGCAAAGCCGTGCTTCGGCGTCTGATACCAGGATCAACGAATAATGTGATAATTCATATCCAAAGAAGAGAGTTTATTTCTGCGTGATCCCTTATTTCGGCGGTTCGGGCTTGCGCCCGCCATTCCAGGTGTCTGGCTTCGGCGTGCCACGCGGCCAGTAGATGCCCTGCGGATCTTCCTTCCATCTCTTTCCGCACAGCCCCGAAATAACCTCCCACTCGTCTGCGTCCACATAAAAATCCGGCTGGAAAATAAAACGCTTCAGTCCGGCACGTTGCGCCGCCACCAGGATTCGATATAAGTCCCTGCTCGACATCGGATCGCCGGCATGTGGATGCGGCCCGCTAGATACCCAGCAGATCACCTTGTTATCATCCCCAATGCCGACCAGCGCGCGCTGCGTCTCCGAGTAGACGACTTTCGAGAAGAACGCGTCCGGAAACCCCACCAGGTCCATGTCTGCCACCGAATGAATTGCCGGTAACTCCAGCCCAAACCACGCCTTCACCACCGCAAAACACTCCCCCTCACTTAACTGCGGGTTCCATTCCGATATCTTCTCCACCCATCGCGCTATCACCCCGTACATCCCGTCGAAACCTCGGTTCCAAAAGTAAAGTTTGGGGAATAGGTAATCAAAGTACGGACTCATCCGGGAATAGTCCTGCGTGGTGAGAAGGGAAAAAGTCGAGATGCGCGGGATACCCCCCAGTTTCACGCGGCGATTCAGTCGCCGCATCTGCTCATGCACCGCCGCCATCTGCAGCAGCGATCCCTCCTGCCGCTTCCGAAACCAGTAGAGAGCATCCTCGTTGAAGTCGAAGAGCCACAAGGCCCCCAGCAGCCCGCCGGACGAGTAGTATCGCACTCGGGACGGAGTGAGATGATGGAATTGTTCCAGAAGATGGGCCTCCCCTCGCTCCATGCGGCCCACATCCACGCCCGCGGCGCTGAGCAGAGCCTTCTCACCGTCCGTCATCTCAAACACTTCCCCGCCATGATGGAAGGCAAGCTCGTAGGAGTGTTCGCTCAACGCGCCGTCCATGACGATGCCCTGAGCCTGGGGAAAAGCGTTCATGGTATCCTGCACACCGGCGGCAAAGCCTACGGCGTTATAGGGGTCCTCCGCCAGGGGTCGAGAGCCTCCCTGCTGCCCTGACCCGAAGAAGAGAATTTCCCAGCCCCGCGAAGCGGCATTGTCCAACATAGCCTTAAACATCTTCTCTTTCTCGGGCTGCCGCGGCTCCTCACGGGGTGGAGCGACGCCGAAGGCGGCATAAACTTTGGGGTCGGGGGCGAACGTAGGGAACTGCGCATTGGCATATTGATACCCATAGGACATCTCATACTTGGGGACCTTCGTGAAAAATCTCAGCGGACCAACGACGATCCCGCGCACCCCGCCCTCCTCCCAGCCATCGAAGATGTGTTGATAGTTGGCCATCCAATGTTCCATCGGGTCATGGATGTACATCCAGGGCACCAATTTCCCGCCAGGAGCTTCCACAACATGCGTTCCTGCTTCTTGATTCCCAACTTGCGCCTCTGTTTGGGTGGGGGAAATGATCCCAGCCAATGATCGGCCCAACGCGCCGAGCATGATTCCCGTGACAAAATCCCTGCGCCGAATTCCCCCTTCACCTGTGACCGAGTTCCGCATTGGTCCCTCCTTGGTGAATTTACCGCGCAAGAAGAATAAAACGCCTCAAGCGTGCTTGGCCGTGCAGTTTTGAATGCACCCTTTGCCTGCCAGTATCGTCGACGGGCCAGCGATAATTTGATGGGCCCAGGCCGGCAGGCGGACCGTTCGCGGCCTAAAGAGGATCGTAGCAGCCGCGTCCGGGCTTGCAGCTTTCGGGTCCAGCAACCTGGCCGTCCGGTCCCAGGCAGTTATGAGTGTGGACACACCAATGGATGCCACTGCTCATGCTGGGAATCCTGGGGTCAGGTTCGGCCTGGACAAACATCTCCTTCGAGTGGAGGCAACGGCATGCGGTGTGACTGATGGTGTTCAGATTCAAAGGCTCGGCCATACTCACGCTTCTCCTTTCACGGCGCGCATCAGGGCGCGTTTCACGGCTACGCGGGCCAGTTGCACCTTGTAACCGTTCTGGCTTAAGGGAGTTGCTTTGCTCACAGCGGCCTTGCCCGCTGCGTCAGCAACTTCCTCGGAGAGGGTTTTTCCCCGGAGGGCTTGCTCCGCCTCAGGAGACGGCCAGGGCACGGGAGCGACATGCCCCAGAACGACGCGGGCGCTCTTCACGGTGTTTCCGTCCATCTCGAGCGCCACAGCCGCCGCCACCAGGGGCCAGTCCAGACCTTCCTTCTCGCGGATTTCATAAGCGGCCGTTTTGGCACCGCGGGAAGGGGGCACGGTGATCTCCGTGAGGATTTCGTCCGGCTTGATGAGGTATTCGCGCTCGACTTCCGTTTTGGGAGACACATAGAACTTGCCGAGTTCAACCTCGCGCTCGCCGCCCGGCCCGTGCAACCTGACCCTGGCGCCCAGCGCAATCAGCATGGGAGCCAGGCTGGAGGGATTCACAAAATAGGCCGGCCCGGAATTTCCCAGAATCGCCGAGTAGTAATTCTGGCCGTCCGGGATGAGCGGCTTGCCCTCATGCCGGGCCAGCAACCCGTATCCGTTGCGGAAATACCAGTCACGGGGACGCTGAAGCAGTTCGCCGCCGAGGGTCCCCATGTGGCGCATCTGCTCGCCGCGAATGCCGTCAGCCGCCAGGACCAGCCCGGGATAATGCTGCCGGGCGATTTTGTCGTCCAGGAGCTGGCGAATGGTGGCCAACGCTCCCATCCGCAACCCCGAGTGCGCACTGAACCCGATGTGGTCCAGCCCCTTCACATTCTTCAGGCTCACCACGCGCCGGGGCAGGGTAACCCGGTCCTTCATCGCGCTGATGAGGTCGGTCCCTCCTGCCAGAATTTCTGTTCCGCCCCAACTGCTTCCAAGCAATCGGACGGCATCCTGCACGGTTTTTGGACTTGCGTATTCGAAAGCTTCCATCAGGCCATCGCTCCTTTCTCAAGTGCCGCAAGGACCTTGTCGGGGGTCAGCGGGAGGGTGGGTATCCGGACGCCAATGGCGTTGGCCACGGCGTTGGAGATGGCGGCGCCGGGAGAAATAACCGGCGGCTCGCCAAGGCCGATCACGCCGCGCTCGTCGTAGCCGGGTCCCGTCATCATGTGGACCTCGAATTCTCCAATATCACCGATGGTGGCCAGCTTGTAGAACTCCATGTTCGGGTTGAGCATCACGCCGAGCGTCTCGTCCATGACCTGCTGCTCAAACAGCGAGTAGCAGACGCCCATGATGAGCGCCCCGTAGACCTGGCTTTCCGCCGTCTTCACGTCAATGACCAGGCCGCAATCCTGGGCGGCGATGATCCGGTTCATTTTGACCTGCCCGGTTTCCGTGTCCACGGAGACATCGGCAATCTGGACGCCGCCCACGCCGCTGTCGCCCAGGTGGCAGGGTCCCGGGTTTTTGCCGGTGGTCTGGATGGTTTTCACGCCCAGCTTGGAACATGCCTGCTTCCAGGTCAGGCTCTTGGAGGAATCGCCCTTGACCTGGATATTGCCCTTCCAGGCTTCCAGCGCCGTGGGTTGGACCCCGAGGGAAGGCGCGACGGCGGCGAACAATTCATCGCGCGCGTCGATGGCGCCGCGACGCGTGGAGCCGGTAACTCCACCGACCGTGGTACTGCCGCCGCTGGCTCCGTCCATCGGATACTTGCTGTCGCCAATTTCAACTTTGATGGCATCGACTGCAAGCCCAAGGGTTTCGGCAACCGTGATGGCAATGACCGTCCGGGTTCCCGTCCCCAGGTCCTGGCTGCCCAGACGGACCGTCACGGAGCCGTCCGGCCGCACGATGACATTGCAACTGCTGGTGTGGCCCCGTCCGCCCCAGGTGTGGAGGCTGACGCCCATGCCGCGCTTGATGTGCCCGGCCGTTTTGTCGCCGCGCGGATGCCAGTTCTTTTTCCAGCCGGCTAGCTCCGAGGCTTTCTGGAGTTCTTCCGTATAGGTCTTCCTCAGCACCTCGGGGGCCAGGTTCACGTTCTTCAGCAGGAAATCGACCGGATCCATCTGGAGCTTGGCGGCCAGATCGTCAAGGGCGGCCATCGTAATCAGGCAACCCTGAGGATGGTTTGGGGCCCTCCAGGCGCGGGCGCCCCCGATGTTGGCGGAAACCGCAGTGTGCTTCCAATGGCGGTTCGGGATGTCCAGCACGTAGGGCAACGGAGGATGCCCTGCCGGCCCAACGCCGCCGGTCCCCCAGGATTCCGAATCCCACGCGGTCAGGGTCCCGTCCTTTTTGGCGGCCACACGGATTTTACCGTAGGCTGAAGGGCGAGCGCCGGCCATCTCCAGTTCGGTATCGCGGTCAAGCATCAGACGAACGGGCCTGCCCGCCATCTTGGCAAGCTGCGCGGCCTCAATGCCCCAGCGGTCGGGAGAAAACTTGCTGCCAAACCCGCCGCCGATATACTGGCAGATGGTCTCGATATTGCCGTCGTCCACCTGTACGTTTTTCAGGCGCAGGCCCTGGCCAAACTGGCCGGGAGCGCCGGAAACATTCTGGGTGGAAGTCCACGTCTTCAGGGTCTTGGCGTCCGTCCATTCGGTGACATTCCCATGCGATTCCAGGCAGCAGTGGGTAATCACCGGCACGCCGTAAAATCCTTCGGAGACCACGGCATCGGGATCCTGAAAGGCCTTGCCGGGATCGCCCGTCGTTGCCTCTCCCGCCGCCTTGGTCCGCCCCAGGGCCTCCGCCTTTTTCAGATCCGCGTCACGCACAAGGTGCGGGAGTTGTTCGTATTCAACTTTGATCAGGCGAACGGCGTCCTCGGCGATTTCCTCGTTGACGGCGGCTACGGCTGCAATTTCGTCTCCGGCCCATTGAATCTCCGATCCAGGGCCCTGAATGACGAGAACCGCTTTGACACCCGGCAGCTTCTGCGCGGCGGAAATGTCCACCGACTTGACCTTGGCATGGGCATAGGGGCAGGTGCACAACTTGGCGATCAGCCTTCCGGGAGGATTCGTGTCATAGGTGTATTTAGCCCGGCCGCTTGACTTCTCCGGACCGTCAATCCGTTCAATTCTTTTGCCAATCAGCTCGCGATGGCCCGCATCCGGCCAGTCATATTTACAGGTTGCCATGTGCGCCTCCCTTCACCCCGGCTGCTTCAAGAACGGCGTGCCGGATTCCCCGGTAGGTTCCACAACGGCAGATATTCCCACCCAGGTTTTTCTCAATCTCTTCCAGCGTCGGGTTGTGGTCCCGCTCCAGATACGCGGTGCAGGCCATCACAAAGCCCGGTGTGCAGAACCCGCATTGCTGCGCGTCATGCTTGACAAAGGCGGCCATCACCGGAGAGAGCTTATCATCCGCGGCAAGTCCCTCGATGGTTGTGATGTCGTGCCCCTCCGCTTCAATGGCCAGGACCGTGCAGGCATAAACGGGCTTGCGGTCGATCATCACGGTACAGGCCCCGCAGGTCGCGCGGTCGCAAACCTTCTTGGAGCCGGTGGTGTCCAGGCGGTCGCGCAAGGCGTCCAGAAGCGTGACGCGCGGCTCAAGATTCAGCTTATGAAGCTTGCCGTTCACGCGCAGGGTTATTGGAACCGCGCCCGGGCCGACAAAACCACCCGCCGGTCCCGGCGGCGCGGCATTCGCCACCGTGCTGCCAGCCAGCAGCCCGCCCGATACCGTGACGCCTGCGCCCTTCAGGAAATCCCGGCGCGTCAATGAAGACTTCTCCGAGCCGGCTTTTTGTGGCCGGTCCTTTCTCCTTCTCATAATGGACTCCTCATTGGGGAATGCACTTCAGCCAGTCTATCACTCAGGATTTACGATTCATGATGGTGAAATCTCTGAATGTCTGCTTACTTGATGAACCCCACATTATAACACCCGGCAATCGGTGGGACACTCATTTCCATACACGGCGCAATAAGTAGATTCGCATCCAACGCGTCAGGGCATGGCTTTAGCCATGCCGTTGGGAGATCCGGCATTCCAACCGGCTTTAGCCGCTGAGGGCCGCAAGGGGCTGAAGCCCGGGATGGCGCTCCGGCACGCCTTGCGGCATGGCTGAAGCCATACTCTGACGAGCTGTCAGACCGCCCCTGCGCAAACATTTATGCCGCTGTGTATAACACTGCTGAAAGATCGTTGCGGGTCTTCCCGCAACCTTAGCGGGCGCGGGAACCGTCGCCCGTTTCCGCCAGAACAGATCCCGGCATGGGACCCAAAGCATCGAGAACCTCTTCAGCAGGACGGCGGTGGAAATGCCTGCCGAGCCAGAATTGGAATTGATCCAGATAGGTGTAATAGACCGGAGTAATGTACAGGGTTATCACCTGTGAAAGGACGAGGCCGCCCACGACAGCCAGGCCCAGGGGACGGCGTGACTCCGAGCCAGATCCCAGGCCCAGCGCGATGGGCGTAATCCCCATCAGGGCCGCAAAGGTTGTCATCATAATGGGACGGAACCGGACAATGGCGCCACTTTGGATGGCTTCCATGGTGGATTTTCCGCCGGTCCGCTGCGCGTCAAGAGCAAAGTCAATCATCATGATGGCGTTCTTTTTGACGATGCCAATCAACATGATGATGCCAACAAACCCGTAAAGGTCGAGTTCCAGATGGAAGGCCATCAGCGTGACCAGGGCGCCCAGGGCCGCCGAGGGCAGGCCCGAAAGAATGGTGATGGGATGGATGAAGCTTTCGTACAGGATGCCCAGCACCAGGTAAATGACCAGGACCGTCGCCAGCAGCAGAAGGCCCAGGCCCACCAGCGACGACTGGAACTGCTGGGCGGTCCCTTCGAAATTGGCGCTGATATCGGCGGGCAGCGTTTCACGGGAGATCCGGTCAACTTCCGTGACCGCGCCGCCAAGCGCCACTCCCGGCGCCAGGTTAAATGAGATGGTCACCGAAGGGAGCTGGCCAAAATGGTTGACCGACAGGGGTCCAAGGCCTTCCGAAACGCTGGCAACCGTGTTCAAGGGAATGAGCTGTCCGCTGGTCGAGCGAATATACAGCAGGGACAGGTCTTCGGGGTCCTCCTGATATTGGGGTTCCAATTCCGAAATCACCCAGTATTCATTGTTGGGCGCATAGATGGTTGAAATGCGGCCCTGGCCATAGGCCATGGTCAGGGCGCTCTCGATCTGATAGGCCGTCACGCCCAACGCTTTGGCCTTGTCACGGTCAATCTGGATATTGACCTGCGGGTTGTCGATCTGCAAATCCGAAGTGACGTCCTGGAAGCCAGAAAGGTTGCGCATCTTCCCTTCGATATTTCTGGCGACGCTATAAAGCTCCCTGGTGTCCGGCCCTTCCAAGGTGTACTGATACTGGCTCTTGGTTAAGTGGGCGCCAATCTGAATGGGGGGAGGGTTCTGCATGAAGGCCACGACTCCCGGGACAGTGGCGATCTCCGGGCGCAATTGCTGAATGACCTCATCCGTGCTGACAAGCCGGTATCCCGGCCCAAAAGGCTTGTGTGGAATGTGGAAAAAATTCTCAAGTCCGGCAGTGAAGTCCTGTATTGCGGATGGACGGTCTTTCAGATGGCAGAAGAAAATCCCGGAATTGCCGCCGCCGGAAGGTCCGCCAGCTCCTGCCAGTGAAAAAACCGTGTTCACGTTGGGATTTTTCCGAACGATCGCAACAACCTCTTGCTGAAGCTTCTTCATTTGGTCAAATGAAGTGCCCTGGGCCGCTTGCGTAAAGGAAAAAATCGCCCCGCTGTCTTCACTCGGGAGGAAGCCTTTGGGGATCTGTATAAACAGATATCCGGTGAAAACCAGGATCAGGATCGACGCCATGAGGACCACCAGGCGGTGGCGGAGAGCAACGCGCAGGCTCCAGTCATAGCCGTGAAGCAGATGGTTAAAATAGCGTTCGGAAACCTCAAACAGATGGCCGTGCTTCTGGGTCCGGGGATGGCGCAAAAACCGGCTGCAGAGCATGGGAGTCAGGGTCAAAGACACCAGGCCAGAAACCAGAACTGCGGACATGATGGTGACAGCAAACTCGTGCAGCAAGCGGCCCATGATCCCGCTCATGAAGAGCACCGGAATAAAAACTGCGGTCAGGGACAGCGTCATGGAAAGGATGGTGAAGCTGATTTCCTTTGAGCCGTTCAGCGCGGCTTCCATGACGCCTTCGCCCATTTCCATGTGCCGCACGATGTTTTCGAGCATAACAATGGCGTCATCCACCACAAAGCCCACGGCGAGCACCAGGGCCATGAGGGACAGGTTATCCACCGTGTAGCCCGCCAGGTACATCACGGCAAAGGTGCCGATAATCGACATCGGAAGAGCGAGG
>Ga0307372_10011963_pt1 | contig 11464 bp, 15 predicted proteins | sample OX1MG_FD_202533 | JGI IMG/M metagenome (GOLD analysis project Ga0307372, IMG submission 202533) | Soil microbial communities from Risofladan, Vaasa, Finland - OX-1 | ecosystem: Environmental > Terrestrial > Soil > Coastal area > Acid sulfate soil | place: Finland: Risofladan, Vaasa | collected...
AACAGACTACAGCGGTAAAACTTCTGTAGCGAAAGCACTTGCAGCCCGCGACCAAACCGGCACATATTATCATTCTCCATCGGGTTCAACAGACACCACCCATGCGTTGTATGAAATCCTGAAAAGTGGTGCGCCGGATATCAATGTGGATGTTAAATTATTGCTTATGTTGGCGGCTAATGTTCTTGGCATCAATGCGATGAATTCATTAAAAATGGTGCATAACCAGAATGTTTATGTGGATAGAAGCATTCTTTCGATGCTTGTTTATCAATCGGTTCCTATCGTGATGTACAACGATTTATCAAAGATATTTACAATCCCAACATTGGATGTTGACCATGTGTTTCTGTTCACAGCAGACACAGAAACACTGATGCACAGATTCAGGACGAGAACCAATAAAGACAATCTTGATGATTTCTTTATGAAACACTTGTATGATATTTGTAAACGTTATCAGGATTTGACCACATATATCTATCCGAAGGAAAAGGTTACAGTGGTGGATACATCCAATAGAACAGTTGAAGATACCATAGAGTATTGTGCTGGTGTTATCAAATCGTAATCACACACAGGGTCTCCCAAGAGGCGATATCCCGCGAATAAAGATGAATGATAAGCAGGAATTTGCTTATTGTGATATTCTCAATTTCTTACTCAACAAGAACAAGAGCGCATATGTATTGTCCGGAGTAGCCGGGAGCGGCAAGACCACACTAGCGTCTGCATTGATTTATTTTCTTGAAAGTTATTTACAGTTCAGTGTTGCGGTTATTTCATATACAGGCAGAGCAACATCCGTTTTAAATAATAACTTGGCTGAATATTCCATGTATCCTATGCCCATGACATGTCATAGGATGCTTTATAATACGACCGTCGAGAACGGTAAATTTGTTTTTAATAAGATTCCTCCGCAACAACACCGCGAAGTTTTTGATATCATTCTTGTGGATGAAAGCCAGATGATATCAGAGGAATTATTCAATGACATTATGGACATAGGACTGCCGGTGATATTCATTGGTGACAAGGAACAGTTGCCGCCCATTGTCCAGACTGACAGTGAGAATAAAGAATTCAACATCATGGAAGCGTTCGATTATCATTTGTCGGACATTATCAGGCAAGAAAACGGCTCACCCATAATCAGCCTTTCACACAATATTATTAAGACCGGACACATAAATATGTCAGGGACAAATGATGCGGTCAAATTTATGAAAAAAAGTGATGTTACGATTCATAACATCCAAGGTTTGGCTGATGTGATTTTAACCGGCACAAACAAGATGCGAACACAGTTTAATAACCTTATGAGGGCAGCAAAACACATCACAACCCAACACGCAGTCGAGACCGAGACTATTATGTGTGTCAGAAATAGTTGTGATTTAAATGGTAATTATGTTGCAAATGGGGAGCGATTTAGGGTACAATCATTCTCTGAAATTAAAAATGCGACGATTGGCGGCTACGGAAAGAAGAATAAAGTCATCCCATACAGGGAATATCTTATTGAAAAAGCCGACTATAAGAATGTTGTCTGGATTGTAGTAAATGTTCCGGAAGAGTGTTGGGAAAATGAGCACATGAGACACGAAGATTTTATTTTGAACTGTCCTGTACCATTTTGTTTTTTCACGTTTGGATATGCAATGTCCGTGTGGAAAGCATGTGGGTCTGAGTTTGATTCGGTGTTGTTCTTCGATGAAGATGTTGGATACTTTGTTGATAGGACTAGATTCAGATACACGGCGGTCACTCGCGCTAAACAGAATTTGATTGTGGTAAGATAATAACAACAGGAAAAACATAATGTTAATTAAAGATATAGAACGATTTGTAGAGATTTATAATGACAAAAATGGGTGGCCTAAAATCAATGATATCGCCAAAGCATTCAGTGTGTCAGAGCGGTCAGTCCGAAGAGCGGCAGATAAATGTCGAGCCGCAGGAATCAAACTGATTGACAGGTCAGGGACAAAACAATTCACACCGCCTCAAGCAGCACAAGTATTGTCACCAGCGAAAGGCACAGCATTTGAACCGCCTGTTGCAGAGAAAATCACTGATGCAGAAATCATAGCCGAGAACATTCGGCTTGCTAAGAACCTGCAAAAGGCGCAGGACAAGGCGCGTATTCACAACAAGGCATTCCGCGATGAAGCACGGCTTGAGAATGCGCTCGTAGAATTGAATCAAGAACTGATTAAGGGAATTGACGGTTTGAAACTGTCTGTTCGCCCGAAGTATCACAATGTAGGAACCGTTGAACACTATGGTATCGTGCACTGGTCGGACACTCACCTGAATGAAGAAGTGGATTTGCCTTGGAACCAGTTCAACTGGACCATCGCTTCACGCCGCATACAAAAACATGTGCAAGTCATAAAGAAGATGTGTAAGGCGTTCGGTATCAAACATGTATTGGTTGCGATGACAGGCGATATGCTGAACAGCGACCGACGCATGGATGAACTTGTTAGCAATGCAGGCAACCGTGCACAGGCGTGTTTGCTCGCAACAGATTTGTATCAGCAAGCGCTGATGGATTTGAATGAAGATTTGAATGTGACTGTCGCGGCTGTATCAGGCAACGAAGCGCGCATTCCTATGAATGTTGGTTGGGACAAACTGGTGGCATCAGAGAATTATGACTTTACCATTTTTGAAATTCTTAAACGGCTCTTGGATTCAAAAGGAATCAAGTTTATTGCTGGTGCAGACCCAAGTGAAGTTGTCGTTACTTTGGGTGACCAAAACATATTGTTATTGCACGGGCATGGTGCTCTTGAAAATAAAGCACCGTTGAAGACTGTGCAGCAAGCGAAGGGTCGTTACATGGCTCATGGTGTTCATGTTGATATGGTGATTTGGGGCCATGTCCATGAATGTTTAATCGCAGACTATTATGCTCGCAGCAGTTCTCTTGCCGGGACTAACGACTATTCTGAGAAGGCTTTGGGGTTGTCTGGACGCGCAAGTCAGAACTTCTACATGTTGTCTTCGGTTGATAAGGGGTTCCACGGTCTCAAAATAGACCTACAGGACACCAATGGTTTACAGGGGTACAATATTCAGAAGCAGCTTGAGACCTATAACACCAAGAGTGCAATCAAAGCTGGCAAGACCATTATCGTACATACCATCGAATTATAAATATTTTGTATGGATGATGACGATAGAAAGAAGACTGACCGGAAGAAGCACCCGCATTCCGATGACAGGAAAGGTGTGGTCAAGCCTCCGAAAGAAGAAAAGCACTGGCGCAGACGCCCGTTGCAGGATTATACCTTGGACGATGATGAATACGATTACCTAGACGAAGAGGAAACTTACAGGTGAGCGAAGAATTTTTTAATAAAGCCGCAGAAATCAAAACTTGCATTTTTAAGGCTAAAACTCTTGACGAGTTGAACGAAGCAGACCGCTGTTTGCTTGACTTCACGCACAACTATGACTATATGGATGCCCTTGAAGATGGCGAATCCCCCCAAATCTTCGCTCAAACAACCGATTATCTTTGCCAACTCGTGGATTCAAAAAGAGAAAAGTATTATAAATACTGACAGGTAAAGACTATGCCCGTGCCCATGATTCACAGTTTAGCTCAGAAGAGCGGCAAATCAGATGCCGAAGTCGAAGCTAAATGGGAAGAAGCCAAGAAACAGGTTGCCAGCGAGTATCCTGATATTGGCAAAGATAATGACCGGCATTGGGAGTTAGTCGCCTCTATAACCAAAAAAATGGTAGGATTAAAGGAAACAGTAATGACAAACACAAATTTGAAAGACCTTCACCCTTCGGCGTTTCATATAGACGGCGAAAAGAAAGAGGCTTTCTATGATAAACCCGATTCATTCGTGAAAGACGCAACCGCAGCCGGTGCAAATGTTACCGACCACGAAGACGGCGTTCACACAGCCCATATTGACGGCACAGAAATCGGTCGTTATCACAGTTCCCCTGTCGCTGGTATGGCAAATGGTTATGGCAAACTTTCAATTCCTGCCGGTGCTGCCCCAAGCACATCAGGCAATGATGATTTAATGTACATGTCGGCTGGCGACGGAGCTGTCGCATCCGGTCCAGATTCAGACGCACTTGGTATGATGGGCGAAGCCACAGAAGCCCCCGCTTCAAAAGGCAGCGACCCCAAGCCAGAAGGTATCGCAGCGAATCCCGCTGGTCTGGCACCGAAAGACAAAGAATCAGATGAAGTCGAAGACCGCGCAGAAGATGCCGGTGGTTTGGCTCCCCACGTACACACATCAATGGAAAGCGTTGACTTCTTGACCTTGGTTAATGAAGAAATCGCCGCCGTTGGTGATACCGCTGTAGTCATGCAGCCGTTCAGTCATGCCGATTATTTTGAAATGATTGGCGACCTGACAGCAGCAGACCCGACAGAAGTTGCTTCCTCATGGAATGAAGCATCGGAACAGGTCGCTCAGACCCATCCAGAAGTTTCTCCGGGTTCAGATGAATTCCAAGCACTCGTTGCGATGGAAGTTCTCGGTACATTCGATGATTTGAATGATAGCGATGAAGAAGATGACGATGGTGGTAAAGTTGGCACAGATGTTGATAATCTGGATGCAGATGCCGAAACTCCTGTAACAGAAGCCGCACCCGGTGCGCACCTGTCAGCCAAAGAACGTTCCAAGATTGCCAAGAAAGCGCGCAAGGGAAAGAATATTGGTCATGGTGGTTTCAATAAAGTAGCCGACAAAGCCGCGAAAGAATATGGTTCAAAGGAAGCCGGTCGGCGTGTAGCAGCCGCAGCAATGTGGAAGAACGCACACAAAGAATCAGTTGATATTTCAGAAGAGTTGATTGTTGAGGGTATGTCGAAGAAACACTATGTTCCGATTGCAGCCGCTCTCAAGAATAGTAAAGAAGGCAACAAGAATCACGCAAAAATGTGCCATGATATGGCAGATATTATGCAGAAGGACAATCCTAATTTTGACCGTGGTAGCTTTTTACATGCTGCTGGTTTGAATGAAGGTGTTTACACGAAGGGTGCCGTTGGCGCAGTCGCGGGTGGTGCTATTGGTGCTGCCGCTGGTTCCGCTGCCGGTCCCGCTGGTACAGTTGCGGGTGGTATAGTTGGTGCTGGTTATGGTGCCGCTGTCGGTGTGATTGCCGATGCGATTGCCGCATTGCACAAACACGAAGCTGCCGAGAAAGACCCCGCCAAACAAGCCAAGATTCGTGCAGAGATTGCGAAGAAACAAGCTCACCTTACAGAGTTGAAAGCAAAACAATCTGCGCACAAACAAGCACACGAAGCATTTGCTCCTAAAGTTGATATGAGCACACCGAATCCGGATGGTGTTGCAGTTGATGCTGCCGCCGAAGCACCGAAGTTGGTTGCATTGGGTAATCTTCCTCAGTACAAGAACGGCGCATTAGTGTTAGCCCCTCATGTACAAGAAGGTATCCTGTCTGGCGGTCCATCTGATGAAGAAATTGATGCCGGTAAGGATGAAACAGAAGAAGCGAATGAAGGTGTTATACATGCTTATGGCGCTGGTTTCACAGGATTTGCTACCGGGTTTGCAGGTTCCGCAATTCAGGATAGAATTACAAAACTTCAAACGAAGTTGAGCAATTCAACAGATGAAGGCGATAAAAAAGTTTTGAGAGCAGAGATTGCCGCAGCCAAAGCAGAACACAAACATCTTATTGGTAAACAAATGAATCGCGAAGCCGTTGAGGCTCCTGCTGTTACGAATAGCACACCGAAGCCGGATGATGTTGCTGATGACGCATCTGCCGAAGCACCTAAAGACAAGAAAAGTGGACCTGCACCAGAATATAAAGCTGGCGCACTGAAACTTGCTCCTGCCGTGACGGAAGCTGTGTCTGCGAAACAGAGAGCAAAGACTGCGAAGATTCATGATGCTATCAAGCGTTTGACAGCATTGCGTATCCAGCGAGTTAATGCAATCAAATCGCATACACCACATGCAGACTTGACAGCAGCAATCAATGTGCAGAAGGCGCGCATCAAAGCACTTCGGGCGTAAGCCATGAAGAAATTTGAAGAACTGCTTCAAGCTGAACTCGAAATCCTTGAGAGTGTTATTGGCTCTGGTGAGGAAGATGAAGAAGGCGAAGGTGAAGCAGAAGACGAGTGGAATGACAACACTTCTTTTTTAAAGAAGAGTGCAAGTGCTACCCCGAAAGAAACATCTAAAGATGCAGCCAGCGCACAGCATCAACAGGATATCCTAGGTAAGGTTCAGGCTCAAGTAAACACCCAAGAAAAGCAAGCAAAGCGTGGCGCAGTTTCCAAGCTAATACACGCCGTCGGAAAGCACCTGTAACCAAAATATCAAGCGAGATTATCCCACTTGACAAATCCTCTCTTACCCTGTACCCTAATCCAACTCCTAACGTGAGGTAATTATGTTCAAGCAACTCATTTTAATTGCCCTGTTGTTTTTAGTGTCCATACCGGCATTTGCCAACGAATTCTATTTTGGTGGTGGTGTGCAGGGCACCAATATGTATTACCGTAACGGCACATCAGTATATGGTGCATACATGGATGATGATGCCAATGGCTGGACTCCACGCATTCAGATAGGAAGGATTTGGATAAATTCGGTTGCGCCTACCAATATTTCTACAGATTACGCTTCTGTATCAGCGATATATGAATATGGTCGTTGGTTCGGTGGCATCGGCGGGTTAGTCGTATCATCGCAGACATATGAGTTGACTTCAAGATATCAATTCATTGAAACGCTTGGTTACAATCTTTCGTTTGGGGCAATCCTTTTTCAGCACATCAGCAATGGTAATACCGGGGGCAGAAACCTTGGTGTGAACCTGTTAGAATACGAAATACACTTTTAAGGAAAGACCATGACTTTTGAAGGGTTCCCGTCAATCGAACAATTTCGCACGGTAGTAAAGAATGTGCGTCATCATCATTCATTTTACCCGGATGGTGAGCGCGTAGCAGCGCCAGTTTTCCCGGTACGCAAGTATGTGGGCACGGTGAAGCTGCATGGTACCAATGCTGGCATCTATTTCCATCACGGTGAAATCAAGTATATGTCTCGCAGTCATTGGATTGACAAGACCAACGATAACATGTGGTTTGCCAATTTCATGTCTCAATATGAGCATGGTGCGAAGTACGGCTCAACCATCCGCGAGTTGGTTGACCAGTTGAATCGTCGGGGCTATCATATGGAGACCGCTTCTGGTCCCACGATTTTCTATGGTGAATGGTGTGGTCATGTGCGCCAGAAAGGTGTTGATATCAGCATCCAGAAGGGCGTTGGAATTTCCGAAGTAGACCAGATGTTCGTCATCTTCCGTGTCAAGGTTGGCGACACATGGGTGCCCATAGACGATATGCGCCATATTCGTTTGCCGGAATTTCACATCTTCAATATCTTCGAGTTTCCAACTTTTGAGTTGGAAATTGATTTTAATGCGCCTGAATTGGTGCAGAACAAGTTGATTGAGATTACCAATGCCGTCGAAGCCGAGTGCCCCGTAGCAAAGGCATTCGGAGTATCAGGTGTGGGTGAAGGGGTGGTATGGACTCCGCTCATGAATTCATCTTTATCCCGCACTTTCAAGGTGAAGGGCGCGAAGCATTCCGTGACCAAGGTTAAGACATTGGTTGAAGTAGATGTGCAGAAAATGGCAACTGTTGCAGATTTTGCAACAGTTGTTGTGACTGAGAATCGGCTGGCTCAGGGTATCGAGTATCTGAAATCCGAAGGATTGGATGATGCTGATATCCGCAACATGGGCAAGTATCTCAAGTGGCTCGCCAATGATATATTCAAAGAAGAGCGAGACCGGATGGTTGCCAGCGAACTGAATGAGAAGGATGTTGGGCGCAAGATATCTGATATCGGCAAGCGCTGGTATATGGATAGATTGGAGGCTATGCCGCTAAATACATTATCATGAAAATAATTGATATTTCAGTGGATGGTGGGGATGGGCTTGAAGAAGCCGTCACACTCGTTCACTATACAAAATTCGATAAGTGGAAAGATGATGCCGAGAAACACGGTCATACCGTGGTTGAAGCACCCAATGTCGGGAACCGGGTAGAGCACAAAGCCGTCAATAAGAAAGGCTGGACAATTGGTCGTTTCTCACAGTTTCATCATTATGGAACCGGCACCCTCCCGAAACAAGTACAAGAAGGTGAAACAAGCGCATGAGTAACGACATAGAATCCCCCTGTGGATGCTATACATGCGTCTGTGGGGCTACAGATGAACCCACCCTTGACGTAGGGGTAGAGGGCAGCAAAGACAGCTCTGAACCCAATACAGGCGTTAAGGCGGAGATAAGTATCCCTTTAAGGGGGAAAGTGGTTGGGGCTATAAACGAGAAAAAGCCTATTTGTTGACGATTATGCGGGTATAGCTCAGAGGCAGAGCGGTTGGCTTCCACCCATCAGGTCGAGATTTCAAAATTCTCTACCCGCTCCAATTTTAAGAATAATTCCTAAAATATGATAATAATGCTAAATATTCAGTGAGCTAACGCTCAAACAAATATTTCAGGAGATTTTTAATGACAGACCATTCCACAGTTATTGCCAACGGCGTTGTAGGCTATGTTACAAGCACAGTCGGCACCGTTACCAATTACATCCGTAAAGACGCATTGGACACCAATGTTGATATCGTTGGTGGCACCGCAGTATCGGAATACAAGTACATTGATACAGCAGCCGGTAACCTCACAGGCGGTATCGTTGAAAGTGTTACAGTAACCAATGGCGGTTCTAAATATAGTATTCCTCCTACTATTTCTTTCACTGGTGGAGCAGGTACAGGCGCAGCCGCAATTGCTATAGTTGCTGGTGGTGTTATCACCGCAATCAATATCACAGATGTTGGTCATGGTTATACTGGTAATCCGACAGTTGTTATCACAAATGCAACTGGCGACACAACCGGTTCGGGCGCAACAGCCACAGCCGCATATACTGCGAGCGCAACACTTCAAGCCTATTTGACAGATGAATTTTATCCTAATGGTCAGAATTCATGGACTCGCTTCTCTGGTTATGTGCAGAAATACGACTCGGCTGGTGAATTTAGCACCTTGAATTCACAGGGTGTTGATTCTGTTACTGTTTTAACTGGTGGAACCTATTCGGTTCTACCGACTGGTGTTACAATTACATCAGCAGATGGTAATGGTACAGGTGCAACAGCAACAGTTGCCGGTACAGGTACCTCTGTGACCAGTGTTACAATTACAGATACAGGATATGGTTATACCTCTCCCCCTGTGATTGCATTTACTGGCGGCACTGACACAGTAGCAGCAACAGCACAAGCAAATTTGGGTGTGCCTGTATATGCAGCATATTCTCCTGCCGTTGCACAGGCTTTACAGAAAGCAGTGTTACAGTTGCTCCAACAGACTGACCTTCGTGCCCGCAACGACTAAGATTTAAGGAAAAATCTAAGCATTAAAGGCGTCTACTTGACGCCTTTTTTGTTTCCTGATATACTCTATCATAATCAAATGGAGACAGCAATGAAGAAATTAAAAGCCAATACACTATACATGTTGGATGTTCCAGAGAACTGCAAGGAAGACGAAGCAGAATATAAGAAAACACTTGGTATTGACAAACATAATAACTCGGTGTTATGTCTTGGTGAGATAACCAACATGCGCGGGCATTATATATTTGTTAGTACCCACGGCAAGATATTGTGGGGTTATCATGGCAATATGTTCAGATTGCCAACTGATAATGAATTATGAGTACACACTAGCCCGCTTAGTTAAGTGGCATAACAGTGGTTTTGTAAACCTCAATCGTCTGTTCGATTCAGACCGTGGGCACCAATTGTTCCTTTCGTCTAGGTCGGTTTAGGATATCAGGCTTTCAACCTGAATACGCGAGTTCAAATCTCGCAGGGAACACCAATTTTAAGGGTTGTTAGCACAATGGTAGTGCGGCTGTCTCCAAAACAGTTTATTGCGGTCCGATTCCGTAGCAGCCCACCACTTTATGTCTGCAAAAAATAATTGACATACCCCATTTTATGGGGTATACTTCTCTTCCCTAATAATTAAAAAGAGTTCCTTCAATGGAAAACAAGCCAGATGATTACGTGAGTGCGCGACAGGTTTACGTGGACAAATTACCAAAAGACGGTCCCCATATTCATCTACTCGGTGAATCGCCCGAAGAAATTCGGTTCAAAGCAATGCGCAACGCATTCAGGAATGCTGTGGCAGACGCCGAGAACAACAAACGCACCAAGAAAATATCAATTGAGATTATGCAGCAGATGCGAGTGATTGAATCCTATGGGTTCAATTTTGCTCCATCGTTGTATATTGCCGGTCTCATTGACCATGTAGAAACGCTGATTCAGAAACTTAACAAAAAGGAAAAGTAAGATGATTGAAACATTAAACGAAGAACAGGTTAAAAAGTTGCGCGGTATGGTAAAGGAAGCCGTAGATAGCATCTATCGGGCTGATGCCGAGAAAGGCTTGCGCAAAGAGATTGCAGAGCGAGCAGTTGAAGAGTTGGAGATTCCAAAGAAACTGTTCACGCAGGTATGCCGCGTGGTATACAAGCAGAACCGCAAAAAGGTGAATGAAGAAATCACGGCGGTACTGGACTTGGCTGATATCGTGGAAGGTCCACAGCAGTAATGGCGTTTGCTCCGTGTTATAGTAGGGCGGGTTATGGTGGTCCGGGTGGACCCTCTGGTCCCACCGGAGCTGCTGGTACCACCGGACCTATGGGCGTGGCTGGTTTTGCTGGAAGCAATTACACGCGCACATATGAACCAAAAGATATGATGACTCAGATGGCGTGGTGGCTTGTAATGCAGATTACACATCAATCTTCAAATTATGTTATATCCAAAAATACGATTAAAGATGTTCCGGCTGTGAGAAGGCTGATTAAAGAAAAGTATATTATCTTGAAAAATAAAAAACCTATTTCTGGTGCTGTTTCCCTGTCACCGGGACAGTCACCGACACTGAATTTTTATGAATATACAATTACTGAGAGTGGAATGAATTTCATAGAGTTTTGTAAGATATGATAGAAGACATGCGCACCAACCTGCTTTATCATATGTTGTCATCCTTTTTTGGGGACAGGGAAACCGTTTATGTGTACTTTCAAAAACAACCATCTTTGAGGTTATTCAAAGATGCAGAAGAGCTTGGATATATCACTATAACAACTGAGTCCATAAAAAATAAGGTTGCTGAGGGGTTTACGATACAAGCAAATATTGTATTAACAGAAAAAGGAAAAGATTTATTCACATGGTACAGACTATGAAAATAGATGTTCTTGACCACGGATTCGTTCGGCTGGTTGAATCAATGGGCAATGATTTGTCCATCGTTCGCAGTGCCCGTGTCAGTTATGATGCTGATTGGCGGGCTGGCGAAGATGAAGGCAAGG
>Ga0307372_10011967_pt1 | contig 11462 bp, 10 predicted proteins | sample OX1MG_FD_202533 | JGI IMG/M metagenome (GOLD analysis project Ga0307372, IMG submission 202533) | Soil microbial communities from Risofladan, Vaasa, Finland - OX-1 | ecosystem: Environmental > Terrestrial > Soil > Coastal area > Acid sulfate soil | place: Finland: Risofladan, Vaasa | collected...
AGCTAACAGCATTCCGCCAACGTGTGCCGTTGGTCTGAATCCTCCCCGTACTGCAGTAATTATGTGGACATTAGCAGCATAGGAGGATGACAACTTAAACCGTGGGGCTCTTCCCAAACCGGCATTGGTTTCCCTATTCTCTGCAACTGTTACGACTCGTTGGGTTACGGCAAGGTCGGCACACGGCCCAGAAGGCTGAGGTAGGGAGGGAAGCTAATGGCGGTCAGCACCAGAGACCAAGACGCCGTCGATCGGCAGCTCAGCCGGCGGATGTCAGTCTGGCAACTGTTCTTCCTCTCCATGGGGGGCATCATCGGCTCAGGCTGGCTCTTTGCCGCGCTGGCCGCTGCAGCCACTGCCGGCCCGGCTGCCATCGTCTCGTGGATCATCGGCGGGGTCCTCGTGCTCCTGGTGGCCATGAACTACGCCGAGATTGCTGGGATGCTGCCCCGGAGCGGTGCCATTGTCCGCTACCCGCACCTCACCCACGGCGGCTACACCGGCTTCATCCTCGGCTGGACCTACTTGCTATCCGCGGTCAGCGTACCGGCGATCGAGGCTGAAGCCGTCGTCACCTACGCCAGTACCTACATCCACGGCATTATCAATCCGGTAAATTCCGAGTTGACCTGGCCGGGCGGAATCCTCTTCGGGATCGGCCTGATGATCGTCTTCTTCCTCATCAACTACTTCGGGATCAAGTTCTTGAGCCAGGTCAACAGCGTCGTCACCGGCTGGAAGTTCGTGATTCCTGGAATCACCTTCATCCTGCTGTTCATCTTCGGGCTCCACGCCAAGAACTTCGCCGGCTACGGCGGGTTCGCGCCGCTCGGCTGGGCACCGGTACTGGGTGCGGTGGCCTCGTCTGGAATCGTCTTCTCCTTCCTCGGCTTCCGCCAGGCGCTCGACTACGGCGGCGAAGCCCGAAACCCCCAGCGGGACATCCCCATCGCCACCATCGCCTCAGTGCTCGCGGGGCTGGCGCTCTACGTACTGCTCCAAGCCTCGTTCATCGGGGCCATCAAATGGGGGATCTTCGGTGTCCACGCGGGCGACTGGGCAGCCCTCAAGGCAGCCGGTAGCGCCGCCAAGGACGCGCCTTTCTACATCGCCCTCAAGGCGGCTGGCCCGGCACTCCTCGGCGGGTTCGCCACGATCCTGCTCATCGACGCCTTCGTCTCCCCTAGCGGTACCGGGGTTGTCTATCTCGGCACTTCGGCGCGAACCGTTTACGGGTTGTCGATCGTCGGCTATCTCCCCCGGCTTTTCCAGCTGATCCTTGCACGATTCCGCATCCCTTGGATCGCCTTGATCGCCTCTGCAGTGGTCGGTTGCCTCTTCTTCCTGCCGCTGCCCAGTTGGTACGAACTGGTGGGGATCATCACCTCGGCGACGGTGCTGACCTACATCATGGGTGGGATCGGGGTGCACGTCTTGCGCCGAACCGCCCCTTCCCTGGCGCGTCCCTTCCACCTGCCCGCGGCCGGACTCCTAGGCCCGGCCGGGTTCATTGGGGCGCTAATGATCGTCTACTGGTCAAACTTTGAGGTACTGGCGATCGTCTTCGCCGCCGTGTTCGTCGCCCTCCCGATCTTCTCTTCGTACTACGCACCTAACAAGGGCTGGATCAAGCCAGCGTACGGCGTGATCTTGGGAGTGGTCTTTCTCGTGCTCTGGATCATCGTCGAGCGCTGGGGCCAGTGGGCGTTGGTGGCGAGTCCGCTGACGCTCCCGCACCCAGCCTTCCCAGTCTTCTACTTCACCACGATCGTTCTGGTGGCCGGGTTTACCGGAGTGCTCTATTACCTCTGCAATGCTGAGGGACGCCAGGCGGTAAGCAGTACCTGGTGGCTGATCTATCTACTCCTCGCGATGTACTGCATCTCGTACTACGGAGCGTACGGCCCCGCCGCGCTAATCAATCCCAGCAAGCCCAGCGGAATTCCCTTCCCCGCGGATCTGTTGGTGGTGATCATGGTGGGACTGCTCGCCTATGGGTGGGCTGTTCGCAGTGGCTATGAGACTGAGGACATCAAGGGAATCGTCGACTCCGGCACCGCTGTGATCACAGACGAGCCCAGCCCGTCGGCTGGGGTCGCGTCCGCCGCCCCGGCTCCGCAGTTGGGCAAGTAACCTCGCCAGACCCCCTCCTGCCCCCGCCTGTGAGGGTAGGAGGGGTCCACCTCGACGACGCCAGCGGACCCGTCATTTCAGGGTGGTTGCAGCGGGCGGTAAACGGCTGCCGAGCGGGGCTAGAGTAGACCGGGATGGGTGCTTCCGACTCCTCGTCTGGGCTACCCCCCGAGCGCGAGGTCGGCGGCTGGCGGAGGCTTCTGGTCGAGCCCCGTCGTCCTGCCCGGATCGCTAACTCCCCTCAAGCCCACTGGTGGGCGGTGGCGACGGTCTGCGTCGGGGCATTCATGGGCCAACTGGACGCCAGCATCGTGGTCATCGCCCTGCCGTCGATGAAGACCTACTTTCACAGTAGTTTGGGAGGGGTGGAGTGGGTCGCCCTGGCCTATCTGCTGACCTTGGTCGCGCTGGTGACAGCGCTGGGGCGCTTCGCCGACATGGTCGGCCGCAAGCTGCTCTACCTCTATGGATTCGGGATTTTCATCATCGGCAGTGGCCTCTGTGGCCTGGCCCCTACTCTGGTCACTCTCGACATTTTCCGGGTCGTGCAGGGGTTGGGAGCAGCGATGTTGCAGGCCAACAGCGTGGCCCTAATAGTCCAGGCGATGCCGCGCGAGAAACTGGGTCGGGGAATTGGGGTTCAGGGAGCCGCCCAGGCACTCGGCCTCTGCCTCGGCCCCGGGATCGGCGGTCTGCTGTTGGTTCTGGGCAGCTGGCGACTCCTCTTTCTGGTCAACATCCCGGCCGGGATCATTGGTATGGGCCTGGGCTGGTTCCTGCTTCCTCGCAGTCGCTTTCTCGCCAAGCGGGAGCCCATCGACTGGGTCGGGGTGGGTCTCTTCGCAATCGCCGTCGCCGGCCTACTACTCGCCCTGTCATTCGGCGATCAGGCTGGCTGGGGCTCTGCCTACATCCTGGTCTGCTTCGCGGCAGCGTTGGCCTTTGGGGTGGGGTTCCTCGTTTGGGAGGCTCGGGCAAGCGCACCGATGATGCGGCTGGCGGTCTTTCGCCGGCGTGCTTTCAGTTTTGGGATCACTAGCGGACTGCTCTCGTACCTGGCTCTGTTCGGCACGCTCTTCGTCTTCCCCTTCTATCTGGAGTTCTCTGAACACCTGAGCCCCGCGGCAGCCGGACTGCGCCTACTCATCCTGCCGCTCGCGCTTGGCCTGACGGCGCCGTTCGCCGGCGTCGGGGCTGACCGTCTTGGCGCCCGTCCGCTCACGGTCGGGGGCATGGCACTGACGGCAGCCGCCCTTCTGGCGATCGCCTTGCACCCCACCACTGGGCCATTCTTGCTGGTCGAGCTGATTGCAATCGGAGTTGGACTTGGCGCCTTCACGCCCTCCAATAACGCCGCCATCATGGGCGCGGTGGAGAGGGATCAAGTCGGTATGGCTAGCGGCATCCTCAACATGACAAGGGGAATGGGAACAGCCATGGGGGTGGCCGTGGTCGGATTAGTCTTCGGGCTGGCTGCTGGATCCTCTGCTGCTCACGCCCACTCATCAGTTTTGGTCGAGCATGGCCTTGCCGCTGCGGCGTTGTTCCTGGCAGCGACCGCGGCGGCCGCTGCCGTCTTCTCGTCCCTCCGTGGTGGCGGACAGCTGGACTCACGGGAACGCCCTTTTACCGAGCTGTAGCTGAGCCTGGCACCCGGCGCGGTGGCCACCGGCGCCTGAGCGGGAGGTGGTGCCCATCTCCTTTTGACACCACCGAACTCTCCCCTCCGCGTCGGGCCGTTCGTACTTCCGTTCAGCGCTCGAGCTTGGTGGGGCATACCCTCAACTGATGAACTACGGCGCCTGGGGGGATTCGACGTGCTGAACTTTCTCTTTCTGCTCACCGCCGGCCCTCGCACCGAGGCCGTGCACACAGCGAAGGCGCTCTCGCTGGCGGCGGGCGCAGCCGGCCACCGCGTCGAGGTGTTCCTGGCGGGGGACGGAGTGGCCCATGCCGGCAGTCTGGCTGGAGTCGTGCCTGTAACCCTGTGTGACGCCGACCTCCGATGGCGGCAGGCCCAGCCGGTTGAGATGGCAGGTGTGCACCGGGGCAGCCTTCGGGACCTGGCCCGTGAGTGCCGAGAAGCTGACCGAATTCTGGTTTTCCGATGACTGGTGAGCGACGAGAGGTGGTGGTGCTGGCCCGCGGTGCCCTCGACCGAGAGGAGTCGGCGTTTGCCGTGCGGGTCGCCCTCGCCCTCCCGTTGGGGGGACTGACGGTGCGGCTGGTACTGGTTGACTCCGCCAGCGCGTTGGCGCTGGCGACTCCACCCCAGCTCGGCGCCTGGACCGGGGGCTTGACTACAGAACTTGAGACTCTGATCAGGGAGGAGGAGGTGCCGGTGGTGGCGGAACTGGAATCGCTGGTCGCGCTGGGCCTGGCTGACCGCGACCTGCGGCCTGGGGTGGAGGTGGCTACCCGAACGGAGGTGATCACCATTTGCGGGTCGGCGGCAACTTGTCTTGTCCTCTGAGCGAGGCCTGGAGCTGCACCTGATCAGCCGCCGGGACGACGCCCGTGCCTGGGAGCACTGCCGCGCCCGCTTGGAAGCTGGCCGGCAGGTCGAGGTGGTGCTGTGCCACGACGCCGTGCTCGAGACCGAAACTACCGTACAAGCCGCTCTAGGCGAGAAGGAGAGGCAGGCCGTAGTGGTGCTGGCCTGCGCTGAGGATGCTCAGCAGCGGAAAGTCGCCGAGCGATGGGCTCTGATCGACTACTCCGGGATCATCGAACGGTGCGTGGTCGCCGTCCAGGTCACGAGCTGGTGAGGGCCCGGCCATGACCGTGGCCTTGCAGGAGCTCAACGGTGCCGCGGTTGAGCGCTACAGCCGGCAGCTGTTGTTGCGTGAGGTCGGCGAAGCGGGTCAGCTCCGCTTGGCCCAGGCCACCGCCGTGGTGGTCGGGTGCGGCGGGCTCGGCGTACCCGTGGCTCTTTACCTTGGTGCCGCTGGCGTAGGCCATCTGATCCTGATCGACCCGGACCAGGTCTCTCTAGACAACCTCAACCGGCAGATTGCCTACCGGACCGCCGAGGTTGGCCAGCCCAAGGCCGCCCTGCTGGGAGCACGAATCTCCGAACTCAACCCCAACGTCTCAGTCGAGACCCATTCGACGGCGGTGACTCCGACTTCGATCGGGGCACTCGTGGCAGCCGCTGATGTGGTTCTGGAGTGCTCCGACGACCCGACCACCAAATTCCTTGTCAACGACTATTGCGTTCCTCGAGGCAAGGGGCTGGTCATCGGAGGCGCCGTCGGCCTGGCCGGACAGGTGGTCACCGTGCCTGCTGGTGGTGCCTGCTATCGCTGCCTGTTCGGTGGTCCGCCGGCAGTGCCCGGACTTAGCTGTCGCGATGCCGGAGTTCTCGGTCCGCTCGTGGGCATCATCGGATCTCTTCAGGCCCTGGAGGCAATCAAGCTGGTCTGCGGGCCGAGCCCGGAGGCAGGCGGGCGGCTGTTCGACTTCGATGCTGCCGCAGTTCGCTGGCGGGAGGTTCGCTTCCCGCTCGACCCCAGCTGCCCGGCCCATGGGGAGAGGACGCTCGGCAACCGCCCATAATTGAGATATGGCAGTTGCAACCGAGGGGCTGCTCGCGGAGGAGATCCGCGAACTGAGACATGAGCGCAAGGCCCTGATCCTGGCCCATAACTACCAGCGCGACGAGGTCCAAGACATCGCTGACTTCGTCGGTGACTCGCTGGGACTCTCGCGCCAGGCGGCGGAGACGGATGCCGAGGTCATCGTCTTCTGCGGGGTCCACTTCATGGCTGAGACCGCCGCCGTCCTCGCCGAGGGTCGCACCGTCCTGCTACCTGATCTGGATGCCGGTTGCTCTCTCGCGGCCAGCATCACCGCGGATGAGCTTCGCGCCTGGAAGGCAGAGCATCCGGGCGCCGTGGTGGTGAGCTACGTCAACACCACAGCCGCGGTCAAAGCGGAGTCGGATTACTGCTGCACCTCCAGCAACGCCGTGGAAATCGTCAATCGCATTCCTCGCGATCGCGAGATCCTCTTCTGCCCGGATCTGTTCCTGGGATCGCACGTGGAGCGGGTCACCGGCCGCAAGATGCATGTCTGGCTCGGGGAGTGCCACGTCCACGCCGGAATTCAGGGGTCACAGCTGGCCTCGCAGCGGGCCGCTCACCCCGATGCCGAGATCCTGGTTCACCCCGAGTGCGGGTGCACCACGTCGGCCCTCTACGAGGCGGGGAGGGGAGAGTTCGCCGGCGCCACCGTCGTCACCAGCACCGAGGGCATGGTTCGCCACGCTCAGCGTTCTGACGCCGAGAGCTTCATCGTCGCCACCGAGGTCGGTGTCATGCACCGGATGCGCCAGCTGGCTCCGGAGAAGAACTTTATGGCGGCCAACCCGGACGCGATCTGCCCCTATATGAAGATGATCACCCTGGAGAAGGTGCGCGATTCGCTGCGCGACCTCAAGTACGAGGTGGAGGTTCCGGCTGAGATCGCCGCCCGGGCCCGCTTGGCCATCAACCGTATGGTCGAGGTCGCTGGGTGACAGCAAGGGGGGAGGTGATCGGGATCTTCGGTGGATCCGGTCTCTACCAGTTACTCGACGGAGCTCGTGAAGTCCGGGTTGACACTCCCTTCGGCCCTCCCAGTGACAGCCTCTGGCTGGGGGAGATCGCCGGCCGCCAGGTTGCCTTCATGCCTCGGCACGGTCGGGAGCACAGTCTGCCCCCCCACAAGATCAACTTCCGGGCCAACCTGTTCGCCATGCACCGGGCCAAGGTCGGACGCATACTCGCCCCCTGCGCCGTGGGCTCGCTACGGGCCGAGATTACTCCCGGGGATGTGGTCATTCCGGACCAGTTCGTGGACCGCACCTGGGGCCGCGCCGACACCTACTGGGAGGGCCCGGTTGTGCAGCACGTGAGCGCAGCTGATCCCTACTGTCCCGAGCTGAGTTCAGCGGTGGCATCTGCTGCCTCCCGGCAGGGTGCCAAGGTGCATCAGGGGGAGACCCTGGTGGTGATCCAGGGTCCCCGCTTCAGCACTCGATCCGAGTCGCGCTGGTTCTCCGGTCAAGGCTGGGGCGTGATCGGCATGACCGGCTATCCAGAGTCGATCCTAGCCCGGGAACTGGGTATCTGCTACTCGGCAATCGCTCTGGTGACTGACTACGACGCCGGCCTGGAGGGCTCGGCGGACATAGCTCCGGTCACTCATGAGGAGGTCCTCAAAGTTTTCGCGGCCAACATAGGCCGTGTTCGCCAGATTCTCTTTGACCTGGTCGAGAACCTGCCCGGCGCAAGCGGCTGCCGGTGCGCGTCCAGTCAGCCTCTGCCGCAGCTGGCCGCCTCTTGAGCGGGGGGGCCGCCCAAACCGCCGGCGACCCGCCCCAGCCCCAGCACCGGCTCCTGACCTTCAGCGCCGTCTGGCGGCGCACCCAGACGATGCTCTTCTACGGGGCGGCAGTGATGCTTATCGGCACCGCGGTCACCTATGCCGGCGACCACAAGCTCGACCTCGAGTTCCTGGTCCTCGGCCTGCTTCTGCTGGTCCTCGGTCTGGCCTACCTCTTCGGGGCCCGTCGCTACTACGTGCAGGTGACCGAAGGGGGTCTCGCCCTCAACGGTTTGCTGCGGCACGCCTTGATACCTTTCTCAGACATCCGTCAGGTTCGCAGCCAGCCGCTGCAGGTGCTCTTCGCCGCCCCCAACCGCAAGGGGCTGATGGCCCGCTCGCTGCGCCAGTTCGAGCGTACCCCGGCGTGTGTCATCCGCCTCGACCTGGAACCGGAGAAGGTGACCCGGCTGGGAAAGTCGGCGGGTCGCGGCTGCGCCATCGACCAGGATTTGATCTTGGTGGTGGCTGGCGCCAAGGACCTCGAGCGCAGCCTCCAGTCCCGGGTTCGTCGGCGCCCTCCCGCTCCGGCATCCCACCGGCGGTGACTCCGACCGGCATGCCTGCCTGGCAGCGCGAGGGAGTCGGGGCGGCGGCGGTCGCGGCCATCTTCGCGGCGCTCTGTGTCCTCTTGCACTGGCCGGTTAATCCGCTGGTGGCGGCCGTCATGGTGGGGGCGCTCTGGGGTCTCTCGCTCCTGCTGCGCCGGCATCGCGGCCTAACCGGAATCGACGGCCTCGACTGCATCATCGTGGGGGTGCTGGTGGCGGCCGCCCTGGTCGTCCGCTTAGCCAGTCCCATCTACTTGGACTTCCTGCAGGGCAACCTCATCGCCAGCGGCACCGTGCCCGCCCCCGCCGGCGTCCATCGCTCGCCAACTCACGACATAGCCGGGATCGGCGCCTGGGGTTTGGGCTACCCTTTCAATGTCGCGGGCTGTACCCAAGTCCCCAACGGACCGAAGAACGCCGAGGCGAAGCGCTGTGGCTTCGTCTTCGACGAGGTCTACTTCCCGGTGGACGCGCTCAAGGATCTCAAGGGAATCGACTACTTCGACCCTGAGCCGCCGCTCTCCAAGCTGATCATCGCGGGCGGGATCAGTTGGCTTGGATTCGATCCCTGGGGCTGGCGAATCATGTCAGCCATCTTCGGCAGCCTGGTCATCGGACTGCTCTACTTTCTGGCCCGCCGGCTCTGGCACCGGCATCGAGTTTTTCCCATGTTGGCCGCGCTTTTCTTCAGTCTGGACGGGCTGGAGTTGGTGGAGTCACGGACCGGCCTGATCGACATCTTCGCCGTCTTCTTTGTGCTCTTGGGTCTTTGGCTGTTCACGCTCCACTGGCATGCCCGGACCCGTTCCCAATGGCTCTGGACCCTGTACCTGACCGCTGCTGCCTCCGGGCTGGGGGTCGCCGCCAAGGCCGACATGGTGCCGGCGGTGCTGCTCATGGGCCTGCTGCTGCTGGCCCGCTGGGTGCGTCCCCACATCCGCTTGCGGGGTCTGGGTGGCCGGGGCGTCCGCTGGCTCCTGCCGCCGGCGCCTGACGATCCCGTCGAGGCGGGGCGACGGACCATGGTCAGATCACTGAAATGGGTCTGGCACTACGCCGGCGCCCTCATCCTGATCGTCCTGATCTTCTATCTCTCCTTCTTCCGCTACTGGACCATCTCCCACAGCGTCTACGTCAATTACGCCAACACGAGTGGTCCCTCCGCCACCTGCACCGGGCTGACCACCGATGCCTCGGTTTGCCGGCTCCCGGTGGCGATGCCGATCACGCGAGATCAGCTGGGTCCGATCACGCTCTGGCTGCCCACCTCGTTCAATCTGGGCCAGTCGGTGGTCGACGTGGAGATGAACAGCCTGGCCGGACTCAGCTACCAGGCGACGCTCAAGGCCAGCCATCCCTTCGCTTCGCCCTACTACACCTGGCCGCTGGATGGCCACCCCGTGCTCTTCTACGCCGTCTACACCGGCAATGGGGTGACGACCAGCGACGGTCAGACCGTCTCCAACTACACCTGGATCGACGACATGGGCAACCCGGCCATCTTCTGGATGGGGATGCTGGCCCTGGCTGCCTGCCTCTACTGGACGCTGCGGCGCCGTGATCGGGTCGCTCTTTTCATCCTCCTCGGGTTTCTCTTCGACTGGCTCTTGCTCTGGTCCTGGCCATCGCGGATCCTCTTCTTCTACGAGATCCTGGAGGCGCTTCCCTTCACCTGCCTGGCACTGGCCTACTGCTGTACTCGACTGATCCATACCGAGGGGGCGGTGCAGGTTGGCCCGGTTCGCCTGGGACCCTACAGCCTGCGCCCGTTGGCCGGGGCGGTGGTCCTGGCGGTGATCCTCAGCTTCGCCTACTTCTACCCGCTCTGGACCGGGCAGCCGATCCCGTCGACCGACTTCTTCCAGCACATCTGGCTGCCTGGCTGGTACTGAGGCGAGCCACACCAACCGGTGACCTGGCAACTGGCGGCTTACTGGGTACTGGTGCTCGCGGCCGGCGCTGCCCTGGTCGACCTGGTGCCCCTGGATTGGCGCCTGGCGGAACGTTTGGCGGCCGGGCTGCTGGTGGGAGTGGTGGCTTCCAGTCTGCTCGGCTTCGGGCTCTCTCTATGGTGGGGAGTCGGTGTCCCAGCATCGCTTGGGGCACCCGCTGTCTTGCTTCTGGCCGGGGTCGGGACGCGGGCGGGGATCTGGCTCAGCCGGATTCGTCACGGCCCCAGGGGATGGGCGGTCTGGCTGTCTCGGGAGTGGGCGCGAGCCGGTTCGCGGGTGGGTATCGAGGTAGCCCTGGTGGTTGGGATTGTCTTCTACTTCATCTTCACCAGAGCCCTCACCGAGTCAGGCGGCTCGATTCTGGCCAACTACCCGACCGTCTGGTCTGACTGGTCCGTCCATGCCGCCTACGCTCAGAGCTTCCTGCTCGGCCACAACCTCCCGCCGAAGGACACCCTCGAGGTCGGCACCGGCCTGCGCTATCCGTTTCTGCCTGACTTCCAGTCGGCGCTCCTCGAGAGCCTGGGGCAAAACCTCTGGGGCGCCCTGGATGTGCCCTCCTGGCTGATCTCCTGGTCGGCAGCGGTCCTCTTCTGGCATCTGGCCTTCCGGGTGACCAGGCGGACCTATGCCGCGGCGCTGGCGCTCCTGCTTGCTCTCCTCGGCGGGGGACTGGGGTTCATCGGTCTCTATGGCGACGGCTGCCAGCAGCTGGCCCATACCGAGGCGGGCTTCAGTGCCAGCTCCTGCACCAGCTTGACCCAGCAGACCCCGGCGGCGGCGGCCGCCTTCGTCGCCCACCTGCCGACCGAGCTAACGCATCTAACCCGGTCCTACGACGGCCAAGACCAGACCGATCCACCAGTCGCGGATCTGGAGTGGTATGAGCCACTCCTGGCGTTCTGGCTGCCTCAACGGGATTTCGACTACGGCCTGGGGCTGGTGGCTCTGCTCAGCCTGCTCCTTTGGGAGGCCTATCGAGGGCGGCGCAAAGCACTCCTGGTTGCCGCCGGGGTGGGAGCCGCGGCTCTGCCCTGGTTCAACCCGTTCGGCTTCCTGGTCATCGCGCTGATCGGTTTCTGGTGGCTGGGACGCCAGCGCTGGTGGCGCGGGCTTGCTTGCTACCTGGTGCCGCTTCTGGTGTTGGGACTGCCGCGCATGCTCTATGTCGTATCCGGCCCTCACGGTGAGCTGGCCAATCCGGTCGGTAGCAACCTCTATCCCCAGCTGGACGTGGGCTGGCTGGCCCACGCGGCCAGCTCCTGCACGGCGGCCCAGTTCAACGCCGGCGCGGTTTGCGACACCCTCTACCTGGCCGGGGCGTCCCCGATCACCGGCCTCAGTTATCTGGCCCAGAATCTGGTGCAACCGGCAGTCTGGGGTGAGACGGCCGGGTTCTGGCTCGCCAACACCGGCATCTTCATTCTGTTGGCGGCCGCCGTTCTGGTACTGCGCCGCC
>Ga0307372_10011969_pt1 | contig 11460 bp, 9 predicted proteins | sample OX1MG_FD_202533 | JGI IMG/M metagenome (GOLD analysis project Ga0307372, IMG submission 202533) | Soil microbial communities from Risofladan, Vaasa, Finland - OX-1 | ecosystem: Environmental > Terrestrial > Soil > Coastal area > Acid sulfate soil | place: Finland: Risofladan, Vaasa | collected...
TACGTCTCGCTGGTTCCCACCCAACTGCGCAGGTTGCTGGACTCAGGCGCACCGGCGGCCAGGTTCCGCGCGATCTTGCTAGGCGGCGCCGCGGTCCCCGCTGGCCTGCTCGACGAGGCCGCCGCGGCCGGCGTGCGGGTGGTGACGACCTACGGGATGACCGAGACCTGCGGCGGCTGTGTCTATGACGGCGTGCCGTTGGACGGCGTGACGGTCAGCAGCGGCACCGACGGCAGGATCAAGATCAGCGGGCCGGTGCTGTTCTCCGGGTACCGGCGGGCTCCCGAACTGACCCGATCGGTGCTTGACGACGGCTGGTTCGTGACGTCCGACCTCGGCGGTCCCGGTCCGGACGGCCGCCTGGCGGTGCGCGGGCGCGCCGACGACGTGATCAACACCGGCGGCGAGAAGGTAGTCGCCGGAGAAGTCGAGCAGGCACTGCGCGAATGCGCCGGAATCCGGGACGCGGTCGTGGTCGGAGTAGCTGACCCAGACTGGGGTGAGCGGGTCGTCGCGATAGTCGTCCCAGCCGATCCTGGCCCAGCCGATCCGGGCCCAGCCGATCCGGGCGGCTGCTTGCTGAGTCTGGAGCGGATCAGGGAGCAGGTGAAGGGCACGCTGCCCAGGTACTCGGCGCCGCAGGGACTCGTGCTGATCGATGAGATTCCGCTGCTGGCGTCCGGCAAGCCAGACCGGCAGCGGCTCAGGCAGCTGGCTAAAGAATTTCGGCACGCTGCCGCGGCACGGGAAACAAACTGACCCGCCGCGCGTTATACGTAGCGCTCGCACTGCACAATACCAAGTAGCGCAAGTCTTGGACAGCGTTGCCGAAGTGTTGAGCTGCCGCCCGCGGGCACCGCCCGCTATCAGCAACTATCAGCGCCAGCCGATGCGCACACGAACGGAGGTGTCTCATGCCGCGGACTGCCAGCGCGCCATCAAAGCGCCACGACGACGAGGCCGCCACGCATCAGGTGGACGACTTGCTCCGGCGCGGACGCCGCCAGGGATACCTGAGGCTCCCCGAATTGCGGGATGCCTTCGAGCGAGCGAACATCTCTCCGGCGAGGGCTCGTTCCATCCTACGCGAGCTCGCCGACGACGGCGTCGAGCTAGGCCGCGAGGCTGCGGGCAGTCACCCCGTCACGGGACCCGGCGGCGGGCGCACCGTCGGCGCGAAGCCGAGCCGGACGCGCGATGTCTCGAAGGACGGTCCCGTAATTTCTGAAGTGGAGCATGCCGAAGTGACTCAGGCTGCGTCAGCACTCGCCGCGACCAAACTCAGCGACCCCGATCTCGTCGCGGCCGCGCTGCACGACGCCGCGCTGGACGCGGGGCCAAGCCTGTCCGACACCGCCGTGGCGGCGGAACTCGCCGCCGCCGTTGCCGCTGATGACGAGGCAAACGCCGAGGTAGACCTGGACGACCAGACTTCGGTCATGGGCGACTCGGTACACACCTACCTGAAGTCGATCGGGCGCACCAGCCTGCTCACCGCCGAGCAGGAAGTCGACCTTTCCAAGCGGATCGAGGCTGGGCTCTTTGCCGAGCACAAGCTGGAGACCGAGACCGAGCTGTCCCCGCGGTTCCGCGAGGATCTGGAGGCGGTGGCAGCGGATGGCCGCCGCGCCAAAGCACACATGCTGGAGGCCAACCTTCGGCTTGTCGTCTCGGTTGCCAAGAAGTACAGCGATCGGGGACTCTCCCTGCTTGACGTAGTGCAGGAAGGGAATCTCGGCCTGATCAGGGCGGTCGAGAAGTTCGACTACACCAAGGGCTACAAGTTCTCCACTTACGCCATGTGGTGGATCCGGCAGGCCATCCAGCGCGGCTTCGCTGACTCGGCCAGGACTATCCGGCTGCCCGTGCACGTCCTGGAAATGCTGAGCAAGCTGAGCCGAGTCGAGCGGGACATGCACCAGCGACTCGGCCGCGAGCCGACGCCCGAGGAACTGGCGGTCGAACTTGACCGGACTCCGGATCAGATCGAGGAACTGCTCCGCACCAGCAGGCAGCCGATCTCTCTGGATTCCACTATCGGCGAGGACGGCGAGACGTCCATCGGTGACCTGATCGAAGACGTCGATGCCCCGGAGGCGTCCGAACTGGTGGACCGGCAGCTGATGGCCGACCAGTTGCGGCACGCCCTCGATGCCCTGACGCCACGTGAGGCCACGATCATGGCGATGCGGTTCGGGCTGTACGACGGTAACCCGCACACGCTCGACGAGATCGGCAAGGCGCTCGGCCTGACCAGGGAGCGGATCAGGCAGCTTGAGAAGCAGTCGCTGTCCAAGCTCCGGCACCCGAGCCGTGCGCAGCCGCTGCTGGAGTACGCCGTCTAGCCGCAAGACCAGTGGGCCGCCGCAAGACCAGTGGGCCCGGCTCGACCTCCCGCCGGTCCGTGCCCACTTTCCAAGCTGGCGCGCAAGCCCTTGGCAACCCGGCGGATCGGCCCGCATTCCAGTGGGCGGGCTACCAGGGACGCGTACAGCCTGCCTTAAACGGACCAGAACGCCGCCGCCGCCGAAGCCTGTGATGCTGCCTGCTCATGACCAGCACGGGCGGCGGCCGGGCGGCGAGCCGGGTCGAGCACGTTCCTGCCGATCGCGCGCAACGCGGCCTTGTCAGGCTTGATCACGGCCACCCTGGTCCCCTGCGCGGTGAGTCTGTGCACCTGGCTCTTCAGGCTCTCGATAGCGCCGATTCCCTGAGACAACGGCGCGATCACGACAACCCGCTGATGACCGCCGGCCAGATCCGCGTTGGCCGCGGACCGCATGCCCCCGTCGACGTAGCGCCTTTCGCCGATGGTCACTGGTGGCCATATCCCAGGGACGGCGCAGCTCGCGCCGACGGCGTCGACCAGCCCGACCCCGCTGGCCGCGTCGAACACGGTGAACTCACCGCTCACCGCGTCGACGGCAGTGATCTGAAGCCTTCCGGCAGGCCAGTCACGTACTGGCAGCCGTGACTCGATGACCTTGCGGCGTTCCGCCTCCGACTCGGTGACGGCATTGAGCGCCATGGCCCCGATCCGGGCCCGCGCGACCTCAGGCTTGCGGGTAAACAGCATGATCCGGCCGTACTTCAACATCACCGACATGCCCATCTTGGCGAAGACCTCCCCGGTAGCCGGAGTTGCCTGCACCTGGTACAAGTCCGCGAGACTCGCGCCGGACCGCACGTCAACCCCGACCACCGACCCGGCCGAAGTGCCTACGACGAGATCCGCGTCAGTCAGGTCTGTGCCCTGCGCGGCCAGACCGGCGAGTATGCCGATCTCCCACGCGATACCGGTGATGCCCCCGCCGCCGAGGACCAGCGCCTTGTCCGTCATAGCCTTCTTTATATCCCTAGAACGTTCTAGATGTCGCGGGCTATCGGGACGATGATGAAGTGAAGTCGACGTGGTCGTATCCGTGCGGTAGGAGCTTTCCGGCAGGGTAGATTGCACCGGTGAACGTCACTGTCGAGGTGCTGAAAGAAGTCACTGGCGAAGTCGTCGAAGCGTTCGGCCGCCTGCTGCCCCAGCTCTCCGCCACTGCCCCGCCACTCGATGCGGCCACGCTTTCGGACATCGTCTCGGCACCAGCCAGCACTGTCCTGCTCGCTCGCATTGACGGTCAGATCATCGGTTCATTGACCCTGGCTATGTTCCCGATCCCTACCGGACTCAGAGCGTGGATCGAGGATGTGGTCGTGGACGACGCCGCACGGGGCCAGGGGGCAGGCAAAGCCCTCACGCTCGAGGCGCTCCGCCTGGCCCAGGCAGCCGGAGCGAGGACGGTCGACCTGACGACGCGACCTTCGCGAGAGGCCGCCGGCCGACTCTACGAGAGAGTCGGCTTTGAACAGCGCGAATCACGCCTATACAGGTACAAGCTCTCCTGAGCGCCTGCCCTGCGCCCCTTCCCGACGCAACCTTCTCGGCCTAGTCCGGGCGTCAGGCTAGTTCGGCCAGGGCGGTTAGCAGCCGGTGCACGTCCGACTCGTCGTTGTAATGCACCAGCCCGGCCCGGACGGCACTGCCCTTGTCCCGGATGCCTAGCGCTCCGGTCAGTTCCCAGGCATAGTTGTGCCCGTTCCACACGTTGATCTTGCGGCGCGCCAGGTGCTCAGCGACCTGCAGCGGGGTCAGGCCAGCGACCGTGAAGTACGCGGTCGCGGTGCGCCGCGCGGCCTTGCCGTAAGTCGTGACGTGCCGCATCTCGTCCAGGCCGCCGAGCAGCCCGCCGAAGAGCTGCTGTTCGTGCTGCTCGGCAGCGCGCATCGAGGCAACGATCCGGTCCCGCCTCGTTCCGGTCGCGGCCGGATCGAGCCCGGCAAGATGCTCGACTGCCGCCACGACGCCCGCCAGGTCAGCGAACGGGGGCGTTCCGAACTCGAATCGCTCGGGCACAGTGTCCGGCGACGGTACCAGCTTGTCCGGCCGGAGCGAATCGAGAAGCGCAGGCTCGGCCACGACGGCCCCGATGTGCGGCCCCGACGACTTGTAGACGCTGGTCGCATAGAAGTCGGCACCGAGCTCGGCCACGTCGACCGGGCCGTGCGGCGTAGCGTGCACGCCGTCGACATAGCTAAGCGCCCCGGCTGCACGAGCCTGGGTCGTGATCGCGCGCACGTCAGGCCGGGTGCCGATCACGTTGCTTGCCGCCGTGACGGCGACCAGCCTGGTGCGGTCCGAGAGCAACGTCGCGTACTGCTCGGACGGCAATTCGCCAGTGGCCAGGTCCACCTCGGCCCAGCGCACCACAGCGCCGGCCCGGCCCGCCGCCTGTACCCACGGCCTGATGTTCGCGTCGTGGTCCAGCCGCGACACGATCACCTCGTCGCCAGGACGCCAGGTATCGGCAAGCGCGGCGGCTATCCGGTAGGTCAGCGTTGTCATGTTCGGCCCGAGGACAACGCCGTCCGGCTGACCACCGGTCAGCTCGGCGACTGCCTGACGGCAGCGCGACGTGATCTCCACGGACCTGTCGCTCGCAGGGAAAGCACCGCCCGCATTGCCGATGCCGCTCAGGTAGGCCTCGCTGATGGCTTCGATTACCGAGCTTGGCACCTGCGTCCCCGCCGCCCCGTCCAGGTAGGCATAGCCGTCACGCAGCGCTGGATAACAGGCCCGGACCTCAGCTACGTCGAATGCCATCGGAAACCAGCCCCTTTCGTCTTCGCGCCTATATGGTCCCAGGACAACATGTGCCGAACCGATCGGGGCGCTCCGACCAACTCTGGCCGCACCCAGACCGGCCGCGCCACCCGGGCCCGCCAGCGCCAGCCGACCTAGTCAGGCACTCGGCCCGACGAGCGCAGCACCGCCTGCCAGGGATCTTCGTCAGCCTGAACGGGAAGCTGCGAGACTCCGGCCAGCCATGCCGCTAGCACAGCCTCCGGATCAGCCGGCCGGTAGGACAGCCCGCGCGCCCTAGCCAGATCCCACGCGTGTATGTGCCATTCGACGCAGGCCACGCCGCCCATCCCGGCTACCGTGATCACTCTTCCGCGGTAACTGTGATGGGGCAACCGCAGCAACGGACTCAGCCTCGCCGCGTACCGGGTGGCGGACCGCGCGAACGCCACGATGTGCTCCTGCGGCGGGACATCGGGCAACGCCGCGAGTTCAGCGGCGTTCTGCCTGGCCAGCTTGCGCGCGATCGTGTCGGGATGTACCCCGGTAGCCATCAGCCTCGACAACCGGCTGACCGGAGCGTCATCGAGATACTCGTGGAAGTCGTCAGCGATGCACCGCAAGTGACCAGCGAGATCGGCGGCTCGCCACTCCGTGCACGGTGTGGGGGCGTTCCAGGAGTCGCCGGAGAAACCTGCCGCGAACTCCACGATCGCCCGAACCCCGTCGTGATACGCCCTGGGCGCATCCGTACCACCGGTTCCTCCGGCCATGAGCGGCATAGAGCTATCCCCGGGATCGCCGAACTCCATGCTCACCTCCATGCTCACGCCGATGCCCCCCGGCCCCGTAGCCCCCGGACCAAAAGCGGCGCGCTTTGCCAGAGTGCCAGAAATGGCGACTCTTGCGCCACCCGTGGAGGAGTCGAAAAACAAAGTGACAGCACACGCGGCCCTGGTTACGATCCGGTAAGTGGCTACTCTGGACGATCAGACTCCCGTGGACAGGCCACCAGACCAAACGCCGTTCCCAGCCGGACTTCCTTCCTTGTCTCCGTTGGTCGACGCTGTCGCGGCGGCTGCGCCACCACAGAGCCCGCGGGCCGCGCTGTGGCGCCTGAGAGAGTATCTGCGCCCGTATTACGGCCAGCTTGCCCTCATGCTCGCGGTAGCTCTGCTGGCGATGGGGACCGAGATCGTGATTCCGCTGCTCGCCAAGGCTGCGATCGACGGCCCGATCGCCAGCGCGGCCCGGCTCGGTGCCAGGCACGGTGACGGCCTGCTCGTTCCGATCGGACTGGCAGCCATCGCGCTCGGCATTGTCGATGTGGCGTTCAACATGTTCAGGCGATGGACACAGGCCGCCGCGGTCGTAACGGTCGAGCAGACAATGCGCGACGACCTGTATGCGCACCTGCAGCGACTCGAACCGGGATTCCACGATGCCTGGCAATCCGGGCAACTGCTCTCCCGAGGGACTACCGACCTATCGGCAATCAGGAGATTTGCCGGATTCGGGATCATCTTCTTGATCACCAGCGTGGTCAGTTTCGTCGTGATCGTCTTCCTGCTCATCCGGCTCAACCTGCTCATCGGACTGCTCACCGCCCTGGTATTCGCGCCAGTGACGGCACTGTGCCTGCGATTCGAACGGCGCTACCGGATCCTGTCGCGCGCAGTTCAAGATCAGCAGGACGACCTGGCCACCTACGTGGAAGAGGCAGCGGCGGGAATCCGGGTGCTCAAGGCACTGGGCCGGCGCGGCCAGGCGGGAGCCAAGCACGCGGAGTTCGCGCGGATCGTCTACGGCACCCAGGTCAGCAAGGCACGCCTGCGCGGCGCCTTCTGGGCAAGCCTGGACCTGGTGCCGAATGTGGCGATCACGCTGATCTTGCTGCTCGGCGCGTTCGCCGTAAGCCAGGGCGACCTCACGACCGGCGGTCTGGTCGCCTTCATCACCCTGGTGCTTCAGCTGGTCTGGCCGATCGAGGCGATGGGCTACATCCTGGCTCTCGGCCAGGAAGCGGCCACCGCAGCCCAGCGCGTCTACGAGATCCTCGATACCCAGCCGACCATCACCAGCCCGGCCACGCCCGAACAACGACCGGCCATCACCAGCCCAGCCACCTCTGAAGAGCGGCCGGCCATCACCGCGGTGCCGCGGCCCCGCCAGGAGCCGCTCGCCGGCGCGCCCGCGGCGACGCTGGTACTCGACCATGTCGGATTCGGCTACCCGGGCTCGACGCATCCGGTACTGCGCGATGTCTGCCTGGACCTTGCCCAGGGCGAGACCGTCGCGCTCGTCGGGGCGACCGGATCGGGAAAGACGACGCTGCTGCATCTGATCGCCAGGCTCGCCGAGCCCGCGACCGGCTCGATCCGGCTCGACGGCACCGACATAAGGGAGCTGCCGCTGCCCGTGCTGCGGACGGCCGTGGCCTGCGCTTTCGAGGATCCGACGCTGTTCTCGGTCAGTGTCAGGGAGAACGTAACGCTCGGCGCGCCTGATGCCTCGGAAGCGGCGATCGCCGCAGCGCTCGCCGCCGCCCAGGCTCAGTTCGTCGACGACCTGCCGTGGGGCCTGGAGACGAGAATCGGGGAGCAGGGCATGTCGCTGTCCGGCGGGCAGCGACAGCGGATCGCCTTGGCTCGCGCCGTGCTGGCCAACCCGGCGGTACTGCTGCTTGACGATCCGCTGTCCGCGCTCGACGTCCACACCGAGGCCAAGGTCACCGCGGCGCTCGGCCAGGTACTCGCCTCCGCCACCGCCCTCGTGGTCGCGCACCGGCCATCCACCGTGGCGCTGGCCGACCGGGTGGCGGTGCTCGACCGCGGCGAGATAGTCGCCACCGGCACGCATCACGAGCTTCTCGGCAGCAGCCCGCACTATCAGTTCCTGATGAGCACGGACGCACAGAGCGGGGCAAGGAGATGAGCCAGGCAACCGCCCAGCAGTGGCGGGGCATCGCGGCCGAGGAGATCGACGAACTGCCCAAGGGCCTGTCGCTGCTGCTGCGCAGGCGCAGCCGCGCGCTCCTCGCCGACCTGCTGCGGCCACATCGCGCTACTGTGACCCTGATCGGCCTGATGATCTTGGTGTCCAACCTGGCCGGGCTGGCCGGACCCTGGCTTGTCGGGATCGGCGTGGACCGCATTCCCGCACTGATCGCCACCAAGGACCCAGTGCCGATCATCGTCGTGGCCATCGAGTTCCTCGCGGCTGTCAGCGTCCAGGCATTCGCCAGCGCCGGGTTCATCTCGGCGATCGGCCGGATGGGCGGCCAGGTGGTGCTCGAACTGCGTTCCCGGCTGTTCGCGCACTTCCAGGTCCTGCCGGTGGCTTTCCACGAGCACTACACCTCGGGCCGGGTGATCTCGCGGCAGGTGTCGGACGTGGACTCGATCTCAGAACTGTTCGACGAGGGACTCGATTCGCTGGTCAGCGCCGCGTTCTCGCTGATCTTCGTCGGTACCGGGATGTTGTTGCTCGACTGGCCGCTCGCCCTGGTGGTGATGGCCGGCTTCGTGCCGCTGACCTGGCTGAGTTCCTGGTTCCGGCGCGAGTCGGCCGTCTCGTATCGCCGGACCAGGGAGACCATCGCACTGGTCATTGTTCATTTCGTCGAAACGTTCAACGGAATCAGGGCGGTGCAGACGTTCCGCAGGGAGCATCGGAACGAGCAGATCTTCGCCGAGCTCAACGACGGATACGCGAATGCGTCGAGGAAGTCGATGCAACTGGTCGCACTCTACTTCCCCGGCGTCACCTTGATCGGCAACCTCGCCATCGGAGCCGTGCTGCTTTACGGCGGAGTACGGGTCATCGACCACGCCATGCCGATCGGCGTGCTGGTCACGTTCCTGCTGTACTTGAGGCGCTTCTTCGAGCCGCTCAAGGACGTGTCGCAGTTTTACAGCACCTTCCAGTCGGCCACGGCCGGCCTGGAGAAGATATCCGGCGTGCTCGACGAGGCACCCTCGGTACCCGAGCCGCGCAGTCCCGTCTCGCTGCCCGACCAGCCGACCGGCGCCGGCCGCGAACTGCATCTTCGTTCCGTGCGGTTCGGCTACCGTGACTCGGTCGTGCTGCCCGGGCTTGAGCTGACCATTCCCGCAGGCCAGAAGGTCGCCCTCGTCGGCGCGACGGGTGCAGGCAAGACCACCATCGCCAGGCTGCTCGCCAGGTTCTACGACCCGGACGAAGGGCAAGTGCTGCTCGACGGGGTGGATCTGCGCGACCTTTCAGATGCCGACCTACGCCGCGAAGTCGTCCTGATCACCCAGGAGAACTTCCTGTTCAGCGCGACCATCGCGGAGAACATCGAGCTGGGGCGGCCTCGTGCGTCACGCGCCGAAATCGAGGCCGCGGCCGACGCCGTCGGGGCTGCCGACTTCATAGCCGAACTGCCGGACGGCTACGACACATCGGTGGGCAAGCGCGGTGGCCGACTCTCGGCCGGCCAGCGCCAGCTGATCTCGTTCGCCAGGGCCTTCATCGCCGCGCCGAGCGTGCTCTTGCTCGACGAGGCGACGTCCTTGCTCGACCTGCCAAGCGAGCGGATCGTCCAGCAAGCGCTCCAGACTGTCCTGGCCGGCCGGACGGCCGTGATCATCGCCCACCGGCTGTCTACAGTGCAGATCGCCGACCGGGTGCTTGTCCTTGATCATGGGCAGGTGACCGAAGACGGTTCGCCAGGCGACCTGCTCGCCAGCGGCGGTGAGTATTCCGACCTGCACCGGCGCTGGCTGGAAAGCCTGGTCTGACCCGCCGTGCCCGCCCGGAGCCGGTCATCTTCATGATTACGGACGTTTGTCGGTCACAGCAGCTAAAAGACGTCCGCGATCATGAGATCTCGCTAGCCAGATCCTGGGCTGCACGGCGATCACGCCAGTCCGCTAAGCTTTCGGGCGTGATTGTGGGGCGTAAGCAGGCCAGCGACGACGTGCAGGGCAAGTACCTGTCGGACGTAGCGCTCGCCGCGAACTTTGATGACCTCCTCGCCGCGGCGCGCACTGCCGAACAGGATTACCGCAGTGCCCAGGCCACGGCTGCTCCCCTGGCCGAGAAGTATGCGCTGGCGAAGAGGCTGGACACCGCGCTGACCGACGTCATGCGATCCGCCTACGCGGCCGTCCGGGCTGAGATCGGGCCGCGTGGCTATGACGACAGGATCTTCCGGCGCAAGGCCATGGCCAAGCCGAACGTCCACGCGCTGAACACCGAGGCGCAGCGGCTGCTGACGCTGCGGGAGACACATCAGCTCACCGGCATCCCGCCCCGTCCAGATAGCGTTGGCCTGCGGCCTGATCAAGCGGTAGCCTACAGTTCGCACTGACTGCCTGACCGGATCGTGCCACCCGCTGGCGAGCCTGAACCGGCACCGCAGGGCTAGCCTGTACCCGCACCATGGATCAGCCTGCACCGGCGCTGCTGGGCCATCCCGCACCAAAACGGGCCAACTCGGACTGGGGCTCAGGCAGATCGGTCAGCGATACGGAAAATCTTCGCTGGCGGGGACTCACCGAAGGTCAGTGCGGTGTTCTTACCAGTAGTGACGAAGCGCTACCCCAGCGCTACGGGGACTATGGCGAAAGCTACAAAGTCCTTGCCCGAAAACCATCCGAATGTGCCATGTCGTGATCACCGGATGACCTGGCAGATTAGATTGTGATGCCTGCTACACCCCCCACGACCCTGACCGAGGAGGCGCACGATGTGCCCGCACTCGCCCCCGTGCCCGAGCGCCAGTGAACTAGACCACGAAGCGGCTCGGACCCTGATCAGTCACCCCGAGCAAGGCTGGAGCCTGCTGTGCAACGGCATAGTGGTCTTCGATGACACCGGCGAACTGCTTCCCGACGGAGACGTCATCGCACCGCACCGCCCCACCGACCTCGTAATCCGGCCGGTATCGGCCGCCTGACGACGACCGTCAGGCCAACCTCCCTCAGACACCGCGCCTGCCGCTCCGGCGCGGCACTTCACGCAGCACCTCACGTAGCCACGACGTGACCGCTTCGGTGATGGCCCCGGGGTGACGCGACAGAGCGTGCGCCTCGCCTGCCAGTACTACGAGCCGGTCGGCGTCGCCAGCATCTGGTACCCCGAACGGATCCCGGTCGCCGTTCACCACCAGGACCGGAACCCCTGCCCCGCGTAGTTCGGCAGCACGGGAGCGTTCGGGAATCGCAGCCTTCCCCGGCGAGTGCACCGGGAACGCCAGCGCGACCACCGCTGCCGCATCCGCGGCGCGCGCGGTCCGGCAGGCGAGTCGCGCGCCGTTGCTGCGGCCACCCTGGACGAGCGGCAGGCCGGGGAACCTCCGCACGACA
>Ga0307372_10011972_pt1 | contig 11459 bp, 6 predicted proteins | sample OX1MG_FD_202533 | JGI IMG/M metagenome (GOLD analysis project Ga0307372, IMG submission 202533) | Soil microbial communities from Risofladan, Vaasa, Finland - OX-1 | ecosystem: Environmental > Terrestrial > Soil > Coastal area > Acid sulfate soil | place: Finland: Risofladan, Vaasa | collected...
CGTCTGGTCGGTGATCCCGTACTGCCAGACGATGTTGTCCGTGGCCGGGTCGATGACCACGATGCGGTCGCGGTAGTCGTCGTTGACCATGATGAGCCCGTTGGGCAGCCGCTCGGCCAGAGACGGCTTCTTCAGCATGGCGTCGCCGGCGGTCACGTCGTAGACCCAGGGTGTCGTCCCCGACCGGGTGAACGTGAGCACCTTGCCCTCGGCCGGCGGGTCGTAGTCGGTCATGAGGTACAGGTCGGGGCCGAGCTGCTGCGGGTCGGACGGATAGTTGACCCCGGTCATGTGGACGGACCAGACCATCTGCCCCGTCATGGTGTACTCGTCGATCCAGGAGCCGTCGATCTCCGAGACGAGGAGGTTGCCATCGGCGAGCGGGGTGTCGCCGTTGGGGTACGCGATCGAGACCCCGGGCACGTGCGCGTCCTTGCCGTTGCCGATCTGGCCGGTGACCTGGCCCGTCGGCGAGATGAACAGGATCCGGTTGTTCGAGGCGTCCGCGACCGTGATCGTCCCCGACTTCAGCAGGTAGGCGTCGTCGGGTTGGTTCAGGTAGCCGGCGGCCGATCCGGACTGCATGGGGTGGCCGTACTGCCACAGGACCTTGCCCGACGGGTAGCCGATCTGGACGATGGTGTGGTTGTCCTCCTGGTTGGAGATGATCCCGGTGCCGCCGTGGATGAAGAACGAGTCGTCGGGGAAGTAGAAGCCGCCCGGCGGGGCCGGCATCGAGGGCGACGGGTAGACCCAGGTCTGGTTGCGGCTGGTGTCGAGGGCGATGAGCCGGTCGTTGCCGCGGTCGGCGATCAGCAGCGTCCCGCTGTAGGGGGATCCGGCACCCGGCTTGCCCGCCGCCCCGGCCCAGGTGCTGATGCGGAGTGACAGGACCGTCTGCAGGGTGCCCGAGCCGATGCCGGCCTGGTCGGGCCCGGACTGCGCCGCCACCTCGCCACCGGCGATGTAGCCGATGGCGCTCGCGCCGGTGCCCACGGTGGTGTAGCCGCCGAACGCCTCGGCCTGGGGCAGCAGGCCGGCGTTCAGGACCTTGCGGGTGGACGGCACGTAGGCGTCGATCGTGGTGAGGGTCACACCGTTCGGCACCTGGCCGCCGGCGACGTAGACGGTGCCGCCGATGGTGAAGGCAGCGGCGCCGTAGAGCGGCTGGGGCAGGTGGGCGACCACCCGCGAGGTGTGCGCCGCCGGGTCCACGACCTGGATGTCGTCCGTGGCCGTGGTGGTCGTCCCGGCGGAGGCGGTCTGGCCGCCGAAGACGTAGAGGAGCCCGCCCCGGGCGACGACAGCCGGGTACCGCACCGGGACCGTCAGGTTCGCCACGGTCGTGTAGTGCCTGCCGTCGGTGGTGGCGAGCACCTGGGGCTCGTAGGTGGTGCCGTTATAGCCGCCGACCACGTAGGCGGTCGTGCCACCGTGGGCGTTGGTGACCGAGGCCACGGCCAGGTCGGAGCGGGGGGTCGGCAGTTGACCGACGGTGGTGCCGGCCCGCGCCGGAGTCGGGGTGACCGCGGGCGCGGGGTCGGCCACGGCCGGGATCGACTGGACCGTGGCCACCGTGTCGGGCGAGCCACCGCCCAGCACGAGATCGTTCGCCCCGATGGTGGTCGCCGCCGCGTCGTGGACGGCGGCGGCGAGCGTGCCGTCCGCCTGGACCTTCCCCGAACCGGGGTTCACGGCGTAGACCGTGGCCACCGACGCCTGCGACGACGCCAGTCCGCCCAGCACGGTGAACCCGGTGCCGGAGGGGACCACGGCGGTCCGCGAGAGCGCCACCGGTAGTTGCCACGGCTCCACCCCGGCTTCGAGGGCGCGCGGGCCCGTGGTTACGACGGCGCGTGCCCCGCTCCCGCCCGAACCGGCGTGGGTCGTCGTCGTGGTCGAGGAAGCCGATCTGGGGGAGCCGCCGCTCGACATCGACACGGCGACCACGACCACCACGACGGCGACCACGGCGGCGGCCAGTGCGCCCGCCCGCCGCCGCCGCATGCGCAGACGCCGTTCCCGCAATTCCCGTCGGTCCACGAAACGCTCCTCAGTGCTCGGCCATGAAGAATAGGGCGGGGGAGTTCCCCTCCCGGCGCACCCTCCCGTGCAATTCCAGTAGCACGCAGTGGGCCAGGGTCTCGCCATTGGCCTGGCGCTGCATGAAGGGCTCGATGTCGTCCCAGGGTCGGGACCAGTGGAGGCGGAGGGTGATCTCCCAGGCCGTGCTGCCGGAATGCGCCGTCACCACCTCCACGATCTCCTCCAGCCGCTCGGCGTGGTGGGCGGTGATCTCGTCGATCCGACCCGTCAGGTCGGCGAAGCGGTACTCGTGCGCCGGCAGGACCTCGTCGGTGTCCAGGTCGCGGACCTTCGCCAGCGACTCGAGGTAGTCGCCCAGCGGGTTCGGGAACTGCTGGGCGTGCACCGAGATGTTCGGGGTGATGCGGGGCAGGATGTGATCGCCGGAAAGCAGCAGTCGGCGGTCGTCGCTGTAGAAGCAGACGTGCCCGGGCGAGTGCCCCGGGGTCCAGATGGTGCGGAGGTTCCACCCGGGCAAGTCGATGTCCTTCTGGTCCTCGAACAGGACGTCGGGTTCGGCCATCGTCACCATCGACTTCAGCACCATCGAGGAGAATGCGAGGTCGGGCAGCTTCTCGTCCGGAACACCGGCATCGGACAGGAAGTGGAACATGGCATCGAGCAGGCCGTCCGTATCGCCGTAGCGGGACTCCAGCATGACGGCGTCATGGGGATGGAGGCCGATCCAGGCGCCCGACGCGTCGCGGACCCTCCCGGCCAGTCCGTAGTGGTCCGGGTGGATGTGGGTCACCAGCACGGCCTCGACGTCCGAGATGCTCCCGCCGGCCGTGGCGAGCCCGGAGGTCAGCGACGCCCAGGCCTCGTCGGTGTCCCAACCGGCGTCCACCAGGGCCACGCCGCCGCCGGCGAGCTCCAGGGCGTACACGAGCACGTAGCGGAGCGGGTTGTCGGGGATGGGCACCGGGATCGACCACAGGCCGGGGCGGACCTCCTCGACGGGAGGCAGGACCTTGTCCTCCCACGCCTGTTTCTGCACGGCTCCGGTGACCACGACCACGCCAGGCACGGTACACGGCCGTCCGTGCGCCACGGTCGCAGGCGCGGCGGCACCGCCCCGGACCCGCGGAAATCCTTGTACCTGGTGGGCCCGGTGCCTAGATTGACCCGCAAACCCTCCCCGCGATCGGGGCCCCACAACGGAAGCCGGTTGGAGCGCACACCCATGGTCGACGAACTCGGACGGTTGCAGTGGTGGCTCCCGTGTCGGCGGACTGCGTGACGCCGGCACCGCAGGTCCGGGCCACCGGCAGCGTGGGCGAGGACCGTCGGCGGGAACGGCTCCTGGCCGCCTGCCCGGACGCGTTCGTCGAGATCGACCGGGGCGGGGTCGTCGTCGAGTGGAACGCAGCGGCGGAGTCCACCTTCGGCTGGCGCCGCGACGACGTGGTCGGCGCCTTCGTGACCGACACCGTGCTGCCGGGACCGTTCGCCCGTTCGCCGTTCGGCCTGCTGATGGCGGACACCACCGGCGCCTCGCGCGGTCCGGTGGCCGGGTCGGTGGCCGGCGGGATCCTCGACCTCGCCCTCGACCTGTGCCATCGCGCCGGCCACCGGGTGCGGGTCGACAGCCGGCTCGTCGTGCTGGGCCACGGACGCGGGCGCTCGGTGGCCGGCTTCCTCCGCGTGCCGCCCGGCGTCGATCCGTCCGCGGCCCCGTCCCGTGCAACCGTGCCCGTGTCCCGCGACCCGCTGACCGGGCTTCCGGACCGGTCCGCCTACCGGGTACGGCTGGCCACGGCGGCGGCGGCCAACGCCGGCGTCCCGGGCAGCGTGGCCGTCGTGCTGCTGGACCTCGACCGGTTCAAGGCCATCAACAACTCGATGGGACACGCACTGGGGGACGGGGTCCTGGCCGCGGTGGCGCGCCGCCTCGACGCCGTGTCCGGCGACGTGGAACTCGTGGCCCGTTTCGGCGGCGACGAGTTCCTGGCCCTGGTGACGGATGCGTCGGGCGGAGCCGATCGGAAGGCGGCGGCCTTCGTCGGCCGCGTGCGGACGGCGCTGTCCGCACCCTTCCCGGTTCAGGGGTCCGAGGTGTTCCTGGACGCGTCGGTGGGGGTGTCGCTGAACACGTTCGGGGCGGATGACCCCGACGACCTCCTCGCCCACGCCGAGGCGGCCATGTACCAGGCCAAGCGCCGCGGCGGTTTCGTCGTCGAGACGTTCGGCGAGTGGCTCCGCATCGACGGGTTCGATCGGATGACGACCGAACACTCGCTGCGCCGGGCGCTCGAACGCAGTGAGCTCGCCCTCCACTACCAGCCGGTCGTCGAGGTCCAGGGAAGGGCCGCGGTCGGCGTCGAGGCCCTCATCCGGTGGCACCATCCCGACCAGGGACTGGTGAGCCCGGGCCGATTCATCCCGGTGGCGGAGGAGAGTGGTCTCGTCATCCCCATCGGCGCCTGGGTGCTCGAGCAGGCGTGCCGGCAGCTGTGCGATTGGCGCCTGCGGGCTCCCTCTGGCCCGGCAGGGGACGGGGACCCGCCCGGCCCCCACGGATCGGTCGAGGTCAACCTGTCGGCCCGCCAGATCGATGACGCCGGGATCGTGGACACCGTGGCGGGCATCCTCTCCCGGACCGGGTTGCCACCCGGGGACCTCATCCTCGAGATCACGGAGAGCGCGCTCATGCGCGACGCGGCAGCGGCACTCGTCGTGCTGTCGGCGCTCAAGGAACTCGGCGTACTCCTCGCCATCGACGACTTCGGCACCGGCTACTCGTCCCTCAGCTACCTCCAGCGATTCCCACTCGACATCGTGAAGGTCGACCGGATGTTCGTACAGGAACTGGGGACGGGCAACGGCGGTGACGAGATCGTCTCCGCCGTCGTCCAACTCTCCCATGCGCTGGGGCTCCGGGTGGTGGCCGAAGGCGTCGAGACCGAGCAGCAGCTCGACACGCTCCGCACGCTGCAGTGCGATCTCGCCCAGGGCTTCCTCTTCTCGAGGCCGGTCCCGGCCTCCGACCTGGGCGTACTGCTCGGCCAGCCGTCCGGTACCCCGGCCTGAACCGGCGCCGGCGCCGTCGGTGGTGCCGTTGCCGACTCCGCCGCCGCAGTTCCCGCCCGGGGACGAGCAGGCGCGTGCCCGCTGGGCCGACCGGGACGGCGGGGGACCTGTCGCACGGCGGCTGCTTCGCCCGGGCCCAGCAGCCCGCTACCCCGTGTCCTGTCGCACACCGTGGCCCCGAGCGTCCGCGCTGTCGCCGGGCGCCACGCTCCGGTGCCTCGCGACAGCACAGACGGTCTCCGATGTCTTGAGACATCACATGGTCGGGACGACAGGATTTGAACCTGCGACCTCCTGCTCCCAAAGCAGGCGCGCTACCAAGCTGCGCCACGTCCCGTGTGCGCCGACGGTGCGGCAACGACCAGCGTAGGGCATCGCTCGACGTGTCCACCGACTCTCCGGCCACGGGATAGCGTCGCGCCGATGCCCACCGTGCGCGTAGCCGTCTTCGACCTGGGCAGCAGCTCCTTCCACCTCATGGTGGTCGACGCCTCCCGTGACGGCAGGCTCGAACCGGTACTGCGCCGGCGCTCGTTCCTTCACCTCGGGACCGAGGTGGCCCGGACCGGGGGTGTCCCCGGGGACCGTTCCGCTCTGGCCGTGCGCACCGTCAAGCGTCTGCACGTGACGGCCGAGGACGCCGGGGTCGACGTCGTCGTCGCCATGGCCACCGCCGCCCTGCGCGACGCCGACAACGGGGAACGCCTGATCGCCCGGATGGAGCGGATCCTCGGGAGTCCCATCAACCTGCTCTCGGGGGAGGAGGAGGCACGCCTCTGCTTCCTCGGCCAACGGGCCGGCGTGTGGGTCGGGGACGCCCCGGTGCTGGGCCTCGACCTGGGTGGCGGAAGCCTCGAGGCGGGCATCGGTACCGTGGACGACGTCACCGCGGTGGCCAGCGTGGCCCTGGGCACCGCCCGCATCCGGGGCGAACTCGACACGGGGGATCGCCTGACGGTGCTGGAGCGCCGGTCGATCGCTGGCCTGGCCGTCGAACGCTCGGCACCCGTCGCCGCCATGCTCCGCTCGTGCCCCGGTGCCGCGGATCGGGTGGTCGCCAGCGGCGGCACGGTCCGGGCCCTGGCCCGTTTGGCCATGGGACTCCACCGGGCACCGCCCCGGTCGCGGTCGTCGGGCGCTCCATCGGTCAACCAGGTCGAACTCCCGGCGGGGCAGCTCCACGAGCTGGCGGACCGCCTGTCCACGCTCGACCTCGACGCCCGGATGGCGCTACCGGGGATCCAGGCCCGCCGGGCGCCGCTCCTGCCCATCGGCGCCGTGGTGCTGTCGACGTTGGTCGAGCACCTGGGACTGCGGGGTCTCGTGGTGAGCGAGTGGGGTCTCCGCGAGGGGGCCGTCCTCGACAGCCTGTCGCTGCCCGCGGCGGTCCACTGACGGCGTACGCAACGTCGGGCGCAGCCCCGGCCCGGACCGGGGCTGGACACGGCTGGCGCACGGAGGTGCCGTGGGGCGCGGGGAGGGCGGCGGACCCGCGTCCGCCGCCGGTTCCCCGGACTAGGCGTTCTTGCCCAGGATCCTGTTCATCCCGGTGCCGCAGACCGGGCACTTGCCCTTGGCCGAACGACGGCCGTTGGCCATCTCGACCACCTCGCCGTCGAACTCACGCTTCTCCCGGCACTTGACGCAGTAGCCCTCGTACGTAGCCATGGTTCCTCCTCCTGCTCCGACCGGCGCCCAAGCGGACGCCTGATGGAGCGACGGTATCGGCCCCCCTCCGGCGAACGGGGGATGGGAGCCCGTTCTGCTTGCAGAAGTTAGCAGTCCGCGGCGCTCCGGGACCGTCCCCGGTGGTGGATCACTCGTCGCTGTCCAGGCCCTCCGGGTGGCCCGTCGGGGGCTCGCCGAAGTACTCGGGCACCTCGGCGGGGGTGGGAGAGCTCAGCATGGCCTCGATCCCCTCGGGCGGGAGGGGCGGGCTGAAGTAGTAGCCCTGGGCCGTGGTGCAGCCCCGCTGGAGCAGGACGCGGCTCTGCAGGAGCGTCTCCACGCCCTCGGCCACGCAGGACAGTCCGAGCTTGGCGGCCAGGGCGATCATGGCCCCCACCAGGCTGTTCTCCTCGTCCTCGGGCCCGAGGACCTGGACGAACGACCGGTCGATCTTGAGGGTGCTCACCGGGAAGGCACCGATGCGGTCGAGCGACGAATTGCCGGATCCGAAGTTGTCGATGGTGAAGCGCACGCCCAGCTTGCGCAGGCGGTCGATGTTCCCGACGGCCGGGCCGCTCGTGTCGAGGACGACCCGTTCGGTGATCTCGAGCTCGAGGAGCGAGGGGTCGGTCCCCGTGTCGGAGAGCGTGCGTTCGACGCTGTCGAAGAACTCCGGGTTGGACAGGTCCCTCGAGGCCAGGTTCACCGACAGGCGCAGGGGGTCCATGCCGTGGTCGCGCCACGACCGGAGCTGCCGGCAGGCCTGCCACAGCACCCAGTTGTCCAGGGCGACGATCAGATCGCTGCGCTCGGCCATCGGGATGAACTGGGGCGGATCGAGCACTCCGAGGGTGGGGTGCCGCCAACGGATCAGGGCTTCGACCCCCACGATCGCGGCGGTGCGGAGGTCGATGTAGGGCTGGTAGAGGAGGAAGAACTCGTTGCCGTCGAGGGCCTTGATGAGGTCGGCGTGGAGCTGACGGTCATCGAGGGCCCGCCGTCCGGGGTGGACCGGGTCGGGCGTGCTCCGGAACATCTCGAAGGCATCGCGGCCGTGGTCCTTCGCCCGGTACATGGCCTCGTCGGCCCGGTTCAGCAGGTCGTCGTAGGTGTCTCCGTGCTCGGGGGCGATGGCGATGCCGACCGATGCCGAGGTGGTCACCTCCTCGCTGAAGATCTCGAACGGCGTGTGCATGGCTTCGAGCGTGCGCTCGGCCAGCTGGTTGATCGACTGCTGATCGACCAGCCCGGGGAGCAGGATGGCGAACTCGTCGCCGCCGACCCGGGCGACCGTGTCCTGGCTGCGGACCGTGTCGACCAGTCGCTGGCCCACCTGCAGGATGAGCTGGTCGCCGACCGCGTGCCCGTAGGTGTCGTTGACCGACTTGAAGTTGTCGAGGTCGACGAAGAACATGCAGACCGGCTCGCCGACCCGGCGCGATCGGACGAGCTCCTGTTCGACCCGGTCCTCGAAGAGCCGCCGGTTGGGGAGGCCGGTGAGCGCGTCGTGCCAGGCCATGTGGGAGACCTTCTCGAGGAGTTCCAGGTTCTGGATCGCAGTGGAGGCCTGGTCGGCCAGCCCGGACAGGCGTTCATGGAGGTCGGCGTCGTGGATGGTGCCCGGTGCCGCGTCCTTCGAGAAGTTGGCGGCGATGACGCCGAGGAACTCGCCCGAAGCGAACAGGGGGGCGACGACCGAGGCCGGGACCCCGGACTCCTCCATGAGCTTGCGCAGCAGGGGGTCCCCCACGGTCGACGCGTCGAGGACCATGACCTCGCGGCTGGCGACCATGCGCTGGACGAGCGGGTTGTCGACCTCGACCGACACGGGGTCCCGGCTGCTGCGGGACCCGTCTCCGCCCTGGTCGTCGGCCTGCCGGTCGGCACGTGGCGCCGTCACGCGCGAGGCCGCTGCCGCTGCCGCCCAGTGCGGTGTGATCGGTCCGAGGTCGGCGTCCGGCGGAGTCATCCCGGTGGTGTAGGCGCCCAGCACGAGGCGCGAGTTCTCCTTGTCCCACAGGTACACGGTCGACTGGGCGCAGCCGGTGACCTCGGGGACGGTGTCGGCCAGGATCTGGAGCGCCTGGGCCAGGTTGGTCAGCCCCGACAGCTGCCCGCTGAACGACAGGATCGTCCGAGCCGTGGAGTCGCTCCGGCGGACGTCGGACAGGACGGTGAACACGTCGAGGACATTGGCGGCGTAGTCGGCGAACAGGCGCAGGGCGCGGTCGTCGGCGGCAGGGTGCCCGTTCATGGGATCGACGAACACGGCCAGGCGGCCGTACCGGCGGCGGGGGGAGGCGATGTCCAGGACCCGGCAGCCGGGGTCGTCGGGGGCTCCCGCGTTCCACAGGTCGGCGGCCAGCGTCCGCGCCTCGTCCGCGCCGATGCCGCGGTGGTGGAGCTCGATCGGCAGGCCCGGCCCGGCCCGGACCATCAACAGGAAGCGGTCGGAGGGTACGACCCTGTCCGCCCTCGAGGCCAGCTCGGTCAGCAGGCCGTCGATATCGAGGTCGAGGAAGTCGAGCGCCGCCGCCGCCGTCTCCTCGAGGAGCTGCTCGAGGCGGCTCACCTCGCGCGTCGCCTGTGCGGCGGCGGCCTCTGCCTCGTGCTGCCCGCGGGCGAGCTCCTCTGCCCGTCCGGCCTGCCCGCGGGTGGCCGCGGCCTCCCAGCGGGCCGCCTCGGCGACGGCTTCCACCAGTGCGGCCCGCGCCGCGGCCAACTGCTCGCCGAGCACCTCGATCTCGGCCGACGGGTCGGGCCCGGCGACGGTCGCCGACGGGGAACGGACGGGACCGCCCCCGTTCCACCGGTTCCCGTTGCCGTGGTCGTGCCGGTCGAGCTGGTCGTGCGGGTCGTAGTGCTCGTACCGGTCGGACCCGTCGGGCACCCCGAGGTCTCCCTCCGCGCCCGTTCGGACCGTCGGGCCGTCGGCCGGCGGGAGGACGTCGTCGTCCCGCCACGTCAGCCTGTCGGGCCGGGCCGGATCGGCCGCCCGGTGGACACGCCCGGTGCGCCCGACCACGTTCCACCGGACGTCGTAGCGGCAGGCGCGGCCGCCGCGTGCCGCGCACTCGTGCTCGGTGACGGTGGCCGCCTGGGAGTCGAACAGCACCGGCAGTTCGGCCAGGAGCCCCCGCGTGAGCTCGCACAGGTAGGCGTGCCGAACCTCACTGCCCACCGGGGCGACCTCGACCAGGGCCCGTCCGGGTTCCACCTCGAGGGCCACGGCGTCCGTGGCCCCCTCGAACCGGCCGACCAGGGCGCCGACGTGGCGGAACGCGTCCTCGACGGAGTCGAGCGACCGGATCCGGCGGGCCAGGTCCTCGTCCGCCGTCCAGAGCAGCTCCTCCCCGACGTGGAGGGCGATCGCCCTGTCGCCGGTGACGTGGGCGGCCGCGGCGAACAGGGCGACGGCGTCGTCGAGCGACGTCCACCGGAAGGTGTCGCCGCCGTCGGCGGACGACCGCTCCTCGGCGGCCAGCGCGAGCGCGTGGGCCACCTCGGCGTCGCCGGCCTGCGCCCGCACGAGGGCCATCAGCGCCCGGACGACGGTTCCAGACACGCCGGGCAGCGGTGCGCCGGCGTGCTCCACGTCGTCGACCTCGAACACCATGGTCCCCATCCGATCTGCCTCGGAAGCGACGCCGGGAGACGGCAGTCGCTGCTCCCTGTGTTCTTCGTCCTCCGCCACGCCGTGCTTTAGCTCCGGGGGCCGATCCGGCCGATCGTCCGACGTTGTCGGGGCCCGCGGCACGGTGCCTGCGACCCGGCGCCCGGGGACCGTGCGCCCCTAGACTCCGGGCATGACCATCCACGACGTCCCCCTCCGTACGCTCCAGGGCGAGCCGGCCTCGCTCGGCGACTTCCGCGGCTCGACCCTCCTCCTCGTCAACGTGGCCTCGAAATGCGGACTGACCCCGCAGTACGAGGGACTCGAGCGGCTCCAGAAGACCTACGGCGACAAGGGCTTCACCGTCCTCGGCTTCCCGTGCAACCAGTTCGGCGAACAGGAGCCCGGCACCTCCGAGGAGATCGCCACCTTCTGCTCGGCCACCTACGGCGTCACGTTCCCGATGTTCGAGAAGGTGGACGTCAACGGCGACGGCCGCCATCCGGTCTACGAGGAGCTCACCGCCTTCCCCGATGCCGACGGCGAGGCCGGGGACATCCAGTGGAACTTCGAGAAGTTCCTCGTGTCACCCGACGGGACGATCCTCCAACGGTTCCGCCCCCTCGTGGATCCCGAGGCTCCGGAGGTCATCGACGCCATCGAGGCCAACCTCCCGGCCTGACGGGGGCGACCGGGTGACCGTGGGGGCGGACCACCGCGAGCCCGTCGTGGACGGGCTGGCCGAGGTGTGGTCGTCGTTCGCGGCGGCCTGTGCCGGCATCGGGGCGGCGCAGTGGGACCTGCCCACCGACTGTCCCGGATGGACGGTCAAGGACCAGCTCGCCCACGTCATCGGCGTCGAACGCATGGTGATGGGCGACGAGGCGCCACCGCCGCTCGAGGTCGTGCCCGACCACGTCCGCAACGAATTCGCCGCCCTGAACGAGCCCTGGATCGCGGCGCGGCGGGACACACCCGGCCCGGACGTCCTGGCCGAATTCGCGACGGTCACCGGACGGCGTCTCCGCGAACTCCGGGCCCTGTCGCCCGAACGGTTCGACGT
>Ga0307372_10011974_pt1 | contig 11457 bp, 14 predicted proteins | sample OX1MG_FD_202533 | JGI IMG/M metagenome (GOLD analysis project Ga0307372, IMG submission 202533) | Soil microbial communities from Risofladan, Vaasa, Finland - OX-1 | ecosystem: Environmental > Terrestrial > Soil > Coastal area > Acid sulfate soil | place: Finland: Risofladan, Vaasa | collected...
AACCACGACACGCCAGCCTCCGAAATCGCCGTCATCCCTTCCTCAAGACCGGCCGTCACCCCCGGCGGCCGCGCCGTCAGGCGACGCCCGCCGCCGCCTACGCGCGGATTCTCACCGCCGCTGACAACTGCAACGCCGCGCTGTCCCCACGCGCAAAAATATCGCGTGCGCAGCGCCCCCGCAAAGCCGATCTGTCCCCACACATGCAAGCGGGTCACAACCCGAAACGTCCGAAATGCCGATATGCCTCCCGCAGCAATTATTTTGCGCCTCCACGCACGAAACAGCCGCCGCGCAGCGTGATCCGATGCGCCCCGGACGCAAAGACAATCCCGGCCTGACCGCCTGAAAAGGACCTTCCCCGTGGCCTCCAACATTGACCCCGAATGGCAAGCCCTCGCGTCGCCCGGCTTCACCGATGCGCTGCATTCCATGCTTGACGGGTCTGCCACGATCACCCCGGAAGGTGGCGAGCGCGCCAGCACCGCGGCCCGCCAGCACGCCAACGCCAGCGGCACGCAATCAGCCTACGAATACGACCTGAGCGAAGCCAAGCTCCTGCGCGCCACGCGCCGCGCAAAGGGCGAGTTCGCGCGCAACATCTATCGGGAGTTGTACCAGCTTTCGATGAAGGACAGCGGCCAGGATGCGCATGTCGGCATTACCGGGGACGCCAACGCGCCGAAAATCGCGCAGATCGCCCGGAAATACCAGGTGCAATCGCGCGCAAACCTGAATGCAGAGGGCGCCGATATCGGGGACGTTGCCGGCTACATGGGAACCACCATCCACGGTGCGGACCCGATCTACAAAGCGGGCTTCGACACATGGAGCCGCGACCTGCTGGCCGGTCTTGACCCGCGCACTTTTGCGGGAATGGACGAAGCGGACAAGCTCAAGTTCCTACACGATCTGTTCGGCGCGTTCACCACTGGGCGGCACATCGAGGGCGACGGCATCGGGCTGGCTGACCCGCAGTTCACCGGTCCGGGCAATTTGGCGAAGCGCTTGTCGCAGTCGCGAGTGCTGCACTGGAAGGATGCCGATGCGTGGCTGGACTACCAGGACAAATACTCGCAGGGCAGTTTTCAGGAGAAGATGGTCAATTCTCTCCGCAACGGCGCGCGCCAGCACGCGCTGCTACTGGATTGGGGCACGAACCCGAAGGCTGAGTTCGATGCGCTGACACAGCGCGTGCTCGACCATTTCCAGAAAGAAGGCTCGATTGATATGGTGCGGGGGTTTACGCCCACGCACAAAAACTCCCTGATGCAGTTGTTCGGGGATATCGATAGGTCAAACAGTGTGCCGTTGCGAGCCATGGGAGCGAAGGTCGCGACCTATGCGCGGACACTGATTTCCATGGCCGATCTCGGCGGTGTGTTGTTCCGCCACGCCAGCGCGTTCGCCACCATTCCCGCCGAATTGCGTTACCAGGGCGTTCCCTACCTGCAAGCCCTTCGGTCGGTGCTGACCAATTTTCTCGGCCCGTTCCAGGGCGAAGAACGCCGGCGTGTGGCGAGTCTGATCGGTGCTGGTGTCGAGAGTATGCACGGCGCCGCGCTCGGGGCTGGCGTTGGCGCCAGTGACAGCCTGCCGGGTGTGGGTGACCGGCTGCTCAATACCTACGTGCGATTGACCGGCCTTTCCGGGGCGCTGCGGGCGCAGAAGGAAGGCGTGGGCCTCATGCTGGCCCATGAGCTTGCCATAGAGAAGGGCGCGACCTTCGCGGACCTGTCCCCCGCGCGGCGCGGCATCTTCACACGCTACGGCATCACGGAGTCGGATTGGGATGCGCTGCGCGCGGCGCCCGACAACCCCACGGCCAACGGACGCGAGTATCTCACGCCGGACGCGGCCATGCGCTCGCCTGCGGCGCTTTCCGGCCGTGAGCGGACGGCGCTGGGGTTGAAGCTGCGCGCCTACTACGTGGACAGCGCGGACCGGGCGCTCATCACGCCCACGGCTACGGATCGCAACCTTGCGCGCTTCGCGCTGAACCGGGATCCGAACACGCTTGGCGGCCAGGTGGGCCGGTTCCTTGCGCAATTCCACACCTGGCCGATCGCCGCGGCGCGGCAACGTGTCGGCCGCGAGTGGAACGGCCGGGCTGGCGCCAGCCGGATCGCGGGGCTGCTGTCCTTGATGGGAACGGCCACGGCGGCGGCGTATGTGGGCGACACGATCAACGGGCTACTGCAAGGCGAGGAACCGGCGCCGATCACGCCCGAGACTTTCGCGCATTCCTTCGTGCGCGGGGGCGCGACCGGGCTGGTGGGCGACTACCTCGCCGCTGCCGCGCGTGACGGTGCCACGGGCGTTGTGCATGAGGCAGCGGGGCCGGTTGCCACTCAGCAAGCGATGCCGCTCGCGCAACTGATCGCAGACGGCTGGCACGCCGCCCGCAATGGCGATGGAAGCAAATTCGGCAGGGCCATGGCGCAATTCGTCGGCCACAACATCCCGCTTGGCAACCTGTTCTATCTGCGCGGGGCGCTGCACTACCTGTTCCTAGACAGCCTGCAGGAGACGATGGACCCCGGATATCTGGAACGGCACAACGCCTACATGCGCGAGCAGGAAGGCGTTGCGTACCTGTCGCCCCATCCCGCGGCGCACCTCCCGACCTTCGGCCGATAGGGCCGGGCGTAACGAAGACCCGCAGGGAACAACGCCATGCAAAACGACGTCGGCTTTATCGACCGGTTCGCCGTGCACTGGACTGCGAACCTCGGCGCCTTCGCTTTCGATTTGAATGACAACGCCGTGCTGATACCTGCCGGGGCGGCCGGCCCTACGGCGCAACGCCCCTCGGGCGCGGCGACAGGGGCGCAGTTCTTCGACACGACGCTGGGCGTTCCGATTTGGGCGGCCAGCACCAGCGCGACCGACTGGACCAACGCCGCGGGGGGCGCCGGTTTGACCGCCGCCCCGCGTGAACCTCGGAACCCGTGAAGGACCCATCGCCATGACCACCGAAAGCGCCCTCGCCGCCATGTATCCGAGCGCGGCGCCCGCTGCGCCCGCAGCGCCCGAGACAACCCCACCCCTGGCCCCCGCGCCGCCACAGGCGCCCGAGGCTGGCACCGCGCCGCCGTCCAACGCGCACCTGCTCTACTTGGACCAGCCCCCCACACTCTCCGGGCTGGTGCAGTGGAGCGAGCCGCCCGCAGCGTCCGCGGCGGAAATCAAGCTCGATATCTCGATGTACGACCATGCCGACACCAGCCCGGCCGGGGATGCAGCGCGCGCGAAACTGGCCGAGGCCATGGTGGCCGCCGGCGCCGGCCCAACCCTGGCGCGTGAATTCTTTGCGGACGCGGCGCGCGCGGCCCGGCCCGGCTACCAGCGTACGACGGCGGAGGCTTGCACGGCGCAACTGCGCGAGCAGTGGGGTGCGCGCTATGAGGCCAAGATGGCGGGCGCGATGCAGCTTGTGCGCACCGCGGCGGCCGTCGATCCGCAGATCGGGGATTTTCTGCGCAGCACCGGCCTCGGAAACGACCCGGCCTTTATCCGCAAGCTGGCGGCCCGCGCTGCGGCGCAGGCGCGCAAGTAGGGGATCGCACCATGCTTGATAGCAGTCTCTTCTTCGACCCGCCCGGGACGGCGATCACCAGCACGGCGGTTTCGGCCAATGTGCTTGATATGCTGGGCACACAGGACGTGGGGATAGGCACGCCGCTCCGGGTCGCGGTGGTTTCCAACCTGGCCTTCGCCGCTGATGGCGCGGCCACCCTGCAAATCCAGTTGCAGGGCGCGTCCGACAATTACGGGGTGCCCGGCGGCTGGGACGTTTACGCGCAGACCGAACCGCTCACCATCGCGCAGTTGAACAGCCTCACTTTCCAGAACGGGAGCCTGGTTGGGTTCATGCTGCCCACCCGAGGGCCCAACGACGGGCTGCCGCGGTTCTACCGGTTGAACTACGTGGTCGCCACGGGGCCGTTCACCGCCGGCGGTCTCCAGTCCATGCTTACCCCGGCACGAGCGAGCGCCCCGCAATATCCGGCCGGCGTAATCGTCCAGAACTGAGAGGGGGCACCGATGACCGAGATCACCACGTTTCCCGCTGGCCGGTATCGGCTACTGCGCAAGTCGTACGTGGCGCCATTACCGGGCGGGATGTGCCAGGTGCTCGATGAGGGGGCCGAGATCGTTTTCGACGGCAAGCCCGGCGCGCACATGGAACCCCTGGACGATGCGGCCCGGGCGAACATCGAGCGGGCGGGCGTCACCCGCGATCTGAGCGCGCTCGACCCGGTCGAGCGGCTTCCTGTTGGCGGCAACTCGTAGCGGCCGCCGTTTGGGCCAGGGCGCAAAGGGGGAAGCGATGGACCGTTGGAAGGCTGCCGCAGTGGGTCTTGCCGTCACAGCCCTGGCCGGCTGCGCGAAGCCCCGGACGTACACGATCGCGCCCGAGTATGTCAGCGCCGCCCCGTACGAGGCACTGACCTGTCCCCAGCTTGCGCAGGAACGGCAGCGATTGCGCCCGGCCCTGGCCTCGGCGCTGGGTGCGGCAAATTACGGTCTGACCCACGGGTTGCTCGGGATGGCGTACGGCGGAGACGCGGCGGTTGCGCAGGCGGCGCGCTTGAAGGGGATACGGCGGGCAGTCTATGCCGCGCAGACGTTCAAGAACTGCGGGGCGCCACCCGAGCGCACCGTTTGGGTGCCCGGCGTGCAACACTGACCGGAGCCACGATGCTGCGGCCCTGGAAGCGGCTGGACCCGATCCGGCGCCAGCCGATCCCCACCGAGGCGGAGATCGCCGCCATGCTGGCAGCCTTCCACGCCGCCGGCCGGCAGGTGACGCGGTTGCCGGCCGCCTATGCCGCGCCATGCACGGCCGTCAGGATCGATCCGGAGGCTCGGGCGATCGCGACCAGGACCCTGGCCGCAGCGCCCGCTGCCAACACCCTCCCACCCGCCGAGGCTGCCGCGCTCCGGGTGCTTCGCGAGCTTGCCACCCGCCATGCCAGCGGCGTGCCGATTTGCGCGTGGCGCGAAGCGTGCCAGGCGCCCGAAAGCGGGATTACGCCGGCCGGCACACCGAACAGCCGCCGCCAAGGGGCGAACCTCGCAATCCGCACCCTGGCCGGCCGGCGCGTCGTCATCGTCCGGGATGGCCTTGTGCGGGAAGCCGGAGCGTCCACGGGCCGCGCCCCTGGCCTGCCGGGCGCCGGGACGGCCGAGCGCCAACCGGAGCGCGTCGCAGTGTAAGCGGCGGCCATGGCGCTCCTGTGGCGCAACTTGTTCCCGTCTGCCAGTACGCTATATTGTCGCGGTGAAGAGGAAGGCGCCCATGTTCAAGGTCGAGATCGAGCGCGAGGAAGACGGCCGTTGGATCGGCGAGGTTCCGGCCTTTCCCGGCGTGATGGCATACGGGGCGACCGCTTCCGAGGCGCGCCGGAAGGTGACCGCGCTTGCGCACCGGGTCATCGCGGACCGGATCGAGCATGGCGAGCCGGTGCCCGCCGAAGCGAGCGAATTGTTCGCCGCCGCGTGAGCGCGTGGCCGGCCGCGAAGGCCGGATCCGTCCTGCGGGCGCTCTACCGGATCGGCTGGTCGCTCAAGCGACAGACCGGCTCGCATCGCACGTTGTCGCGGCCAGGATGGTCCGATTACGTCTTCGCCTTCCATGACGCCGCGGAGATCGGGCCGCGGGTGCTAGTCAAAATTGCCAAGCACACCGGCCTGCGGCCCGAGAATTTGTAGGGCCACGCGCCCGCCTGTGCGGAGACGCAAACGGTCCGCGTGCGTATGGGCGCAAATCACGCTGATCCGTGAGCCGCTGCCGCTGGCCTGCGGGGCTTGGCGATGCCGCCGGCGATCGCGCCGCGCCGTTGCGGCCAGCGCGCCGGATCATGTGTTGGAATTCGTGTAAAATGGCCCGGCCTTTCCCCTCCGGAGATAATCCGCCCGCCTCGCCGCTTCCTCCGCGCTTCTTGCTGCCTCCGCGAGCCCATCCCGGTGTCCCACTTTCAGGCCGACTACCAGCCCAAATATCAAACCAGAGACGCCAATGTTCGGTGCGAAAAATGCGCCGCTTCCCGCGAGGCGGCAACACCCTGGCGTGGCGGGCCGTCGTTGAAGCCCGGTTGAAGCCCCGGGCCGGCCTGCTTGCCCGATCTAGCTCTCTGTGCGGCGTATAAGTCATTGATTTATATGGTGCCGACGCGGAGGGTCGAACTCCGGACCTACTGATTACGAATCAGTTGCTCTACCACTGAGCTACGTCGGCGGTTGCCACGGGCCACCCGCATATACCGCTGCCTGCCCTGCCCGGCAACCGCAATGGCCCAGGCGCGACAGCGGCCTGGCGTGGAGCCGGGAGGCGATTGCCCGGTGCAGGTCGCGGGCCATCCCGCGCGAGCAGGCCGGATCGCGCCTGCGGGCCAGGCCCATCGCCGGAGCGCCGCCAGGCCCGATGCTTGCATCGCCACCGCGCACAATCCGCTGGATTCCGCCATGCCGAACGTCGCCGCACTGCAACCAGACTCCGGCCGCCAACAGGTAGCGCGGTCCGCGCCCGCCGACCGCAACCTGTCGTTCCACGCGGTGCTCTCCGCATTGAACCCGCTGCAATACCTGCCGGTGATCGGCACAATCTACCGCGCCGTAACCGGCGACCAGATCCCCGAGGCAGTGCGGCGCGTCGGCTCGTTCATTGCCAGCGCCCTGATCGGCGGCCCGATCGGAGCTGCCATCAACGTGGCGATCATGCTCGCGGAGAAAATCTCCGGCATCGATCTGGACCGGACCGGCCAGATGCTGCTTACCGGCAATGCACAGGGCGACCACCCGGCCAACCAAGCCGCACCGGTGCCGGCGCCGGTTGTGCACACCGCCGCACCTGCCCGGCCGAAAGCTTCACCTGCCCAGGCCTGGTCACCGGCCCAACTCGCGGCATATGGGGTCGGCACCGCCGGGGATGGCGCCATCAAACTGGCCGATCTTCGTGGCGCGGAGGTGCTCAACGCGCTTGAATTGCTGCGCATCCGGGGTGCGCGGGCCGCCTACGCCCGGGCCGTGAACCTGAAGGGCTGATCGCCGGCGTCGTCGCCGTGTGAATTGTCGCGCCCGGCCGGGGTCATTGCGGGACGTATGACGACACGCCAATCTCCTGGCTGCGGGAGGCCGCAGGGCCCGGCCTGATCCTCGGGTCGTGCATGGGACGGTTGGCGCCTCGAATCCCGCGACGCCTTCTGTATCCATCCGGCTTGCGCTTCAACCAACCTGCGGGCGTCATGCCGAAGGATAAATGCCCGGCAGGCAACAACCCGGAAGGTCGCCCGACATGACGCAGCCCCATGGTCCGCTCCACGGCGTGAAGGTTGTCGCGTGCTCCACCGCCCAGGCGGGCACGGTGCCCTACATGCTGATGGCCGATCTCGGTGCGGAGGTGATCAAGGTCGAAGTGCCGGAAGGCGGCGACACGTCCCGCGGCTCGACCGTGATGCAGGGTTACCCCAGCACCTATTTTGAGACCAACAACCGCGGCGTGAAGAGTGTCACGCTGAACCTAAAGACGGCGGAAGGCCGGGAAATCCTCCGCAGGCTGGTCGTCCGGGCCGACCTGTTCGGGCAGAATTTCCGCCCGGGCGCGGCGGAGAAGAACGGCTTCGGCTACGAGGAACTCCGGCAGGCAAACCCGAAGCTCGTCTATGTGTCGATCTCGGGCTACGGACCCGACGGGCCGCACGCGGCACTGCCGGGTACCGATTCCATGGCGCAGGCGCTTGGCGGCATCGCCGAGGCATACTCGACCCCCGGTCAGCCGTTGCGGACCGGTATCGTCTCCGTCGCCGACGAAACCTGCGCCATCCTGGCGTTCGGCGGGGCCCTCGCCGCGCTGACCTATGCGCGCGCCACCGGCATCGGCCAGAAGGTGGATTGCTCCCTGCTCGGCGGCCAGATCCGCCTGATGGGATGGACGCTCACCACGACGATGTGGCGCGGGCGGAACCCGGTCACCGGCCAGGCGCGGGTCACCGGCACACCCGAACGCCCCGGGCTGAGCGCCAGCTTCAACGACCGGGACGGCAAGCCGCTGGTGTTCCAACTGAACGGCGCCCGGCCGTGGCGCAACGCCATGACGGCGCTGGGCTTCTACCAGGCGTTGGAGAAGGCGGGCTTCGGCGATCTTGGGGTGATCGTGGCTTCGGACGAGAAGCGCGCCGCCCTGCTGTGCCTGCTGGATGAGCTGTTCGCCACAGGCTTGCGGGACGACTGGGTGGCACGGCTGCGTGCGGCGGACATCGTCGCCGCGCCGATCAACACCTTGCTGGAAGCGTCCAGCGATCCCGATGTGCTGGCCAACGGATACCTCACCGAAATGGACTACCCGGAGCACGGCAAGCGGCTGAAAGTCCACGGCTCGCCCTGGCGGTTTTCCGAAACGCCCGCTCGGATCGGGGTCGCTCCGGGGCTGGGCGAGCACAACGACGCCGTCCTCGCGGAGTTGGGCTACAGCGCGGCGGAAATCCAGGAATTCCGGGAAAAGCGGATCATCTGACGCCGCCGGATGCCGTTGGCATGGCAGCGCCGCAGGGAAGTCGATCGCGTTGGGCCCACGGCACGGGCCGGGAAAATTCTGACGCGGCGCGTCATCCGAGGGATCGCGGCGCAGCGAGGAGGAATGTCACCGAGGGGGGCTAGTGTGCCAGACGGCGGGAATCAGCAGTTCTGCGTTGCTTGCGCTGGCTCTGCGGTGCGGTTTGCGGCAGCATCGCTCACCCATCCCGGAGGGAGCAGAAGCATGCAGAGCCTGCGCGTCACTGGCCTGACCCTGGCGCTGGCAGTGGTCGGCAGCGCCGTCCTTGCCGGCGGCATTCCGCGCATCAGCCACGACGAGGCCCCCGACGAGCCGGACCCCTCGCGCGGCGGCACCCTCGTCAGTCGCATTGCGCTCGCCGCGGTGTGCGACAGGCTGATCGGCACCGGCGCACGGAATGACTTCGGGCCGCTGCGCGCCACATGGGCGCGGAGCGACAAGGTGCCTGGCTTCGCCCGGGCGCCGGACGGGCTGATCCGCCCGCAAGGCATGGCGGTGGCGCCGTGAGCCGGATCGACGGCGAGCGTCTGCTGCGGGACCTGCAAACGCTGCGGTCGATCGGCGCCTATCGCACGGGCGTTCATCGGCCGACCTATTCGCCGCAGGACATCGAGGCGCGGCACTGGCTCGCCGCCCGTCTGGCCGAGGCCGGGCTCGATCCGGAGATCGACGGCATCGGCAACGTCGTCGGCCGCGCCAGGCCCGAGGCGACGGTCGGCCCGGGCGGGCAATGCCTGCTGATCGGCAGTCATCTCGAAACCCAGCCGCATGCAGGCTGGCTGGATGGCGCGATGGGCGTGATCTATGGTCTCGAGGTGGCGCGTGCCCTTGGCCGCGGCGTCGATGTCGTGGCCTGGGCCGACGAGGAAGGCCATTATGGGTCGTTTCTCGGCAGCCGCTCATTCTGCGGGCTGGTGGACGAGGCCGAACTGGCTGCATGCCGCAACCGCGGTGACGGCACACTGCTGCGCGAGGCGTTGCGGTGCGCCGGGCTGGCCGATCGCGCGCGTGCGGCGCTCGATCCGGCGCGTTACCGCGGTTACCTGGAGGCGCATATCGAGCAAGGCGACGTGCTGGACACATCCGGGCAACGGCTCGGCGTGGTTACCAGCATCGTCGGCGCCCGGCAGTTCCGCATTACATTCGAAGGCGTGCAAAACCATGCCGGTACAACGCGCATGGCAATCCGCCGCGATGCCGGCGTGGCCCTGGTGCGGCTGGCCGGCGCGATCGACCGCGGATTTCCGCGGGTCGCCGGGCCGCGCTCGGTCTGGACGGTGGGGCGAATCACCCTGGAACCGGGCGCGGCGAGCATCGTGCCGGGGCGGGCGGAAATGCTGCTCCAGTTCCGCGACACCGACCTGACATTGCTCGACCGGATGGAGCAGGAGCTGGAGGCGCTGGTGGCGGAGGCGGAGCAGGGGCCTTGCCACATTACGCTGGAGCCGTTGTCGCGGTCAGTGCCGATGACGATGGATGCGGGATTTCAGGAGGTGCTGGCACGGGCGGCGGAGCGTCATGCGCCGGGCCTTGTCGCACGGCTGCCGAGCGGAGCGGGTCACGATGCGCAAGTCCTGGCCAACCGGCTGCCGGCGGCGATGCTGTTCGTGCCTAGCATCGGTGGGATCAGCCACCATTGGTCGGAGGACAGCAGCGAAGCCGACATCGTGCTGGGTTGCGCGGCGCTGGCCGACGCCGCGGCAGAAATCCTCGGCATGACATGAGTGCAGCCGACACCATGGGCGCCCCAACGGCGAGGGCCGGATCGCGTTATCGGGCGGGTCCCCGGCTGTCGCCAGACGAGGCTTCGTTCCGCGCCGCGCCCGGCCACTCGGATGCGCGCGCAGGCTCGATGGGTCTGCCGCTTCCCAGCAGCGTATCAGGCCGCGAGCGAGCGGTTGGCAGCCTTGCCTGGTCTCGACCGCTGGGGCCGTTTGGCGGCTTCGGCAAGCTCAACATCGATGCGCCGCATCTCCTCGTAAATGCAGCGCGTCTGCTCTTGCGGCGACAGCACCAGCCAAGTTTCACCCTGGCTCCGCTGGGCCGCCTTGGCGGCCTCCTGGAACACGTCCATCCAACACCTCGTCTTGCGACCCCGCGTTCACGCTGCGGATTGCTGTCGCCTGCCCGGATATTTATGCATGTTAGCGTTAGTTTGGGCGGTGTCCAGAGAAAAATATGTGTCGCTCGGGAATGAATGGTGCTTCAGTTCCGCGATCTGCTGTCCGGCTGGATCAGTTTGCCGTCATCGATGCTGCCGGTGGCCTGGATTGACTGTCGCAGTATTGGCGGCCGGGCATAGGCCGGGGACAGCAGGAATACGCGCGTTGGATCGACCCCGCGGCGGGCGCCCTGGCCTGGTAGTGGGCCATGATCCGCCACGCGGCGAAATCCGGTCAGGCTGAGTCTTCGCCCCCGCGGTTCCGCCGCCCACCACGCCGCCGCTCCCAAACCGCTTCGTCTCCAGGCCGATCTCGCCGGCCGCGCGCGGGATGCCGGCGGTATCGGGCGGGTTGAAGGTCACGGGGATGGCATCTACGTTAGCGGTGCAAACGGCGCGCACGATTAAGGGGTTCTTCGCTGTTTGGAGTGGGTAGCGTTTTGATGTCGTCGGCACTGACTTCCGGCAAATCAATCGAGCAACAGGAGCCTTCCGGCACGCCCGCTGACCTCGGTGGGCGATTATGGTCGGCGCGCAAGTCTTTGTAAAGGCTTGCCTTCGGCCACCGCCTACGGCGGCTTCGGCCTTGACAAGGGCTTGCACGCCGACAGCGTTATACCAACCGTCGCAACGGCCGACTCATCTCGGGGGGCTAGGAATCGGTCGCGGACTTCGCTTCCCTGTGTCGGCCGATTGGTCGGCGGGGACGGAGGCGTGAGATGGGGACTGCGGTTGAGGT
>Ga0307372_10011975_pt1 | contig 11457 bp, 9 predicted proteins | sample OX1MG_FD_202533 | JGI IMG/M metagenome (GOLD analysis project Ga0307372, IMG submission 202533) | Soil microbial communities from Risofladan, Vaasa, Finland - OX-1 | ecosystem: Environmental > Terrestrial > Soil > Coastal area > Acid sulfate soil | place: Finland: Risofladan, Vaasa | collected...
GCAAACGGAGTAGGCGCGCCGCAGCGCGCCTACTCCGTTTGCCTGTCCGTGTCTACTACGCCGCCTGCTTTGCCTCAGCCTTGCCGGGATCGTACAGTGCAATCAGAATGGCCTGTGCAGGCAAAATGGCGACGGGAAGCGAGACATCAGCAGTGGCGGCACATCAAGGCGTGGGTTACGGCGGGGAAGACAACGCCGAGAATCGCGCGGAACCTACAGGTTGGCGCGGCGACGTAGCGCCCACGGCAGGCGATACGACACCTGCCGCGCTGGCGCCCGACCTGCGCGCGTGGTTCGAGGCCGAGGGGCTGATGCGCTACACGGTGGTCGGCGACGAGGTGGGCGCGGTGAGCGAGTTGACGCGCGCCCCAATGGTCGCCTGCGGCCCCAGCGATGACGACTTTGTGGTGGCGCCGCACCCCGATCTGACGGCCTATCCAGGCAAGCCGCTCCGCGAGATGACGCTGGACGACTACAACGTCTTCCTGTTTCGTTGGCTGGAGGCGGCGGTGCTGGCAGGCGACATGCGCTGCGCCCGCTGTGGCAAACGCATCCTTGCGGGCGACGACCTGCCTGACCCCGACACCTGGGACGCCATCTTCGTCGAGAAAGAGCTGGTCGCGTGGATGCTTGTCCACTTCGACTGCAAACGCTGGCTCGCCAAGAAGCTGAAGGGCATGACGCCGTTTGACCTCACGCCCCATGCCCCCAACACCTATGACCTCTCCCACCTGACCCTCGCCGAGACGCAACGCGCCGCGCCCGATGAGACTGCGGACGATATGGAGATAGTGGATACCCCCGACACGCCAACGGATAGCGAAGAAAGGCTGGCTCCTTATGACGGCTAAACCACCACGCGACAACGCCGAGGCGGCCCGAAGCGCGCCCACTGCGGCAGGCGATGCCGCCGCCGCCAGCGCCGCCGACCCCGAGGGCGCACAGCCGGATGACGCCGCAACGGGCGACGCTAGCGGCGGCAGCCAGGGCGCCAGCGAGCCGCTGGACAAGGGGCAGATCGTCGCCATCCTCAACGAGGTGGGCAGCCTGCTGGAACTCGACGGCGCCAGTTCGTTTGAGACGCGGGCGTATGAGAACGCAGCGCGGACGATTGGCGCGCAGGAAGGCGAGATCGGCGAGTTGTTCCAGTTGGGGCGCATCGCGCGGTTGCCCGGCATGGGCAAGACGATCCTCGCCAACGTCACCGAGCTGATCACCACCGGCAGGCTGCAAAAGCGCGAAGACTTGCTGGCGCGCATCCCACCCGGCTTGCGCCAGATGTTGCGCATCGCGGGCCTGGGTCCCAAGCGCATCCGTCAGATCAGCCAGACCCTCAACATCACCACGCTGGCCGACTTGAAGTTGGCGGCGCAGGATGGTCGCATCGCGGCGCTGCCCGGTTTCGGCGCCAAGAGCCAGGAGAACATCCTCAAAGGCATCGAGTTCCTGACGCAGCACGCCGACCAGTATCGCTACGACGTGGCCGAAGCGCAAGCCTACGCCATCGCTGACGCGCTACGGGCGCTGCCCCAGGTGAAGCGGCTCAGCGTAGGGGGCAGCCTGCGCCGCCACAAAGAGGTGATCGGCGACATCGACATCCTGGCCAGCGTCACCCGCGATGAGGACCGCGCCCCCATCATGGACCACCTGGTCGGCCTGCCCAACGTGATCTCTATCACCGGCAAGGGCGACACCAAGACCAGCGTCGTCTTGCAGCCCGGCATCGCGCTGGACCTGCGGGTGGTGCGCGATGAGGAATACCCCTACGCCCTACACCATTTCACCGGCTCCAAGGAACACAACATCGCCGTCCGCACGCGCGCCCATGCCGAGGGTATCAAGGTCAACGAGTATGGCCTCTTCCGGGGCGATCAACTGATTCCCTGCGCCGACGAGGTCGAGGTCTTCCGCGCGCTGGGCATGGACTATATCGAGCCGGAGATGCGCGAGGATCGCGGCGAGATCGAGGCGGCGCGCGAACATACACTGCCCCAACTGGTGACGGAGGCCGACATCAAGGGCATTCTCCACGTCCACAGTACGTGGAGCGACGGCAAGGCGACGATCCGCGAGATGGCGGAGGCGACGCTGGCGCTGGGCAAGACGTACCTGGGCATGTGCGATCACAGTAAGGTGGCGGCCTACGCCAATGGCCTCTCCGAGGACGCCGTGCGCCGCCAGCACGAGGAGATCGACCGGCTGAACGAGGAGTTCGCCGGGCGGCTGCGCATCCTCAAAGGGACCGAGTGCGACATCCTGCGCGACGGCGCGTTGGACTACGACGACAAGACGCTGGCGACGTTCGACTTCGTGGTCGCGTCGGTCCACAGCCTCTTCAACCTGCCGCCCGCCGAGCAGACCCAGCGGCTGATCCGCGCGCTGGAAAACCCGTACTGCTCGATCCTGGGCCACCCCACGGGGCGCATCCTGCTGGAGCGCGAGGGCTACCAGCCGGACCTGGAAGCCGTGATCACGCGCGCGGGCGAGCTTGGCGCCGCCATCGAACTGAACGGCGACCCCCATCGCTTCGACCTCGACTGGCGCTACCTGCGCTTCGCCACCGAGCGCGGCGTGCGCATCCCCATCACACCCGACGCGCACAGTCCCGCCGGGCTGCGCAACATCCGCTACGGCGTCGGCGTCGCCCGCAAGGGCTGGCTCACCGCTGAGCAGACGCTGAACGCGCTCTCTGCTGACGAGCTGCTGGCGTTCTTCGCCGCGCAACGGGCCGGGCGCGGGGTGTAGGCCACGTTTGCCTCATGTGCTATACTGTCGTCAACGCTAGGCCGCTCCCGCCGAGTCTGGCGTCATGCGTGATGGATGGCAGACAGGAGGCGACACACATGGGCTATCCACCCTACGGGTATGATCCAAACCAGCAGTCCGGTGGCTACCCACCGCAGCAACCCGCAAGCTACCCGCCGCAACAACCATCCGGCGGCTACCCGCCGCAACAACCTGGCGCCTATCCGCCACCCGATTATGGGCAGCAGTCCGGCGGCTATACCGCGCCACCACCGGCGTACCCCTCGCAGCCACTGTATCCGCCGGGGCAACCGGCGTACCCCTCGCAGGGACTCTATTATGCGCCACCATCCATGCCGTATGGCGCTCCTTATGGCGCGCCTATTCCAGTGGGCAAGCCCGGTAATCCCGCGTTTGCCATCACAGGATTCGTGCTGAGCATCATTGGCTTTTTGGTTGCGCTGTTCTCTATCCTGCTTGGTGGCCCGCTAACCATCATCGCGCTCGTCTTCAGCGCGCTGGCATTGCGCATCCCACGGTTACGTGGATTGGCAATCGCGGGACTGGTGATCGCCATCCTGAGCCTCCTGCTGGACATCGTGACCGTCTTCTTCAACTTCAGCCGGTAGTTGGCGCGAGGTGGCGTCGTGATCACGCTACCTCGCAACCTGTAGCTGTGCAGTGTCACATGCGGTCTGTGGTTTCTTCCTCACGCTCCGTGACTGCCTTCTATCTCATCATCCTCTAGGTTGTTCTCGTCTGGCGCGCCCCACTCCTCGTCATACATCTCGATGCTTTGCTTGCCGCCGAGCAGATGGCGCGCATGCTCGTTCAGGCGCGCCGCATAGCGATTGTCGTCAAACAGCCCCTCGTAGGTGGGGAAATCCAACTGGCAGAGGCCCGCCTCGTCGCCCATGAACACGTCGAAGCCGGGGTACATCACGCCCAGGAAGGGCATGTCGTCGGTATCGATGACCAGCACGGGATACTCGCCCAGGCTGTCGGGCTGATCGGTGACGGCGTAGATGCGGCGGGAGTCGCTGCCACCGGGCAACAGAAAGCACTCCGGCAAGCGCTGACCAATCGGCGCATAGAACTCGCCCCACATGCTCTGGTAGATGTTGGCCACGCCTTCGCCCAACTCACCCAGCGGGCTATCGAACTCGTCGCGCACGACCTCGTGCAGCGGGCGCGGCGTAAACCGCAGTTCGCCGTCGGATGCGAACCAGCCCAGCTCGCGCAGCCAGCTGGCGTCGAACGCCAGCCAGCGCCGCAGGCTCGGCGGCAACGGGCGTCCACTGGGGAAGGTGAGCCGTTCCAGCGTCTCGGCGTCCAGCGGCTCTGGCCTCTGAAGCGGGCGATCGCCACAGAAGCCCGCGATGGCGGTGGGGTCGGCGCGCACGCGCTCGATCACGAGATCGATCAGCGCGACGCCTTGCTCGGTAGGCGTTAGTATGCGGCGTTTCTTCGCCATGATTTGTGGCCTTTCGGTTTGGGGGTGGTTGTCGGTGAAGAGGGGTATCACCGACTTCAGCGACACCTTTCTCACTACGTGGCGAGGGAACGGTCATCGCGGAGTAGAGCGGCGCATTCCCAGAATTGTGGTATGGCGCCATGCGAATCTCATGGTAGAATCCTTATGACAGGTTCGGCACAGCGCTTCACATGATCCGAGCGCCCCACAGCCCCACAACACAACCAAGGAGAATGACATGCGGATCACCAAGAACTCTATCGAGACCGTAGCTGGGCCAGCCGACTGGTTCACCGGCGCGGTCTACATCGACGCGGTCGCGGCGCCGTCGGCGGGGTCGCGCCTGAGCGCCAGCAGCGTCCACTTCACGCCGGGCGCTCGCACGGCCTGGCACAGCCACCCGAACGGCCAGACCATCTACGTCACCGAGGGCGTTGGCCTGGCGCAGCGTCGCGGCGGGCCAATCGAGGTCATCCGCCCCGGCGACCGCGTATTCTTCGAGCCAGGTGAGGACCACTGGCACGGCGCCGCCCGCAACCGCTTCATGACCCATCTCGCCATGCTGGAGGTGGATGACCAGGGTACGAGCGCGACCTGGGGCGCGCACGTCACCGATGAGGAATACAGCCAACAACCTGGATGATCACTTGTAACACGGCCTATGAGCGCAGAACGGACTGGCGCCTGGTCAGCGCTCGATTTTCGCTTTCGCAAAAATGGCCTTGCGGCGAGGGGACGGTCATCGCCTTTGTGGGGAGACGAGCGCCGTTGCGGACGGCGCACAGGCGCTGAGCGCGCTGATCATGAGCGCCAACATCGAGAAGGAAACGAACGCTCTTGCCATGCTCTCATGATCGTGATCTGCTGATGTTTTCATTGGCGTCTCCTTATCCACTATACTGTACCGAAACTATCAGGCGTGGCTGCGTGCCACATCATGGCCTGATGCGTTCGATTGCGCCGCTCTGCGTGAACCAGAGGTTGCCATCGGGCCCTACGACGATACTGACTGGGACACTTTGTGGCGTGGGGGTAAGGAACTCGGTAGTGACCCCACCAGGAGTGATCCGTCCAATCGCATTATCCTCTGTGAACCAGAGGTTGCCATCTGGCCCTACAACGATGGTGGTTGGGCTGCTATTTGGGGTGGGAGTGGGGAACTCGGTAATGACCCCCTTGGAGGTGATCCGCCCAATCGCGCTGGGGTTATCTTGCGTGAACCAGAGATTGCCATCGGGCCCTACGACGATACTGTCTGGGGCACTTTGCGGGATCGGGGTGGGGAACTCCGTAATGACCCCATTGGGGGTGATACGCCCGATCGCGCTGGCGAAACCATCGGTGAACCAGAGATTGCCATCGGGCCCTACAACAAGGCTGCCCGGGTAACTCTGCAGAGTGGGGGTGGGGAACTCAGTAATGACTCCACCAGGGGTGATCCGCCCGATCGCGCTGGCGTTTGAGGATGCGCCATCAAGGGGCGATATACCAGTTTCCGTGAACCAGAGATTGCCATCGGGCCCTACGACGATATTGAATGGGAAACTTTGCGGGGTGGGAGTGGGGAACTCGGTGATGCCCCCCCTTGGCGTGATGCGCCCAATCGTGCTGGCGTTATTCTCTGTGAACCAGAGGTTGCCATCGGTCCCTACCACAATCTCGAATGGCGCACTGTGCGGTGTGGGGGTAGGGAACTCGGTAATGACCCCACTGGAGGTGATCCTCCCGATCGCGCTGGCCGCTGGGTGTATGTCACTTGCACCAGGCGCTGTGAACCAGAGATTGCCATCGGGCCCTACGACAATACTGTCTGGGAAACTCTGCGAAGTCGGAGTGGGGAACTCCGTAATGACTCCGCCAGGGGTGATCCGCCCAATCGCGCTGGAACCATCTTCCGTGAACCAGAGGTTGCCATCGGGCCCTACGACGATATTGAATGGGTCACCCTGCAGAGTGGGGGTCCGGAACTCCTTGATCGTGCCAGCGGGTAGTCCAGGTGTAGGTGTCGCTGCGACGATGGGCGAGCCGCCTTCCGTGAACCCCTGACCTTCCAATGGGATACCATTGGCGTCTTGCGCCACCACCGCCGGGTCATCAAAGGTCACGGGCAGGGTTGGGCGCCACCACCAGCCTGTATAGGGATCGGCCTGGGGAGTAGGAACAGGCTCAACCTGGAAATGCAGGTGGGTTCCCGTTGACCAACCCGTCGTACCCGCTTTGGCGAGCGGCTGTCCTAGCGTCACCTCCTCGCCCACCTGCACGAGCAGCGACCCTGGCAAAAGGTGCATGTACAATTGCGCAGTGGTTCCATCGTTGTTGGCGATCAAGACAAAGTTGGCGTGCGCCCAACACTCATCCAGGTTGGCGCTCTGCGGCGCGCTCTCGTGATTGAGGCCATCGCACTGTACGGTGGATTGATCGTTGGCGCCGATCACGCGCCCACTTTGCGCGGCGGTGATCGTGAAGTGCTGCTGCCCGACAATGAAGTCAAAGGCGTAGCGTTGTGCGCCATTGTGATCGTGTTGCAGATCGTTGTTGCCCTGGCTCACCGTGACCGTCGCCCCAGGAAGCACTGGCAGATGAAACAAGCCACTGGCGCTGGTCGTCAGTGCCAGTGGTAGCGTGGCGCCCCTGTCGCTCATCTGACTGGCAACGATGCCCGTACCCTGTGCGAAGACGCCACCCGTGTGCAGAGTGGTCGCCAGCGCGGGATAACAGCCCAGGAAGTAGCGTTTGTCGCCCTCGTCGAGTAGGGTCACTGGCGCCGACTGAAGCGCGCCGCAAAAGCCAGCGGATGCGCTCGACCACACAGTCCAGTTGGTTCCAGTTTGATGGGCCAGATAGAACTCTGGCTCTGTCGCTATGGGCGCCGCTGACGCTGACGTACGCTCATTCAGGCTTAGCAGCGCCCACTGTTGCTCGTTTTGCGCATTGATGATCGTGAACCGACGGCCTGACGGTGAGCCTGTTAGCGTGTTCTTGATGGCGCTCGTCAGGGATTGCTGATCCTGGCTGGAAAAGCCGGATGCCGATGTTCCCCACACCACCGAGGTCACTGGGAAAAAGTGTCCATACGCAAAATACCCACCTGTCGCCACAAGGACAACAACGACGAGCAGCCCCAACGTCACCCAAAGACGCAGGCGGCGGGAAGGCGCGCGTTTGCCTAACTGTGGCGGAGTGGTGATTGTCCCAGGAGGAGCATGTGGGGGGAGTGGCTGAAGAGGAGTCTGTGGGGAGAGTGACGATTGCTGGCCGCTGGTGACAGCGCCTAATGATGATTCCGACACGGGCGAGGCCGACGGCGGTGATAGCGGCGTCTGCACCCCCGCTGGGAGGCTGGCTGGGAGAGTCCGTCCACAGCGCGGACAAAAGGCATAGGATGTTTGCTCAAGCTGCGCGCCGCAGAACGGACAGAACATGATCGTACCCCTTCCCGAATCACCCGGTGAAAGTTACAAAGAAGACAGAGTAGAAAGCAATGCGCATCACAAATCGCTCTGTCAGAGATGAATTGCTCTGCTAGACACCAGTATGTTGACCTGGAAGGAGATTGTCAAGGGTGCGGCGTCAATCCTACATCAATGTCGAGAGCGCTGCCTCGAACAGTTGTTTCGAGAGACATCGTTGCAGAACCGGATTGAGTTGGTCTCGTCGGGTTGTCATAACAAGCACTTGTCTGGGCGCTACGTTCAGAAAATAGGCCCGTTGGATGCTGACCATTGGGACAGGTCATGCTATAATACTCTATGGAGCAAATGCCTTTGGAGGAACGCTGCACGCGAACGGTCAGCGCATTGAGCGCCATCAACGGCGCCAGGCGTCTGTGCGGTTCGTCGTTGCGCGCGTTACACCTCGCCAAACTCCACGATCTTTTCACTTGCTTCAAGGCTTCGCATATTCTCCGGCGGGTGTTGTCATCATCCTCACCTGGATGCTCTGCGAACGCCACGCCCGGTCGCGTGTGACGGCGCAGCGCCTGACGTTGTGGTGACGCCGGGTTGGCGTCCTGCGGGAAGCGGCCAGGATCGCCGGACCAGAAGGGAACACTAGTATGAGCGCAACCACTCCGCGACGTGGGGCGCCGCTGCCAATGGCGCCGCGCAATCCGTCGGAATACATCCCCGGTGAGCAAGAGCCGGGGGTGGCGCTGACCAGCCTCGTCGATATGCTGACCTGGGGGCAGAACTACGCCCGCAGCCGATCGATCTGGCCGCTGGGCTATGGGCTGGCCTGCTGCGCCATCGAGATGATGGCGGCGGGCCAGAGCCACTACGACATGGCGCGGTTCGGGTCGGAGGTCTTCCGTTCCAGCCCACGTCAGGCCGACCTGATGATCGTCGCCGGCACCGTCTCCACCAAGATGGGGCCGCGATTGGTGCGTCTCTATGAACAGATGGCCGACCCCAAGTGGGTGATCTCGATGGGCCAGTGCGCCACCTCTGGCGGCGAGTTCTACGACAGCTACTACACCGTGCAGGGGGTGGATACGCTGGTGCCGGTGGATGTCTACGTGCCGGGCTGCCCGCCCCGCCCGGAGGCGCTGATCGAAGGTCTGCTGAAGTTGCGCGAGAAGATCGAGAAGCAGGGCCTCAAGATCAAAGGTGAGGAGTAGCCGCCGATGCGAGGTATCCTCCAGGGGCTGGGGCTGACCCTCAGCCACATGACGCGCAAGAAGACGACGCGCCTGTACCCCTACGAGAAGCGCGTGCTGCCCGAGCGCAGCCGTGGGCTGATCCAGTTGATCGCCGAGGAGGGGCAGGACACGCCGTTCAATCTGAAGTGCGAGGCGTGCCTGCTGTGCGAGAAAGTCTGCCCACCGCGCGCCATCACCATCGAGACGCGCCCAACGTACCGCTTCCGGCGTCGCCCGTACTTCTCGCCAACCTCGGTCGCGGGCTACTACACGCCGCGCTACTCTGAGTACGCCGTCAACTACCCCAATCGTCCGTTCTCGCCGCCGGTGGAGACGCCGACGACGCTCGACCTCGAGACGCCGGTGGACCTCACGCAGGCCGACGCCATCCTCGATCAGTCATCGCTGGACGCCTGGGACCTGACCGAGACGCTCGACCAGTTGATGCTAGCGTATGACGGGATGCCGTTGCAGGTGGCGTGGCGCGTGGTCACGCGGCGCGGCGTAGACATGAGCGACATCTTCGGCATCGTGACGGCCAGCCCCCACTTCGCCCCCGCCCAGCCGGTGATGGCGGGCGTCCTGCGCGACGACCAGGTGGATCGCGGCCCCTCGCCCAGCACACGCGGCAAGTACGGTTCCATCAACCACAGGAGGGGTCCCAGTGCCTGATCAAGCGCCGAACGCGGCGTCATCACAAAACACGCCCCAAAACACGCCCCTACTCACGGCGCTGGGCCTCGCGGGCAAGGCCGACGCGGCGCAATTCAGCGTGCCGCTCTCGCTAGACGCCTATCGCCGCCAGGGTGGCTACGCCGCGCTGGCCCGTGCGCTGGGCGAACTGGCGCCGTCGCAGGTGATCGGCGAGGTCCGCGCGGCAGGGTTGCGCGGGCGCGGCGGCGCAGGCGGAGCCACTGCGGAGAAGTTCGCCGCCGTGGCAGGCGCCCGCGACGAGACACGCTACCTCGTCTGCAACGCCTACGACGCCGACGTGCGTTCGCTTGTCAGCGCAACGCTGCTGGCGCGCAACCCGCATCTCGTGCTGGAAGGCATGGCGCTGGCCGCCTACGCCGTCGGCGCGCAGGAGGCGTTCCTCTACGTCCGCAGCACCCGTACCGCCGCCGCCGAGGCCGCGCAGAAGGCGCTGAGCGAGGCGCTGGAACAGGGGTTGCTGGGCCGCAACATCCTGAAGTCGCCGTTCTCGCTGGCGATCACCGTCGTCGGCGTGGACCGTGGCTTCATGGGCGGCGAAGAGTCCACGCTGATCGAGATCATCAAGGGGCGCCCGATGAAGGCGCAGCAACGCCCACCGTACCCCTCCGAAGCTGGCGTCAACAGCAAACCGACCGCTGTGCAGAACGTGGAGACACTGGTCAACCTGCCCGCGATCATCGCGCGTGGCGCCAACGCCTTCAAGGCGACTGGCTCACAGGCGACGGCGGGAACGAAGCTAATCACGGTCATCGGGCCAGACGGCGCACGGCTGGTCGAGATTCCATTCGGCGCGACGCTGCGACAGGCGTTGCGGGTGGCGGGCATAGACGCCAACGAGTCGAACTCACGCGGCGTCGTCGTCGGCGGCATGGAGGGTGGCGTGCTGCCCCTCAAGGCGCTGGACACGGCATATGACTTCGACGCGCTTGAACAGGCGGGCGTGATCGTCGGCTCCAGCATGATCGAGGTCCTGCCCAACGACGCCTGCATGGTCCGCTGGGCGATGGAGCGCAGCGACTTTCTGGCGGGCGAGTCGTGTGGCAAGTGCGTACCGTGCCGGGTGGGCGTCAAACGGGTGGCAGGTGTGTTGCAGGGGCTGGTGAGCGGCCTGGGGACCGAAGATGATCTCAAGCTGCTGGACGAGTTCTCGCACTACATTCCCGACGGCTCACTCTGTGGCTTCGGCGTCCACGCCACACATCCGCTGATCACGGCGATGCGCAACTTCCCGGACGACTTCGCGGCGCACCTCGCCGGGCACTGCCCGACCGAGACGTGCGAACCGGTGCGCGCCCATCGCTTCGCCACGAAGCATGTGTTGTAGAAACCTAGAGGAACACTATGGCGATTACGATACGGCCTGATGCGACGACCATTCAGGGGAGCGACTCCTTCCCGCGCAATGAGCATGGCCAGCCGTCGTTCGACGTGACGATTGATGGCCGCACGCTCAGCGCCTATGAGGGGCAGACCCTGCTGAGCGTCGCCGTGGACAACGGGATTCTCGACATCCCCAATCTCTGTAACGACGACAAGTTGGAGCCGACCTCCGCCTGCCGCATGTGTCTGGTGGAGATCGCCGGGCAGGATCGCCCCATGCCGTCGTGCAACACTGCCGTGCAGCCCGGCATGGTCGTCACCACGAAGTCCGAACGGCTGACGCACATCCGGCGTACCAACCTCGAGATGATGCTATCGGACCACAACGCCTACTGTCAGCCACCATGCCAGATTGGTTGCCCGACGCACATCGACATCCCTGGCTACCTGGAACTGATCGCCAAGGGGCAGAACCGTGAGGCGGCGCGGCTGGTCAAAGAGGTGCTGCCATTCCCCTACATCCTCGGCCTGACCTGCCCAGCGCCGTGCCAGGAGGTCTGCCGCCGTG
>Ga0307372_10011976_pt1 | contig 11456 bp, 11 predicted proteins | sample OX1MG_FD_202533 | JGI IMG/M metagenome (GOLD analysis project Ga0307372, IMG submission 202533) | Soil microbial communities from Risofladan, Vaasa, Finland - OX-1 | ecosystem: Environmental > Terrestrial > Soil > Coastal area > Acid sulfate soil | place: Finland: Risofladan, Vaasa | collected...
GGCGAAAGCGGGACCGGAAAAGAGGTCACGGCTCAACTCATCCACAAGCTCTCCTCGCGCAAGGCCGGTCCGTACGTGGCCGTCAATTGTGCCGCGATTCCCGAGACGCTGATCGAGAGCTACCTGTTTGGCCATGAAAAGGGCGCGTTTACCGGCGCGGACCGCCGACAGCAAGGATTTTTCGAGAGCGCGAACGGCGGCACAATCCTCCTCGACGAAATTACGGAGATGCGATGCGAAACGCAGGCCAAGCTTTTGCGTGCGATTGAGGAGCGCAAGGTGCTGCCTGTTGGCAGTACGAAAGAGATACCGATTAACGCGCGGGTACTGGCGGCATCGAACCGACCGATCGAGCGGGCGATTCGGGACGGACATCTACGCGAGGACCTGTACTATCGTCTGAAGGTTTGTTCGCTCCATCTTCCGCCGCTCAGGGAACGTATCGAGGATCTGCCCTTGCTGGCCGACCACTTCGTTCAGAGAACGAACGCGGAGCATGGCAGGCAGATCACCGGCATCGATGACGCCTGCCTCACCGCGCTGGCCGGCTATTGGTGGCCCGGCAACATCCGTGAACTGAAGCACGCAATCGAGCACGCCGTGATTTTCTGTGAATCGACGCGATTGGCAGTGAGCGACTTGCCCACAGAGATTGAAGCAACCAACCAGCCGGACAGTTCCTTCACCGTTCACCTGGGCTGTTCAGTGAGAGAGGTCGTGGACGAGCTGATTTGGCGCACGATCGCATACGCGGATGGTAACAAAAGCCGGGCAGCAAAAGTGCTGGGTGTTGGCCGCCGCACGCTTTACGGCCGCCTCGAACGCTACGACGGTTATGAAACGAATGGCCGCGCCAACGGCCGTCCATTCGGTAACGGCAAAACTCGTCCATCATGAATGCCCAATGTTCCGCTTCGCGCGCCACACCACTAGCCAGCGATGAGGCCCGTGTTGGGTCGTGTCGGTTCGCCCGAGATAGTTCCTGTGGCCAACGCTGTGGGCATTCGAGGCAATGGTCCAACTGCCCGTGAATTTTGTAAGGTCGCAGTCTTCGCAGTGAAGCATCTCAACCCTCAGCGGCACATCCCGGCCGACACCAACAACCTCGCCGATCGCGTTGCAGAATGTCTGTGATACGCGAGAGGAGCCGCATTCGGGGCAGGACAACGGCTCGACCACGGTCGAAAGCGACCTTTGTTGTCGGGCTGCTGCATTCGCAGGGTCGCCTGACGGTTGAGTCTGAGGCGAGACGCTTTGTCGGCGGTTGAGACTTCTTTTGTAATTGGTGAAACGCATCAGCGTGCGATTTCAGACGCTTGACTCCACGCAACCCTAGCTCCTAGGCGTTTGCAATTGCAAACGCCGCTCCGTGTCCTTTTTGCTACACGTTCAATGTGGTGAACGAGGAAGCTCTTTTCCGCCGAAGGCTGCGCGTGCTGGTCATGGAAAAATACGGCTCGCTGGACCGGTTCTACCTCGAAACCGACTTCTCGAAAGGGCACCTGTCGCAGATCCTGCGAGGCAAACGCAGCCCGTCGCTGGCCACGATGGTGAAACTGGCAAAGGCCCTCGATGTCCAAGTGGCCGATTTCTTCGCGTCAGCTACCATAAGTCCCACCGGCGTGCGGCACCGCGCCTGAAATTTGATCCAAAGAGGATGAGCGATTGCGGCGGCGCGGGCGCCGCAAGGATTTGGGCGTCGGGGGCAATTCCTCGTGGGAAGCATCGCGCCCCGCGCACGTATTGAACAGGTCGCCTTGGGTTGCGGCGGCCGGGAGTGACTAGGGAATTTGCGGAGATTCGGTCTGTCCGACTGCTGGTAATCCGGAAAACGCGGCGCCCGAGCGAAAGCTCGGGCGCCGCGCGCGCTTAGTCGGCGCAGGTGCGGTTGAGAATGAAATCGACCGCATGCTGTGCCTGGGCTGCGGCGTGAATCAGAAGCTTGCGATCATCGCGAAGCTTCGCCAACCAGCCGGCGACGTAGGCGGCCTGATTCTCGACAACCGCGTTCGAGATTCCGGCTTCGGCGCATAGGTAAGCCGCTCCCATCTCCGCGACCATCTCTTCGAATGAGTATACGGGCGAAGCGAACGGCGCGGCTTCGCAAATGCCTTCTCTCCCAAGGCGTTTCACGTGGCCGCTTGAATGGATCAGTTCGTGGGTTTCAGTGGCGGCTTCTTCTTCAGCGCTGATGAAAAGCTCGCGCGGCGGAAGCGTGACGCGATCCGTGATCGGCGAGTAAAACGCTTTCGATCCGGCGCGCACTATCTCGGGCGGGTTGGGCATTCCGGCGATGATCCGCTCGACGGCTTCGATCGGATCGTGCTGGTGGGTTTCGATCTTCGGGAGTTTTTCGAGTACCGCTTGCGGCAGTTCGCATTGTTCGAGGTTGAACACGCGATAATATCGCAGAAGGAATCGGCGGCGGGTCTTCTCGCCGGTTTCCTCGGTGTCGAGGTCTTCGCTGCTCTGCTTCAGGTCTTCGACCTTCCAATAGACGATCAACGTGCTTTCCTCGCCTTTGCGGACGTGGCCGCCAAGTTCGTTAGCCTGGCGGTAGGTCAACCAGAACGGCGGCACGTATTTCGACGCGGATAGCAGAAAATAGTTGATGCCCCGGTATGGCTTCTTCGATACCAGATTGCGCGGCATACCGGTCGAGGTCCACGGCCTGCGCCACGGCACCACGCCGCTTTCAAGCAAATTGATGATTTTGTCGGTGATGATTTGATAAACGTCCATTTCCGTAATCTCCGAATGTGATTTGGATGGTTGCGGGAGAACCGCTTGCGCGGTTCTCCCTGGGTGGGTCGGCTAGAACGGGATGTCGGCGGAAGCTTCCGCCTTGGGCGCGTTGCCATTGACGCGATTGCCAAGCAGGCGGAGTTGCCGCGCCACGATTTCGGTCCGGTAGCGCTTGCCCGATCCGTCCTTGGCTTCGTACTGGCGGGTTGTAAGCCTGCCTTCGACGTAGACTTGGCGGCCTTTGCTCAGGAACCGCTGGCACGTATCGGCCAGCCGTCCGAACGCGACGATCCGGTGCCATTCGGTGCGCTCCTGCTTGTCGCCGTTGCGGTCGGTAAACCGCTCCGTGGTCGCCAGCGAGAAATTCGCGTCCTTCTGCCCGGACGGCAGCGCACGAACCATGGGGTTAGCTCCCAGATTGCCGATCACGATCACCTTGTTGATTGCCATTGCCGTTACCTCCATCTCCTTGTTTTGTTTCGCCCGCTTCCGCTTTTGCGGCAGGGCGTGCTGCGCTTTGCTTTCATCCCGCGCAATTTTTTTCCGCGCGGCTCTCTCAACCCGAACTGGAGAGCCGTGCGCAGATCTTGAGATGCGCGAGCGGAGCGGGCGGCAGGACGTGCCACAGCGGAGCGGCCCGGAGGGCTGGCAGGGCGTGCTAGCGCAGCGAACGCCACCAATGAGAGCGGCGGCGAAGCGAAGACGCGGGATGGGTCAGGTGGGGTTACGGGATGGGCGCGAGCGGCGCAGCTTGCGGAGCCCGAGCGGGCGTCTCACAGCGCAGCGCCGCGAATGATTGGCGTGATGACCAGCTTTGGGTGGGCGCGAGCCTACGCTATCTTGGGGATTGATATACTTGACACACAGGTGTTGTGTGTGTAGTATCTAACGTATGAAGACCCCACGGACACTGATTGAGGCGATTCGATACTTCGCGGATGTGGAAGTCTGCCGCAACTATCTGGCCGAATGCCGCTGGCCGAACGGCGTAAGTTGCCCGCGCGAAGGTTGCGGGTCGAAAGAGGTGTGGTTCATCCGCACGCGCGCGATTTGGCGCTGTAAATCATGCGGGAAGCAGTTTTCAGTCAAGGTTGGGAGCATCTTCGAGGATTCTCCGATCACGTTGGACAAATGGCTCCCTGCGGTCTGGCTACTCACTTGTTCGACAAAGGGCTATAGCTCCCATCGGCTGGCGAAGGCCTTGGGGGTCACACAGAAGAGCGCATGGTTTATGCTCCATCGCATACGGCTCGCGTTACGGGCGGGTAACTTCGAGACGCCTATGTCGGGTCCGGTTGAAGGGGATACTACCGGCGTCGGTGGACTAGAAAAGAACAAACATCGTAGCAAGCGACTACATCGTGGAACGGGCAACGTCGGTAAGGCCGTGGTATTCGGCTTGCTCGCACGGCATGGCCAGATTCGAGCGAAGCGCGTACCCGATGAGCGGGCCGAGACACTTCAACGTTTGATTCGCCGGAACGTCGAATCAGGCGCGATTCTTTATACCGATGAAGCAGCGGCCTTTCGCGGCCTGAACGCGGATTACGCGCACGAAGTCATCAATCATTCCGAAGAATACGTTCGCGGCACCGTCCATACGAACGGGATCTAAAGTTTCTGGGCGAATTTCAAGCGGACGGTTTACGGCACGCATCATTTTGTGATGCCGTGGCAGTTAGACCGCTATCTTGACGACGCTACGTTTCGATTCAATCAGCGAAAAATCGGCGATGGGGAACGCTTCGCGTTAGCGCTCGCTCAGGCTGATGGCAGGAGACTTACGTATAAGGAATTGACCCAATGAGAAACTACTTTTCTGAGTTGCGCCGATGGCTACGAAATTCCGTTCTGGGCAAGACCAAGACCATAGAAGTGCCTGGGTCCGAAGTCGATGCACTTCTCGCAAAATATTCAGAGGAAAGTGTAACGAAAGAGCTTTTCGACTTCGGAAAGATGCTGCTCACGGCGAACGAGGAGCGTATTGGACTTATAGATTCTAAGGCCACCACGCTTGTTGGGTATAGCAGCGCGATACTGGCGCTCTTGCTAATGCGCGGAGCTACTTGGACACGTTCGTGGCCTCAACTGATTTCACTCGTAGCGGCAGCCATCACCGCCGGATTCGCGTGTCTCTTCGCTCTAATGGTTCTTCATGGCGCGCAGAATTGGAGCCAACTGAGTGAGAAAACTTGGTTTCCAGAGGACAGGGTATTGGCAGGGTCTGATTCACTTAAGAGATTCTATATCAGCGCGATGCACCAAGTCCTACAGGACAATCATCGGATCGCAAATCGCAAGGCTGACCAAATGATCACGGCTCAGATTCTAGTCGCAGCGGCAGGGATCCTTTTGGCAATTACCCTAGCCCTTGCTGTCGCAGCGACGCTCACTTCCCGCCCTTTCCACCCTTCTGAATTATATTCAGCGCCCGCCGCGCCTCTGACTGGTTGTTGTGTTGCGACGTGTTCAGCGTATCGCGTGGGTTCAAACCCTTCTGCTCCGTATTCAGGGTCTGTCGAGGATCGGTGGCAACAGGAGGCGCTGCCGCAGGAGGCACTACCGGCGCAACGCGTTGCCCTTGCTGCTGTTGATTTCCCGCTGCCGCCCCACTGCCTGTATTTCCCGCATTCTTTTCGTTTTCCATTTCGAGGTATCCCACTATGAAGAAAAAATCATTGCCCCTTTCCAAGTTTCGCATGGCACTCCGGCGAATTGCCGCCGTGCCGAAGGACGAAGTGAAACAACTGCTCGCGGACGAACGGGCGCAGCGTAAATCCCGCCGGAAATCTTAAAAGTCCGTGGCGTCGAAAAACACCATATCGGAGCAGGGCCTGTGCGTCAACTATATCAATCCCCTATTTTGGGGTGAGCGATATGCGCGCGGATTGCGTGCGGGGATTCCGACGCCGCGGATCGGGCCACACGGCTTTCTGCGTCTCGTGGTTCTCGCTCTTCGCGCCCCGCGAAAAAGCCTCCTCAACCTCTTGTTTAATTTTCTTGACTATGTACATAGTTGTGGATACAAAAACCGATGGACTTTGAATGGGACGAGACGAAGCGCGCGATAAATCTGGCCGGGCACGGCCTGGACCTGATCGACGCAACCCCGCTGTTCGACGGGCGCCCGGTATTCACCTACCCGTCTCCACGTCACGGCGAGGAACGCTTTGTCACCGTCGGGCTGTTGACGAATAGATTTTTCGCAGTCGTGTGGACCGAGCGCGTGGAGGCGATCCGGCTGATTTCCTTCAGGAGGGCAAGAGATGCGGAAGAACGAAAATATCGCACGATTTTCGGCTGACAAGATCAGACGGAAAATTGCGCGTGGCGAGAGCAAGACAGACTGGAAGCGCGTCGATGCGATGTCCCATGCGGAGGTTGAAGGGCTCGCCGACAAGGACGAAGGCCCCTTGGCCGCAAACTGGGAAAGCACGGTCATGGTTGGACTGCCGCCCGCCAAGCAGGATATTCACATTCGCCTCGATGGCGATATTCTCGACTGGTTCAAGGCGCGCGGCAGAGGCTACCAGACACGCATCAACGCGGTCCTCCGCGCTTTCGTCCAGACGCGTCAGCGGGTGGAAAGGAAGTCCTCGACCCGCGGTCGGGCGCAGCGCGCGAAGGAGGCTACATGACAGAACAATTGAGGGTAACGCGGATCGAGGCTGTCGCATGACCAAAGCTCACCTGCAAGCGATGGGATCTGCCTGCGCTCGAGAAGGTCTACTCACCGCCGGGCGCGTTTTTTCCGCTCTTCGAATCGCCGGATGGATTCAGCTTCCGGAGGAAAAATTTCGTGAAAGCCATCATGAAGATTGCGCGCCATCTTCACGACAATGTCGGCCAGCTGGTGAGCGGACTCCTGCGTTTCGTGCAGCGTCTGCTTCGGTCGAACCGTTTTATCGCCGCTCTCAGCGATGTACTTTTCATCGGCCTCACCGCCCCTGTGCTCATAGACGTGCCGGCGATAGAACATCCGCTTTGCGAAAGAGACTTCGTCGGCTTTCATTCCCTCGCATAGATCGATGTCGAAAGCCGCCTTTATTTCGCTGGCTGTTGTCTCCAGGTTGTGAAAGCGCATCTTCTCGATCCGTGCTTTTCGGCCAGACCTCATCGGGATACGCTGCGCGAACTGCCTTGCGTAGGACCCCACCAGCGAATCAAATGCCGAAACAGCATCTCTGACGCAGGCCTCATAGGGTCCGCCCGCATTAATCCGCCTGCGGATGTCTACAACTGTTTTGTCCTCAAATTCTCGAAGATCGTTTCGCGTACCGCACGCGCTGCAGTAACCGAACCTGCCGAGGATGTCGTTGAACTCGCCGCAGGCCCCGCACGTGAACTTATTTTGCTGGCTCTCCTCCGCGTAATAGAAAGGCGGCTTCTCGATATTCTTCCCGGCCGCGTCAGCCACGGCATCCATGTCGATGACATGTTCGCCGTCTTCGCCGGACCTGAGCGCATCGGAGAGAACCTTGCAGTACTGTTGGGCGTACACCCTCTGTGCGTCGCTTAGAAAATCGTGCCGCTCGCCCCACGCGGCGCAATATGGGCACACGGAAGGTGAGCCATTGCTCCTCCAGTAGCCGCGACATTGCGGGCAGTGGTGACCAAACTTGCCATGACTATCAGACCCGTAGAAGACGGGGACACAATCCGGAAATGGAGGATCGTTCCAGGGCTGGCCGATGCCGCCTAACTGAATCGACCCGACTGGAATGCCCTGAAGTAACGCGTAGATAGCGAAGATAACGGTCGGGACAGGCCGATCCCCCCGGTACGTCACCTGGTACGAACGGCCGCCATCTGGGCTGGTAGTGACGTGAAAAATCACCTGCCCACCGCTGTGACCTATCTCCTTGAACTCGCTTTCCGTATGCATCCCACGATCCCTTCCCGGACCATCCTTCAGAAATTCAGCCAACTGCGGACTCATGAATAACTTGCCTAAAGTATTAGAAATCGATACTATATGCGAGCGAACTTGGAACAGAGCCTCCTATGTCAAAAGCCCGAGAATACATTGCCAACTTGGCAGCCAGCGGCCAGCATCACTTTGCCGTCGCGGAGATGGCCAAGTCCCTCGGCGTGTCCCATGCTGCCGCGAAACTGGCGCTGATCCGACTGGCCAAGCACGGCTTGGTGGCAAGCCCGGCGCGCGGCTTCGATGTGATCGTGCCGCCGGAGTACAAACGCCTCGGCTGCCTTCCGGCCGAGCAATTCATCCCGGCCCTCATGGAACGATTGAGGCTCACCTATTATGCCGGTCTTCTCTCCGCCGCCCAATACCACGGGGCCGCGCACCACCGGCCGCAGGAATTTCAGGTCCTCGTAGCGAAAAACCGGCGGTCAATAAATTGCGGCACCGTGAGGGTTTCCTTCATCGCCCGAAAGCGCATTATCGAAGTACCCGTCCAAAGCTTCAATACGCCGCGCGGTCCCATTCTCGTATCGACGGTCGAGGCGACGGCCCTCGACCTTGTCGGCTACGAACGCATCGTAGGCGGCCTCGACCAGGTGGCGACCCTTCTCTCGGAACTCGCCGAAAAAATTGATCCGGAAAAATTGGTCGCAGCCGCGCACACCGCACCCATCTCCTGGGCGCAACGCCTCGGTTACATCCTCGAGCTTGTCGGCGCCGCAGCTCACCTTGCACCGTTGAAGGACTATGTGCGCACGACGGCAAAGAATGTGACGCCACTCTTGCCCGCAGTCCCGCACAAGAACGTTTCGCGCGTGAACGACTGGCGCCTATTCGTTAACACCCAGGTGGAGGCCGAGATGTGATTCCGCGCGACTACATCACCGCATGGCGCGCACGCGCGCCGTGGGTTCAGGATTTTCAGGTCGAGCAGGATCTGGTCATCAGCCGCGCGCTGGTTGAAATCTTTTCGCACTCCGACCTCGCCGCGGCGCTGGCATTTCGCGGCGGCACCGCGCTTTACAAGCTTCATATCACTCCGCCTGCCCGGTATTCGGAAGACATCGACCTCGTGCAGGTCAGAGCAGAGCCGATCGGTGCGACACTGAACGCGTTGCGCGAAGTCCTTGATCCTTGGCTCGGCAAACCCCAATGGAAGCAGAACGAGGGACGCGTCACGCTCGTTTATCGCTTTGACTCAGAGGACAATCCGCCCCTCCGGCTGCGCCTCAAGGTCGAGATCAATTCCCGCGAGCACTTCGCTCTGCTCGGCTACGTGGTGACCCCGTTCGCGGTATCCTCGCGCTGGTTCAACGGTTCTGCTGGCATTAAGGCTTTTGAGCTCGATGAGATGTTAGGGACCAAACTGCGGGCTCTCTATCAGCGCCGGAAAGGCCGTGACCTCTTCGATTTGGCGACCGCATTGCAACATTCAGCTGTCAATCCAAAACGGCTCTTGGACGCCTTCTCCGGATACATGCAAAAGGAAGAAGGCCGCATCACCCGCGCGATGTTCGAGCGCAATCTTGCGGCCAAGCTTCGCATGCCGGAATTCGCCGCCGACATCGGCCCTCTGCTCGCTCCCGGCTACGATTGGAACATGGAGGAAGCCGCGCGCAACGTATCCGAGCGGCTTATTGCGCTCCTGCCCGGAGACCCGTGGAAGGGAGAGTCGTAACCGCCAGGCGGATGTGAAGGAAAACTTTCGCTTGGGCTGATAACATCCAGTCTTGCCATTTAGGGCTGCATGGCGTTTCGTGGTGCATTGAGCAACGGATGAACAAAATACCGGGCATCAAAGGGCCGGAACACTATGAGTCAAGTCGTCATCGAGAACCCGATCCTCAACTCGCCCTTCGACGAGCCATCGAGAAGCAGAGAATTTCAATGGCGCGACTGACCGAGCAGGAACAACAGGAAATCATCCGCTATATCGAAGCCGACAAACCTCTGCCGGACAAATTTCGGTTTCTGCTGTTCGAGGACAAGCGGGAGGTCGAACTGGTCTGGAACGGGAAGACGAGCGAGGTCTGCAATATCGTCCTGCCGTTTCAGGTGATCGAGCAGGTGGATGAGCCGCGCGCCGAGAAGCCGGCAGACAAGGCATTGCAAGCAGGTCTCTTTGACTCCCGCGGTCGCCAGCTCAAGGGCTGGACGAACAAGCTCATCTGGGGCGACAACAAGCTGATCCTCTCATCGTTGAAAAACGGCCCGCTGCGCGAGGAGATCGAAAAGCAGGGCGGCCTCAAGCTGATTTACATTGACCCACCGTTTGACGTGGGCGCTGATTTTTCGATGGACATCGAAATCGGCGACGATACGTTCACGAAGAAGCCCAACATCCTTGAAGAGATCGCCTACCGCGACACCTGGGGCAAAGGCGCGGATTCCTTCATTGCCATGATCTACGAGCGGTTGGTGCTGATGCGGGATTTGCTGGCAGAGAGTGGCAGTATTTATGTGCATATGGGACCTGCGGTCAGCTTTTATATTCGTGCGATAATGCTCGAATTATTTGGTGACTCTGTTAATGGCCAAATCACATGGCAACGAACAAGTTCGCATGGCGATTCCAAATGGTGGGGAGTTATTAACGACGACATACTATTCTTCACCAAATCCCAAACGTATATCTGGAACAATCCCAGGCGGGCGTTCACAGCGGAATATATTGAAAGTCATTACAGCATGGTCGAAGAGGCCACTGCCCGAAGATTCTCTGCGAGCAGTTTGACAGCCGCCGGAACTCGCAAAGGAGAAACAGGTAAGCTGTGGCGCGGTTTCGATCCGAATTCAATAAAACGACATTGGGGGAAATTGCCCTCCGAGTTGGATCGCCTGGACGGTGAAGGACGAATCTATTGGCCGCAGAAAGATGGCGGTTGGCCTCGCGAAAAACTGTACTTGGACGAACGCGATGGAGTCGCTGTTCCAAACCTATGGGACGACATACCTCCCGTTAACAGCCAGGCGACCGAAGACACGCGGTACGACACGCAGAAACCGGAAGCCCTGCTGGAACGCATTGTTCAAGCCTCGTCTAATGAAGGCGACCTGGTAGCCGATTTCTTCTGCGGCTCCGGCACGACCGTCGCCGTCGCGGAGAAGCTGGGGCGCAAGTGGATCGCCACCGACTTAGGCAAGTTCGCTATCCACACCACACGCAAGCGCCTGATCGGCGTGCAGCGGGAGTTGAAGGCTGAGGGCAAGGACTATCGCGCATTCGAAATCCTCAACCTGGGCAAGTACGAGCGCCAGCATTACATCGGCGTGAATCCAAACCTGCGCGAGGCGGAACAGCAAAAGCAGTTGGAACAAAAGGAAGCCGCCTTCGTCGATCTGATTCTGAGCGCGTACCGCGCCGAACGGACCGAAGGGTTTGTCACCTTCTGCGGAAAGAAGGCGGGGCGGCTCGTCGCGGTCGGCCCGGTCAACTTGCCGGTGACGCGCCTGTTCGTCGAAGAGGTGATCCTGGAATGCCGCAAAAAGCACATCACGCGCGTGGACATTCTCGGCTTTGAATTCGAGATGGGGCTGTTTCCGAACGTGCTGGACGAAGCCCGCGCCAAAGGCATCGACATTGCCCCGAAATATATCCCTGCCGAGGTGTTCGACAAGCGCGCGGTGGAGAAGAACCAGGTAGTCTTTCACGACGTTGCCGCCATCGAGGTCAAGCCGCACGTCAAGAAGAACAGCGCGGCCGTCGAGCTGACCGACTTCTCGGTCTATTACTCACAGGATTCGATCGCCAACGCCGAGGCGGCGCTCAAGGACAAAGCCAGCAGGA
>Ga0307372_10011981_pt1 | contig 11454 bp, 13 predicted proteins | sample OX1MG_FD_202533 | JGI IMG/M metagenome (GOLD analysis project Ga0307372, IMG submission 202533) | Soil microbial communities from Risofladan, Vaasa, Finland - OX-1 | ecosystem: Environmental > Terrestrial > Soil > Coastal area > Acid sulfate soil | place: Finland: Risofladan, Vaasa | collected...
ATGCGCGCCGACGTCGGGTCCGCCCTGACCGCCATGCGGGAGACAGCTGGGCCGCTGGCGAGCCCGGAACGCCTGGCGGCCGGTGGCCTCGAGCTCGGCTCGCTGGTGGGTGGCAACCGTGGCGGCAGCCCGGGAGGTGAGCTTCGCTTCCGCAGCCTCAGCGCGCCCACCGGAAGCGGCAGCTTCGCCCATCGACCGCCTCCAACTCCGCCGCCCGATCCCACCCCGCCACCCCCTTCGCCACCCGCGCCACAGCCGCAGCCCGCGCCGGCACCGATCCCGGCGCAGCCCGTTGCCGCCGCGGCGCTGTCACCAGCGCCGGACCCCGCGCAGCCGGCGGCTCGCCGCTCCTGGGAGGAGCGCCAGGCGACGCCGGCAGAGGACTACGTGGAGGAGCGCCAGGGCCCGAACTGGGCCCTGATCGGCGGTGGCATCCTGGTCCTGCTCATCCTCGCGCTCGGTATCTGGTTCGGGCGCGGGCTGCTGGGGGGCGCCTCGAACACTGCCTCCAACACGCCCGGGCCCACCGCCGGGTCCTCCTCTCGATCGGCGACGAGCAAGCCACCGGCCACCGGCAAGCCCGTGGGCACGCCGACGCCGGCTCCCGGCGCCCTCCCGACCTTCGCGCCGGCATCGGCCGGCCAGGTCAAGGACGTCACCATCAAGCAGTCAAGCCCTAGTTGCTCCCCTGGAGTCTCCTGCACCTTCGAGGTTGTGGTCGACGTCAACTCGCCGGGCACCAGCAGCGCAGTCACCTGGTCCTTCAAGGTCTTCGACCCCTGCTCCGGCAGCACTACGTCGATGGATGGCGGTTCGATCACCCCTGTGAACGGGCCTTGGACCAGCTTCGACGGCAACACCGCGATCACCTTGCCTTCCGCGAAGGGCCAGCTCGACGTGGTCGCCATCAGCGGTCCAACCGACGTCGCCGCCTCGTCGCCACTCCAGGTCGGCGCCGGGGGCTGTTAGCTCCTCTAGGCCTCGACCTCGGAGCCGTCCTGGGCCCAGCGGGTGTGGAAGGAGCCCTCGCGGTCGAGCCTGCGGTAGCCGTGAGACCCGAAGTAGTCGCGAAGGCCCTGGATCAGGTTGGCCGGGCTGCGCTCCCGGCGGTAGCCGTCGTAATAGGCCAGTGAGGACGCGAAGGCCGGGACCGGGACCCCGATCTCGATGGCGATCGTGACGACCCGCCGCCAGGCGTCCTGGGCCGAGGCGACCGCATCGCGGAAGTAGGGGGCGAGCAGCAGGTTGGGCAGCGAAGGGTCCGCCGCGTAGGCGTCCTTGATCCGGTCGAGGAACCGTGCGCGAATGATGCAGCCGCCGCGCCAGATGGTCGAGATGGCGCCCAGGTCGAGGCTCCAGCCGTATTCGGCCGCCGCCAGCGTCATCTGCTCGTACCCCTGCGCGTAGGCGACCACCTTGGAGGCGTAGAGGGCGTCGCGGATCGCGTCAACCAAGCCCGCGTCGCCCTGCCGGCTGCCGTGGGGCCCGCGAAGAATCCCGGAAGCCCGCCGGCGCTGCGTCCGCTGGGCGCTCAGAAAGCGAGCGAAGACGGCCTCGGTGATCCCGGTCAGGGGGATGCCGATGTCGAGAGCGGACTGAGAGGTCCATTTGCCGGTGCCCTTTTGGGCGGCCTCGTCCACGATCCGGTCGACCAGGGGGGTGCCGTCCGCCTCGCGCTTGTCCAGCACCTCCGCCGCGATCTGGATCAGGTAGGAGTCGAGGTCTCCCCGGTTCCACTCCCGGAAGATCGCCGCCTGCTCCTCCGGCCCGAGTCCGAGCGCCTGACGGAGCAGGTCGTAGCTCTCGGCGATGAGCTGGATGTCGGCGTACTCGATGCCGTTGTGAACCATCTTCACGTAGTGGCCGGCTCCGTCGGTCCCAATGTAGGTGCAGCAGGGAGTGCCGTCCACTTGGGCGGAGATCGAGGTCAGGATCTCCTCCACCTGGGAGTAGGCCTCGGGAGTCCCGCCGGGCATGATGCTCGGGCCCTTGAGGGCTCCCTCCTCCCCGCCCGAGACGCCGGTACCGAGGTAGCGGAAGCCTCGGGCCTCGACCTCCCCGCAGCGGCGCCTGGTGTCCTCGAAGAAGGAGTTGCCGCCGTCGATCAGGATGTCCCCCGGCTCCAGGTGCGGCGTGATCTCGGCGATGGCCTCGTCGACCGGCTGGCCAGCTTTGACCATGACCAGGATCGCACGCGGCCGCTCGATCGCGGCGACGAGCTCGGCGACCGTCCAGGCGGGTGTGAAGTCGCCCTCGCCGGCGTGATCAGCCATGAAGGCGTCGGTCCTCGCCGCCGTGCGGTTGTAGACGGCGACCGGCACGCCGCGGGAGGCGATGTTGCGGGCGAGGTTGGACCCCATCACCGCGAGGCCCATGACACCGAAGCGAGCCGCCATGGACGGAGTCTAGGGTTACTGCGATGAGCGACGATTTCAACGAGACCGGCGAGACCCAGACCACCCCCTCCGGCCTGCAGTACGTCGACACCCAGACCGGCACCGGCCCCGAGGCCGCCTCCGGGCAGCAGGTGACGGTGCACTACACCGGCTGGCTGACGAACGGCTCCAAGTTCGACAGCTCACGCGACCGCGGGCAGCCATTTCGCTTCGGGCTCGGAGCCGGCAAGGTGATCAAGGGCTGGGACGAGGGCGTCGCCGGCATGAAGGTTGGCGGCCGACGAAAGCTGATCGTGCCTTCTGGACTCGGCTACGGTGAGCGCGGCGTGGGGCCCATCCCGCCGGGGGCGACTCTCGTCTTCGCGGTGGAGCTGCTGGGGGTCGGCTAGGGACCGGCAGCCGATTTCGGAAGCAGACCCTCCTCGCTGACCCTCTGGTCTCGCATCTCGGGCAGCAGCAGCGCCAGCAGGGCGATCCCGACGACGCAGGCGACGCCGCCCGAGACCACCGAGAAGACCGGGTTGACGAGCGCGGCGACAGCGCCCGCCTCGAGATCGCCGAGACGCGGGCCGGTCGTCACTACCATCATCTGGAAGGCGCTCATCCGGCCTCGCATGGCATCGGGGATCGACAGCTGGAGGATGGTGCTCCGGAAAATCGCGCTGACGAGGTCGGCGCCTCCCGCCAGCGCCAGTAGCGGCAGACCGAGCCAGAGCAGCTTCCCGGCGAGGCCGAAGCCGGCGATGGCGACGCCCCAGATCGCGATGGCGATGAAGACGGCCATCCCCTGGCGCTTGACGCTCCTCACCCAGCCCGAAAAGAGCGAGCCCACGAGTGCCCCGGCCGCCGGCGCGGCGTAGAGGAGCCCCAGGCCGCCGGCGCCGATCTTGAGCACGCTCAGAGCGAGGGCGGGAAAGACCGCGGTGGGCATCCCGAAGATCATCGCCACCAGGTCGGATGTGAAGATCCCGACCAGCAGACGCCGGCTCGCCACGAGTCGCAGCGCCTCCGCTGGGGCACGCCAGCCAAGCACGACCCCGTGGTCCGCCAGTGGCGGCTGCGGTGAGAGCCTGAGGATGAAGAGGACGCCGGGAAGGAAGCAGGCGACGTCGAGCCAGTAGGCCCAGGTCACCCCGGCCTTCGCCAGCAGCAGCCCGGCCAGGGCCGGACCCACGATGGCCGAGGTCTGCTGGAGGGCCTGGCTCAACGACATCGCCGATGGCAGGAGCCGGCCCGGCACCAGCCGCGGGATCGTGGCCGCCCGCGCCGACTGGTCGAGGGTCGATGCGCCGGCGCCGAAGGCGACCGCCAGGTAGACGAACCCGAGCGGCCCGCGCAGGCCGAGCGCCGCGATCGCCAGCGCAAGGGAGGACAGGGCGACCAGCGACTTGCCGATGAGCTGCAGCTGGCGCCGGTCGAATCGGTCGGCCATCGCTCCGCCATAGAGCCCCGCGACGACGATGGGCACCGCCTGGAAGAGGCCCAGGAGGCCGACCGCAAGCGAGGAGTGGGTCAGCAGGTAGACCTGGTAGGGGACCGCGACCACCACGACCTGGCGGCCGAGGGTGGTCGCCAACTGGGAGAACCAGAGGCTGCGAAAGTCTCGCGACTCGCGGAGCGGCGTGACGTCGACCAGGAGCGTTCCGCGAGCCACCTTCTGGTCAGGATCGCACTTCCGTCGAGGGCGGCTCCGGGCCGCCGGGTGGCTTAGGCGCGGGTCGCGTTCGGGATCATCATCAGCTGGCGGTGCCCGCGTCCCGCATCACAGGTCGGGCAGTAGGCCACCGCGTCGATGTTCCCGGGCAGGATGCCGGGGATGAGGATGGTCCAGGTCGAGCGGTGGAGAAGCCAGCAGCGGATGAACTCCATGAGGATCGGCACATTACGCCGAGCCCTGGCTCAAACCGAGCGCGAAGCTGTTAACGAGTCGCCAGAGGCCGAGCGCTATCCGGGCCGGTTGATCATCGCGGTCGAGGCCGCATCGAAGTATCCGAGGAGTGCATCGTGGACGGCCCGTGGCAGCTCCACCGACTCGACCGCCTCGGTCATCCGCGCCAGCCAGGCGTCCCGCTCCCGCCGTCCGATCGCGAAAGGCTGGTGGCGCATCCGGAGCCGTGGGTGTCCGCGCTCCCGGTTGTAGGTGTCGGGACCGCCCCAATACTGGATCAGGAACAGCGTGAGCCGCTCCTGGGCGGCGGCGAGGTCGTCCTCGGGGTAGAGCGGCCGCAGCACCTGGTCGGCGGCGACGCCGGCATAGAAGCGCTCGACCAGCAGCCGGAAGGTCGCCTCTCCGCCGGCGGCCTCGTAGACGTTCCCGATCACCCCCGGGAGGTTAGCGAAGGAATCGCCTGGAACCGGCGCTCCACCACGGGCGACAATTCCCGGCATGCCCTTCCTCACTTCCCCTGACGGGATCCGCCTCAAATGAGCGCTGCAAGGCGAGGGTCCGCCGCTCCTTCTCCATCTCGGCGCCGGCGGCGATTCCGACCTCTGGCGCGCAGCGGGATACCTGGAGCCGCTTTCGAACTCGTACCGGTGCATCCTGTTCGACCACCGCGGGCACCGCGAGAGCGATCGCCCTCGTGGCGCGGAGGCTCACCAGATCGATCGCTATGAGGCCGACGCGCTCGCCCTGCTGGACTAGCTGGGGATCGACAAGTGCGCCTTCTGGGGCTATTCCGCCGGGTTCGAGATCGGCCTGAAATTGGCGGACGAGCACCCTGCGCGGATCCGAGCGCTGGTGGGAAGCGGTGCACTCGGCGAGACCTCGCCCGAGGCGTTGGGCAAGATTGTCGCGCGCCTCGTTCCGGAGTTCCGCGAGCACGGTTGGAACAAGATGATCGACCAGTTTGGCGTAAGCGAGCGGGAGCCGGTTCCAGAATGGACGAAGGAGCGAATCCGGGCGACCGACGTGGAGCAATTCATCGGCTACCTCTAGGCCAGCAGAGACCGGCCTGGAGCGACTCGGAGGCGCTTTCGCGGGTGACGGCGCCAACCCTCGTCCTGGCCGGCGAGCTCGAGGATCCGGAGGACGAAACCGAGGTGGCCGTCGCCTGGATGCCGAACGCGTGCTGGGTCCGGCTGGCTGGGCTCGGGCATCTCAACGCCTTTTTGAGAAGCGACCTCGCTCTGCCTCACGTGACGGAGTTCCTGGCGCAGAACACCGGCTGAGGCGCGGGGCGCCGAACGCTATAGCTCGCAGCGAGGCCGGTAGCGCGGGCAAACATGTCCATCCGCTCAGGCCGCGCACGGCGCGGCCCGGCCCGCCAGGCGGGCCGAACGGGAGTCGCCGGAGGCGACGGGGACAAAGGCCCCGCAGATCAGAACGGACACCCTCCCGGCCCGCAAATCGCGCGGAGCGGGATTGGCGAGGCATCGTAGACGTCTTTCGAACTCTCGCCGGCTGACGCGCCTCAATGTCGTACCATTGCCGTATGTCGGTAGTTACGGTGCGTGATCTCCAGCGAAACCCAGCGGGTGTCCTCCGAGCTGTTGAAGAGGACCGCCGACCAGCGTTCGTGACTCGGCGAGGTCGACCCATCGCAGTGCTGATGCCAGTCGATGAGGAGGAGTTGCTCGACTTTGTTCTGGCGACTGCGCCCGAATATGTGGCGGGAATGAGCACCGCAGATGAAGAGGTCGCGAGAGGCGAGACCGGTCGCCCGTTGGACGAAGTCTTGGAGGAGCTCGACTCCAAGTGACCGTCCGGCTGACCAGCCGGGCAGAGCGCGACCTGAGGAAGTTGGACGCACGTCAACGCACCGCGGTTGTCGACGCACTGCGACGCCTGGATCAGGGCGCAGCCAAAGTCGATGTGAAAGCGCTCCGAGGTACTCCGGGTTGGCTGCGCCTGCGGATCGGCGATTATCGCGCTCTGTTCCGACCGATCGAGGGGGACTGGCTTGTCGACCGAATCGTCGATCGACGTGAACTCGACCGAGGACCGGTCGCGGAGCTGGTCCCGCTCGCACGGCCGGTCTGGAGCACTGGACCTGCCATGGAGCGTGTCGTACGCGAGGCCTCCGCGGACGCCGGCCTCCTGCGGGACCTCGCCGATGTACGCCAGCAAACGGTCGAGGAAAGGTGAGCGCACCGGCGATCCTGGACACGTCGATATTCGTGGCCATCGAGCAGAGCCGGCCACTCGCGCGTCCGTTGCCTGCCCAGGTCGGCGTTTCCGTGATCACCCTGGCCGAGCTCGAACTTGGAGTGTTGATGGCGAAGGACGGTGAGTCGAGGGCGACGCGCCTGGCAACGCTCACGCGAGTCCGGGAACAGACGGCCGGCTTGCCCGCGGACGAACGCGTCGCCTCGGCCTACGCACGCCTGGCTGCAGCCGAGTTGCAGGCGGGGCGTAAACCTCGTGTCCACGACACGTGGATCGCGGCGACGGCCCTGACGCATGGCGGCGAGGTCTGGACCCAGGACAGCGACTTCACCAACTTCGCTGCAATGAAAATCGTCCGGCTGTAGCTCGGCACGCAGGCGGTCGGGCCCGCTTGAAGGCAATGGCGGAGAGGGAGGGATTTCGCTCCTCGGTTGTTCGCTCCGGGTCGCTCTTACATGAGAGTGGAGGTTTCACCGTCCCGCGATCCCAGCGGTAGAGGTCGCCGTGGGCTCTCGCCGTGCTGGTGCGGCCGGTGCGCGAGGGCCAGCCGACTGGACCTCACGCCTAGCCGGACCACCGCCGACCCTCCAAATCCAAGGCTTACCACCAGTCGCTTCGTCGCCTTCAGACGGCTTTCTTCACGCACTGCGGGAGCCAGGGATCTTGGTAAGCAGGTGCAGACGCTCTGGGCACGCAACGTCCAAGTGGCAGTAGCCGGCTTGTGTTGAGGCTGCAAGGGAAACCGATGCCGAGGTCACCAGCCCAAAAACGGAGAGCAACTTCGGGGCCAACGATTCGGCGATGACGGGGTCAAGGGCCGCGTCCGGGTCATCCCAGGCCCCGGTGCCTACACTTGCAGCGACCCCGACCCGGTGATGATTCGTCGGCACCGGCTGCGGGACCCGACGGAACCATGAACGAAGGTAAGGATCGTGGCCACAGTCGCTGCTCCTTCTGCGGCAAGGGCCAGGACCAGGTTCGAAAGCTGGTCGCGGGGCCAGGTGTCTGCATCTGCGACCAGTGCATCGCGCTCTGCCAGGAAGTCGTCGAGGAGGACAGCCGGACCGCCCCCTCGAAGCAGGCGAAGACCGGCTTCAGTCTCAACCCGAAGACGATGTGCGCCACCCTCGACCAGTACGTGATCGGCCAGGACCACGCCAAGCGGGTCCTCTCGGTGGCCGTCTACAACCACTACAAGCGGATCCAGGCGTCGACGATGGTCGGCGACGTCGAGCTCCAGAAGTCGAATGTGATGCTTGTCGGGCCGACCGGTTGCGGCAAGACCTACTTGGCCCAGACGCTGGCCAAGGTCCTCAACGTGCCGTTCGCGATCGCCGACGCGACCTCGCTCACCGAGGCGGGCTACGTCGGCGAGGATGTGGAGAACATCCTCCTCCGACTCATCCAGGCGGCCGACCATGACATCACCCGTGCCGAGCGGGGGATCATCTACATCGACGAGATCGACAAGATCTCGCGTAAGTCGGACAACGTCTCGATCACCCGAGACGTCTCGGGAGAAGGGGTTCAGCAGGCGCTGCTAAGGATCCTGGAGGGCACCGTCGCCAACGTCCCACCCCAGGGCGGACGCAAGCATCCCAACTCGGAGTTCCTTCAGATCAACACCGCCAACATCCTGTTCATCTGCGGCGGCGCCTTCGACGGCCTGGAGCGCATCATCGAGAAGCGCATCGGTCAGCGGCGGATCGGGTTCGGTTCAAGTGTGACGACTGACAAGATCGGCCATGAGAAGGCCGTCGCTAAGAGCTTCAAGCACCTGCAGCCGCAGGACCTCCTCAAGTTCGGCTTCATCCCCGAGTTCGTCGGCCGGTTGCCGGTCGTCGCGACCCTCCAGCCACTCGACGAGGAGGATATCAATCGGATCCTCACCGAACCGAAGAACGCCCTCGTCAAGCAATACCAGAAGTACTTCGCGCTGGATAACGTCGAACTGGTCTTCGACGGCCGCTCGCTGGAGGCAATCGCGCACCGGGCCCTTAAGCTCGGGACCGGGGCCCGGGCGCTGAAGTCGATCATCGAGGAGGTGCTACTGAACTCGATGTTCGAGGTGCCTTCGCGCCCCGACATCAAGCGCTGCATCGTCACCGAGGACTCGATCGCCGGGTCCCGCGAACCCGAGTTCGTTCTCGCCGACGAATCCGATGACCCCGAGCCGCTGAGCGCCGGTGAAACGGTCTTTGGACACATCGCATAGTCCAAATCCGCTCTTCGCAGGGTTCGCGGACCGCGATCGGCATTCCAACTCAACCGAGCTTGAGTAGCCAGGCTACGGAAAAAATACTGGTCGGCACGACCCACACCAGGGGCGTAATGTTAGCTGTGGCCCTGAGGGACACGTTCAAGGGAGTTGGAGTTGGTCGCAAGACCGGGTCCGAGTCCGGAGAGGCGATCCGTTAGGGTCACTTGTTTTCCGTTGAAGGCCTCAGCAGAGTCACTTCGATCCGCGACGGACCGGAAGCGACTTTGCGCCGAGCGATAGGCGTACAACGATGCTTGGGAACTGCTCGATGAGCCTGCCCCAAAAAACTGAGTCCGAGTCGCCCGACAGTTCGGTAACCGGATCGCGCCTCAAACCCAAAAACGAGCCGTCCCGCGGCTTCGCGCATCCGGCATTGACCGACACCGAGCCGCTACAGCAGGGCCACGTCCTGTCAAGTGGTGTAAGAGCGACGACCACGTCATCCACAACAATCAGCTGGCCGCGGCCAGCGTCGGCATCACCTCCTTGTCCTCGAGGACGACGGACTGGGCGGCCTTGAGCGACTCGGCGCTCAGGTAGCGACGGGCCACAGCCCACTCGTCGTGCTGCTCGGCAAGTACGGCTCCAACCAGGCGAATCACGGCCGCCCGGTTGGGAAAGATGCCGACCACGTCGGTCCGCCGGCGAACCTCTTTGTTGAGCCTCTCCTGCGGATTGTTAGACCAGATCTGGCGCCAGTGTTCTTTGGGGAAGGTCACAAAGGAGAGCACCTCGGGCCCGGCGTCGGTGAGCATGTTCGCGGCGTCCCCAAAGCGCTCTTGCAGCTGCTCGACCACCCGCGCATGCTGGGCCCAGACCTCCTGCTCGTCGGGCTGGGCGAAGATCGAGCGCACGAAGGTGGCCACCATGGTCTGGGCCGACTTGGGCACCCGGGTCAAGAGGTTGCGGACGAAGTGAACGCGACAGCGCTGCCAGGCTGCGCCCGGCAGCACCGCCGCGATTGCCTGCTTCAGCCCTTCGTGGCTGTCGGAGATGACCAGCCTCACCCCGGAGAGGCCACGCGCGACCAAGCCCCGCAGGAAGGCCGTCCAGGCCGCGCCGTCCTCGGCCGTGAAGACATCCACGCCTAGGATCTCCCGGTTGCCGTTGGCGTTGACCCCGGTCGCAATCGCGGTGGCCACGTTCACGATCCGGCCGTTCTCACGGCAGCGGTGGTAGAGGGCGTCGATCCACACGTAGGTATAGGGGCTGGCGTCAAGGGGCCGGTTTCGGAAGGCGGTGACCTCGACGTCGAGACTCTTCGCCATCTCCGAGACCTGCGACTTGGAGATCCCTTCGATGCCCAGGGCCTGGACCAGGCCGTCCACCCGCCGGGTCGAGACGCCGGCCAGGTAGGCCTCGGAGATCACGGCCACCATCGCCCGCTCTACCCGCCGCCTCGGCTGCAGCAGCCAGTCCGGGAAGTAGCTGCCCTGGCGGAGCTTCGGTATGCCCAGGGCGATGCTGCCCAGGCGGGTGTCCCAGTCTCGCTGCCGGTAGCCGTTGCGGGCATTCTCCCGATCAGGGGTGCGCTCCCCGTACTCGGCGTTGCAGAGCACGTTGACCTCGGCCGACATCAGGCCTTCGACCATCGTCTGAAGCAGGCTCCGGAGCATGTCCGGATGGGCCTCGCCGAGCTGCTGGCGAAGCCATGACTGCACGTCCATACTTGAGTTGACCACTGCGATTCCTCCAATCAGGTTGGTAGAGCTTCCTGAAGGATGACGCGGTGGTCATCGCCTTTCTAGAGGGTTACGCCTCGGGCGCCCCCTCGTACACCACATGCCTGGACGCTAACCTACAGGAGGAACAGCTGCACGATCGTTTCTGATTCCCTCGCGTTCCTGAGGGCGCGGGGCCAAGATTGCCGCGATCGCGGCCCTTTTCGTTCACATAGCCTCACAACCAAGTCGTTCAGAGTGGACAAAGCGGGCCAAAAGCTGTTCGCGTCGCCCAGAGATGGCTGGGCCAGCTTCTCAGGACGAAAGCGCCGCGCTCCGGCGATAGCGCATGTACAGTCGGGCGAGGTGCCTAGGGCGATCGGCGAGGAACTCGTCAGGTCCGATGTCCTCTCAGGACTGGACGTACTTTGCGGCCCCCGCCCGAACCTGGAAGAGAGGGGCCCCCGCCAAGGCCGGACGCATGCCGACGACCGATTGATCTCGGCCAACGCGTTCGTTGGGTGAGGTTCGGGCGCGGCGGTCTCTTTGGGGTGCGTCCTCTCAGGCCCCGCTGTCGCCGCGGCGTGACCTATTCGGCTGCTGTCGGCGGCGCGGGAGTTCTTAGCCAGCGGCGTCCGAGGAAGCCCATGAGGCTCGTGCTCCCGAACAGCCAGCCGATGCTCAGAACTTGCGCGAGGGAGCCGTACGTGGTGCCAATCCAGTCAAAGCCGGTCTTCATCGGACACATCCAGAGGATTGTAGATCGCGGGCCGCACCGGACCAGCCGAGCGGCCATCGGCTCAGGCTGATAGGACCGGGAAGCGGAGACCGCGAGCCTTCTCGCCGGTGCCATGAATAATGGCGGGGTGTCGTGGACACTTTTCGAACTTGGCACGCAGGTTGCGCTCTGGCACCCTTCTGACTTCGTGGTAATATTGGTCCACGATGTCAAATACCCACCCATCTGTCACAACCCGTTTAGGTGCTGGGGGGCGCTTGGTGATTCCCGCCAGTTTCCGCAGACGGTAC
>Ga0307372_10011982_pt1 | contig 11454 bp, 8 predicted proteins | sample OX1MG_FD_202533 | JGI IMG/M metagenome (GOLD analysis project Ga0307372, IMG submission 202533) | Soil microbial communities from Risofladan, Vaasa, Finland - OX-1 | ecosystem: Environmental > Terrestrial > Soil > Coastal area > Acid sulfate soil | place: Finland: Risofladan, Vaasa | collected...
GGTGCGTCACCTGCCTGTTCAACGAGCGTACGACGCTCGACCTGCCCGCGGTGCGGCACGAATTCGCGGCGCATGGCATCGTCGCGCTGAAAGGCGATTGGACCCGCCGCAATCCCGACATCACCGCATTCCTGCAGAAATACGGGCGCAGCGGCGTGCCGCTCTATCTGCTTTACGACGGCAAGGGCGGCGCGACGATCCTGCCGCAGATCCTCACCGAAACCGCGGTGCTGAACGCGGTCGCCAAGATCTGACCGCGCCCCGCGCGGGGCGCGGTCAGATCTGGATCGCCCTCAGCTCTGGATGGCTTGGGTCACCGCGCCGCCGGTCGCGGTGCGGCCGCCATCGACGACGTATTGCGCGCCGGTCGTATTGCCGGCGAGGTCCGAACACAGAAACAGAACCGTGTTGGCGATCTCGTCGGCGGTGGTGTAGCGCCCGGTCGGCTGTGCCGCCTGATAGCGCCGGCTGACCGCTGCAGGATCGCCGGGGTCGAGCATCTGTTCCAGCGAATGGATCATCCGCGTGTCCACCGGGCCGGGACACACCGCATTGACCCGCACGCCCTGGCGCGCGACTTCGCCGGCGGCGGTCTTGGTCAGCCCGATGACCGCGTGTTTGGAGGCGACATAGGCCGGCATGCCGGGCGTCGCGACCAGCCCGGCGACCGAGGCGGTGTTGACCACCGCGCCAGATTTCTGCGCGATCATCACCGGCAGCACGTGGCGCAGCCCGAGGAACACACCTTTAACGTTGACCGCAATGACCTGGTCGAACATCGCCTCGTCGTACTCGGCGGTGTGCGCCCAGGCGCCTTCGATCCCGGCATTGTTGAAGAAGCAGTCGATGCGGCCGTAGGCGTCGAGCGTCGCCTTGACATAGGCCGCGACCTCGGCCGATCGGGTCACATCGGCGGCGATAAACACCGCCTCGCCGCCCTGCTGTCGGATGATGCCGGCGGTCGCTTCGCCGCCGGCCCGGTCGCGGTCGACCAGGGCGAGCCGCGCCCCGCTTTTGGCAAAGCCGAGTGCCGCGGCACGGCCGATGCCGTTGGCCGAGCCGGTGACCAGCGCGATCTTGCCGGCGAAATCGAGGTTCATCGCGTTTCCTCCCGTTCCCGCGCCGCGTTTGATGCCGCAGCCGTGGTTATTTTCCGATCAGCCGCGCCCAGTTGGCCAGGTTGGCCATCAGGTCGCGGATCAGGTTGCGCCCGACCTCGTCGGTCAGCCGTCCGTCGGCGTCGAATTTGGTCTGTGCCTGGCCTATCAGCACTTCGGGCTTGTTGACCGGGTGCATGTCGAGAAACACCATGCTGCGCCGCAGATCGCCTTGCGCCCGGGCGCTGCCGGCCATGCCTGCGGCGGCGCCGATGATCGCTGCCGGCTTGCCGGCAAACGGCTGGTCGGGCGGGCGCGAGGCCCAGTCGATCGCGTTCTTCAATACGCCCGACATCGAATAATTGTATTCGGGGCAGGAAAAGAGCAGCGCGTCGGCGGCCTTGATCTGCTGCCGCAGCGTTTCGACCGGCGCTGGAAAGCCCTGGGCGCGCACATCTTCGTCATAGAGCGGGATCTGCGAGATGTCGGCGACCGTCACCTCCATCCCCGGCGGCCGCAATTCGATCGCCGTGCGCAGCGCCGCCAAGTTGAACGAGCCTTTGCGCAGGCTCCCGCAAATGCCAAGCACCGAAACCGGTTTCGCATCGCTCATCGCCGCCTCCGCCATTATGCGATCTCTGTATCCTACCCCTATCGCAGCGCTTGCGTGTCGGCAAGGGGCGGGAGACCGCGGCCGGCGGCGCCGCGCTAGTAGGGTCCGGGGCCCTCGGCCGGGTAGATGATGTGATAGCGCGGGTGGTCGCGCTCCGCGGCGTTGAGCTCATCGGAATAGGCGTCGCGGCCGCTCGGTGGCATCGCGTCATTCACGGTGTAGCCGCGGCTCTCCATAAAGCGGAATTGCGGTCCGCCGGCGCCGGCATCGGGGTCGCGCCCGGTACCGGGCGCCCAGCCCATGCCGGGCGCCGCCGTCGGGCCCATCGCGTCCATCGGCGCGCCCGCTTGCGGGTACATCTGGGCCGAGACCGGGCCCGCGATCACTGCCAGCGCCGCAAAGGCAGCTGCGGCCACGAGGGGTTTCATCGCACGCGCTCGCTTTCGTGGTGTCCGATGCTGGTCGAACACCACGGCAGCGTTCGGCGTTCCACGTAAGGGTTTGGCCCGCTCGGGTTTGCCCCCTACGCGTTGGCCAGGCGCGACGGCCGGGCGTTCAGCTTGAGGTTCGGCAGCCGCTCGATCAGCGCGCGGGTAAATGCGCTGCGCCCTCGCCCGCGCCGTGCGGCAGCAATGGTCGAACCGTTCGGCTCTCCCCGGCATGCCGGGTGCGGCACGGGCCGAGTTCGAGGCCAACTTCACTGGCGACATAAATCACCGGCGTCTGATGCAGGCCTATGCCCAGGCGCTCGGGAGCCCTCCAGCGGCGCCATCGGCAATCGTGGGCGGCGCGCTCATCACGCCGCCTCAGAGAGAAGCAGACCGCCCGAACGGAGGCATTTTGCCCGGGTGCTCCTCCACCCGAAATCCTTCAAGGCGTTTATCGCATAACGGCACTCGCTTACATCGCCGGTCCGGTGACCCTCGCCTTCCGTAACGACGTAAGCTGAGCGTGCTGCGCAACAGGAATGCAGGCGCTCTCGTCGGAATGCGATATCGAATTACCGGCGGCGCCGATTCGGAAGTATTAAAATAATACATAGTTAATAAATAATATTGCATAGTTTTTGGAATAAGACTATAATACTGTTACCCGTTAGCCGGCGAACTGTTAAGAATTTTGACTTTACCGGCGATAACATTAAGGCCGGCGTCGGCGCGATCGCCTCATGATCAATTACGCCCTCTGAACCGCTCGTTCGGTTTCCGAGAGAGGAAATGCCGCGGAAAATTACCTCTAATACCGCTAAAATTCCTGACAGACGGGAACGGCGATTCGGCGTTACAGATTTATTACAAAAAGCTGTCAGAACTTTTGAGTTTCATCAGGTGCTGGCTTTTCTCAACCGGGGGGAATTGAGGAAAAGACGTATCGTTTGCACATAGGTGGGCTATGAAGGTACCTCTAACCCTCTGGGTGGCGAACCGGTCCCCCTTCTTCTGCAATGGCCTTAAACACGTTTTAAGGCGATCGCGCTTTACAGTCGACAGGACGGAGGCCTCGCTATGTAGGCTCTTTGAGGCGGCAAATCCCCCGCCTGCGGTCGTCGTTTTTACGAACGTGGCCGAGCCCGAGCTGGAGGCGCAGATCAAGCGAATCAAGGAACAGTGTGATCCACCGGAAATCACGCGGTTCGTGTTGCTTTTCGACGAGGAAAATCCGGAGGCTCTTCCCGCAGGGCTGAAGACGGTGATCGACGCGATCCTGCCGAAAAACATGCCGCCAGAGGCACTCGCGCATTTCCTTGAGATCGTGTTGTTGGGGCAGCCGGTGTTTGTCATGTCGGCGAACCGCTGGGGAAGTGACTCGGGCATGCCGACGGGCGAAATTTTTCATGCTCCATCGTGGGGTTTGCTTCACATCAGCGGCGGGTCCGACTGTTCAAAGGGCGCAGCCCAGCCTCTTGCAGCCCAGCCTCGTGACGAAAGACGCGTGCTGCTCGAACGCACCGACGATGGCCCGCCGAGACTGAAGGCCCCGGTGGTCGACGATTCCTGGATTGGGCTGTCAGAGCGGGAAACCGAAATCCTGCAATGCCTCGGGCAAGGGGCGTCGAACAAGGTCATCGCCCGGGAGCTGCAGATCACCGAGTCGACGGTGAAGGTTCACGTTAAGTCACTGCTCAGGAAATTGCGCCTCTGTAACCGCACTCAAGCGGCGATCTGGGCCACCGAAACGCGGCTTTGCACGGTGCCGCCACAGTCCCCGTCATCTGGAGATGTCGCCCTGAAGTGAGGTGAGCCTCCGCTTCCTTTTGCGAGGCTCGATCAACAGCAGACGGAACGGGATTACGGCGCTGCGCCGAAACTCAAGCGTTGCGGAAGTGCGAAGCGCGCTTCCCGTAGCTCGGGCAGTTACCCCTTCACATACCCCGCCGCACTTTTCCCGGCGATGCGGCCGAAGACGCCGCCGGCCATCAGGCCGGTGCCGCTGGCGTAGTTGTGGTAGTAGAGGCCGCCGATGATCTCGCCCGCGGCGAACAGGCCGGGGATCGCGGTGCCGGCGGCGTCCTGCACCTCGGTGTCGTTCGAGGTTTTGAGCCCGCCAAAGGTGAAGGTGACGCCGGCGGTGACGGCATAGGCCTCGTAGGGCGGCGTATCGAGCTTCTGCGCCCAGTTGCTCTTGTCGATCGCCAGGCCGCTGGTGCGCAGCCCGTCATGGATGTTGGGGTTGAACGGCAATTCGGGGCGCGGCGCGGCGTTGAATTCGCGGATCGTGTTCAGAAATCCCTGCGGGTCGACCCCTTCGAGCCTGCCGGCCAGTTCCTCCCAGGTGTCCGCCTTTTCCTTGGTGGTGCGGGGGATGCGGTATTCGTCGCGCAGCAGGTGCAGGGTCTTCTGGTCGAACACCTGCCAGGCAAACAGATTGGGCTGGTTCATCACCTCGCGGCCGTATTTCGCGTAGGTGTAGGAGTGGAAATCGAGCCCCTCGTCGATAAAGCGCTTGCCGTGGGCGTTGACGACGATGCCGAACGGATAGCCGTGCTTCTGAAAGCGGTCGCCGACTTCGAGGTCGCCGACCGGCGGGGCGTTCAAATCCCACTGCACCGCGTGGCAACCCGACCAGTGCCCGGCCGGCGCGGCGCCGATGTCGAGCGCCATCTTGAGGCCTTGGCCGGTGTTGTAGCGGGTGCCGCGCACCTTGGCCAAATCCCAGTTGGGGCCGAGATAGCGGGCGCGCATCTCGGCATTGGCCTCGAACCCGCCGCAGGCGAGGATCACCGCCTTCGACCGCAGGTCGACGAGGCGGCCCTGGTGGCGCACCCGCACCCCTTCGACGCCGCGGTCGCCCTGCAACAGCGCGATCGCCGGGGTTTCGTACAGCACCGCGATGCCTTCGCGCTCGCGCCGCCCGTGCAGCGCCTTCATCAATTCCTTGCCGCCGCCCCAGATGTGGCAGGCGAGCCCGCCCCAGAACTTGAACCTGCCGTCGACCTTGAACGCCTGCCGTCCGAGCCCGAGCTGAAACCGCACGCCCTTTTCGCCCATCCACACGCCGGTTTCGAAGCTGCGGGTGATCAGGATTTCGGTGAGGTCGGGGTCGCTGCGCCATTCGGTCAGCCGGCCGACATCGTCGTAATACTGCTCGGCGGTATAGGTGCCGACATCGACGTTCGCCAGCTCGTTATCGCTGATGTCGGGGATCAGTTGCGCGAGGTCCTCAAACCCGTGATAGACAACGCGGAACGCCCCGCCGGTAAACGCCGAGTTGCCGCAGGCCGCCGCCTGCGGCGCGATCTCCAGCATCAGCACCGAGGCACCGTTCTCGCGCGCCGACAGGGCCGCGCAGGTCGCCGCGTTCCCGGCCCCGACGACGATCACATCATGTTCGGGCAGTTCCATCTTTTGGCCCCTTTCAACCCTTGGCACGACGAGATTGCGTCGCTTCGGCCGCAATGACAACCAAGCGGTAGCCGTTGCGGCGAGCGCAGCGACGACGCACTCTCGCTTGTAACCAGGGAGGACGCCGTGCCCCACGAAACCGAGACTCTCGCCCGCTATGCCGCGGGGCTGCGCTATGAGGATTTGCCGCCGGACGTAATCGCCTGCGCCAAGGATGCGATCGCCGATACCGTGGCGGCGTGCATCTGCGGTGCCGGCCTGCCGTGGAGCCGCATAATCATCGATTATGCCGAGCGCACCGGGCCGGGTGGGGCGAGCCGCATCCTCGGGCGCGGTACCGCGGTGCAGGCGCCGGCGGCGGCGCTCGCCAACGGCGCGCTGGCGCACGCCTTCGAATTGGACAGCCTGACCCGGCCCGGCGCCGGGGCGCATCCCGGCGCGACCGTGCTGCCGCCGGCGCTCGCCGTAGCGCAGCAGGAGGGTGCGGCACGGCCGGTCGGCGGCAAGGCGCTGATCGCCGCTTTTGTCGCCGGCAACGAGGTGATGATCCGCATCGGCCGTGCCACCGGCCACACCAACGAGGCGCGCGGGTTTCACGCGCCGGGCACCACCGGCCCGTTCGGCGCCGCGGTGGCATGCGCGCACCTCTTGGGGCTCGACGCCGGCGGCATGACCCGCGCACTCGGCATCGCCGGGTCATTGGCCGGCGGTCTCCTCGAATTCGCCAAGGGCGACGGCGGCATGGTCAAGCGGCTGCATCTGGGGCGCGCATCCGAGGCCGGCGTCATGGCCGCCAGCCTTGCCGCCGCCGGGTTTGCCGGGCCACGTACCGTGCTCGAAGGCGAGTTTGGGTTTCTCCGCGTGTTCTGCACCGAATTCGACCGGTCGCATCTGACGCGCGGGCTCGGCAGCGATTACGTGACCCTCAGCACCGTGTTGAAGCGCTATCCGCTGCACGCGACCGCGCACGCGCCGGTCAAGGCGGTGCGCGAATTGCAGTCGATGCACGGGTTCGCCGGCGGCGAGGTCGAGCGCATTACGGTCACCGGCAATGCCCGCATGGTCGAGCGGCACAACATTGCAGAGCCGGCCGATTTGATGCTGGCGCAGTATTCGATCCCGTTCTGCGTCGCGCTGGCGCTCTTTCGCGAGGCGCGCGACCCGGAATCGTTCGACGATGCGGCGCTCGCCGATCCGGCAATCCGTGCGCTGTGCCGGCGGGTCGCGGTGGTGCCGGAGCCGGGCGCCGGGCACGGCGCGGCGGGCGGCACGGTTACCGTGGTGCTGACCGACGGCCGCCGCTTAGAGGCGCGGGCCGAAGGCGGGATGCTGGAGCCGGGCGAGCTCGGCGACAAGTTCGCCCGCCTCACCCGCGGCGCGATCGGCGCGGCGGCCGGCGAGCGGATGCTGGCCCGGCTCAGCCGCCTCGAAGACGAGCCGAGCCTCGACTGGCTCGGCGTGCCGGAGGGGTGAGGCGCTTACGCCGCGGCGAGGGCGCGCGACACGCAGCCGAGCAGTTCGGCCGGCTCGAACGGCTTTCTTAGGGTTTCCTTGGCGCCGAGCTTGCGGGCGACCGTCAGGAAATCCAACGAGCCGAGGCGGCCGCCGCCCGATACCGCGACGATACGGGCGCGCGGGTTTTCGCGGAGCATCGCCATGATCGTCTCGATGCCCTCCTGCTCGGGCATGATGATGTCGGTGATGACGAGGTCGGGCTGCTCGCTGCGGAACTTGGCCGCGCCCTCGGCGCCGTCTTCAGCCACGGCGACCTGGTAGCCGCCGTGCTCGAGGATGCGGCAGATCGTTCGCCGCACCAGGGCATCGTCATCGATGACGAGAACCTTCGGTACGCCGGCCGCCGCCTCCGGGCGGTCCCGCTCGCCTGCCGCACGCGAGGCCGGGCGAAGCGGCGCGATGGTCGATTGGCGTTTCTGGCTTTGCATGGCGACGCAACCCTGTTCAGAGCGAAGCGACGACGGCTTCGGTAACGACGGTTTGTTTGTGACGGCCACGCGCGGGTGCCGTCGGTGTGCGACGGCCGGCGGAGACCGGCAGGATGATGCGGAAAACGGTGCCTTTGCGCCGCTTGCTGTCGACCTCGATCCGGCCGCCGTGGTCGGCGATGATCCCGTGCACCACCGACAGGCCGAGCCCGGTGCCTTCGCCAACCCGCTTGGTCGTGTAGAACGGCTCGAAGATGCGCTCAGCCGTGGCCGCGTCCATGCCGCATCCGGTATCGGCGACCGACAGCACCACCGCGTCGCGCGGCACGGCGAACTCGTCTTCGGCATCGTTCTCGGCCGTGCGGGCCACGGTCACGGTCACGCTGCCGGCGCGCTTGCCGATCGCATGGAGGCTGTTGGTAACGAGATTGCCGATCACCCGCTGGAGCTGGCCGGCATCACCCTGAATCGGTGGAACCTGGGCGATGTCTTCGACAAGCTGCACGCCTTCCGGCACGGTCACCCGCAGCATTTTCAGCGTCTTGTGCGCGACCGCGGCGAGGTTGGTGCTTTTCTTGACCGAGACCTGGTTGCGGCTGAAGGCGAGGATCTGTTGCAAAAGGTCGCGGGCGCGCTCGCTGGCAAACGTGATCGTCTCGAGGTCCTCGCGTTCGTCGGTGCCGGCGGGCAGCCGCTCGGCCACCATCTTCGACAGCGACAGGATCGGCACCAGCGTGTTGTTGAGGTCGTGGGCGATGCCGCCGGCCAGCGTGCCCAGCGCCTTCATCTTCTGCGAATGCTGGAGCTGGCGCTCCAACTCCTTCTGGCGCGCCTGCGAGGCGCGCAGATCGGTAATGTCGCGGATCGTGCCGGCGACCATGATCGGCTCGCCTCGTTCGTCGAGCACCAGTTCGGCCTCGCGGGCGACGTAGCGGACCGCCCCATCCGGCCGGAGGATGCGAAATTCCACGGGTTCCGGACGCACACCGCCGGCGGTCTCCTCCCGGCTTTTCAGGATGGTTAGGCGATCGTCGGGATGGACCCGCGTGAGCAGGTTTTCCGTGGTCGGATTGAAGGTTTCGCGGGTGACGCCGAAAATCCGGTAGGTCTCGTCGGACCATTCGCGGTGGTCGGTGCGCAGGTCGCGCGTGTCGCAGCCCATCTTGGCCAGGCGCTGTGCCCGGTTCAGCCGCTCCTCGCTTTCCTGCAACTGCAGCTGAACCGTCTTCAGCGCGGTGATGTCGATGCGCAGCCCGGCGGTGCCGCCGTTGCGCATGCGGCGCTCGCAGATCAGCAGCCAGCGGCCGTCGGTGTGCCGTGCTTCGACCTGGGGCGGCGGGTTGCGGTGCGCCTCCATACGTTCGGCGAGCCATTCCTCTTCACGGCCGATGGCATCGGAATAGAGCCGGCGCGCCAGGCCTTCGCGCACGATGTCCTCGAACCGCGTGCCCGGGATGAGGATTGCGCGATTGGACGGGAAGAGGTTGAGGAACGCCTCGTTGCACAGTGCGAGCCGGTCGTCCTGGTCGTAGATGACAAATCCCTCGGAGATGCTGTCCACCGCGTCGTGCAACAGCGATTCGGCCCGTTCGGCACGTGACCGCGCCTCGATCACTGCGGTTTCGTTGCTGCCCACCCCGCGATAGCCGGCAAAGCAACCCTCGGCGCCGAACACCGGCTTGCCGCTGACGGTGAAATAGACGACCCGCCCATCTTCTCCGGGCACCGAATAGCGGAAGTCGCGAAACGGCAAATGGGCATCGAGGTCGCGCTTGTGGTCGCGCCACACCGCGCTACCGTCTGGATCGGCGCTTGCGATTTCCCAGCGGGTCTTGCCTATCACGCCGGCCACGTCGACATTGAGCCGGTTGCGGATCTCGCTTTCGCTGCCGCAGCTGAAAAACGTGAACCGGTGATCGGGCCCAGATTCCCAGATCACGTCCGCACCCACCTCGGCGACGTCACGAAAGCGCTGCTCGCTTTCGCGCAGCGCGCGTTCGGCCCGCTCGTGCTCGCGGATCGCCTCCTCGGCGCGGGCCATCGCCTGCTCCAGCGCGGCGCGTGCCGTTGCCTCGATACCGATTTCGGCGCGCGCCGCGACGACCTGCGCCCGGGCGAGCAGATGGCGTCGCATTAGGAGCGCGATCAACAGGATGACGACCACGCCGGCGGCGGCGGCGCCGCCGATCACCGTCGCCTCGCGGCGCCACTGCGCCAGCGCGGCAGCCTGGGTCAGCGACACGGTGACGGCGAGCGGGAAGCTGTGCAGCGCGTGCCGGGCGATAATCACCGGCATCGGCTTCACCCCGACGCTCGATCGGGTCAGGCGCGGGCCCGGCGCCGCGCCCAGCTTGCGAAACGTCTGCAGTTCGGCTGGCGTGGCCTGTGGCGACACGGGCAGCGCCGGATAGCGGACCAGCAGGGTGCCGTCGTCGCGCCACAGCGCCACCGAATCGTCGGCGCCAGCGCCGCTCGCGCGATAGAAATCTTGTAGGTAGTTGAGCCGGATCGTCGCGACCACCAAGCCGGCAAACGCGTCCCCGGGGCTGGTCAGGCGGCGGGCGAGAAAGATTGCCCGGGTGCCGGTGGTCGGGTTTACCTCCGGCGCGCTGATGTAGCGCTGGAGGTTGGGATGATCGCGCAACGCGATGAAATAGTCGCGGTCGGCGAGGCTGACCGGACGCGAGATGGTGCCGCCCGACCAGATCAGCATGTTGCCCGTGGCATCGACGACGGCAAGAGCGACGAGTTGCGGGGTCGTGCCGCGTGCCATCAGCTTGCCGCTCGCGAGGCTTGCCACCGCTTCGCGAAACGCCATCTGTCCGGTCCGCGCGGCCGGGGTCAACGCCGCGGCGAGGGTCGAAACCACCAGGTCGACGCTCTGAAACGTGCGGTTGCTGGCCTCGGCGTAGACCGCGCTGAGCTTGACCACCGAGGTTTCGGCATCGTTCAGCGCCGCCTTTCGAAACTGGTTGAGAATCAGAGCATTGAGACTGATCACCCCGAGCGCGCAAAGCGCGGCGACACCCCATACCCAGCGATAGCGCGGGCGCTGGTCGGGTACCGGCCGGGTCAGGCTGAGGCGCCGACGGCGGCTCCCGGACCGGGTGGGCGTGGCGGCGGCGTCGTGTGGATCGATCATCAGCCGAGGGCCCGGTTTGGCGCGGTTTCGTTGATCCGAGCATTGCCGTTAATAGTAAAAATTCCCTCAATCGCGGCTGCGGTGCGGCTCGGCGCGGCGCTCTCGGCGGTTGGCTGCGGCGCGATTTCGACCTAGGTTAACCGGATGGATTCCGACCCCGCGAGAAGGAGGAGGCGAGATGTGGTCCCTGCGGCGCGACAAGCTGATGATCCCGACGCCCGAGCAGTCGCTGCCCGGCCGCGCCATCCGCATGCCGGTGCCGGACCGGCATTTCGTCAACGGCCACGCGCTCGAAGCCCCCTATCCCGAGGGTCTGGTACAGGCCGTGTTCGGGCTCGGCTGCTTCTGGGGTGCCGAGCGCAAGTTCTGGGAGGCGGCCGGGGTGTGGACGACGGCGGTGGGCTATGCCGGCGGCTCGACCCCCAACCCGACCTATGAGGAGGTGTGCAGCGGCCAGACCGGACATACCGAGGTAGTGCTGGTGGTGTTCGACCCGAAACAGACGAGCTACGAGGCCCTGCTGAAAATCTTCTGGGAAAGCCACGACCCGACCCAGGGCATGCGCCAGGGCAACGATGTCGGAACCCAGTACCGCTCGGCGATCTACACCTATTCCGACGAGCAGCAGCGTCAGGCCGAGGCGTCGCGCGAGCGCTATCAGGCCCGGCTCGCGGCGGCGCGCTATAGCGCGATCACCAGCGAAATCCGCCCGGCGCCACCGTTCTATTTCGCCGAGGATTACCACCAGCAATACCTCGCGAAAAACCCGTCGGGCTATTGCGGGCTCGGCGGCACCGGGGTGACCTGCCCGAGCGGG
>Ga0307372_10011983_pt1 | contig 11454 bp, 13 predicted proteins | sample OX1MG_FD_202533 | JGI IMG/M metagenome (GOLD analysis project Ga0307372, IMG submission 202533) | Soil microbial communities from Risofladan, Vaasa, Finland - OX-1 | ecosystem: Environmental > Terrestrial > Soil > Coastal area > Acid sulfate soil | place: Finland: Risofladan, Vaasa | collected...
CTTTGTTTGATATTGATCCGTAACCTTGGAGTCGGTCAGTTGCTGATCGTCCTCGAGTTTTGCGACGCGTCCTTCCAGCGTCCGATCTTGAGCGGAAGGAGCGGGCGCAGTTTGAAAAGCCGATGCCGTGGAAGAGGCTCGCATGGCTGAAGACGAAGAGGAATAAGACGCGCCGATACCCGCGTTCACCCCGATGGATTGAGTGGCGAGCTGATTGCGAAGCTCGCGCGCTTCCGCCCGAGCCCCGTCTGCCTCGGCACGCAACTGGCGCACCTGGGCGTTCAAATCCTGCACTTGTGACTGCAGTTCGCGGACCGAACCAGCAAGCGCACGCACTTCGTTGGTCACATCCGCGCTCGGCGATCCTTGAGCGATTACGGAACTCACGCTCAGGAAGAGCGCCGTCGCAATCGTGCAGATTCTGAGGGCCATCGTTCGCCAGTCATTGGCTAACATGGTGACTCCTTGCAAGAGAGCTTTCAGCACGTTCTATCTCGCGGGTAAAAGTGCGTAAGCATTTGTCGTCCTTCAGGCCATGCGGACATTCGCATCGCTCGGTTGCTCCGCGGGACTTCCCGCCAGGACTTCGCGTATTTTCTCAACGAATGAGGAGATCGAAAACGGCTTTTGCAAAATCGGAGTTTGGACAGATGGCTGGTTCGATCCGCCGACATATTCGGAATAACCGGACATAAACAGAACCTTCATATCCCGACGCACGGCTGTCAATCGTTCCGCGAGTTGCGTACCGCTCATCTTCGGCATGACCATATCGCTCAATAACAAGTGAATCTTGCCCGTGTACCGGCCGGAGACTTCCAATGCATCAAGGCCATCCTTCGCTTCCAATACAGCCTACCCGCTGATTTTTAAGAATTCGCAGGTGAGTAGACGGACACCGGATTCGTCCTCGACGACAAGAATCGTCTCGCTTCCGCGCGGCACGGACGACGGTTTGCTTTCCGGCTCGGCACGCATGGCTTTTTCACCCGCTTGAGGCAAATAGATTTCGAACGTGGCGCCCTTGCCGACGGCGCTTTCGACCCACACAAAACCGCCGCTCTGCTTGACGATGCCATATACAGTTGCCAGGCCCAGGCCTGTTCCTTTTCCGACATCTTTGGTGGTGAAGAACGGCTCAAATATGTGAGCCTTGGTTTCCTCACTCATGCCATGACCCGCGTCGGAAACAGAGAGAAGCACATAGCGCCCGGCAGACATGGGGGGCGCTTTGCGGCCTCGGCCTCATTCATCTCGACGTTTAGCGTGCGAACGGTGATTGCGCCGCCGTTCGGCATGGCGTCGCGAGAATTCACGACGAGGTTCAAAATAACTTGCTCGATCTGGCCCGGATCGGCCTTTACGGACGATAGATTCGCTCCTGGCAGAAACGCATATTCGATATTTTCGCCGATGAGCCGCGGGAGCATCTTGCCCAAATCCGCAACTACGGCGTTCAGGTCCAGTACGCGCGGCTGCAATACCTGCATCCGGCTGAAGGCGAGCAACTGCCGGGTCATGGAAACAGCGCGACCCGCGGCTTTCTGAATCTGCTCGACGCTGTGGCGATGAGAATCGACCGCGCCGATTCTGTCGAGCAGAAGATCGCTGTGCCCGCGGATGATGGTGAGCAAGTTATTGAAATCATGCGCGACTCCACCCGCGAGTCTTCCGACAGCCTCCATCTTGTGGGCCTGGCGAAGTTTCTCTTCCAGTTGCTTCTGGTCATTTTGGGTTTTATGGAGCTGGTGCGCATCCGGTCAAAAGCACCGGTCACTTCCGCGACTTCATCGCCGCCGCGGTGCTCTAGCGGGTAGCTGAAGTCTCCTTGCTCGAGAGCCCGTACACCAGCGACCAGATTGGCGAGAGGACGCGTAAAAGTATGGGAGATCAGAAAAACCAGGAAACTCCCTGCCAGCACGCTCAGCAGTCCAAGGCCTAGGAGGACACGGTTGAGTTCACTCAGGAACAGTGTCGCTTTGTCGAGCGATTTCAGAACGTTCAGAGACACCGAGGGCCCGCCATCGGCAGAGAGGCCAACGGTAGTCTCCAAGTACCGCTCGGAGCCAAGCTTTATCTCTTTCGAGCCACTTCCCGAACTGAGTGCGCTGCCGTGCAGCCTCCGAGTCAGCTCCGATTGTTCGGAAGCTGGGAGGGCCGTGGCAACCAGAGTATCTCCCGCGTAAAACGCTACTTCGCTCGCAGCAATGTTGCTGAAGTCCGCTGCCGCACGCTTGTCGATCTCGTGACCCAAGACCAAGAATCCGAGTGCGGTGTTCTCCGAAGATATGCCGAAGTAAATGGGCTGAATCCAGACCTCATAAAGATGGCCCCCTCCGAACCACCAGTCCTTGGCTTCCTGCTTGGCAAGCGAGCCGCGCACGAATTCCCGCGCCATTTCGCGTCCGAAGCCGGGAGTGCTGGTCTGGAGAGCCCACACATCCCCCGAACGGGAAGCGAGCACCAGCAAAACTGCCGCTCTGGTGCCAGACATCGGCGAACGCATCCTGAATCGTGGCTTCATTCCGCGTAGTCATCAGAGCGCGAACATTGGGAAGATTGGCGAGAAGTTCGGCGGAGCGTGTCAGGGTATCTTCTCGTTGGCGCTCGAAGCTCTGGTAGGTCTTGACGGAATTACGCAGGTCTTCCTCGAGACCCGCGCGAACCTGTTTTTGGACGCTACAACGAACGACGAGAAGCGTACCCGCAGTTAATCCAGCGGAGATCGCCAGAAGAGAAAGAAGAAATTTCGTTCGCAACCGAATCGGTCCCACGCAAAATCCCTGTCTTTCGGAGACCCGCCCGTGCGAGGCCAGCGTAGCGGCCCTGGTCGAACGGGAGGGACAGCCAATCTAGTTCGAATCTAGCACCAGCTTTGGTCGTACCGGAGAATGGGAAGCCGCCCGGTGTCGAAAAGTGCATGGAGGTTCTCCTAGAGGCCCGTGCCCGCCGGCAGGGGATCATTGTTCCGTGAAATATGGTAAGAAGCGCGATTTGAGTGGCATAGCTGTCATGTTGCCCATCAAAAGGGTGGCGGCGAATCCGAAAAGCACGTAGAATCCCACCGTCGCCTTTCAGGACACAGGCATAAGGGGTATGCTCGCCAGCGGTTTCCGCGACCCCTTTTTGTTCAATATGCTGAATACGGCGTTTTCGGCCATCCAGTCGCGGGAGTAGAATTCAAACGGACACATCCAGAACGATGATCCCCGATCAGCGGAGTAATCACATACATCCAGGAAGGGAATAAGCACAAATGGACACAAGATTTATTGGCAAGCCACACGAATGGGATCCGCGCCGCGTTTACAGCCAGACGGGCGCGGATTGGCAATACCGGGTCGATTTCGAACGGTTGCGTAAGGATAGATTGCAGCGCATTCGCGAGCAGATGACCGCGCGCGATATTGGCGCGCTGGTGCTGTTTGCGGGAGCCAACGTCCGGTACGTCACCGGCTCCTATCAAGGCAATTGGAAGTACAACATCAATATCAGATACGTTGTGTTGCCCAACGGCGGCGAACCGGTCCTGTTTGAGACGGCAGGGTCGGACCTGCATTGCGCCGAAATCGACCTGCCTTGGATGGAGGACCGCATCAAGCCTGCCATCACCTGGCAATGGGCTGAAGGCGCCGTGCCCCACATGGCCGAGAGAATGGCGCAGAGCGTGGTGGACGTACTGGGCGCGCATGGCCTGAAGAAGGAAAAAGTCGGCATCGACAACCTGGATATGGCGGCGTTGAAGGCGTTCCAGGCAGCCGGTGTGAACATCGTGGACGCCTGGCCGGCGATATCGGCCGCGCGCGTGATCAAGACACGGGACGAGATCGAATTGCTGAAGATGTCTTCCAGCATCGGCGATGCGGCGATGTGGAGAATCAAGTACGAATGGCTGAAACCTGGGGTGCGCGAGCGCGAAATCGAAGCGAAGGTGCACGAATTCATGCTCGAGCGCGGCTGCGAGATTATCTACGACATCATCGTGGCTTCCGGCGGCAACACCAGCCCTTACCGGCGATGGGCTACGGATAAGATCATCCGCCAGGGCGACCTGGTGATCGTCGACATTAACGCGGTCGGACCTTCCGGATATTTCATCGACTTCGTGCGCTGCTTCAAGTGCGCCGGGAAGCTCAACCAGAAGGAAATTGACCTGTACCGGGAAGTATACGACTCGATGTATGCCGGACTCGAAAAATTGAAGCCGGGAAACACGACGGCGGATGTGGCGGCCGCATTTCCCGAGTACGACGACGACAAGTTCGGGACGGTGACCTTGCAGCAGTTTGCGCACAGCATCGGCCTGACGCTCTATGAAGGCATGTGGATCTCACGCGCCTATTCGATGAAGTACCCGGCGGAAATCAAAGAGAACATGTATTTCGCCATTGAGACGTTCGCCGGCCATCCAGGCCTCCAGCAGACAACCCGGTTGGAAGAAAATGTGCTAGTTTCCGCCAAGGGCCCGGTAGTGTTCACCCTGATGGAGCACATGGAAGAGGCGTTTAAGAAATAAGATGGCTCGTAAACTGGTTGCCGTTACGGACTCCGTTTTCCCCAATCTAGACCCGGCCCGCGAGGTGCTGTCCAAGATCGATGCGGATTTGCGCCTCGCGGCAGAACCTAAACCAGAATCGATCTTGCAAGTCGCGCGCGACGCCGACGCGCTTCTCACTACCTACGCCAAGGTCACGGCCGACATGATCCAGCAGATGACTCGCTGCCGGATCATCTCCCGGTTCGGAATCGGGGTGGACAACGTGGACATCCCCTCGGCTACCAAGTCGGGGATCGTGGTTACCCGAGTTCCCGATTACTGCCTGGATGAGGTATCCGATCACACGATGGCTTTGTTGCTGGCAATCGTTCGCAAGATACCGTTCATCAATGCGCGCACGCAGGGAGGAACGTGGGAAATGAAGGCGACGGTTCCCATTCATCGCCTGCGAGGAACGGTGCTGGGCCTGGTCGCGTTCGGGCAGATACCTCAATTGGTTGCGCCCAAGGCCAGGGCTTTTGGCATGCGTGTCGTGACCTACGATCCGTACGTTCCCCAGGAAGTCCTCTCGCGTGCGGGCGCAGAACGCGTGGAGTTCGATGAACTCGTGAAAATTTCCGATTATATTTCCATTCACGCTCCGCTCCTGCCCGCGACTCATCACTTGTTCAACTCCGACGTATTCAAGCGGATGAAGCGGACGGCTTATTTGATCAACACGGCGCGGGGTCCCGTGGTGGACGAAGCCGCGCTCGCGCAAGCGCTCGATCAGAAGGAAATCGCTGGGGCGGCCCTGGACGTGATGGAGAAAGAGCCGCCAGGCGGTTCGCCATTGTTCGGGCGAGACAATGTGATTATCACGCCTCACACGAGTTTCTATTCGGAAGAGTCGCTGGTGGATTTGCAGACCAAAGCGGCCGAGGAAGTAGTTCGAGTGCTGAGCGGGCAGGCCCCTCGCAATCCGGTGAATCCCGAGATCCTGGAATCCGCGCGGAACAAATAGAATTCTGTATTGATTGGAGGAATCGCTATGGCTCAAGAGCCTTGGAAGAAGGATAAGTGGTTTGTCAGCCCCTGGAATTTCAATGAGGAAGTCGTCAAGCAGCTCCATTTCCCGAAGCAGATCAAGATTCACGACATCACGTTGCGGGACGGCGAGCAGCAGACCGGTGTCATTTTCACGAAGGATGACAAAATCCGGATTGCTGAAAAACTCGCGGAAGCCGGCGTACACCGAATCGAAGCCGGGATGCCGGTGGTTTCGCCGAGCGACGAGGCGGCGATCAAGGAAATCGTGAAGCGGAATCTCGGCCCGCAGATTTTCGCCTTTTCGCGGTGCATGGTGGACGATGTAAAGCGCGCCGTCGATTGCGGGGTAAAGGGCATCGTGATGGAAGTGCCCTCCAGCGGGCACATCATCCAGTATGCGTACAAGTGGAAGCTTGAGAAGGCCATCGATCTTTCGATCGAATCGACCGCTTACGCCCATTCGCAGGGCCTCGAAGTAGTGTTCTTCCCGATCGACTTCAGCCGGGCGGAAATGAATTGGGTGCTGGATCTGATCACGCGGGTGGCGAATGAGGGCCACATGGACGCGCTGGCGCTTGTGGACACCTTCGGCGTTCTGGCTCCGCACGCAATACCGTATCTGGTGCGAGAGGCCAGGAAGCGCACGAACAAGCGGCTGGAAGCGCACTTTCACATGGATTTTGGAATGGGCGTGGCCAACACGATCATGGCTCTGGCAGAAGGCGTCGAGGTCGTGCACTCGACCGTTCTGGGACTAGGCGAACGCGCAGGCAACACTCCCATGGAAGAAACCGTGATGGCTCTTCTGACGTTGTATGGGATTGATATCGGCATCAAGTACGACAAGCTCTACAGCCTCGCGAATCTGGTGAAAGAGCTTTCCGGCCACGCGGTTGCTTCCAACCGGCCCGTGGTGGGCGATGCGCTGTTCCAAATCGAGTCGGGCATTATCGCAAGCTGGTTCCAGAACTGCGGAGACCAAAACCCTACGGAACTCTTTCCTTACCATTGGGATGTTGTAGGCCAGCCTCCCGCCAAAGTAGTCCTTGGCAAGGGCAGCGGGATCGACTCCATTAAGAACGCATTGAAAAATCTCGGCGTCCAGGCCAATGAAGAGGAAGCGATGAAGGTTGTCGTCGCTGTAAAAGATTTCTCGCTTCGTCACAAGCGACTGCTGACCGACGCCGAATTCCGCAAGATTGTTGATACCACCCTTCCTGATAAAGTTGTGCGCTCCGGGAAAGGCGTCCAGACAACGGCCTGACGAACGGATCCTTATTTTTATGAAAGCAATGGTCTTGAGGGCCCCGCACGACTTGGGGCTCGAAGACGTCGAGCGGCCAAGACCCGGTCACGGCCAGGTCTTGGTCCGCGTGACGAACAGCGGAATCTGCGGGACCGACCTGAAAATCTATGATGGCGCCGTCCCCGTTCGCCATCCCCTCATCATGGGCCATGAGATGTCTGGCGAAGTGGTCGAGGGCGGTGACGATCGCGTGCGTCCAGGCGACTACGTCATCGTGGACCCTTGCCTCTACTGTGGGGTATGCATCAATTGTCGCGCGGGACAAACGAGTCTTTGCCGGAATGGCGGTCTCGTCGGGCGGGATTCAAACGGCGGATTCGCCGAGTACCTATTGGCCGCGCTCACCCATGTATTCGTGCTGCCGAAGGAGGTTGATAGGCAGAAGGCTCCGTTGATACAGGTGCTCACCACCTGCATCCATGCACAGCGGTTTCTGAACATTTTCCCAGGCCAATCCGTTGCGGTAATGGGGCTCGGTGTTACCGGGCAATTGCACGTGCAACTGGCGAAGGCGCACGGAGCAAATCCGGTGATAGGGATCACGCGCAGTACATGGAAACGTCAACTGGCGAAGGAACTCGGCGCTGATTTGACGCTCTCCAGCGGTGCGGAAGCGCGACGCGGTGTATTGGATGCCACCAATGGACAGGGCGCGGACGTAGTGATCGAGTCGACCGGTACATTGCCCGGCATTTCAGACGCGATTTCGATGTGCCGGCTCGGGGCAACCCTCCATCTGTTTGGCGTAACAACGGCGACCGGAGGCGACCTGCCCTTCTATCAGCTTTATTACAAAGAGCTGAAGATTTTCAACTCTCGAGCCGCTAACGGTGAGGATTTCCCCGTCGCCATCGATCTGGTGGCGAAAGGCATGGTGAAGCTTGGCCCGTTGGTAACTCACTTGGTGCCGCTGGCCGAATTGTCGTCCGCCATCCACATGCTCGAAACAGATGCAGACCATCGCATGAAGATCATTTTGGAGCACAACTGAGTTATTCCAACAAGCAAAGTCTCACTGACATGATCCAGTTGTAAGTAATATCTGGTCCTCTCGAAGCACGCAGACAACAGCTCGGCTTTCCCGAACCGTGTTAATCCTGATACAATTTAAAACGAGCCGTTCCGGAACATATCTGGAGCTTGCGCGGGGAGAGGTTTCGCTCGAGCGCGAAGGATGTTGTGCGGCTGAGAAGCCAATCTTCCCGAGGTCTTATGGGTGGAACGAAAGCCAGTCCAGCGGTTGACCGTGCGCTGAATATCCTCGAAGTGATTTCCGAAGGTAATTCCGGCCTCACGAACGCATATCTTGCCCGGCGGTTGGGGATTCCGAAAAGTTCGGCAAGCTCGATTCTCCGTCTGCTTCAAAATCGCGGGTATTTGTGCCGGTACGCCGAAAACGGACGCTACAAGCTCGGTTTTAAGATCCTCACACTGGGAAGAAAACTCCTTGAAAATTCCGATTTCCGCGACTTGGCTCTGCCGTTCATGCAAGATCTGGTCGATCGGGTCGATCTGACGTGCCACCTGGCGATGCTGGGTCAATATGAAGCTGTGCATCTTGAAAAGATTGTCGCGCGTCGTTATTTCAAGCAGGATAAGACAAGATCGGTGGGAGAACGCGTTCCTTTGCACTCGTCGAGCGTCGGGAAAGCGCTGTTGGCGTGGCAAGAGCTGCCCGTTTTGGAAGCTTCCCTGCCTAGCATGGAACTTCATAAGTTCTCACCCCGAACGATCACGACCCGGGCGCGTCTGCTGGCAAAGTTGCACGAGGTTCGAAAGCAAGGCTATGCGCTGGACGACGAGGAATGCCGGTTGGGCTGGCGTTGTGTGGGCGCGCCGATTTTTGACCTCTTGGGCAGCTCCCGCGTTGCCATATGCCTCACCGGCACGGTCTCGGAACTGGACGATTCAAAGTTGACGCCAGTCGCTGTCGCGGTAAAGGAAACCGCCCAGAGAATCTCGAACCGGCTCGCTTCCGAACACATTCAGTTCGCGACGTATTGAGGTGTCCTTTTGCATGTAGGGATCGCCCTGATAGGTTAGCTCTCACGTCGTTATCAGCGCAGAACCGTTTCAAAGAGGAAGCGTTCTGACGTATACTCCACCCGCCTGCGTTTCTGTTTCTGAGGATGCGGAGAACGGGAGGAGACGCCCATTCACGTCCAAATATCCCCGAACCAAACGACCCCTGGAGAAGCGAAAACAGGGGCCCGCGCAGTGGCCATCACGATGTTCTGCGTCTTGCTGGCTGCCTATGTCCTGATGGCGGCGGATCGTTATCTGTTTCCAGTGCTCGCGCCGGACGTGCGCCGGGAGTTTGGCTTTTCACTCGCCGATACAGGTCTGCTCACGACGATTTTCACTCTAGGCTTGGGCCTGGGGGGGCTGCCGACCGGATTCCTCCTTTCGCGATTCTCCCGCAAGTCCGTTCTCATGCTGGGGATCGCCATTTTTTCAGCAGGAACGGCTCTCACGACGATCGCCAACGGGTTCTGGCCAATGCTTCTTTGCCTGGCTGCAACGGGCATCGGCATGGCCATGCTGGCCACGTCCATGTTCGCGCTGGCCGCGAGCTATTTTGTGAAATATCGCGCTGCGGCCATCGGCTCTGTCAATTTCTGTTACGGCATCGGCGGTTTTATCGGCCCCATCCTGGCCACCGTGCTCCTGACCTCCTATCATACCTGGCACGCTCCAATGATCGCCTTCGGGGCATTCGGATTTCTGACGATTGGTGCAATCGCGCTGATCGTGCGCCCCTGGTTCAGCGAAACCCATCACGCGTCTCAAACGAGGGGGAATGCTAGCGGCGCGCAAACGCTGCTGAACCGCAATACGATCCTGCTCGGTTTTCTGTGCCTCATCCATGGCCTCAGCATGTATGGATTTCTCGGGATGTATCCCACTTTTCTTCGCGAGAATCTTCACTACGCTCCAAGGGCTGCGGGATTTGTGATGAGTTTTTTTGGGATAGGAGCTCTCGCTTCCATTGCCGGCGGCTGGGTTGGTGATCGCTTTCCGCCACGGCTGGTGTTGAGTGTGTCTTTCTTCTGTATCGCCATCCTCGGATACCTGTTTTTCCAGCCGTCGGCAAGCGCCCTGACGCGGGAAATTCTGACGTGCATTTACGGCGTGGTTGGCAGCGCCGTTCTTTACGTCAACCTCGCGGCTTACCACGTGAAAACGCTGCGCAGCACCCTGGCCAATCGGGGCTCGGGCATGTTTGTTACGAGCCTCTACGGGCCCGCCGCCTTCGGGGGATATTTGATCGGGGCGCTCGCCAGTCACGGCGGATGGTTGTTCGCCGGAGAGACGCTGATGTCTCTTCTTTGCGTGATTGGTGGCATCCTGTCTCTCGCACTGCGGCCCGACCAAATGGCGCTGTAGAGCTTTCTTACTGGCATCCGGTTTCAGCACACTACGGACGTGATGTCTTGAATGGTTCTGCGTGAGATGGTGCGCACAGTCCGGGATGGTTCGCACTCCTAGGTCGGTAACGAGGGAACACATAAGCATGGGCTCAAGCGCGCTAACCAAACCCTTGGAGGGCTACCGCTGAATGGGGAAATCATGCCGGGAAGCTGGAGCGGGATAAGGGAATCGAACCCTCGCCTCGACCTTGGCAAGGTCGCGTACTACCACTATACGAATCCCGCGCACCTGTAAGATACAAAGCGCGAATTATTTATAGCATGGGGATTGCAGTGCGACAAGCCTCGAAGTATGGCCTCCCGGATTAATCAGTCAGGAGACATATTGGCGCTGTCACCACGAGCCCTGCCGATCTAGTCCACTTCCATGATACGAGTCGACTTCACAACCGGCGACTTTTTTTGGCGCTCGGCGAACCGCACCGCCCGTTCTCGATCGATATAAACGCGGGCGAACTTCTCGCCGTCGTGGTAATACACGGCTACTTGCCAGTGACGATGCTTGCGCCGACGGTCTCGCTGCATCCGGCCGGATTTTTTGGCGGTTGCCTTTTTCTTTTTCACGATTGGTTAAAACCTCGATTTGTACTGACTATCGCAATTTCAAGCCGGGCGCGCAAGTATTAAGTTGAAGGTTAACCTTCCTACTATTTAGTACTTATCTGCAATCCAGTTCGATGAAACGGCCCGAATGCGTTGCAATTTCAGCATTCGAATATCCGGACGATCAACTCGATGCCTGGGCGCCCGCGCAATCGCTTCCGTCACAGGTCGCTGGCGTAAGCTTTGTAGGCAATCGTCCGGAACGGTCTCTGCCGCGGACGACCCTGCATATTGGCGTCGTCCTCTTGAATCGAGGCGATGATTTCTTCCGCCAGCCGGACTTCCTCCGGCGATGTGACCGCCCTTGCGGTGTTTCCGCCGGAGGCAAGGATGCGATTTTCTTTCACGGCGCTTTCGGCCTGCAAGGGCTGCATCGCGCCAGTGGTTCTCCTCCGATGCGGTTAACCCTGCTTATCCATCGTTTCTGAGATCCCAAGCGTCATCCTTTCAGGCGCTTATATCAAGTTATGCAGCAGCAACTTCCGGTATCTACGGACATGAATGGTTAACAGTCGAAATACGTCCGTGACGCCCCAGTCCGCTTTCGCTATGATGGTGCCTGCGTTTTTTCCTAGTCGCCAGCCCCT
>Ga0307372_10011985_pt1 | contig 11453 bp, 13 predicted proteins | sample OX1MG_FD_202533 | JGI IMG/M metagenome (GOLD analysis project Ga0307372, IMG submission 202533) | Soil microbial communities from Risofladan, Vaasa, Finland - OX-1 | ecosystem: Environmental > Terrestrial > Soil > Coastal area > Acid sulfate soil | place: Finland: Risofladan, Vaasa | collected...
GCTCGGGCGTGTGCTTCCTGCCTTTCACGTCGGTTCCTCCTTGCCCTCCCGGGCTGTGGTGGAACCCTCATATCACATGGACCAGTTCTCCGGGCTCAGGTCACCCTGGCCCGCATCACCGACGCCACACGCATCGCCGCGTACGGATCGCTCTCCCACCGGATCGAGTTGGAAGGCCGTCAGGACGAGTTCCGCGAACTCGCCGACGCCTTCGACGCCATGCTCGCGCGGCTCGAAGCACATGTCGCCGAACAGCAGCGATTCGCCGCCAATACCTCCCACGAACTGCGCACCCCGCTAGCGATCACGCAGACACTGCTCGACGTGGCCCGCAACGATCCGAACCGCGACACGGGCGAACTCGTCGACCGCCTCCACGCCGTCAACACCCGAGCGATCAACCTCACTGAAGCCTTGCTCCTGCTCAGCCGCGCCGACCAACGGTCCTTCACCCGAGGAGACGTCGACCTGTCCCTCATCGCGGAAGAAGCTACCGAAACGCTTCTCCCCCTCGCAGAAAAGCATGGCGTCACCATCGGGACCTCGGGCGACATGACCCTCACCATCGGCTCACCCGCGCTCCTGCTGCAGTTGACGACGAACCTCGTGCACAACGCGATCGTCCACAATCTGCCTGAACAGGGCACCGTCTGGGTCACGACCAGCGTTCGCCCCAAGCGTGCGGTACTCACGGTCGAGAACACCGGCGAGCAGCTCACCCCACAGCTCGTTGCCACGCTTGCCGAGCCGTTTCGTCGCGGCACCGAACGCATACGCACCGACCACGCAGGGGTCGGCCTCGGCCTGGCAATCGTCAAGAGCATCACCCAAGCACACGACGGAATCCTCACCCTCACCCCCCGGGCCGCTGGCGGGCTCCGCGTCACGGTGCAACTGCCCGCCGCGCCACCGCACGCTGGCAGATGACGATCCGGGAATACCACACGCCCCGAGAGGAATCGTCACGGCCGGTGGATCAGCGTGTCATGCGGCGTGCGCGTCACCGCTTGCTGATTCGTCGGGTCGTTCGACGAGGACGCCGTTCTCGAACGTCGCGCTGGCTCTGACCAGCGCGAGGGAGTGGGCGGAACTGACGGCACGCCAGCGGTGCTGTGCCGACTCGATGCGTTTGAACGCCATCGCGATCCCGGCGGCCCGCCAGCAGCGTCCTTTGGTGACCCGCGGCCGTAGCCGGGCGGTTGCGAAGGTCGGCTCGATCGGGTTGGTGGTGCGCAGGTGGATCCAGTGCTCACCGGGAAAGTCGTAGACAGCGAGCAGCACGTCGAGGTCGTTGGTGATCTTCGCGACCGCTTTGGGCCACGCCGCTCGCGGTCGACCGCCTGCTCGACCTGACCCGCCGCCGGATCGGCCTGGAGCGCATCGGCCTGCACTTCCACGACACCCACGGGCTGGCGCTGGCCAACGTCATGCTGGGCCTCGACTACGGTGTGCGCGTCTACGACGCGGCGGCCGGCGGCATGGGCGGCTGCCCGTTCGCCCCGGGCGCTCCCGGCAACCTCGCCACCGAGAAGCTGCTGCGCCTGCTCGCGGGGCTGGGCGTCGAGACCGGGGTCGACCGCGCCGCCGTCGAGCGGGCCGTCGCCGACCTGCGCGCGGCCGTGCCCGGCATCGGCGAGCACCACGCGGGCGCCGTCTGAGCGCGGCGCATTCGGCGGTCCAGCCGCAACGGCCGGTGCGAGGGACTACGGGAGAAGCTCCTTGCCGGCGGCCCGGAAGAGCCACTCCTCATAGCGCTGCGGCGTCCAGCCCCGCTCCCGGACCAGCGCCCGGTAGACCTCCGTGCCGGTCACGGCGTAGAGGATGTCCACTGCCTCCTCCTCCGTGACGTCCGCGCGCAGCCCACCACGGGCAATGAGGCCCGCGACCGACCGACGCATCGCGTTGAGATGGCCCGCCTGCCACTCTGCCCAGAGCTGCGCTAGGCGCTCGTCGCTCCCCTGAGAACCGCGCAGAATGTCCACAACCACGTGGGAGCGCTCGTTCAGGTTTCGGATGATGTGCGCTCCGATCCGCAACTGCTCGACCGGTTCGGCCCCCTGAACCACCTGCTCGACGCCCAGGTCGGGCGCGGAGACGATCGACTCCGCCAGCGCCTCGACGATCGCAGCCCGCCCGGGGAAGTGTAGGTAGACCGTCGCCACCGACACGTCGGCCGCTCGCGCAATCGCCTCCATGGTTACGGCAGCGTAGCCGGACGCTCCGAAGAGCCGCTCGGCTGCGGCAAGGATCTGCTGCCGGGTCGCGTCTGCCCGCGCCTGCCGTTGGGGTGAATGGTAGCGACGGGGTATTGACGAGCGCGCCAATTAACTATATACTTCCTCTATCGAATTCAGCCAGACCGCTAGCCGTCGAGGGCATGGTGCCGCGCGACGGATGACGGCAAGTATAGGGAGGTTCCGGTCAGCGCGCCTCACAGCGGTCGATCTTCGCCAGCGCACAGGAGGGATACCATGACCGGAGTCGGAGTCGAGATCCTCAACCCCCGTACTGGGCAGCGAATGCGCTTCCGACCGACGGACGGCTCAGTGCTCCAGATCGAGACGGCCAACCCGCCCGGCCCGGCCGAGCCGGAGCACGTGCACCCCTATCAGGAGAGCAGCGCCACGGTACTCTCGGGAGTGCTCCACTTCTCCGTCCGTGGGCAGATCCAGGTGGTGCGGGCGGGCGAGCGCATCGTCATCCCGCCCAACACCCCGCACAACTTCTGGAACGAGGGCAGCGAGGAGGCGCGGGCGATCCAGGAGGTCCGCCCCGCGCTGCGAACGGAGGCGTTCTTTCGCACCTACTTCGGTGCGGTACGGGATGGAAAGGTCAACGCGGACGGTGTTCCGTCCCTCCTCCAGATGGCCGTCATGATCCCTGAGTTCTCCGACGAGATCCGCTTGACCCGTCCACCGTTCCCGGTGCTCCGGCTGCTGGCGCTGCTGCTGTCGCCGATCGCACGGCTGCGCGGCTACCGGCCAACCTACCCGGAACACATCGGGAACACCGAGGCCAGCCGGCTCGTCACGGAGCCGTGACCGCGACCGGGGAGCGGTGGCGCCGTCACCGCTCCATCCGCCGTCGGGCCGACCGGATCTGCTCGATGTGCTCCAGCGCGTGGCCGGCGAGCATTCCGACCAGGGCGACCACCGTCGGGTGCGGGGTTCCGTCCGCGCTCCGCGTCGCCTGTCCCCAGCGCGCCGGCAGCCGCTCGAGCAGCTCGAGCACGCTCGCGCGGGTCGCCGCGAAGAGTGCCAGCGACGGTGCCACCGGGCGATACCGGTAGTCGAGCGAGCCGGCCCGGCGGTCGGGGCTCCACGGATTTCCGCGCCACTCGCGGCCGGGCTCGGCCAGCGCCGCGAGCAGCGCCGGGTAGGTCAACGCCTCGGTGTCCGCCAGGTGGTGAACAACCTGCCGCGCCGTCCAGCCGCTCGGCTCCAGCTCGACGTCGAGCCCGGACGCATCGAGTCCGGCGACGACCTCCTCCAGGGCCCGCGCTCCGGCCGCGTAGTGCCGCATCGCCTCCTCCGATGACCAGCGCGCCGGCGCCTCGAAGGCGATCCGGTAGCCGTCGGGGTCCGTGAACCTCAGCACCCGGTCCCCCCAGGACCGCTCGACCATCTCGAACGCGATCCCCAGCGAACCGAGCCGCCGCGCGAGCTCGTCGAGGTCGACGCCAAGCGCGTGCAGCGTCCCGCCCGGCGCCAACACGTCGGTATCCGGAGTGAGCTGGGCGGCGAGGTCGCCGGCCGCCGGACCGGCCAGCAGGACCGGGTAGCCGGCGGCATCCAGCCAGGCCAGATCCCCGGCGGCGTCCCGGCGCTCCAGGGCGAAGCCCGGCAGGTCGACGTAGAAGCCGAGGCTACGCGACAGTTCGGCGACGCCCAGCGCCGTGCGCGGTCGCTTCACCGGGAACGCGTCGCTCACGCCTGATCCGGCTCGTGAGTACGCACGATGAGCACGGGCACCCGGGAGGCAGTCAGCAGCTTGTCCGTGACGCTGCCGAAGAACCAGCGCGCGAGCCCGCCGCGGCCGTGCGAGGTCATCACGACGAGATCGGGGCTCTCCCGCTCGGCGTAGGCCAGCAGCTGGCGTGCTGGGTCGCCGCTCAGTACCTCCGTGGTGGCGGCGACCTCGTCCGCTGCCAGCCGATCGGCAATGCCGTCCAGGTAGGCGCCGGCCTCCCGCTCCAGCGCGGCGAACTGCGCCACGATGTCCCGGTACGACGGGGACGTCAGCATCGAGGGCGGCAGGTCGGGCAGCTCGTCTCGATACGTCTCGGCCACCCGCACCAGCTCGAGCGTCGCCGCGGAGCGGCGCGTGAGCTCCACCGCCGGGAGCAGTGCCTGCTCGCCCAGGGACGACCCGTCCAGAGGCACGACGATGCGACCGAAACGGATGCCGTCGGGCTGATCGGCTCTCCCCCGCGCGCGGACCACCAGGACCGGCACCGGCGCCAGCTGTAGGACGCGCGTCGCGGTGCTGCCCAGCACGACGCGGCCCAGGCCGCCGCGACCGTGGCTGGCGAGCACGACCAGCCGGTCGGGTTGCTCCGCTGCCTCCCGGATGATCTCGACCCGGGGATCGCCCAGGCGGACCACGGGTTCGACAGCGATCCCGGCGGCCGTCAAACGATCGACCTCCGGCTTCAACAGCTCGGGGCTGAGCAGGTGCAGGTGCGGGTTCGCCGGGTCCAGCCAGACCACCTCATGCCGGCGGGCGTCGTAGAGCGGGCGCATCTCCTCCAGCACCCGCAGCAGCACCACCCGGGCGCCGAACAGCCGCGCCAGCTCGACGGCGTAGGGCAGCGCCGATTCGGCGAGCTCCGATCCGTCCAGCGGCACGACGACGGCAGAGACGTTGGAGAACCCGGCCACTTCGACCTCCTGCCCGCGGCGCGCGACGCATGCCCGACACGCCGCTCCGCACCCATTGTAGCGGCGGACCGTGCCCCGGTCAGGAGTCGATCCCCGGTCGGGCGCGGTGTGACGTCTCGCTTGGGACGTCCCATCCACCCCGCTACCGCCCGTCGCCGTCCGAATCGCTCTCTCTCGGCCGCCACGGAAACGCCGGACGGGTCAAGCACCAGGCCGGGGCGGTAAGATAGCCGCCGGCGGCAGGGAGGGACCGGATGAGACTCGTGGACACCGTCGGCAACGCGGCGCGTGACGTCAGCGGTGGGATCGGCCGCGGCCGGTCCACCCAGTGCCTCTTCGGCCCGGCGCACGTCGTGGGCGACGCGACCGTCATCCCGGTCGCCGAGGCTCGCGTGCGGTTCGGCCTCGCCTCTACCGGGACCCCGAGTGGGAATGGCGCCGGCCTCGGTGGGGGCGTGGTCGGAGGCGGGATGCTCCAGGTGCAGCCCCTGGGCTTCATCACCGTCCGTGGCACCCGGGCCGACTTCACCCCGATCCGGGACTACACCCGCCTCATCCTGCTCGCGCTGGGGTGCGCCGCCGTCGCCCTGGCGCTGCTGCTGTCGCTGGCGGCTCGGCGCGGCACACCAGCTCGGGAATCGACGGGCCGTCGCCGGGGTTGAGGAGGAGCGAAACCCAACGGGCCCCGGCGCGCGAACGACGACGTGGGTGCGCCCGGCAGCGAGTTGCCGGGCGTTCAAGTGTGGAGGAGATGCATGGAGATTCCGGTCGCGGTGCGGACGTTCCTCGACGAGCGGCGCTTCGGCGTGCTGGCGACCGTCAACCCCGACGGTACACCCCAGCAGACGGTCATGTGGTTCACGCTGCATGGCGACACCATCATGATGAACACCGCCCAGGGGCGGGTCAAGGCGAGCAACCTGCGGAACGACCCGCGCGTCTCGATCTGCGTCGAGGACGAGTACACCTACGTCACGGCCTTCGGCCGCGCCGAGCTGATCGATGACCAGGAGGTCGCGCAGCGCGACATCGCCGAGCTCGCCGTCCGCTACAATGGCGCGGACCGGGCGCAGTCCCAGATCGCGGAGTTCCGAAAGCAGACGCGTATAACCATCCTGGTGCCGATCGAGCGGCTGATCTCGAGCGGGCTGTAGCACGACGCGGTACCGCGTGAGTTCGGGCAGGGAGCGAGAGGCGCGATGGCGGCGGAGATCCGGGTGATCGGAGTCGACGGGATCCCCGAGGCGCGGCCCGGGGACGACCCGGCCCAGCTGGTGGTGCGCGGCATCGAGGGGAATGGGCTGCGTGCCGAGGATGGGGACGTGGTCATCGTCACCCACAAGCTCGTGTCGAAGTCGGAGGGCCGCCTGGTGGAGCTGGCCGGCGTCGAGCCTTCCGCCCTGGCGCGCGAGCTCGGCGAGCGCTACGGCAAGGACCCGCGCCACGTCGAGGTCGTGCTCCGCGAGAGCGCCCGCATTGTCCGCATGGACCGGGGGCTGATCATCGCCGAGACGCGCCACGGGTTCATCTGTGCCAACGCCGGGGTCGACGCCTCCAACGTGTCCGGGACGGTCGTCTCGATGCTTCCGCTCGATCCCGACGGCTCGGCGAAACGGATCCGCGAGACGCTGGTCACACGCTTCGGCGCCGACGTCGCGGTCGTCATCACCGACTCCTTCGGCCGGCCCTGGCGCCGCGGCATCGTGAACATCGCGATCGGGGCCGCCGGAATTCGGCCGCTGCTCGACTACCGCGGGCAGTACGACGAACACGGCTACGAGCTCCGCGCGACGGTCATCGCCGTTGCCGACGAGATCGCCTCTGCCTCCGAGCTGGTGATGGGCAAGCTGGACCGCCGGCCCGTCGCCATCGTCCGCGGCTACCGCTGGGAGCCCGGCGACGAGGGCGCGGCGGGGCTGGTCATGGACCCCGAGCGCGACCTCTTCCGCTGATCGTACGCGATCACTCGACCAACGCGGCGCGGGACTCGGCCGGCACGAACGGCTCCGGCCAGTACTCGGTGATGCGGCGGATGAGCCCGTCATCCAGCTCGAAGAAGGAGATCGCCCGGCCCGCGAACTCCGCGCCGCGCACTGCCACGTCCGTCACCGCGTCGTCGCCTTCGACCAGCAGCCGCTCCACGGTGAAGGTCCAGGGGCCCGGCGAGGGGTAGTGCTCGTTCAGCAGCGCGTTGCGCTCACGCCCGCGGATGCGCTCGCCCGACTGTGGGTACTCGAGCACGAACTCGTCGTGCAGCAGGTCGCCCACGCCCCACCAGTCGTTACGGTTCATCGTCGCCCAGTAGCGTTCGATTACGCTCCGCGTCCGTTCGTCCACCGGTGCGCCTCCCTCCGCCATCGTGTCTCGGATGCCGCGGCGGCAGCATCGCACATCGGCTTGCGCGCGCGCTCGCGTTGCCCTACCGTGCCTCCCGTCGTCGACTCACCGGAAGGGAGCGCGCCCGTGCCGACCGTCGAGCAGCTGAAGGGGAAACGGGCCGGCGTCGGCCTGCGCGCCCACGATCTCGACCGGGCTTACTCCGGCTACACCCTCTTCACGCCGGCCATCGCCGAGCGCACTGTCTACCTCATAGACATGCGCGGCGAGGTCGTCCATACCTGGGAGATGCCCTACCCGCCCGGGCTCTACGGCTACCTGACCGACCACGGCACCCTCTTCTACAACGGGCGCGTCCCCGAAGAGTCCGAGCGCTACGTCGCGACCGGCGGCTGGAAGGGCGGCATCGCCCTGGAGATGGACTGGGACGGCCGCGTCCTCTGGGAGGTGCGGCACCCGGACCACCACCACGACGGCATCCGACTCGAGAACGGCAACGTCCTGCTCCTCTGTCTGGCGCCGCTACCGGCCGAGCTCGCGGCCAGGGTCCAGGGCGGCCTGACCGGCACCGAGCACGACGGCCTCATGCACGCCGACTACCTGGTCGAGCTGACCACCGACGGGCGCGTCGTCTGGGAGTGGCGGGCCTGGGAGCATCTCGACCCGGCGGTTGACCGGATCGTGGCGGCGCAGGACGAGCGCAAGGAGTGGACACACGGCAACGCCGTCGCCGAGCTGCCGGACGGCAACCTGGTCGTCAGCTTCCGCACCATCTCGACGGTGGCCATCGTCGATCGCACGAGCGGCGCGATCGTCTGGAAGCTGGGCGCGCCGTCGCTCGCCCAGCAGCACGCGCCGCAGCCGCTGCCGAACGGCCGCCTGCTCATCTTCGACAACGGTACGCACCGCCTCGACCACCCGCTGCCCTACTCGCGAGTGATCGAGGTCGACGTTGCCACCAAGGAAATCGTCTGGAGCTATCAGGAGCCCCACCTCGCCGACTTCTTCAGCCCGTTCATCTCGAACGCCCAGCGCCTGCCCAACGGAAACACCCTCATCTGCGAGGGCTGGTTCGGCCGGCTGTTCGAGGTGACCGCGGCGGGCGAGACCGTCTGGGAGTACGTCAACCCGCACTTCGGCGTCTCGCCGGCCCGCCCCAACGAGGGTCCGCACAACCACGTCTTCCGCGCCTACCGCTACGGCGAGGACGAGATCGCCCAAGCGCGCCGGACCGTGTCCTCCTGATGCGCCTTCTACAGCACTTCTCGCAACTATTGGCCGGAACTCAGCCCCTTCAGTGGGCTTCGTCCCGTCAGCGCGGGGACTTTAAGGGGCCGTCAGATAATAACTCGCGGTTTTATAGTGTAGTTCCATTCGGGGTGGAAGGCGTGCCCGTGCAGGTAAGCGGCCTCCAGTTCGGCGTCTGAGAGCGTGATCTTCGCGGGGTAGGTCCCCTCATCGAGCCGGGCAAAGACCTTCAGACCGCCGCGGGTGGTCGTCGAGGAGATCAGGTTGATGATCGTCTCCAGTGAGGTGAGCGGTTTGCCGCGCCAGTTGATGGTGATGAAGGAGAACAGCCGATGCTCGATCTTGTTCCACTTGCTGGTGCCCGGCGGGAAGTGGCAGACCTGGATCGCCAGCCCGGTCTCGTCGGCCAGGTGCTGCCACTCGACCTTCCACAACCGCGTGCGATAGCCGTTGGAGCCGCCGCAGTCGGCGGTGATCGTCAGCGTGCGGGCGTCCGGGTAGCGCTCCCGGCCGAGGTGCTCCCACCAGCAGCGGATGGAGTTGACCGCAAACTGGGCCGTGTCGTGGTCGATCCCGACCTGCACCCAGCCCTCCTCGGACCCGAGGTCGAAGATGCCGTAGGGGATCGCCTTGCCGAGTTCCTTGTCCTTGAAGTCATGCACCCGGACCGCCTCGGGTGAGCCCCTGGGATGCCATTCCCGCCCGCCATTCTTGAAGTCTCCGACCAGTTCCTTCTTCTTGGTGTCGACCGAGATCACCGGCTCCCCGGCCTCCAGGGCGGCCGTGACGGTGGTGTTGATGTGCTGGAACTGAGCGTCGCGATCGGGATGCGCGCGGCCCTCGCGCACCTTGCGGTTTGCCTGCAGGCGGTAGCCGAGCTCCCGCAACAGCCGCGCCACGGTCTCGTGTGAGACCCGGTGGTCCCGGGCGCGCAGCGCATCGCGCAGGCGCCGCACACTCTTGGCCGTCCACCGCAGGGGCGACTCCGGGTCACCGCGGCTGTCGGCATCCACCAACCGCTCCAGGTCCGCGAGCAGCGTCGCATCGGCCGTCGTGAGCGGCGTGCGCCCCCCACCGGGCCGCCGCACCCGGCCCATCTCGAGCCGCTCCCCCGCCTCCAGTTCCCGGACGCCCCGGCGGATGGTGTTCTCCGTCATCCCCGTCGCCCGCGCCGTCGCCGCGATCCCGCCCCGGCCCGCCACGCGCGCCTCCGCCGCAGCCCACAACCGGCGCCGGCGTTCATCCAACTCACCCGCCAGAGCCCGATAGCGCTCGCCGATCGCGGCCTCATCGATCATCCCCGCATAGTACAACAGGTCAGCCTCAAGGCCTCTACTTATTCATTGACGGCCCCTTAGTACCCTGTGCAACGGTCAGTAGTTGTGGTCAGCGGTCGGCGGCGAGTTGCGCGACGATCCCCAGCAGCAGATCTTCCGCATCGATCTCACCGCGTTTTGACCCCACGTCGACGTCCCGGAGCTGTACGAGGCCGCGTCTGACGCGCGAGATCGGGAACCGGCGCGCCGCTCGAGTCGCCTGCTGCAGCCGAGCTTCGGTGATTCCGGTTTCGGCGGCCACCGTTGACACCCCGGCGGATTCCCCAGCCGCCAGCGCGGCGAACGTCTCGTACTGAGCCGCCAGTTGTCCGATCAGCACTTCTGGCGCCGTGCCGGTGGCAACGGCTCGCTCTGCCTCCCGAATAGCGGCCGCGGCATCGCCCGCCGCGATCGCGTCCGTCAGTCCCCAGATGTTGGATGACTCGACTCCGGCCACCAGGTCATCGACGACTGCGGCCGTGATGACGCCGTCAGACGCGGCGCTGGACAGTTTGGCGATCTCGCGATCGAGCCGAAAGAGGTCTGGCGGGACGTCGTCTCGTCGCGCCACCGCGCGCCAGCCGGCGGGAAACAGCGCCTCGACGAGTCGCACCGCTGCGTCGGACTCGATGGACACCTCGTACAGCTTAGCCCGGTCGTGCACCCAGTCGATGAGTTCCCGTCCTCGCGGCACCTCGAAGGTCTCGACGCGTATCGACGAGACCTGATCGCGGATCTCGCGAAGCTCGACCGGCGACGCCGCGGACTGCGCGACGATCAGCACGGTCGAATCCGGAATCTCGGCGAGGAGAGCCAGCACCGCGGAACGCTCAGAGGCCCTCGCTCGACCCGAGGAGCCGGCGCGGACGGGCTCGGCGAACAGGTCCCGGGCCACGACGACCCGTGCCGTGCCGAAGAAGCCGGGCGCGAGCGCGGCACTGCGGAGCCCGCCAAGCTGAGCGGCTGCCTGATCGAAGATCGTGGTGTTGATTCCCGACGGGTCGTGCTCGAGGCGCAGGGACCTGAGGCGCTCGTCGATTGCCAGACGATCCGTGCCGAGGAGGAGGAAGATCATACCCGTGGCTCCGGCAGGTGCCCGGAAAAGCGGGCAACAGTGAAGGCCAAAACCCCAACACCGCCGTGAGCAACTCGGTTTTGAACCTGCTCGCGCAGGTGGGTGCCGCAACCCCGAGTCCCACGAGACTCGCTTAGCAGCTCCCGTCAGTCATGACACGTTGGCTCAAAACGTTGTCACGCTTCACGTGCGGTGTGGGGCTTGAGCCGCCACGAATATTACCATTCGCGAGGCATTCGTTCAACTCGTGCGGTTCGCGCGACATTGCCCGGACCGACGCCAGTGGCTAGAATCCGCCCGACGGAGAGGAGGAGGCGTGAAGGTCGCGGTCACCCGGGTCATCCCCGAGGCGGGACTGGCGATGCTGCGGGCGGCGGCCGACGTGGCACTGTGGGACCAATCGGAACCGCCCAGCCGTGCGGACCTCGTGACTCTCGGCCGCGGCTGTGACGGGCTTCTGACGCTGCTGACCGATCCGGTCGACGGCGATCTGCTCGACGAACTGCCGACGGTGCGGGTGGTGAGCAACTTCGCGGTAGGCTTCGACAACGTCGACGTGCCGGCCTGTACCGCGCGTGGTGTGGCGGTCTGCACGAC
>Ga0307372_10011989_pt1 | contig 11451 bp, 7 predicted proteins | sample OX1MG_FD_202533 | JGI IMG/M metagenome (GOLD analysis project Ga0307372, IMG submission 202533) | Soil microbial communities from Risofladan, Vaasa, Finland - OX-1 | ecosystem: Environmental > Terrestrial > Soil > Coastal area > Acid sulfate soil | place: Finland: Risofladan, Vaasa | collected...
TCATGGTTGTGCTGCCGTCGAGGCGAGTTTTCCCACGGGTATTGCACATCGACACCGATATCGTTGCCGCCCTCGATCATTATGCCGGAAACACGAAAGTCGAACTTGCCGCCCGGAATGTGAATCATTCCCGGCGGTGTGCCCGCCGCAGGTTGGGTGGGCGCTATCGGAACGATATGCTGCGGGAGAAAGCGCCACTGATCTGAGTAGCTCGAAAGAGGTCTCTGCGCCAGCCCGTGCATCGTGCTCAGCAGATGTTGCTCGCCTTCCGTTAACTGATCGGTTGCCAGAATTGCCCCGTATCCGCGGGCGCCCATCGTAAAACTCAAAGTCGCCGTCGGGCCCTTGATCTCCGGCTTCAGCTCAACCCCGTGCCACAAATCGTAGTAGTGAAGGCCGGGTTTATAGGCCACTTCCACTTCGCGCCCGGAAAGATCAAACTCATTACGGTTGACGAGGGTCCAGAGCGTCTCTGTCTTCCCCGGCCACTTGCTGGCGAAGGCGCCGTACCGCAGCATCGGCGCAAAAGGTTCCCAGCCGGGACTCACCAGCAACTGCCGGAATTCCCGCTCCAGATTGCCAATCCGACGCAGGGCCTCCGCGTCCCGGTCATCAATCTGGTTCCAGATTCCCCAGACGTTTTCCCAGCTCTCATAGCCGACGCCGTTAAAGAACGCGTACTGAAGATCGTCAACCTTGTTCCTCGCCCAACGGTCGCACACATTGACCATGTAACGTGTTTCAAGCCATTTGTTCTTGCTGATCATGGGTTCAAATGGATACTTCCAGTATCCCCAGCCAAGGTTGTTCCATGCAATGGCCGGGTCAGTATCGCCTGTATCCCCGCCCTCAGGCTCAAACACGATCGGATGTCCGGTCTTGTCCGATGCGATACGGAATGCCAGAGGGACCGCGCCCATCGTGTCTCCGTTAATTCCGTCGCCGCCGATCGCCGCCATGAGCTTCGCCAGCGTGTCCCAGTCCGGAATCCCCTCAGGCCGGGTCCCCTGGTCCCATGGATTGTAAGGAAACAGCACACGCACGCCGTGGCGATGGAAGGCCTCCACCAGGGCCCGCAGGCCGGATATTCCACCCGGCATGTCGCGGACCAAGTCGAACTGATTCCGGTTATCAATCCCAATGTTGGGATAGGTCGGCCAGATCAAGACAGAGTCAATCCCGCCATAACGTTTCTTGAGATCGGCTAAGTAACGGCCCACCGTGTATTTCCCCGTGACGGCATCATAGAAATACCGGTCATGGGCCATCATCTGCGGCTGGATAAATGATCTTTGGGTCCATTCGAGCGCCGGCCGTTCATACTGCAAGCCGCTGTAACCCAGGCGCACCAGGTGCTCCATCCGCCAGTGTCGAACATCCGCCAGCCACGCTTTCCAGGCTGACTCAGAAATCGGCCGCTCGCCACCCTTTGCACAGCAATGATCACTCGTCGCGACGGGGTTCGCCGGCCCGGGAATCTGATCGCCCTGTGGAGGATACTTCGTATCCTGCGCGAACAACGACGCGGCCATCAGAGTGATGAACACGAACATCATGCATGACTTATATTTCCGCATGTCAATCTTCCTTTAGAACTCACCTACCCAGGTGCGGGAACTATTAAACGATCACCGATCAGCACCCATAGGAGGTGAATTACCACCACGCTGACGGCGGACTGCTATTCTAACCGAGGACCTTTATAAGTGTTGATTATAAGACAATGGTGGAGGCGGGGGGAGTCGAACCCCCGTCCGAAAAGCCTGACGATCGAAAGACTACACGCTTATCGCGTTCACTTCCTGCTTTCGCCAGCGGTCCTCTGGAACGAGCAAGAACGAACCGTCAGCTAGCCTGATCCGGTTGCCCGGATCTCGCCCGGAACCCTCAGGCGGCAGGTCCCAAGCCAGCCCGCTGGATGACGCCTCATTCCGCCCCGCGGGCCTTGGCAGAGGAGACGCGCTAGCCTTGGTTAGGCAGCGTATGCAAACTGCGTATTGGCAGTTGTGTTGTTCCACTCCGATTACGGGTGGCGTGGACCCCCGGCGTGCCTTTCGAACGTGAGAGCTTCCGTCGAATCCGGAACGCCCCCTCACTTGAATTATGGCCTCTTGGGGACGCAGTGTCAACAGCATGTACTCGTCCAGGAGATGAGTGACGCTGGAGGGCCTTCCTTTGGGGTGAGGATTGAGCCAGAAACTCCTGGGGAGTGAGGCAGCCCAAAACCAGGTGAGGACGAATGGGGTTGTAGGCTGGCTGGCGCAGGCGCTTGTTCTTGAGCGTCTGTGATCTCGCGGCGCGGGTTGTTTCCGCTGGCGGCCGTCCCATGGATCACCCTCAGGCCGGACACATTTCGTTCCGCAAGACTCCCAATTTGCTCCCCGCAAAAAGCCCCTTCGGTAAATCGCGGACCCCAAAACCGGCATCTGCGCCAGCCCCGGCTAATTGACTTGGGGCGCCTGGTTGCCCATGGGGTGCGCATCTCTCCGGAAATCGGGAGTTTTTCCGCTTGGCATGCCGGTTGCAACGATCCCCAAAGCCCGACGCCGGGCCTCGGGGCGGATGTGACCGTGGCGCTTCGCCATCCGGATAGCGGTTGAGGCGGACCCTCCGAGAATATGCGCCACAGTGCCATGGAAACCCCGTTTTCGAGCCTCTTTGTCGCGGCGATGTGCCGCAAATCATGATACCTTGCAGGCCTTTTGCGCCATGCCGGTTGCAAGCAGGCGACCGGAGTTGCTCAAAACAGGGGACGTGCCGGCCAAAGAACTGCTCTGCTGAGACCGGCTTCGGACAGTTCTCGCCCGGCAGGGGACTTTTCAGGTGATCCCCAGCTTCCGCTGCATATCCTCCAAACTGATGCCCTTGGTTTCCGGATACACGAAAAGGACCACAAAGAATTGCAGCACCATCATGAAGGCAAAGAAGACGAAGGGATAGGCGCCGGAGGCCGCGGCCATCAAGGGAAATATCCCGGAAATGAGCGCGTTCATGAACCAGTGCGAGAAGCTGCCAAGGCTCTGGCCTTTGGCCCGGACGCGGTTGGGAAAAACTTCGCTAATGTAAACCCAGATGACGGCGCCCTGGGAAAACGCGAAGAAGGCGATGTAGCCCATCAGCAGCCACACCAGGAGGTTTTCGTGCCGCGCCGTGAAGAAGATCGCGGCAACCCCGGCCACGCACGCCGCCGTGCCCACCGATCCGATCAGCAGGAGCTTCTTGCGTCCGACCCGGTCGATCATTGACATGGCGATCACGGTGAACAGCAGATTGGTGGCGCCCACGGCCACGGCCTGGATATTCCCGGACATCGCGCTGAACCCGGCGCGCGCGAAGATGTCATTCAGGTAGTAGAGAATGGCGTTGATGCCGGCAAGCTGGTTGAACATGCCGATCGTCACGGCGAGAAAGATGGGCAGCCGGTACTTCCGGGAGAACAGCGGCTCCCTGGCGCGCTCCAGATGCATCGAGTCAACGATGTCTTTGAGTTCCTGCCCGGCGTTTTCCTCTCCGATCAGTTCGAGCACCTCTTTCGCTTCTTCCATGCGGCCCTTCCTGGCAAGCCATCGCGGACTTCGCGGAATCCCGAAAAGCATCAGGAAAAACAGGGCCGCCGGAAGGGCCGCCACGCCCAGCTTCCAGCGCCATTCGAGAGCGCCGAAATGCACGAGCGCAATCAGGTAGTTGGAGAAGTACGCAAGCAGTATCCCGAAGACCACATTGAACTGGAAAAAGCCGACCAGTCGTCCCCGCCACTTTGCCGGCGCGATTTCCGCGATGTACATCGGCCCCAGCACCGAGGAACCACCGATCCCCAATCCTCCAAGAAAGCGAAAGAACACCAGCGGGTACCAGCCCCATGAAAAGGCGCATCCAAGGGCTGAGATCAGATACAGCACCGCCAGCACACGCAGACTGTCGTGCCGGCCAAACCGCTCGCCGGGAATTCCGGCAGACATTGCGCCGACGATGGCGCCCCAGAGCGCGATGGCGACCGTCAGCCCCAGAAGGCCGGGCGACAGCCGGTACGTCTCGCTCAACGCATGGGTCGTGCCGGCAATCACGGCCGTGTCAAAACCAAACAGAAGGCCGCCCAACGCGGCGACAACGGTACTCTTGATCAAGTATTTGTTCAGATCCATAACACCCACATAGAATTACTTTGTTATATTTCATTCCCTGTCGTCAGAGCACGGCTTCAGCCGTGCCGTAACAGGATTGAAGAGTGGCGGCTATAGCCGTTGCGATCCTGAAGCCAGCCTCGTTGCCTTCTTTTGCGGCATGGCTAAAGCCGTGCCCTGACGACTTTCCGGCGGACCTGACATAGTAATAGTAGAAGTTGGAGTGAACTTCCGCCGCAATTCCCAAATACCTGTGAATTCAGGTACGGGGAAAGATGACACGCGCTTGCGCTAATGGCCCAAAGCTTTGACTTCGTCCAGGGTCCACTGAGGAACCGCACCCGGACGGCTCGTGACCAGGGCCCCGACCCGGTTCGCTAAATCGGCGACCTGCCTTGGGGGCCAACCGCTCCCCAGGCCGTGTATGAAAGCCGCTGCGAAGGCATCGCCGGCGCCAACCGTGTCGGCCACTGTCACACTATAACCCCGAGCCTCGATGAATTCATCACCCATTAAAAGAACACATCCCCCGGGTCCCCGTGTTACGCAAACTGCTTCCCAGCCCAGGTCCTTTGCGTAGTCCCGGCAAAACTCTTCCAGCGTGAGATGGGATTGCCCGAACATTTGATCGACGGCACAGACCTCTTCGTCATTCAGCTTGACGACCGTAGCCTTCGACATCAGATCACGCACAAGCGAAGTCTCATAGCAGGCTGGCCGGAGGTTAACGTCATAGAAATGCCGGGCGCCGCACTTTGCGGCAAGCATCTTTCCGGCAACTTCACGCGCCTGTGGGCCCATCAGGAACAGCGTCCCAAAGTAGATCCAGTCTGGCGCTGGAGACAGGAGTCCCGCCAGATCTGCCGCTGTCAGGTCTGGAAAATCATACGCGGCCGGGCGGTGGATACCGAAGCTTGGCCGTCCTTCGGCGTCCAATATGACCGACGCGGCGCCCGTGGCATGGCCCTCGACGCGGCGGACAAAGCGTGTGGAAAGTCCCATTCGCGCCATGCATTCCAGCACTCGGTCACCCCGTTCGTCGCATCCAACAGCGCTGACGAAATATACATCGTGCCCTAGCTTTTTCGCATGGGCCGCGAAGTTGAAAGGTGCGCCGCCCAAATGCTCTTTGTCTCCGATAACGTCCCATAAAACCTCGCCGATACTCACAATTTTCATTGGCGACCCCGCTGCGGACTAAAGATGATTGCAAAATAGCGTGACCTTCATCTTCTGTAGCGGCGCTCGGCGGCAAGCACTGCTTGCCGGAGCGCCAAAAAGCCGGCGGTCACAGATTGATTAGATAACGGCGCCGGCTCCTGGGACCGTAGACTTGGGTTGTAGTCCTGACCAAGGCTGCAAGGCCAAGGCTGCGAAGAGAAAGGAGCCGAGCCATGAATATTATGGGATGTGATTTGCATTCGCGCTACCAGGTTGTGGCGTGGGTGAAGGAAGAGACGGGAGAAATCGTGACGCGGCGGCTGGAACACGAAAACTGAGAGGCGCGAACGTTCTACGAGAGTCTGCCGCGGGGAGCGAGGGTGGGGATCGAAGCGACGTTTCCCTCGCACTGGTTCGAGCGTTTGCTCGGGGAGTGCGAACACGAGTTGTGGGTCGGAGACGCGGCCAAGATCCGGGCCAGCGAAGGCCCGCGCCTCTGAGCCTCCCCTCAGGACGCTTGTTCCGCGCCGCGCCGCTGGAAGATTTCGATATAGATGTTGACCAGCGAGACGGCGGCGGGAGTGATGCCGGGGATGCGGAGGGCCTGGCCGAGGGTAAGCGGGCGGACGCGGGTGAATTTCTCCACCACTTCGCGCGAAAGGCCGGAGACCCTGGCGTAATCAAACCAATCCGGGATGCGGCGCTGCTCGGCGCGCTTCATGTGCTCGATGTGCTTTTCCTGCTGGGCCAGGTAGCCTGCGTACTTGAAATCGGTCTCAATGCGGCGCGTTTCCTCGCGCGCCATCAGCGAGGCCAGCCCGTCGTCGTTAGGGGTGGCGATGGGTTCGCTTCCGGTCCGGCGCAACCCTTCGTTGATCCATTCCATCAGATCGTCGATTTTCACTTCCGGACGCTTCAGCAGTTGCGCGCCGCTCAGGGGCGCGGGAGCGTTGAACTGGCCGCCCGCCATCAGCCCGAGGCGGGTGTAAATCTCGCGCCCGGCGCTGGACTGCGGATCGAGCCGCGTCTCCAGCAGAAAGCGCGCGGCGCCGGAAACCCGCTTTTGTTTGCGGAGAAAAGCATCGTAATCCTGCTGCCGGATGGCGCCCGCCTTGTAGCCGATGGGCGTCAGGCGCTCGTCGGCGTTGTCAATGCGCAGGTGCAGCCGGAACTCGGCGCGCGAAGTGAACATGCGGTAAGGCTCGTCCACGCCCTTGCTGACCAGATCGTCGATCAGAATTCCCGTGTAGCCCTGCGTGCGCCCGATCACCAGCGGCTCGCGGCACTGGACGCGCAGCGCGGCGTTGATGCCCGCCATGATGCCCTGGCAGGCGGCTTCTTCGTAGCCGGTGGTGCCGTTGATTTGCCCCGCCAGAAACAGGTCCTGAATCTTTTTGGTCTCGAGCCAGGGACGGAGTTCCGTGGGCTGGATCATGTCGTACTCGATGGCGTAGCCGGGCCGGACCATCTCCGCGTTTTCGAGGCCGGGAATCGATTTCACCATGGCCATCTGAACGTCAATAGGCATGGAAGTGGACATGCCGTTGACGTAGATCTCGTTGGTGTCCAGACCTTCGGGCTCAAGGAAAATCTGGTGGTGAGGCTTGTCCGGGAATTTTACGATCTTGTCTTCAATGGAGGGGCAATAGCGCGGGCCGACGCTCTTGATCTGGCCGGAATAAAGCGGCGAGCGGTGGAGGTTCTCGCGAATCGCCTGGTGCGTCCGGTGGTTGGTCAAAGCGATCCAGCAGACGGTTTGTTCCTGGGTGATGACGCGGGTGCGGAAGCTGAAGGGCGTGGGCACGGGATCGCCCGCCTGCACCTGGAATTGGGAAAAGTCGATGGTGCGGCGGTCGAGGCGCGGAGGCGTGCCGGTCTTGAGGCGGCCCACTTCAAAACCCATCCGCCGCAACGCTTCGCCCAGCATCACCGCCGGAGGCTCGCCCGAGCGCCCCGCAGGATATTTCTGCTCGCCGCAGTGGATGGTCCCGTTCAGAAACGTTCCCGTGGTAACCACCACGGCGCCGGCCTCGACTGTGCGGCCGTCGCGCAATAGAACGCCGCAAACGCGCCGCTGGGACGACGGTCCGTCGGTTGCGGGCGATGGGTGCGAGTTCGAATCCTCCAGGATCAGGTCGATCACTTCCGCCTGCTTGATGCGGAGGTCCGGTTCCTGCTCGAGCACCTGGCGCATTTTGGCGCGGTAGAGCTTTTTGTCGGCCTGGGCGCGCGGCGACCAGACGGCCGGGCCGCGGCTGGTGTTGAGCAGCCGGAATTGGATGCCCACGGCGTCAATCACCTCGCCCATCACGCCGCCCAGGGCGTCCACTTCGCGCACCAGGTGGCCCTTGGCGATGCCGCCCACGGCGGGATTGCAGGACATCTGGCAAATCAGGTCGAGGTTGATCGTGTAGAGGGCGGTTTTGAGGCCCATGCGCGCGGCAGCCATCGCAGCCTCAGCGCCCGCGTGTCCGGCGCCCACCACCACCACGTCGTATTTTTCCGTAAAGGTTGAAACCATCGCCCCAGATTCCCGAAGGATGCAAGCCTTTATTTTAGCAGGATGCCGGGATGGATTCAGTTTTACTCGTACCTCAGCGCCACCAGGGGATCGACCCTGGCCGCGCGCCGCTACAGCCCAACGGAAGGGCAGAGCCCTTCCCTACAAAACCTTGTAGCGCAGCGTTCGAATTGGAACGCTGCGGTTTGTGCCGGTTTGCCCGCAAAAGCCGCAGGGTCAAAAAGCGGACCCTGCGCTACAACACCAAAACCGGGCGGGGTTGAAACCCGCCGAATCCCGCACGGGTAGCCGCGACGGTGTTGTTTCCGTCGCGGGGTTGTTGTTCAACCAGGAACCCGCGGCACACAACCCAGTGCCTCGGCTACCCAAAAGCCGTCGATTGTCGCCGCAACCCCCATAGGGCGGCGGTCATAGACGCCGCTACAGCAAAGGTCGCAGCATTGGAAGGCGAACACTGCGGTAGAAGGGCAAGGGGCTTCCCGCCTTTGTAGCGCAGGGCCCGCTCTCCGGCCCTGCGGCTTGGGCGTGGGATTCAAGGCATAAGCCGCAACGTTACAAGCCGAACGCTGCGGTACAAGGTCCCGGCCGGAGGGGGGTAGACAAAACCCGCAGCGTTACAAATCGAACGCTGCGCTACAAATTCCCGGCAAAGCTTCCCTGGATGTTTTGATAGCAAGACCGTAACGCCCTGGATTGTCAAGAGGAAGGATTTCTGAATAGTTCAGATTGCAAAATCCGGCTGAAACCCAGGAAGCACTCAGAGGCAAACCTGGGTAGCACGTTTGTAGGATTGACAAACACCGCTGACTCCCGATAGTGTAACTTGCTCTTATGAATGTACTGGTCCTAGGTTCGGGTGGGCGGGAACACGCGCTGGTTTGGAAACTGCGCGAAAGCCAGCAGACGGAAGATATTTTCTGCGCGCCGGGGAACCCCGGCATTGCGCAGGTGGCCGAGTGCTTTCCCGTGGACCTCACCAACCCCGCGGCGATGCTGCAACTGGCGGAGGAAGTCAAGGCGGACCTCACGGTGGCCGGCCCGGAAGCTCCGCTGGTGGCCGGCGTGGTGGATGAATTCCAGCGCGCGGGCCTCAGGATTGTGGGGCCAACGATGGCGGCGGCGCAGCTTGAAGGAAGCAAGATATTTGCCAAGGAATTCATGCAACGCCACGGCATCCCGACGGCGCGGTTCGCGGCGGTGGAAGACTATGGGAGCGGAGTGAAGGCCGTTTCCGAGTTCGGCTTGCCGGTGGTGATCAAGGCGGACGGACTGGCAGCGGGCAAGGGTGTGGTGGTGGCCCGGACGCGGGAAGAGGCTGAGAAGGCCCTGGACGACTTCATGGTTCAGAAATCGCTGGGCGGGGCCGGTGACCGCGTGGTGATCGAAGAATGCCTGGTGGGCGAAGAGGTCTCATTCATTGTGCTGGCTGGATCGCAGGGTTCATTGCCGCTGGTTCCCACCCAGGACCACAAGGCGGTGTTCGATGGAGATCTCGGGCCCAATACGGGAGGCATGGGGGCCTACAGCGACGACACGATCCTTGGGGACCGGTTGCGCCAGGATATTCTTCGCAGGATTATTGATCCCACGCTGGCGGGCATGGCGGGTGAGGGCATGCCGTACCAGGGATTTCTTTACTGCGGGCTGATGCTGACTTCGGAAGGCCCCAAGGTGCTGGAGTATAACGTTCGCCTGGGCGATCCTGAAACCCAGCCCATCATGATGAGATTGCGCTCCGACCTGTTTGAAATTCTGATGGCATCGCTGGAGGGACAGTTGGCGGCGATTGGCGCCCGCTGGAGCCCAAATCCCTCGGTGTGTGTCGTGATCTCCTCCAGGGGCTATCCGGGCAAAAGCGAAACCGGCAAGGCGATCACAGGAGTGGAAGCTGCGGAAGCGCACGGCGGAGTAAAAATTTTCCATTCGGGCACGGCCTTCCGCGACCGGCAACTGCTCACAGCCGGTGGCCGCGTCCTGGGCGTGACGGCGATTGCGGAAGATTTGCCGTCGGCCATCGAGCAGGCCTATGCGGCTGTAAGCAAGGTCCATTTTGAAGGGATGCATTACCGGCGCGACATCGGGGCAAAAGGGTTGCGGCGGCTCAAGCCGGCCCGCGAAATTCATCTCCCGGACAATCCGGCGGGAAACCCGTCTCCGTCGTAAAAGCGGCAGGGGCGGACCCACTGCAAACTTTCCGCCCGCCGCAAGCATCCATCAGGGAGAATCAAATGGCTGAAAAAGGAGAGGTTTGGGTCGGGATCCTCATGGGGAGCGACACCGATCTTCCGGTGATGAAAGAGGCGGCGGCAACGCTGAAAAAGTTCGGCGTGCCGTTTGAGATTGACATTATGTCAGCCCACCGGTCGCCGGCGCGGACGTCGGAATACGCCCGAACGGCGGTCGAGCGCGGGCTGAAGGCGATCATTGTGGGAGCAGGAGGGGCGGCGCATCTGGCGGGAGTGGTTGCCGCAGAAACCACCTTGCCGGTGATCGGAGTTCCCCTCTCCACGACCTCGCTGCAAGGGCTGGACTCGCTGCTTGCGACGGTGCAAATGCCCGGCGGCGTTCCGGTGGCCTGCACGGCCATCGGCAGGGCCGGAGCGGTCAACGCGGCCGTGCTGGCCGTCCAGATCATTGCAACGTCGGACTCCGCGATGGCCCGGAAGCTGGTGGAATATAAGAAGGAACTGGCCCGCGGCGTGATGGAGAAGTCGGAACAAGTGAAGCGCGAGTTTGAGTTTTGAGATACGGCACGGCGGGATGTTTTGCCCGGACCTTCCTACGGCTTCTTTTCAAACTTGAGGGCGGCGGAATTGATGCAATAGCGCAAGCCGGTGGGCGCGGGGCCGTCCGGAAAGACGTGGCCGAGATGGGCATCGCATTGGCTGCAGAGAGCTTCCACGCGCTTCATGCCAAGGCTTGAGTCGGATTCGGTGCGGACATTCTGCTCATCGAGGGGGGCCCAGTAGCTCGGCCAGCCCGTTCCGGAATCAAACTTCTTGTCCGAACTGAAAAGCTCCGCCCCGCAGCAGACGCAGCGGTAAATCCCTTTTTCGTGCAGGCTATGGTATTCACCGGTGAAGGGCGCTTCGGTGCCTTTGCGGCGGGTGACGTGGTATTGCTCCGGCGACAGGTCCTTTTGCCATTCTTTGTCTGTCCTGGTGACTTTTTTCTCTTCCATCGCTGCCCCCTTCAGGCCTGGTCGCCAGCCTTGACGCATGAATGCCCCGCGCGCTTCGGCTCCTTGACTCATACTAACACGGCGCAATCAGTAGATTCGCATCCAACGCGTCAGGGCATCGCTTTAGCCATGCCGTTGGGAGATCCGGCATTCCAACCGGCTTTAGCCGCTGAAGCCCTGGATGGCGCTCCGGCACGCCTTGCGGCATGGCTGAAGCCATGCCCTGACGAACTGTCAGAGCGCCCATAGGCAAACATTTATGTCGCGGTGTATAACAGATCAAACCATCTGACACAGAGGTCCGGAGTTTGCAGCGGCGCGTTCGCTTTGCAGGGCTGGGAAATTGCCCGTTTCGTACGAAAGGGCCGCAGGGCCGGAGAACGGGCCCTGCGCTACAAAGGCGGGAAACCGTTGCCCTTGTACCGCAACGTTCGCCTTCCAACGCTGCGGCTTTCGCCTTAAATCCC
>Ga0307372_10011994_pt1 | contig 11447 bp, 12 predicted proteins | sample OX1MG_FD_202533 | JGI IMG/M metagenome (GOLD analysis project Ga0307372, IMG submission 202533) | Soil microbial communities from Risofladan, Vaasa, Finland - OX-1 | ecosystem: Environmental > Terrestrial > Soil > Coastal area > Acid sulfate soil | place: Finland: Risofladan, Vaasa | collected...
GCCAACGCCTGAGGACGATCCGTTTGCATTATCATTAACCCTTGTGACCAGCAGAGAAGTGGCAGACCTCATCGATACTCCGGCCGCCATCCGGCACTGGGCCCGCGAGCGCGGCATCGGTGTCGCCGAGCGCGGCAGGATCCCCGACACCGTGCGGGAGCTCTACCGCGCCAGCCCCTCGGTCGTTCGCGCCTGGGCGCGCCGCAACGGCGTCGCGACCGGCGAGCGCGGCCCGCTCTCCAACGAGGTGCTCGAGTCCTATCTCGCGCGACCATCCGCGGTGCGCGAGTGGGCGCAGCGCAAGGGCATTCCGATCGCCGGCCGGGGCAGGATCGCGAGCGAGGTCCTCGAGACGTATCTCGAGCCGTACCGGGCGCTGACGCGACAGGCGGGGTAGCGGGGCTGCTTCAGCTTGGGATAGAGCGGTCGCAGCGCCAGACGACTCCTTGTGCCACGCGACGTCGAGGCTCGTCCATCGGAACGTCACGAGTGCCCGACAAGGTCCGGCCGCTCCTCTGCTCGAGGACGCCGGGACAACAGCACCGGTCCGGGGTGTCGTCCCAGCGTCGTTCCCTCATGGTGCGCGCTGGCCGGTGAGGTCTTCCAGCAACGCTCGGACGCGGCGATCGATCTCCTCGACGATCGGCCGGACCGACTCGACGGGTCTTCCGGCGGGGTCGTCGAGCTCCCAGTCGAGATAGCGCTTCCCGGGGTAGTACGGGCACGTGTCCCCGCAGCCCATCGTGACGACCACGTCGGCCTCTCGGGCGGCCGCGTCGGTGAGCGGCTTCGGGAACTCCCGGGACGGGTCGAGCCCCCGCTCGCGGAGGATGGCGACCACCGACGGGTTCAGCTCCGAAGCCGGCTCCGACCCCGCCGAGCGGACATCGACTCGCCCCCCGCCGTAGTGGTCGAGGAGGACCCGGGCGGCGAGGCTCCGGCCGGCGTTGTGGGTGCAGAGGAAGAGCACGACGGGTGTTGAGGTCACGGGGCTCCTTCGCACGACAGGTCGTAAACGACTGACTGAACGCTCCTTCGGTCCGGCGGGACGCGTACCAGCATCGTGAAGCATCACGACATCGGCCGCCTCGGCCGGAATGACGCCCGGGTGGAGGAGTACGCGGGCGGCTCGACCCGGCTCAGCAGCACGAGCCGGCGGGCTCGCCCGTCGCGCCGAAGTCGACCGGCTCGGCACACGCCTCGGTCGAGCAACCGAGCCCATTCTCGCTCGGCGCGTCGGCGAGCACCGTGTACACCTCCCACGGAGCACCATCGGGGTCGCTTACCCAGGCCTTGTCCTGCAGGGCGTAGCAGCACGTCGTCGCCATCTGGACATCGGGCTCGAGACCCTCGCCGGCGAGCCGTCGTGTCGCCGCGGCGACGTCTTCAGGGGTCTCGACCTCGACCCCCAGGTGGTTCAGCGCGCCGACGACGCCCTGTCCCCGCCCGGTGGGGCTCTCGATGAGCACCAGCTTGAGGGGAGGCTCGACGATGGCGAAGTTGGCGTAGCCGGGTCGGCGCTTCGCCGGTTCGGCGCCGAACAGCTTGGAGTAGAAGTCGACGGCGGCATCGACGTCGGCGACGTTGAGGGCCAGCTGCACTCGAGACACGACCAACCTCCTGGTAACATCAGCGTTTGTCGATGCGTTGATCATGGTCGATACATCTACATCTGTCAATGCGAGGTGAGGGCGGTGGCTGACCGGCGGGCGGTGATCGAGGCCCGGGCCGAGCCGTGCTGCCCGTCGGTGTTGGCGTCACCCCTCGAGGTCGGCGATGCCGCGGAGCTGGCCAAGGGTTTCACGGCACTCGCCGACCCCGTGCGGTTGCGGGTGCTCAGCATCCTGGCCGCCGCGCCGGAGGGCGAGGTGTGCGTCTGCGACTTCGTGGACCCCCTTGGCAAGAGTCAGCCGACCGTCTCGCACCACCTGAGGATCCTGAGCGAAGTGGGGTTGGTCCACGGAGACCGGCGAGGGAAATGGGTCTGGTACTCGCTCGACCGCGGCCGCCTGGCGAGCCTTCGCGCCGCCATCGACGCCTGACGGGTGCGGACACGCCGCCGTGACGCTCCGGCGCACGCGGGCTCGCGGGGCGCCTCGCCGTGAGGCCTTCCGAAGGGTGAGGATCGCGTCGAACTCCGTGTTCACTCGGCCCCTCGCCGGAGCACCGCCCAGGCGGCCGGCGCCATCGTCGCCGCTGCCAACAGTCGTGGGCTCCTCCGGGCCAGGGCAGGCCGATCGGAGAGGTCCGCCAACGTCGCGATGGATCAGGCGGGGCGGCGACCGCCGTAGATGACGTTCTCCAGGTGCTTCCAGTACACGTCGACGCCTTCAAAGCCCGCGGCGCGGAAGTAGGTCAGCTGCTGCTCGAGCGGGATCATGTGGCGCACGTGATTCTCGTAGCGGGCCTGCTGCTGTGGTGTGCGATGGTTCCGGTTGTGCTCGGCGTCCGGATCGCCCCGGTCAGCGATCAGCTGCCACATCGCCGCAACGACCGGGTCCTCCGAGGTGACGGGGTCGTAGTTGAAGTACCAGCTACCGGGCGCCAGGTGTCCGAATATCTCCGCGAAGAGGCTCTGTTTGCGCTCGTCGGGCATGTGGTGGATGCAGAGCGACGTGATGACCGCATCGAGCGGGCTCGGGATCGCGTCGGGCCACGCGCCGCTCAACATGTCGAACTCCACGTAGCGAAATCGACCGTCATAGGCCTGCAGCTCCCGGATGCCTCCGCTGATCATCTGCGGCGAGTACTCGGCGAGCACCGCACTGCTTCGCGGATAGCGGTCGAGGATCGTCCTCGTTGCGGAGCCAGTACCGGCGCCGAGGTCGAGGAAGGTGAACGCATCTGACTCGGCGAAAGGGAGCAGGTCACCCAGGATGCGCCAATGTGCGACGAAGCGGCGTTCGCGCTCGTCGGTCTTCGCGGCCCATTCCTGGATGACCTCGTCCGACTTCCAGATCGCGGCGTTGGTGTCGGTGTTGTCGACCATCTCCGAGACGCTAATCGTCGACGGCCCCGACTGGTCGACCCCGAGGCCAGCACCACCGGAACCACGCGTCGCCGGGTGCCGGAGCCGGACGGCCGTCCGCGCAAGGTTCCTCCCGCCTCGGGCCGCCCCTTCTCGAGTCAGCAGCGGCCAGTCGGTGAAGGCCGCTGACGAACAGGGCGGCCACGCGGCGCAGCTGCGTGGCCGATCTGTGATGCTGCCCGGATGGATGCTCAAGTCCCCGCCTGGAGCGCGGCCGTGCACGAGGGCGAGTGGATCGCGAGTCGGCTGAGCACCTTCGGAACGACGGTCGCGTCGGTCGTTCCGCGCGGCTTCGCGTCCTACGCCCGGGTGCTGCATCCCGCCGAAGCTCCGCACCACGGCCACGGCCGGCTCGTCCGGTGGGCCGAGGTGGCCGCGTGGAGTGGGATGCCCCTTCGCGCCGACGCCCAGTTCCACTCGATCGCGCTACCACCTCGGCGTCCCGACGCGCCGGCCCCCTGGACCGGCCAGGGACCACGTTCCGGCAGCCTGTACCCTCCTGACGCACTGGTGCTCGCGGAGATTCTGCGTCGGTTCAGCGAGACGCCGGAGCGGTGTTGGTTCTGCCTGTGGGACGGTTTCGATCTGCGGGGTCGACCCCTCACCGCAGCGGGCGAACCGTCGCCTCGTCGTGACGATCCACCGCCCGAGGCTGTACGACTCGGCCCGCGTGTCCGATTGCCGTGCCGCGACTATCTCCTCTACGAGGGTCCGGCGGACGCCGTCGTGACGCTGCAACTCCCCGGGCATGACCAGACGGCGAACCTGTGGTGGCCCTCCGATCACGCCTGGGCCGTGGCCTCGGAGATTGACCTCGCCTGGAGCTACGTCGGGGGCTCGGCGGCGCTGATCGACTCGCTTCTTGCTGACGAGCGCGTCGAGGTACTGCCTGCCGGCCCGGACGATCGGCTCACCCGGGTCGAGGAGTGGGTCGAGCGCCAGGCCGGCGAGGCGGTGGGTCGGCTGCTCGCAACGGGCGAGGCCTGGGTCGAGACGTCCCGAGGCACGCTCCACGCGTACCTCGAGCGGCCGACCCGGTTCCGGGAGGGTTGGCTAAGGACCGTCCGCGACGGAGACAACGGTGTTCGTGGCAGCGGAGGCGTCCGGCTCGGGCGCGGTGGCGCAGATGACATCCGAGGGCTGCTCATCTCCTACGTGAGCTCGGGCGTGATCGCGCTCGTCGGCGGGTAGGCACGCGGCGCCCTGACCGCCCGCTCAGCGGTCGTTGCAGCCGGAGCGGATCAGTTCGGGCGCTCCCGGGCATCGAGGGGACGAGGACCGAGACCGCACGCCGCATCGGCGAGCGAGCTGCGAAGCTGGCCGGGCGTGGGGCAATGTCGGCGGTCGCGTCTGGCAGGCCGATTCCGCTCGGTGTTCCGGGCGCTCGACCGCGACGGCCCGCGCGTGCCCGTCGCCCGGGCCCAAAGGGCGGTGTGGTCAGCGGGGCGCCGCCCAGCGCGGATCGCGCCCGGTCCACGCGACAAAGGACTCCGTCGCCGTGGCACCGGCAGGCGCAGCCACTTCGTCGGCGAAGACCCTCGGGTTCCGCACCTGCTCTGGGGGAATCGGATCGATGACGGCGTGGGCGAACTCGATCGCCCCGAGGGGGATCTCGACGTCCACGCCGGTGCTGCGTGCGAGGTCCCAGGCGTGCACGAACAGGTCGAGCGCGGGGAAGCTCAGCCCCTCGCCGATCGGGCGCGGCCCGGCGGGAGACTCGACGACCCGGTCAAGGTCGACCCCCCGAACCGCTGCACGGGCCGGGTCGGCGAGCACCTCCCACCAGGAAGCCGGCTCCCCCTCGACGCCATCACCAGGGGGATCGGCCGGATTCCAGGCGGGACGTTCGTCCCGGAGCAGCTGCGTGCCGAATCGAACGGCCGAGCCGACGTGACCGAGGACGTCCAACGCGCGCCACCTCGAGCACGGCGAGGGTCGTTCCCAATCGGACGGCCGTAGCTGCTTCACCACTCCGGTGAAGAAGTCCAGCCCGTCGAGGAACATGGTGTCTGGTTGCCAAACCACGCCCTCGAGTCTTGCATCGCGACACGCCGGTCGCTCGGCCCCCGCGACGATCCCGAGCCGCCTGTTGGTGAGCGGAGTCTCGGTCGGCCCCGCTGCCTCCACGGCGAGCCCGAACCGGCGCGGGGAGCCCTCGGCCGGGATCCGTCCGGCTTGCACGTTCGGCGAGTGCGTCGTCGTCGACGCGAGGCCGGTGCCGGAGGTCGGCGCCGGCCTCAGGCGCCGGTCGCGCGGACACGGTTCAGCGCGAACGTCGACCGGTGCCCGCAGCGGCCAGCCCGGCCAGGGTCCCGGCGCCGATCTCGGCGGCCCACGCATCGTGGAAGGCCCCGAGCGAGTGGACGGAGGCGACGCCGAGGAAGCCGACGGCGACGGCGACGCCGACTGCGCTGCCGATCTGACGCGACATGTTGAGCACGGCACTCCCGGTCGTCGCGCGTTCGGGCGCGAGCGTCCCTGCTGCCGCGAACAGCGGTGCCTGCGCCAGGCCGGCCGATGCGCCGCCGACCAGCAGGCCGGGAAGGAAGGCCACTGCATAGTCGGGAGTCGCCGGCGTGGCGATCATCCAGTCCGCCGCCGACACGGCCATGAGCGAAGCGCCGGCGACTGCCGGCATCGTGCGGCCGAACCGGGCGGAGAGCCTGCCTGCGTTGACGGCAAACAGCGCCGCCGTCGCCGGCCCAGGCGTGATCGCCAGACCGGCGCGGACCGTGCTGTAGTGCCACGTGCCCTGGAGAAACAGGACCGTGGTCAGGAGGAAGATCGCGAAGCCGATGAAGAACGCGAACAGCGCGATGGAGGCGAACACGAAGTCACGGCTCGCGAACAGCGTCCGTTCGACCAAGGCGTGGGGGTGTCGCCAGGTTCAGGCCACGGTCATGGCGATGGCAGCCAACGCGGCGCCGACCAGGACGACGCTCCGCTCGTCCGACCAGCCCCACACCGGTCCCTGGACGGTGGCGAGGATGAGCAGCTCCGGGAGTAGGTCGTGCCCGTCCCGGACGCCGCAGGTCGGCCCGAGGGGCACGTGTGGATCCGGCGGACGGACGCGTGGCGCGAGCTCATGTTGCGCGCGATCCGGGATGGGTCGTTATCCGAGGGCCGCTCGACCACGGCAAGTCGCATGGCGCTGCGACGACCACGTCGGGTTGTGCGGCGCGGTCCGGGTGCTCCCCGACGCCGCATCGCCGGCCGATGCCCGGCTCGGTGTGGCCGATGGACCAACCTTGCGCACGAAGCGGCGCGGCTGCGACCGCCACGGCGGCGATAGCGTCGCCCTGAGCCTCCGGGGCCACGCCCGCCACCGTGCGTTACGGTGCGACGAGCCCGTGCAGCGGGGCGGGTGGGCGAGCCGAGGGAGTGAGGGTGGCGGACGCAGTGCTCGTCGCGATCGGTGCGCTGCTCGTCGTGTTGACCGCCGCGGGCGTCCTGTTCACCATGGTGCTCCCGCGCCGTCCCGTCGGCCTCGAGCGCATCTCGCTCCTGGTGAATCGGGTGGTACACCTCCTTTTTCTCGGGGTCTCCCGACTGGGGAGGACGTACGAGACGAAGGACGCGCTCCTCGCTCCGACCGCGCCGGTCGCGCTGGTGGCGCAGCTGTTCTCTTGGGCCGCCTGCTTCATCGTCGGATTCGGTCTGATGCTCGAGCCGACGACCCATAGCCTCTCCGACGGGCTCCTCCAGTCGACGGCAGCGCTCTTCACCGTCGGAGCCGTGCACGTCGGCGGACGCGCGAACGTCCCGTTCGACATCGCCGCCGGCGCCGCGTGGGCGGTCGTCGTGGCGCTCCAGATCGCCTACCTCCCAGCCTTGTACTCGGCGTTCAACAAGCGCGAGGGGCTTGTCGCGCTGCTCGAGAGCCGAGCCGGGGTCCCGGCGTGGGGCCCGGAGCTCCTCGCGCGCCACCAGCTGGTCGGCATCGTCGACACGCTTCCCGACTTCTACGCTGCCTGGGAAGAGTGGGCGGCGGATGTCGCGGAGAGTCACACGACCTACCCGGTGCTCCAGCTGTTCCGCTCGCCCGAGCCGTGGTACTCCTGGCTCGTCGGACTGCTCGCGGTGCTCGACGGCGCGGCGCTGCACCTGGCGCTCTCCCCGAGCACGGCGACCTCCGAGGCGCGACTCTGCCTCCGCATGGGCTTCACGGCGCTGAACCGCATCGGCCTGACGCTCGGCTGGCACGTCGACCCGGACCCGAACCCCGAGGGACCGATCGCGCTCACGTACGAGGAGTTCACCCAGGCCGTCGAGATGCTCGGGAGCGTCGGCTTCGCGATGGAACGGACGGCCGAGCAGGCCTGGCCGGACTTCCGCGGCTGGCGGGTGAACTACGAGACCGTCGCCTACCGCCTGGCCGACCGACTCACGGCCCCGCCTGCGCCCTGGTCGGGCAGTCGCAGACATCTTCGCTCGGGCGCCGTTGCACCTCACCGGCCACCCCAACGACGCCCCGTTGGCTCAACCTTGGAGGAGCGCCGGCCCCCGGTGGTGGTCACCCACGCCCGGCGGCGTCGACCGCCTGGCTGATCGCGCCTGCCCGGGCAGGTACTCGTAGGGCGCCGAGGACCCGTGCCGTGCTATTCGCTACGCTCGACGTCGACGCTCAGAGGGCGCTCGGTCCGGCCACGAGCGAACCGGGCGATCGCACGTCTTTGGAGCAGCGCGTCCGTATCTCGCGCGCCGTCCTCAGGGACCTCGAGTGATCGTCGCCGGTCCGCCGCTTGGAGGTCTGGTGCCCGCGAGCACGCCGCTATTGCGCAATGTCTGCACCGGCGGGCCCCGACAACGGGCCGAGGTGTGGACGCATCGCTGCCCGCCGGGCGCTGGAACCCTGCCCAGTGCCGACCCGGCGCCGGTCGGATGGCGTGCTGACACGGGTCATGCAAACGACGGATGCGGCCCCACCGGGGGTTGAGTAGCTTCCGGATCGTGGCCGTGATCGACGGTGCCCGGAGGCAGCACGTGTGTGAGTTCGCTCAACCGATGGTCCCCCTCGTCGATCAATGGAAAGCCGGAGGGAAGCGAGATCGCTGCTCGGGGCAGTGCGGGGGCGAAGGCGCTTCCTCGCACGGCCGGCCACGCAACTCGGGCCGGATTGCTCGCTGCGACGCGAAGCTGCGAGCACGGCGCCCGCGTCCGTCGTGCGGTAATGACACTCTCCGCAGCGAAGGGGCCGCGCACGGCGCGACGAGCGGGGGAATCGCGCAGGCTGAGGTAATGACGATCTCCGCAGCAAATGGGCCGCGCAGTGCGAGGGGATCGCGCATGCGACGGCCATCGCGCCTGTCGCCCTCAGGTCGCCTCGGCGGTCGCCGCGTGGCCGAACAGCCATACAAGGCGCTGAGCTCGCTGTCGCGGGTCTCCGGCGTCGGAAAGGCCGCATAATGTGGTGGAGCTGGCCGCTGGTGATCATCGTCGTCATGATCATCGTCGTCGTCGCGCTCGTCTGCCTCTCGTACTTCTTCGCGGGCATACGCTCGGCGGCCACGTGGGCGTGGCAGAGCTCAGCACGCGGGGCACACCGAAAGCGACCGCACCGGTTACGGGCATGAGCGGGCGGGGCGGCCTGGTTGCGACAGCACCCTCGGCCTGTGCGTAGGGTCCGGCGTGAGATTCCCATACACCGGCGTCGTCGGCGAGAGACCGGACCTGTCGACTCCCTCATCGACCAGGAGGCGGACCCCGAGTACCTCGCAGCTCAAGAAGAGGTGAATCAACAGCCCGTGCTGCCGCCAGATCCTTATGACATCTTGAGGTGGTGAGCTCGCCGGCTCGCGGGGATCCGCAGGCGCCTCCAGTCCGGCTGATCTGACGACGCGTCGGTCGCGCGTTCGCCGCGAACGTGTCACCCGGATGTGTGCTGTCGGAGTTTCTCTCGAGGTGATGCCCGTTCCGGGCAAGCAGGGCGATCGATGCGGTGCCGAGCCCGCGGTCGTGCGGCTCCGCAGGCGGTTCGGAGTGGCGGTCCTTCCCGTCGTCCTCGGTTGGCTTCAGGGCGGTGTCGTCGAGTTGCTCCGATATCGGAGTAACTCGACGATTTCTGCCTGCAACCGATGGACACCGCCGACACCGGGACATCTACGAGATCGTCGTCGAGCGGCACCGCAACGCGGCGACGGTCGTCACCTCGAACCGGGAGCCAGTGCCAGTTGAGTGGCTGGCACTGATGGCGGACGGACTGCTGGCGCAGTCGGCGATCGACCGCTTGCTGTCGGTGGCATACGAGCTCGTCCTCGACGGCGCGAGCTACCGGCCGCGTCAACGACCGACCCCCGGCGTCTCCAGCGAGCTCCCGTCCCGCCGGCAACGCCGCGCTTGGCCGACCTGCCTCCGCCCCGTCATCATCGCCACGTCGACGCTGGAGGCATCCCGGACCCGGTCCCATGCTCCTGGCGGAGAGATGGTCCCTTCACGCTGGCGGGCGACATCCGGCCGCCCGTGCCCTGGCGCCCTGCATTCGCTGGAGCCGCGCCATGCGGCGCCGGTGGCGGTCAAGCGCCTTCGGATTCTCGACAAGCTCGCCAGTCGAGAGCACGGCGAGGCGGGACACCCCAAGGTCGACACCGATGACGGCAGTTGCATGGCGAGCGGGCGCGTCAGCCCGCTCGACCTCGCAACCGAACGAGACGAACCACCGTCGGCCTCTTCCGAGATGGTGGCGGAAAGGATCCGTGCTCGGCCGCTGTCGAGGAGCTCGCGGAGCTTCGTCGCTGCTCGTTCGTGCGGACGACCCCAATACGCGGGAGCTGGAGGTGGCGGTCGTCCCGCACGCGGATCGCGCCGGTGGTGAACCGGCAGCTCCTTCGCGACCAGGGCTTCTTCAGCTTGGGGAAGCCGACGGTGCGGCGATCAGTCAGAGCGACCGCCCGAGCGGCCTAGTACGGCCCCGGGCGCGCACCTAGACTTCGGCCATGCGTCGCCGGTGGTTCTCGCGCAGGGCGTTTCTGCTGCACTTCGAGTTCGCCGTGCTCGTGTCGGGTTGCCTTGCAGCTGGCTGGTGGCAGGCGACAAGGGCGCTCGGGGGCAACGGGCTCAGCTGGTTCTACTCCGTGGAGTGGCCGGCCTTCGCGGTGATCGCCATCGTCGGATGGTGGCGCCTCATCCACGAGGACCCTGCTGCGTACAAGGCTCGAAAGCAGCCCCCGCCGGAGCGGCACGCACCGGACGGCTCGCTCTATCCAAGATAGGCGAGCGTTGGCCGCCTGCGGTCGTCGTTCGTGCCCGCCACGGCAGCGCCGGGATGCGCGCCCGGGCGGCGCCCCGGTCAGGTCGTGGCCTGGCGCCTGCCTCAGGGGTCGATCTCGTCGTCCAGTATCCGGTTGTACGCGGCGCGCGCCTTCTCGGTGACGGGACCTGGAACGGCGCCGAGCTCCTGCCCGTCGATCGTCGCGATCGGCTGCACGCCGCGAAGGGTCGAGGTGAGGAAGGCCTCCTCGATCCCGTCGGGACCGAATTCGCCGATCGGCAGGTCGGCCTCGACGCCACCGTGGCGCTCGAGCACGAGCGCCCGCGTGATCCCGGCCAGGCACCCAGCCGAGAGCGGCGGGGTGAGGAGGACGCCGTCGCGCACGACGAAGACGTTCGACCCCGTCCCTTCGCACAGACGGTCCTGGGTGTTGGCGAAGATCGCCTCGTCCGCATCCCGTTCGTGCGCGTAGTGCAGCGCGAGCGCGTTCTCCGCGTACGAGGTCGTCTTCAGGCCGCTCAACGCGCCCCGCTCGTTTCGCGTCCAGGCAACGACCGCTACCGAGGCGTGGGCGTGCTCGCCGCCGTCGGCCGTGGCGGCCACGACGAGGCTCGCCTCACCTTCGATGCGGGCCGATCCGAGGGGCCCGACGCCGGCGGTGAAGGTCACGCGGATCCGGCCCAGCTCGAACTCGGCCGAGGCGGCCACGGCCTCCACCGCCTTGCGCACGGCATCGACGTCGATCGGCCCGAGTCCGAGCCCGGCAGCCGAGCGCTCGAGGCGCTCGAGGTGGCGCGTGAGCGCAAAGGCCCGGCCCCGGTGGAGGAGGATCGTCTCGAACGCCCCATCGCCCACGACGAGGCCGTGGTCGAACACTGATATCAGGGCGTTCTCGGGGGCGACGAGCTCGCCATTCACGTATACGAGGGCCACGGCACCGAGCCTAGGCCCGGCGCCACCGTCCGGTCCGTATCCCTCGCCGATCGACCAATCCCCGGGCAGCGCCGGTGGGAGCGGCGCGGGGCGCGGCCGGCCGGCCCGGCCGGCGGCGGTAGCGTTACGGCCCAGATGGAGATCTCGTCCAGCTACCCCCTCCTTTCCACCATCTCCTCCCCGGCCGACGTGAAGCGCCTCGACGAGGCGGGCTGCGTCGCCCTGGCGGCGGAGTGCCGGCGCTTCATCGTCGAAGCGGTCAGCCGGACCGGAGGCCAC
>Ga0307372_10011996_pt1 | contig 11447 bp, 10 predicted proteins | sample OX1MG_FD_202533 | JGI IMG/M metagenome (GOLD analysis project Ga0307372, IMG submission 202533) | Soil microbial communities from Risofladan, Vaasa, Finland - OX-1 | ecosystem: Environmental > Terrestrial > Soil > Coastal area > Acid sulfate soil | place: Finland: Risofladan, Vaasa | collected...
GGGGTGGGTCGGTCGTATCCGCCGCCAAGGTCGTGCGGTGCTGATCGCGATCGCCGCATGGGGCGCCGCGATCGCGATATTCGGCGTGGTCCCGCAGCTGGCGATCGGGCTCGTGCTGCTCGGCGTCGCCGGCGCGGCGGACGTCGTGTCGGCGGTGTTCCGAGCGACGATCCTCCAGTTCGAAGCGCCGCGCGAGCTGCTCGGGCGGCTCCAGGCCGTGCAGACCGCGGTCGTCGCGGGGGGACCGCGGCTCGGCGACCTCGAATCCGGCGTCGTGGCGTCGATCGGCGGCACCGAGCTCTCGGTCGTCTCGGGGGGCCTGATCTGCATCGTAGGCGTCGTCGTCCTGGCGCGGGCCATCCCGCGCTTTAGACGGTTGGAGCTGGGTGGCAGCCGGGCCGCGGAGGTCCCGACGCCCGACGACGGTGGTGTGGAAGGGTAGGGAGATGGACGTCGGAATCATCGGTGGGACGGGACCGGCCGGACGCGCGCTCGCGGCGCGACTCGCCGCCTCCGGGGCGCGCGTCATGCTCGGATCGCGAGATGCCGCGCGCGCCGACGCGATCGCCGCAGAGGTGCGTGCGGCCTGGCCGGGCCACGAGCTCGCGCTCTCGGGGGTCGGGAACGACGCCGCCGCGCGCCGCGAGATCGTGGTCCTCGCGACGCCCTACGAGGCAGCCGCGGAGACCGTCCTCGACCTCGAGGACGCGCTCTCCGGACGCGTCGTCGTCTCCATGGTGAACGCGATCGCCCGAGTCGGCAAGGAGCTGCAGGCGGTGATCCCCGCTCGGGGCTCGGTCGCGGCGACCCTTCAGGCCGCGATACCGCGCTCGTCGGTGACCGCGGCCTTCCAGCACCTCCCGGCGAGGGACCTCGCCGCGATCGATCGCGCGCTCGACGCCGACGTCCTCGTGTGCGCCGACTCGGAGAGCGCCGCGAGCGCGACGGCTGTCCTCGTCGAGGCGATTCCGGGCCTACGGGCGGTGCATGCAGGCTCTCTCGCGTCGGCGGGCCCCGTCGAGGCGCTGACCGCGGTACTAGTGAACGTGAACATCCGCTACCGATCGCACGTCGCGCTGAAGCTCACCGGGCTGCGCGAGACGGGCGCCTGACCGCGGTGACGATGCGTCTGTACGACACGGCCCGGAGGGAGGTCGTTCCGTTCACGCCGGGCCCGGTCGTCTCGATCTACACGTGCGGCATCACCCCGTACGACTCTGCGCATCTCGGGCATGCGGCGACGTATCTCGCGTACGACGTGCTCCAGCGCCGGCTCCGCGATCTCGGACACGTCACGCGGTGCGTGCGCAACGTGACCGACGTCGACGACGACATCCTCCGCAAGGCGAGAGAGCTCGACGTGCACTACCTCGATCTCGCTGCCGACGAGATCGCCCGCTTCGACGAGCAGATGGACGCGCTCAACGTCCTCGTTCCCTACCGTGAGCCGCGCGCGACATCCGCGATCCCCGACATCCTCGGCTTTGTCGCGATGGTCCTCGACTCCGGTCACGCGTACCGGTCCGGTGGCGCCGTGTACTTCGACGTGTCGTCGTTCGACCGATTCGGCCAGATCAGCCACCTCGACCGAGACGAGATGCTCGCGCTCGCGCGCGAGCGCGGCGGAAACCCGGACGACCCCGCGAAACGCGATCCGCTCGATTTCGTGCTCTGGCAGCCCTCGCTGCCGGACGAGCCGGCGTGGGAGTCGCTCTGGGGGCCCGGTCGACCGGGCTGGCACATCGAGTGCTCGGCGCTCGCGATGCGCGAGCTCGGGCTCCCGATCGACCTTCACGGGGGCGGCTCCGATCTCATCTTCCCGCACCACGAGTGTGAGGCCGCTCAGTCGGAGTCGGCGACGGGTGAGCCGTTCGTCCGGCACTGGATGCACGTCGGCATGGTCTGTCTCGGCGGGGAGAAGATGTCGAAGTCGCTCGGCAACCTCGTCTTCGTCGGCGAGCTGCTGAAGGAGCACGAGGGGGTCGCGATCCGGATCGCGCTGTTGTCCCAGCACTACCGGACGACGTGGGAGTGGCGGCCGGAGCTCCTCGACGAGGCGGGGGCACGGCTCGCGGCCTGGCGCCGGGCGGGCCCCGGGGAGGGTGCGATCGACGCGGTCCGGCGATGCCTCGACGACGATCTCGACACGCCTGGAGCGCTGCGCGCGCTCGACGAGGCTGCGCGCTCGGGAGAGGGGATCGCGGGCACGGCGGCAGCGCTTCTCGGTGTCGACGTCGCCCCACGATGACGGGGAGGCGAGCCCGAGAGCTGGCGCGTCCACCGGTAGGATTCCCGCGTCCTACCACCAGCGGGGAGCCTCGTGACCACTGACACGCGCGAAGTGATCGTCGTCCATCTTCCGGACGGCTCCTCGCGGACACTCCCCGCGGGCGCGACCGTCGCCGACCTCGCCGCAGCCATCGGCCCGCGCCTCGCGAAGGCTGCCGTCGCGGCGGAGCTCGACGGCACAGAGGTCGACCTCGCCTCGCCGCTGAGGCACGGAGCGACGGCGCGCATCCTCACGGCGGACTCCGACGCCGGGCGCCACGTGCTGCGCCACTCGACCGCCCACGTCCTCGCCCAGGCGGTGACGTCGCTCTGGCCGGGCGCCGGCTACGCCATCGGTCCGGCGATAGCGGACGGCTTCTACTACGACTTCGATCTCCCGGGAGGAGCGCGCTTCTCCGACGACGACCTCGCCCGGGTCGAGGCGCGTATGCGCGAGATCGTGGAAGCGGACCAGCCGTTCCTACGCGAGGAGCACTCGATCGAGGACGGTCTCGCCCTCTTCGCCGACCAGCCGTACAAGCGGGAGATCATCGAGGGCGTCTCGTCGGGCGCGGACGCCGATAGCGAGCTCGCGGCCGAGACGGCGCTCGCGAGCGCGGGAGTGCAAGGCTCGGCGGTCGTCACCGCCTACCGCAACTCCGATGCCTTCGTCGACCTGTGCAGGGGCCCGCACGTACCGTCGACCGGGCGGCTCGGCCACTTCAGGCTCACGCGGGTCGCGGGTGCGTACTGGCGCGGGGACGAGCACCGTCCCCAGCTGCAGCGGATCTACGGAACCGCGTGGGAGAGCGACGCCGCGCTCGCGGCCCACCTGCACCGGCTCGAGGAGGCCGAGCGGCGAGACCACCGCAGACTCGGTGCCGAGCTCGACCTCTTCTCTTTCCCCGAGGAGATCGGGTCGGGCCTCGCGGTGTTCCACCCGAAGGGCGGGCTCGTGCGTCGGCTCATGGAGGACTACTCGCGATCGCGCCACGTCGCCGCCGGGTACGACTTCGTGAACACCCCGCACATCACGAAGTCCGATCTGTTCGAGACGTCCGGCCACCTCGACTGGTTCGCGGACGGGATGTTCCCGCCCATGACCCTCGACGGCGAGCAGACCTACTACCTGAAGCCGATGAACTGCCCGTTCCACATCCTCGTCTTCCGCAGCCGGCAGCGATCGTACCGGGAGCTTCCGCTCCGCCTGTTCGAGTTCGGCTCGGTGTACCGCTACGAGAAGTCGGGCGTCGTCCACGGCCTGACGCGGGTGCGCGGCATGACCCAGGACGACGCGCACATCTTCTGCACCCGCGAGCAGATGGCCGTCGAGCTCGACTCGCTGCTCGACTTCGTCCTCGGCCTCCTGCGCGACTTCGGCCTCGAGGACTTCTACCTCGAGCTCTCGACGCGACCCGAGGGCAAGGCGGTCGGCAGCGACGAGGAGTGGGATGTCGCGACCGAGGCGCTCCGTGGGGTCGCGATCTCGAAGGGCCTCGATCTCGTGCTCGACGAGGGAGGAGGCGCGTTCTACGGGCCGAAGGTCTCGGTGCAGGCGCGGGACGCGATCGGCCGCACGTGGCAGATGTCGACGATCCAGGTCGACCTCCAGCTCCCTCAACGGTTCGACCTGTCCTACGTCGGCAGCGACAACGGCAGGCACCGTCCGGTCATGATCCACCGGGCGCTGTTCGGCTCGGTCGAGCGCTTCTTCGCCGTCCTGCTCGAGCACTACGCGGGCGCGTTCCCGACGTGGCTCTCCCCCGTGCAGGCGCGCGCGCTCCCCGTACGGGACGCGCACGAGCCGCTCGCGCAGGAGGTCGCGGCCCGACTGCGAGCAGTCGGGGTCCGAGTCGAGGTCGACGGGGCGTCGGAGCCGCTCGGAGCGCGGATCCGCCGAGGAAAGCTCGAGAAGGTGCCGTACCTGCTCGTCGTCGGTGACGACGACGTTGCCGCCGGCACCGTCGGCGTCAACGCGCGCGGCGACGAGCACCCCGAGCGCGGGGTCCCGGTCGAGGTGCTGGTCGAGCGGATCCGTGCCGATGCCGCGCCGCCGGCCGGCCGCTAGGGCCGGGGTCGTGAGCCTCGCGTCCCGGACCGCTGCACACCGGCGGTCCGCACGCGCTCCGGCCACACGCGGGTGTGTCGCGTGACCCTCGACCACCTCTGGGCGGGATGGCGCGCCGCGTACGTCGCGTCGGTGGCCGATCCGGCGACGGGTCCGTTCACCGGGCCGGGCGCGGCGGGGCTCGGCGACGGCACCCGAGGCGAGGCCGGCGACCCGACGAGCGTCCGGGCGGACGCCCCCGACGGTGCCGCGGCCGGCGCCGTGAACGGAGGGGCCTGCGAGCCCGCGTGCGTGTTCTGCGAGCTGTTCGCGTCCCGGGCACCCGATGCCGACCGGTTCGTCGTGTGGGAGGACGAGCTCGTCGTGGTCGTCCTGAACGCGTTCCCCTACGCGAGCGGTCACGTGCTCGTGATGCCGAGGCGTCACGTCGGGGACCTCGGCGAGCTCGACGCAGCGGAGTCGGCAGGCATCTGGGAGACGGCACGACGGGCGGTCGCGGCGCTCGGAGAGGCGTACTCGCCAGACGGGGTGAACCTCGGTGCGAACCTCGGCCGGGCGGCCGGCGCCGGGATCCCGCGCCACGTCCACCTCCACGTCGTTCCCCGTTGGACCGGGGACACGAACTTCATGACCACCGTGGCGGCGACGCGGGTCCTGCCGGAGGCATTGCCGGACTCCTGGGCCAAGCTCCGGGCGGTGTGGCCGTCGTGACCGGGCCGGCTCCGGCGCGGACATGAGCGGGGAGGGCGGCCCCGGGGCGCTCCCGTACGAATCGTACCTCGACGCGATCGGCGAGGAGGTGGAGCGGATCGCCCAGCTCGCGGCGCGCGATCCGTCGACGCCCGTGCCGAGCTGCCCGGGGTGGGGCGTCGGTGACCTCGTGAGCCACGTCGCGGCGGTGTGCAGGCAGTGGCGTGTGCAGCTCGACGCGTCCGACCCGGACGTGCGCACCGCGGCCCCGGAGGACGGGGGCGATCTCGAGGAGGAGGCGACGCGGCTGCTCGGCGCACTCGTGCGCACGGGCGCCCTCGCACCGTGCTGGAACTGGACGGGCGCCGATCTCGTCGCAGGATGGGTCGCGCGCCGCGTCGCGATCGAGGTCGCGCTCCATCGCGTCGACTGCGAGCAGGCCTTCGGACGGGCGACGCCGATCGAACGGGAGCTCGCGGTCGACGGCGTCGACGAGCGTCTCGACGTGCACTTGCGGGCGCATCTCGGGCGAGTGCCCGGGAGCGCGCTCGGAGGTTCGATGTGCCTCGTCGCGAACGACGCGGACGCCGCGTGGATGGTCGAGACCGCGCGGGGCCAGATCCGCTGGCGGCGGGGGCGCGGCCCAGCGGACGTCGTCCTCGTCGGTGGCGCGTCGGATCTCCTGCAGTTCCTCTGGAACCGGGTCGACGCGGACGTGCTCGCCCGGACCGGCCGGCGGGAGGTCGCGCTCGCGTGGCGGTCGATTCCGGCCTGACCGCGGGTCGCACCTGTCCCACGGTTCGCCCGCCCCTCCGGTGCGACCGAGCTCCCGCAGGCACGACGAGGTCCTCTGGTAGCCTCTACGTGCCGTATCGAGGAGGTCGCATGATCGACGGCCGGCGGGGTCGGACGACCCAGGAGCAGGCAGGGCCCTCCGCGCGCGCGGCGGGTGGGCGCCGCCACGCCATCGGGGCGCGCCTCGTGCGCCTCGGCATCTCGGCGGACCACGTGACCGTCGCGGGCGTGCTTCTCGCCGTCGCGAACTCTGTCGTCATCGCCTCGGGCGCGCTCTACGTCGCGTGCGCGCTGCTCATCGTCGGCGGTCTCATGGACACCCTCGACGGTGTCGTGGCGAAGGCCGCGGGCACGGCGTCCGCGCGCGGCGCGTTCTTCGACTCGGTCGCCGACCGCGTCGCCGACGGATTCCTCTTCGGCGGTCTCGCGTGGTACCTCGCGGTGGGCCACCATCCGCGCGAGGCGCTCCTGCCAGTCGCGATCCTCGCGGTCGGGTCGGTGATCTCCTACGAGCGTGCAAAGGCAGAATCGCTCGGCTTCTCCGGACGGGGCGGCCTGATGGAGCGAGCCGAGAGGCTGATCATCTTCGGACTCGCGATGCTCGTCCACGTGGTGATGATCCCGATCCTGTGGGCCCTTCTCGTGCTCACGACAGGCACCGCGATCGGGCGGTTCGTGCGTGTGTGGCGCCAGGCGAGCGGGACCGCGGTCGCGAGGCCCCCCGTGGGGGTGCGGTCGTGGCGCCGAGGGCGGGTCGACTCGCGCTGGAGACAGCTGCGCGAGACGGGCAGCACCGCACCCGCGCGGCTCTCCGCCGGCCAGGGTGCCCGCTGGCGCAACAGGCGGAGCACTGCGACGCTCTCGACGAGGCTTCGAGGCGTGCTCAACGCCGAGCACGCGGGGAGCCGGAGCGCCGCGCGGGCGGCGCGCCCAGGCCGGCCGACGCGGTCGTCGCGGCCGACGCGGTCGTCGCGGCGTCTCACGGACGGCGGTCGCACCCGCTGAACGAAGAACGGCCGGGCCGGCGGCCGGGCGCCGCCGATCACCAGCGCGACGCCTATCGCACCTACCGCTCACTCGCTGCCGCGCTGCGCGTCGTCCCCCGGCCCCTCGGGCTCGCCGCGGCAGCGGTCGTCGGGCGGGCCGTCGCGGAGCGCTCACCGGTCACGCGCGCCGTCGTGCGGCGCAACCTTCGTCGCGTCGTCGGACCAGAGATGGGCGAGGCCGAGCTCGAGCGCCTCGTGCGCCGCGCGTTCGCCTCGTACGGCCGCTACTGGGCCGATGCCGCGTCGCTCCGCCCGTCGAGTCGGCGAGTGTTCCGCCACAGGTTCAGCGTCGAGGGGGGCGAGCACCTGCGTGCCGCGAAGGCTGCGGGTGGTGGCGCGGTGATCGTGCTGGCACACCTCGGCTCCTGGGAGATCGGTGCGCTCTGGGCGGCGCGGCAAGGCTTTCCTCTCACGACGGTCGCCGAGCCGGTGGAGCCCGCGGAGCTGTTCGACTGGCTCGTCGCAGAGCGGGAAGCGCTCGGGATGCGCGTGCTCCCGCTCGGCCCGGACGCGGCGCCGGAGCTCCTCGCCACGCTCGGACGCGGCGGCTTCGTCGCGCTCCTGGCGGACCGGGACCTCGTTGGGGACGGCATCGAGGTCGAGCTGTTCGGCGAGGTCACGAGCATTCCTGCTGGTCCGGCCGTCCTCGCGCTGCGCAGCGGCGCGCCGCTCCTTCCGGCCGCGGTCTTGATGAGCCCGGGAGGCGGCCACCGGCTCGTCATCCGACCACCTCTCGACTCCCGACGTCAGGGGCGCCTTCGCGAGGACGTCCGGCGGGTCACGCGCGCGCTCGCCCGCGAGCTCGAGCGACTCATCGCCATCGCGCCAGAGCAGTGGCACGTCTTCCAGCCGAACTGGCCGGTCGACGCCGGCGCGGGCGGACGCTTTCCCCCGGTCGCACCTGGCGCCTCTGGCGCACCTGGCGCCTCTGGCGCGGCCGACGGGCCGTGACCGGAGGCCCGGTGCCAGCGTGCGCGTAGCGCTCGTCTGCCCCTACGACCTCGCGGCTCCAGGTGGGGTGCAGGGGCAAGTGACGGGGCTCGCGAGAGCGCTCGCCGAGCTCGGCTGCGAGGTGATCGTCGTCGCGCCCGTGGGCAACATGGCCACGCCGGCGACGGGTGTCCTCCGCGGGGCGCGCCGCACCGGTGCCCCCTCCCGCTCGCCGGCCGGCGACGCGGCTCGCCGCGATCTGCGCGACGGCGATCGCGGACCCGACGATCTCGCCGGACTGCATCTCGTCGCGGCCGGGAGCACGATCGTGATCCGAGCGAACGGTTCGCGCGCCCCGGTCGCTCTCTCGCCGCTCGCGGCACGTCGATCGCTCGCGGCAGTGAGGGAGTGGGGACCGGACGTCGTTCACGTTCACGAGCCGCTCGTGCCCGCCGTCGCCCTTTGCGCCGCGCTGTCGCGAATCGCCCCGACGATCGGGACGTTCCACCGTGCGGGGTCGAGCACGCTCTATCGCGCCGCCCGCCCCCTTGCGCGACTTTGCCTCGCGAGGCTCGACGCGGTCGTCGCGGTGTCACAGGCCGCGCGCTCGACGCTCGTCGCCGTCGCGGGCGGGGTGGGAGGGCGTTGTGCGATCGTCCCGAACGGGATCGCCGTCGGTCGCTTCGCCACCGCTGAGCCCTGGCCGTCAGCGGGCCCGACGGTCGTCTTCGTCGGCCGCCACGAGCACCGAAAGGGGCTCGCGGTCCTCCTCGACGCGTTCGGGGCGCTCCCGCCGAGCACGCGACTGTGGGTCGTAGGCGACGGCCCGCAGACAGGGGCGCTTCGTGCTCGCTCGCGACGAGCCGCGTCCGGCGCTCGTGTCGAGTGGTGCGGACGCCTCGGCGACGCGGAGCTCGCGCGGCGTGTCGCGGGTGCCGACGTGCTCGTCGCGCCCTCGCTCGGCGGCGAGTCGTTCGGCGTGGTGCTGCTCGAGGCCATGGCCGCAGGGACGGCCGTCGTCGCCTCCGACCTCGAGGGCTACCGCCTCGCGGCGGGCGCTGCCGCGCGCTACGCGGAGCCGGGCGATGCCGCGGGGCTCGCTCGGGCTCTCGGCGAGGTGCTCGCGGATCGTGCGACGTGTGACGCGCTCGTCGACGCCGGCCGCCGACGAGCCGAGGAGTGCTCGATCGGATCGGTCGCCCGCGAGTACCTCGAGCGCTACGACACGATCTCGCGCTGAGGTCCTGCACCCGGATCGGCGCGCCGGCCGCCCGGTGCGACACGGGCGACCACGGGAGCGACGCCCTCCCGTCCACGGGAGCTCGAGGAGAGCGCGGCCGAAGACGAGGTGAGGCCACGCCGGCCACCACCTAGACTCCCCGTCCATGGCACAGGCTCAGAGGCGCCGTGGCGGCGGCGGCCAGCATCGCCGCTCCGGCTCCGGCGGCCGCGGCTCGCGCGCTCCCGCCGGGGCGACACGCGCGAGGGCATCGGGGTCCGCGCCCGCTGCGGACCCATCTCGCTCCGGCTCGTCGCGCCGCGCGCCGACCCGGCCGGGCGCGCAGCGCTCCGCACGCGAGCGTCCGCCAGGCGCGCCCGCCGCAGTCGTGGCGCGCGCACCGATGACCGTCTCGCCCATGCCGAGAGCAGAGGCGTCGGCCGCGGCGCGGGTGATCGCCGCGCTACCGGTGCTCGTGGCGGCCGTCGGGGTCGCCCTGCTCGCGTCCGGCATGATCGCCGTCGGAGTGGCCCTCCTCCTCGTCGGGGTGGCCGTAGGGCTGCTCGGGCGCCGGATCGGCTCCCCCGAGCGCCTCGCGGCGAGCGTCGGAGGACGGGCGGCGGTTCCGGCGAAGGACGCGCGACTCGTGAACCTCGCCGAAGGGCTCGGCGTCGCGCTCGGAGTCCCCGTGCCCGAGCTACGCGTGATCGACGACCCCGCGCCGAACGCGATCGCCCTCGGGTCGAGCCCGTCGCGGACGGTGCTCGCGTGTACGACCGGGCTGCTCGACCTCCTCGACCGCATGGAGCTCGAAGGCCTTCTCGCCCACGAGCTCACGCACGTGAAGCGCGGCGACGTCGCCCGGGCGGCATCCGCGACGCGCTCGCTCGGTCTCTTCGCCGCGCTCGCCGGCGGGCCCGCGCGTCTCCTCGGCCGCCTCGCAGGTACCGAGCGAGAGTCGCTCGCGGATCTGCAGGCCGTCGGAGTCACGCGTTACCCGCCCGGGCTCGCGTCCGCGCTCGAGAAGATCGCGGCCGCACCGTCCGTGCGCCCCGCCGGCCTCGACCGCACGACGGCCCGCCTCACCGCCGCGCTGTGGTGCGCGCCGCTCGAGGAGTGCCGGACCGCGTCGTCGCGCAGCGGGGCGCTCACGGTCGCGGAGCGCGCCGCGGCGTTGCGGGAGCTGTGACGCAGCTACGGTCCGTCGCTGCTGGTTCGCGGCCGCTCTCGGAGGACCGCGGGCGCGCTTGCGACATCGCACCACCCGGGCGACGGTGCCCGCGGACGTCTGGTTGCATAGGAGGCTGACCATGTCGGGACACTCGAAGTGGGCGACGACCAAGCACCAGAAGGGCGCGAAGGACAAGGCGCGCGGCACGCTGTTCGCGAAGCTCATCCGCCAGGTGGAGGTCGCGGCCCGCGAGGGCGGTGGCGACGTCACATCGAACGCGACGCTCCGAACGATGTTCCAGAAGGCGCGGGACGCGTCGGTACCGCTCGACACAATCGAGCGCGCGGTCAAGCGGGGGACAGGCGAGCTCGAGGGCGTGCGCTACGAGTCCATCGCCTACGAAGGCTACGCCGCGTCGGGAGTCGCGGTGATCGTCGACTGCCTGAGCGACAACAGGAACCGGACGGGAGCCGAGATCCGCGCGATCTTCTCGCGCAACGGTGGGTCGATGGCCGAGCCCGGAGCGGTCGCCTGGCAGTTCGAGCGAAAGGGTGTCGTCGCGCTGCAGCGGAGCATTCCCGAGGACGACCTCATGGCAGTCGTGCTGGACGCCGGCGCAGAGGACCTGCGCGACGAGGGCGAGGCGTGGGTGATATACACCCCCCCGCACGACCTTCCGGCGGTCCGCGGCGCGCTCGAGGCGGCGGGGATGACCATCGAGTCCGCCGAGCCGCACATGGTCGCGACGACGACGGTGGAGGTCACCGACGAGAGCACGGCTCGCAAGGTGCTCCACCTGCTCGAGTTGCTCGAGGAGCACGACGACGTGCAGAACGTGTGGTCGAACTTCGACATACCGGACGCGATCCTCGAACGGGTCGGCGCCTGATCCGCAGATCGCGGGCGCGGATCCCACGCGGCGTCGCGCCCGCCGGTTAGCATCGAACGCGTGTTTGTCCTCGGGATCGATCCCGGCCTGTCGCGATGCGGCTACGGATGCGTCGAGCAGGTCGCCGGCCGCCAGCGCGCTGTCGCTGCTGGAGTCGTCACCACCGATCGCGCCCTGCCGCTTCCCGACAGGCTCGCGACGCTGCGTCGCGACCTACGCGAGCTCGTCGAGGAGCACGCGCCGGACGTCGTCGTCGTCGAGCGTGTCTTCTTCCAGACCAACGTTCGGACCGCGATGTCCGTCGGCCAGGCGAGCGGTGTCGCGCTGCTCACCGCGGCCGAAGCGGGCTGCGAGGTCGCCGAGTACAGCTC
>Ga0307372_10011998_pt1 | contig 11446 bp, 7 predicted proteins | sample OX1MG_FD_202533 | JGI IMG/M metagenome (GOLD analysis project Ga0307372, IMG submission 202533) | Soil microbial communities from Risofladan, Vaasa, Finland - OX-1 | ecosystem: Environmental > Terrestrial > Soil > Coastal area > Acid sulfate soil | place: Finland: Risofladan, Vaasa | collected...
GCGTTGCCGCCACTCAGCAGGAACTGCTGCAATACGTCAGCCAGGCGGATGCGCATTGGGCCGGAGGCTTGTTCGAGCATGGGCTGAAGCTCGCGGGACAGAGCCCGGATTCCGCCAGGGGACAGAAGCGGCAGGCCCTGATGGAAGTGTTCCAGCATACTCCGGGCACTCCGGAATTCCTGCGCGGAATCATGAGCATGGCGGCGCCGAAGATCCAGCAGCATCTGGAATCGATGGGCCCGCAATCGGACCCGAAGCACGAAGAGGCGCGGCAGACCATGCTCCAGGCGCTCCAGCACCCTCCCGGTAGTCCGGAATTCATGGAAGGCCTGCGGCGCGCGGAACAGGTGTCCGGCAAGCCGGGCGCAACCAATCCCATCGACGCTCTGACCCGCACGCTGGGCGGGGCGCCGGGAGCGGGCCTGTTCAGCGCCGCCGATGGCCGCTATCGCTTTACGGAATATTGTCTGGTTCCCGGCGGCCTGTACGACATCAGCGGCACCTGCGTGGAAAATCCTCATCCGCTGGACGCGAACGACCACAACCTGATCGTGAAGGGCGCCAGCGAGAGCGTGTATCTCATCTCCTGCAAGGCGGAGAAGCGCCTTGAGACCGGCATGCGATGGCGCGCCGTGCGGACGATCCTTTTCGGGGCGGCACTCACCGTGGGCTGCGCGGTTATCCTGCTGATCGACTTCGGATTACTGTGACCGCCCGCCGGCCTTGGCTTTGGAGGGCTTTCGGGGCGCCGGCATCTTGCCGGCTGGAAGCCGGCGCTACAAAGCGCGCCTCGCTACTTCTTCAGCAATCTGCAAGAGCCGCAAGGGCCGGGGCCTGCACAGCGGCGCTCCGGGCAGCGAACAAATCAGTTCCACAAGGTTCCGGTTGTGGTAAACTCGCGCTGAAAATGGCTCTCAATCCTTATTTGCAAGGAAGTGGCTTATGCGAATGCCTTTCATCCAGCGGTCGCGCCTGTGGTTTGGGCTCGTGCCCGCGGCGATTCTGCTGGGAGTTGCGCTCTATCCGCGCCTCGGACTCAACCAGGAGAGCGGCATGACCGTCACCGTGGGCCCTTCAAATGCGGACGTGATCGGTACCGACAACCTGGCCATCCAGAAGGCGGTGGACCGGGTGGCGGCGGCCGGAGGGGGCACGGTGCTGATCAAGGCCGGCAATTACACGCTGAGCAACTCCGTGCGCCTTTCCAGCCACATCACGCTGCGCGGCGAAGGCCCCACAAAAACGATTCTGAAGAAGGCGGCCGGCGTGCAGAGCAAGCTGAAGCTTGATGCAGACTACGGCGAGTTCAAGGCCACGGTGGAAGACGCAAGCGGCTTCCGGCCCGGCATGGGCGTGACCGTAGTCGATAAAGAACAGCGCAGCGGCTGGACGCCCAGCGTGCGCACCATTGTGCGCATCGACGGCAACACCCTCACCTTCGACCGCTTCCTTCAGATGGACTACCACGTGGAGAATAACGGCGAGGTCTTCAACACCTTTCCGCTGATTGCCGGGTTTGAGGTGAAGGACGTGAAGGTGGAGGACCTGGCCGTGGACGGCAGCCGCGAAGGCAGCGGAATTCTGGATGGCTGCCAGACGGGCGGCATCTACTTTTTCCACTCGACCCACATGACCGTCCACAACTGCGTGGTGCGCGACTACCCCGGCGACGGAATCAGCCTGCAGTTTGTGGAAGACCCGGTGGTGGACCACTGCGATTCCTACGGCAACGCCTACCTGGGCATTCACCTGGGAACGGGCGCCCTGCGGGGCATCGTGGAATCGAACCAGGCCCACGACAACGGCCAGGACGGCCTCTATCTCTGCTGGCGCGTTCAGCACGCGCGCTACGCGGGAAACCGCTCCTGGAACAACGGGCGCGACGGGATTTCCGTGGGACACAAGGACACGGACAACCTGTTTGTCAAAAACACCGTCACCGGAAACGGCCGCGCCGGGATCTACATTCGCGACGAGAACAAAGCCAACGCCGCCGACCGCAATACGTTTGAACAGAACACCATCGCGGACAACGGCCGGGCCGCCGAACACGGCGCCGACATCCACATCGAAGGCGCCACCCACCACCTGACCTTCGTCGAGAACACCATCGGCTCCCCGGACCCCCAGGGCAAACCGGCGCAGCCGGTGGGCATCTACATCGGCCCCCAGGCGGACTTCATCACCTGCCAGCGCAATACCTTTCGCGGCCTGCAGAAAAACGTGGTGAATGAGTCCAAAGGCGGGAACAACCAGTTGCCGGCGGAACCGGCGAATTGAAAGCAGCGGCCGGCGCTCGACTCTAACGGAAAGCTTCTTTGTTGACGACGCAGGGAACGGCGGCAAGGCCGCCCTGCGCTTCCAGCACGTCGATCAGCGACTGCACGCAGCGCCCGGCCATGCCTCGATCGGGATCGGTCGAGAGGCGCGTGATGCGGCCCGCGCTCGCGAAGTGATGGAACAGCCGCACCCGGTCTTCAAGCTCCGGCGCGCGCAGCGGAGAGTCCGGCGGCAGAGGCTCCTGCTCGAAAACATCGAGCGCCGCCCCTGCGATCACCCCGCCTTTAAGCGCTGCGGCCAGGGCCGCTTCATCCACAACCGGCCCGCGCGAAGTGTTGATCAGAAAAGCGGTGGGCTTCATCAGCCGCAGCGTCTTCTCATTGATCAGATGAAAAGTGGAAAATTCTCCCTCGCGCACCAGCGGCACGTGGAGCGACACGAAATCCGATCCGGATAACACCTCTTCCAGGCTGGCCATGCGGATCGTCCGCCGCTCGCCCGAGAAGCCGTGGCGGTGCCGCAGGTCCATCTCTTCCTGGACTTTGTTTAGAAAATCCCCGGGATCAATGCCGGAGTTCTGGCAAAGAAAATCAACGTCGAACCCCATCGCCTTTTTGATAAAGGCCTGTCCGATGCGGCCCACGCCGATCACGCCGACCGTCTTGCCCGTCACCTCGTCGCCGAGGAACGGCAGGTAGGGATGCCAGGCGCCCCAGCGGTTTTCACGCACCAGACGTTCGCTGGGATACAGCCTGCGCGCCACCGCGCCCAGAATGAAGAGCGCAAACTCCGCCGTCGCTTCGGTCAAAACGTCCGGGGTGTTGGTAAACGGCACCTTGTATTCGTTGGCTTCGGCGCGGTTGATGTTGTCGAAGCCCACCGCGTCCTGCGCCACCACTTTCAGCGTTCCCTTGCCCGCCTCAAAAATCTCGCGGTCGATGGGATCGCGCAGCGTGGTGATCAGCCCGTCAATCCCCGAGCGCACTTTTTCGATGATCAGGCTTTTGGGCGGCGGCTCGAGCTGGCCATAAACTTCCACCTGGTAACCGCGCTCGCGCAGCCGGTCGAGCGCCTCGCGGCCGATGTCGCAGGTGGCAAAAATGCGGATGTCTCTTTGGTTTTCGCTCATGTTCCTCGGCACGGATTTTTTCTGATCCAGGCCTCAATGCGATCGAGAGCCTTTTCGATGTTCTCAATGGAATTGGCAAAGGAAAAGCGCAGATAGCCTTCGCCCTGCGCGCCGAACGCCGTGCCGGCCAGGCAGGCCACGCCGGCTTCGTTCAGCAGCGCGTCGGCAAGATCGTGGGAACTCTTTCCGGTCTCTTTGATGTTGGGAAAGGCATAGAACGCCCCGTTCGGTTCGCGGCAGCGGAACCCGGGAATGCGGTTCAAGCCGGCCACAATCACCTTGCGGCGGCGGCGGAATTCGGCCACCATCGTGTCCACCGAACTCTGGTCGCCGCGCAGGGCCTCCACCCCGGCCATCTGGGTAAAGCTGGCCGTGCAGGAATTCGAATTCGTCATCAGAAGCGCGATTTGCCGGGCCAGGTCCGGGCGCATCACGCCGTAACCCAACCGCCATCCCGTCATGGCATAGGTCTTGGAAAATCCGTCGAGAATAATGACCCGGTCGCGCAGCGCGGGAAAAACGGCCGGGCTCACGGGATCTCCGCCGTAAATCAGCCGGCTGTAAATTTCGTCGGAAAGGACCGTCACGTTGCGGTCCTGCAGCGCCGCCGCCAGCGTTTCCATCTCCGCGCGGCTGATCGTTCCGCCGGTGGGATTATTCGGCGAGTTCAGAATCATCAGCCGCGTGCGGTCGCTGATCTTCGCCACGATTTCCCCCACGTCGATGTCAAAGCCGCGCCCTTCAACCAGCGCGTACGGCACCGGCGTGGCGCCCACAAAGTTGATCATGGAAGCATAAATGGGAAAGCCGGGATCTGGATAGAGCACTTCGTCGCCGGGCTCCACCAGCGCCAGGATCGTGTAAAACATGATCGGCTTGGCGCCCGGGGTGATCACCACCCCGTCAGGATCGACGCTGATGCCGCGCCGCCGGCCCACGTCTTCCGCCACGGCCTGCCGCAGTTCCGGGAAACCCGCCGGAGGGCCGTAGTGCGTCCATCCCTCGTCCAGCGCGCGCTTGGCGGCCTCCACAATGTTGGGTGCCGTGGGAAAATCGGGCTCGCCGATTTCCAGATGAATGATCTCTTTCCCCTGTGCCTCGAGCGCCCGCGCGCGCACCAGGACCTCAAAGGCGCTCTCCGTCCCCAGCCGGGACATGCGTTCAGCAAGCTGCAGCTTCTGCGTTTCATTGAACATGGAAAACCCCCGAACGGCCCAGTGTAAACCGTTTCTGCCGCGAACGGAAGAAGGCGGTCGCCACAGCAGCGGTTTTGTGCCATTCCCCTCCGCGATACGATTCCGCGAGTGGCGCAGAGCATGTAGGGGCGAACGGCGTTCGCCCGCCGTTGGACGCATGCCACGCGTCCCTACGCGGGCTCGCAGGAACCATTCGCTTGCCGCGCACTGCTCCGCAATGTTAACGTTACCTGGGGGCTGAAGGCGCGCATCGCCTGGCGAGTCTCCCGCGTGCCGGTACAAAGAATATGCGTTGGTCATGGAAAATCGGAAAAGTAGCGGGCATCGACCTCTACGTTCATGCGACCTTCTGGATTCTCATCGCCTTCATTCTGTACATGAACTGGACGCACGGGCACAGCATCACCATGGCGCTCTACGGCGCCGCCTTCGTGATGGTCATCTTTGCCTGCATTACCCTGCACGAGCTTGGACACGCCTTGATGGCGCGTCGCTTCGGCGTTCGCACGCGCGACATCACGCTGCTTCCCATCGGAGGGCTGGCGCGCCTCGAACGCATGCCGGACGACCCCATGCAGGAACTCTGGGTTGCCCTGGCCGGGCCGGCCGTCAACGTCGCCATCGCCGCCCTGCTTTATCTTGTGCTGGTGTCGTCGGGCAGCGGGCTCAGCTTTGACCAGTTCGAATGGTTCGGCGGAAATTTCCTGAACAAGCTGATGATCGTCAATCTCTGGCTGGTCGCCTTCAACATGATCCCGGCCTTCCCCATGGACGGCGGCAGGGTGTTGCGCTCGCTGTTGGCCAGGCGGCTGGAGTTCGGGCGGGCCACGCGGATTTCCGCGCGCGTCGGTCAGGGCATCGCGTGTCTCTTCGGGGTCGCCGGCCTCTTTAGCGATCCCTTCCTGATCTTTATCGCTTTATTTGTCTGGTCGGGCGCCGAACAGGAAGCGGCCATGGCCAAAATGCACGTTTCCGTGGGCGACATCCCCGTGCAGCATATTATGCTGCGGGACTTCCGCACGCTTCGCCCCGACGACACGCTGGCCAGCGCGGTGGACAACGTTCTGGCGGGATACCGGGAGGATTTTCCGGTCGTTTTCGGCGATCATATTCTGGGCATGCTCACCCGGGAAGACATGACGCGAAACCTGGCCCAGAGCGGCCCCGAGACGCGCGTTCGCGACTCCATGCGGCGCGACATCGCCACCATCGATCCCAGCCAGAGGCTGGAGCAGGCGCTGGTGCTGCTCAAGGAATGCAATTGCCGCTCGCTCCCGGTGGAGCATGAGGGACGCCTGGTGGGCTTGCTGACCCTGGACAACGTGGGGCAGTTCCTTTCCATCCACTCGGCCTTGCGCCAGGCGGACCGCAAGACGCGCGATCAAAGGGAAAAGGACGTCGTGAGCTCATCTTCCGATACTGTTATCTAACGTGCCCGTACAATACTTCCATTATAAGAACCTCGCCGACCTTCGCAGCCACGCTGCAGAACTGGGTGTTGAGCTTCCGCTGGTCGAGGATCGTGAAGAGGTCCGCAGCCTTCTGGCGCGGCCCGTCCAGATCACCAGCCGCGGCGGCAAGACCTGGCGAATCGGAAATTCTTTTGCCATCCACCCCATGGAAGGCTGCGACGGAGAACTCGACGGCAATCCCGGCGAACTGACTTTCCGCCGCTACCGCCGCTTTGGCGCGGGTGGCGCCAAGCTGATCTGGTTTGAAGCCTGCGCGGTGGTTCCGGAAGGCCGCGCCAATCCGCGCCAGCTCTCCATCCATGCGGGTTCGGCAAAGCGGCTTCAACAACTGCTCGCGGAATGCCGTGAGGCGCACCAGACGCAATATGGCGGTTGCGAGGACTTCGTCGCTGTTTTGCAGCTCACCCATTCCGGCCGCTACTCGTTTGAAAAGCAGAAGGTCGCGTCACGCCATCCCGTTCTGGATTTGTACCCGCTGGTCAATCGCGCCGGCCTGCCGCCGCGGGAGACCCCACCGGAGCTGGCCAGTGACGAATACCTGGCGGCGCTCGAAGACCGGTTCGTCCAGGCTGCGGCGCTCGCCCGCGAACTGGGCTTTGACGGCGTTGATCTCAAGATGACGCACGGGTACCTGCTATCGGAGCTGATCGGCGCCCGCACGCGCGAGGGGGCTTACGGCGGCTCGCTCGAGAACCGGGCGAGATTTACCCTGAACGTGGCGGAGAAGATCCGGAAACAGGTGGGCGACGACTTCCTGCTGGGGGTGCGCCTGGGCGTCTATGACGGCGTCCCGTACGCCGTGAGCGATAGAGATTGGGTGGGAGTGCCGCGCGATTATCCAACTCCCTACAACTTTGGTTTCGGCACCGATCCCAGCGATCCTTCGCGCATGGACCTCTCGGAACCGCTGGAATTTATCGGCTGGCTGAAGCAGGCGGGCGTCAGGCTACTGAACGTTTCGCTCGGCATCCCCTACGCCAACCCGCATATCGGCCGGCCCTTTGACAAGCCCAACGAAGGCTACTACGAAACGCCTGAACATCCCTTGCTGGGCGTAGCGCGGCATTTTGCCGCCACCGCGGAAATCCAGAAAGCGTATCCCGATCTGGCCGTGGTGGGAACGGGCTATAGCTGGCTGCGCCACTTCCTGATTCACGCCGCTGCGGCCAACATCAAGCTGCGCCGGACGACGCTGGCCGGCCTGGGCCGCGCCGCTCTGGCCTATCCGGACCTGCCCCGTGAAACGCTCGAAAAAGCGGAACTCAATCCGCTCAAAACCTGCAAGACGCTCTCCTACTGCACCTACCTGATGCGGTCAAAGAACAACGCGCTGGGGCAATTCCCCACCGGCTGCCCGCCCTTTGATAAAGAAGGCTACGGCGAAGTTATGAAGCAGGCGCGGGCCGCCGCCCGCGCGGCCGCGCAGAAAAAGCAGTAAAAAATACTTACAGTTCAGCGGCAGCCACGAGGCGGCGACAGAGCCGGAAGAGGCAAACGCCCCCCTCACCCGTCCGTCCCCTGACGGACACCCTCTCCCCGCGGGAGAGGGCTGGCAAATCAGATTTGGCGCGCTGGCGCTGAGGTCCGATTTCTGGGCTCCGGTGCTGGCACAGACCCCGGCTCGTGGGGTCTGCGATTCTCAGAAGGGGCTGGTTTCAGGCAGCAAGAACGTCTCGCTCTGCGAGATCGCAGACGCTACAAGGCAAACGTCCGCGCCACCCGGCGAATTCGCTTGACAAAAGTGGGCTAGTATGGTAGCCTGATTCCATCTTGTTCCGGCGGGCGTGTTGCTGCCGGAAAGCGCCGATCAAGGTGTTCTTTTGAAAGCGGCGGGAAAACGCAGGCTGAGGATGGAACTTCATTCACAACGGGCGGCGCGGGAGCTGTTTTGGGCACCTAAACTCCGGAAAATGGGACGAGAAATACTTAATTTTGAAAAACGAACCGGAGAAGTTATTGAAAACAAATGATCTTGGTCCGAAAACGAACCGGAACGAACCGAAAAACGAAGCGGAGAAGTTGTTGATAACATTAGGGTGCATAAAAAACGAACCGGAACGAACCTAAGAACGAACCGGGCCATCCTGTTGAAAACACAAGACCGCTGAAAAACGAGCTGCAAGGGTTCCGCCAATTCGGGGCCTGAAATTTCCCCCGCCACTGGTTTTGAAAAACCCTCCCAGGAACCCGGCCAAATCCCCTGCTGCAGCGGGCAGCCACGGTCAGTACATTCCTGACCGTGGGCCTTTTCCCGGGGGCCTTTATTTTTTCCACGGAGGTGTTTCGGGCAGGAGCTTCTGGAATTCGGCGATCAGCGAAGCCTCGTAATCGCCGGCGTAGGTGTGGTTGAGGAAACGGTCGATGGCTTCATCGTGGAAGCGTTGCCACGATGCTTCCTCATGGCCCGGGTTGATGGGATAAAAGAGCGTGTTGTTGGCGCGGCCGGCGGCCAGATCACCGGGAGCGTCGCCCACCATCAGAACGCAATCTTTCTCGTACTTCCCCTGCGTCGTCAGCTTCAGGTGCTCTTTCTTGCTTCCCATTTCCTGCCCGGCGATAACCTCCGCGTACTTCGCGATGTCATGCTCGCGCCATTCGCGCTCCAGGGCTTCATTGGGCGTGGCGGAAACGCAGATGATGTCCGCCTGGCTCTGCAGCTTTTCCGCGCACTCGCGGAAGAACGGAAAGGGCGGAACGCCTTCCACCACGTCGGCGATGGCGCGGTTGACCGCCTGGCTCCACTCGAGAGTCTGCACCAGCACCGGGTCGTGGGTTTTGGCCACTTCGATTTCCAGCGCGGGATTGCCCAGCGGCACTCCGGAATCGATCCAGGCCTGCAGCGTGGGCACGTCGGGAATTTTCACCCCCCGGCGCATCGGCTCCGGCCAGTCGCGCAGCAGCGCAAAGGTTTTGGTCAGCGCCGGAAAGCGGTTGGTTCCCCGCCATTTCGAATAGAGGTTCACAAACTCCGCCGCCTCGCGCGCGTACTTGGAGATGGCCTGAAGTTTCCAGTATTTGATGATGTTGGGAATAAAGCATTCCTTGTGCTTGATCTCCATGGAATCAAACACGCACCCGTCGGAGTCAATCCCGACAAAGAAGGAGTGCTGAGGCTTAAAAGCAAGGAGTTTGTCTTTTGGCGAATCCATAGTGGCGGCTGTCCTATCGGGAATTTGTCAAACTGTGCATCTTAGCGCAATCATCACGGAGTGGAAAGGGCGAATCGCGGCAGGGCGTGTTTTGAGCCGCGCCCATCGCTTTCCGGAAAGGCTTGTAAAGTCAAAATCCCCGGCGTTAACGCCGGGGATTTTGAGGTCAGGTTTGGGGTTTCAGGTTGTAGCGGCGTCTGCTCGACGCCCGTTACATCTGAGCCTGGATGAACTCGCCGGGAAGGCGGGACATCCTGAATTTTGAGGGTGAAGCCATGCGATCCGCTGCGGGCCGGGCCGGTTCCTGCCTTTGGGGCAGATTGGGTTCGGCCTGCATGCGCTCCATGCGAATGCCCAGGGTGCGCTCCAACTGTTGCAGGTCAGACCGCTGATCCCTGGAGAAGAGCGTGGAAGCCACGCCGCGTTCGCCGGCGCGGCCGGTGCGGCCCACGCGATGGATAAAGTTCTCGGCGATATCGGGCAGATCGTAGTTGATGACGTGCATGATGTCCTGCACGTGAATGCCGCGGGAAGCCAGGTCCGTGGCCACCAGGACGCGGTAACGCCCCTTCTGGAATCCGGCGAGCGCGGCGGTGCGCTGCGATTGCGAGCGGTCGCCATGGATCATGGCGGCGGCGAATCCGTTGCGGTTCAGGCTCTTGGCCAGCCGCTCGGTGCCGCGCTTGGTGCGCGCAAAAACCAGGCAGCGTCCCGTTTCCTGGGTCAGCAGATGCTGCAACGCATCCTGCTTGCGGTCGTGGGCCACTTCGAGGGCCTGGACCCGCACGTTTTCAGAAGGCTTCAGGATGGACCCGAAGGCCAGCCGCACCGGGTTCTTCATATAATTGTCCACCAGGCGGGCCGCCGAGGTTTCCAGCGTTGCCGAAAAGCAGAGCGTCTGGCGCTCTTTCGGCAGCACCGAAACGATGCGGCGAATGGCGGGGAGGAATCCCATATCCAGCATGCGGTCCGCTTCGTCAAGGACGAGCATCCGCAGGGTGCGGAAGTTGATGAGCTTGCGGTCAAGGAAATCTTCCAGCCGGCCCGGCGTGGCAACCACCAGCCGCGCTCCCCGGCGCAATGCGCTGAGCTGCTGCCCTTCGGACAAGCCGCCCACCACGATGGCCGCTGCGGGAAGCTGTTTGCCGCGCAACCGGTCATACTGTTCCGCAACCTGCACGGCCAGTTCGCGCGTGGGCACCAGCACCAGCGCCGCGACGCCCGAAACCTTCTGCTTCAGCAGGTCTTCCATGATGGGAATCAGAAACGCCAGCGTTTTGCCGGTTCCGGTCTGCGCCGTGCCCAGCACGTCTTTGCCTGCCAGCGCGTGCGGGATGGCCGCATCCTGAACCGGAGTGGGGGTTGAAAACCCCGCTCGGGACAACTGATCCTTGATGTAGGGTGAAATCGATAGTTCCGAAAAATTCTGCACTAGTCTTATCTTCTCTCTTTCTGGCTAAAGCGCTCTCGGCGCGCACATAAACTTCTACGCGCATGAACCGGCAGTGCCAGAGTTCATTTTGATTTACGCTAAAAACATACGGAGGAAACAGGAGGCGGGAATTCTCGGATCAGATACGTTATCAATCGGAGCAACCGCACCACACAGCCGTGGTGTTAAGCGCAGATGTATTATAGCACAACTCGCGGCAGAATTCGTTCGCGATTTTAAGCGGAGCACCCGTTATCCGCCAGGCGGTTACTTGCGCCATGCGCGGGTTCGCATCCATCGCGATATTTGTGATGTCTGCGATTCGCTTGCTGGCTCGGAGTGAAAGGGCACGAGCGTCCCGCGTCCTGTGCGGCTTAGGAGGCACGAGTTTACTCGTGCAGCAAGGCGTCGGCTCCCCAATCATTGTCAGCCCTCTCCCGGGGAAAAGGGTGCTCCGACTTGCCAGCCCTCTCCCAGGGGACGCCTCCGCATCGCCGGGCCGGGTGAGGGCCTTTCAGCTTTGCCGTTCTGCAATATCAAACTCCCATCTTGAATTGCACCGTGCCGCCCCGCCGGGTATAGTATGATGGCTCAAGATATGGGCACCTCAGCCAGCCGCAGGACAAAGGAAACGCCCTTGAATGCGAGCGAAAATGCGCTGTTCACCATCGGGCACTCATCAATGGAATCGGCCGACTTCGTCCGGCTTCTGGCGAACCACAGGATCGAGCTTCTAATCGACGTTCGCAGCCAGCCGGTGAGCGGACGCTTTCCGCACTTCAATGGCG
>Ga0307372_10011999_pt1 | contig 11446 bp, 9 predicted proteins | sample OX1MG_FD_202533 | JGI IMG/M metagenome (GOLD analysis project Ga0307372, IMG submission 202533) | Soil microbial communities from Risofladan, Vaasa, Finland - OX-1 | ecosystem: Environmental > Terrestrial > Soil > Coastal area > Acid sulfate soil | place: Finland: Risofladan, Vaasa | collected...
CCTCCTGCGCGAGTGGTACATGCAGCCAAACGGGCAGCTCCCCGCCTACGAATGGGCGTTTGGAGATGTAAATCCGCCCGTCCATGCCTGGGCGGCGCTGCGCGTCTACCGGATCGAACGGCGTGTGACGGGACACGCCGACCGCGAATTCCTCGAGCGAGTTTTTCAAAAGCTGCTCCTCAACTTCACCTGGTGGGTCAACCGCAAGGACAGCGAGGGCAACAACGTCTTTGAGGGTGGCTTCCTCGGGCTCGACAACATCGGCGTGTTCGACCGCAACAAGCCGCTCCCCGGCGGCGAACACCTCGAACAGGCCGATGGCACCGCATGGATGGGTATGTACTGCCTGAACATGCTCGCGATCGCGCTCGAACTGGCGGACGGCAACCGAGTTTATGAGGACGTAGCCACGAAGTTCTTCGAGCACTTCCTCTACATCGCGGGTGCCCTCAACAACCTCGGCGGTGATGGTATCCCGCTCTGGGATGAAGAGGACAAATTCTTCTACGACGTGGTGCACTTCCCCAACGGCTCGTCGCTGAAGGTCAAGGTGCGGTCCGTGGTTGGCCTTATCCCGCTCCTGGCCGTGGAAACGTTCGACGACCGAATGCTGGAGCATCTGCCGATGTTTGCCGAGCGCATGCGCTGGTTCCTGGACAACCGGCCCGACCTCGCCCGCCTCGTTGCGCACTGGGACATCCCCGGCCAGGGAGAACGCCACATGCTCGCGCTAGTCCGGGGGCATCGAATGAAGGCGCTCCTGAACCGGGCGCTCGACCCACAAGAGTTCCTTAGCGACTTCGGCATCCGGTCACTCAGCCGCTACCACCGCGATCACCCGTTCAAGCTCGAGGTCGATGGGGCACCCCAGACGGTGGACTACGAGCCCGCGGAATCGACGACGACGCTCTTTGGGGGCAATTCCAACTGGCGCGGACCGGTCTGGTTCCCCATCAACTATCTCGTCATCGAAGCGCTCCAGCGATTCCACTATTACTACGGCGACGACTTCCTCGTCGAATGCCCCACGGGCTCGGGAAAACAGGAAACCCTCTGGGAGATTTCGCAGCAGCTCTCGCGCCGCTTGACCAGCCTCTTCCTGCGCGACGCCAATGGGAACCGGCCCGTGTTCGGCCCCGACAGGCGATTCCAGGACGACCCGAACTGGCGCGACATGGTGCTCTTCTACGAATACTTCCACGGCGATACCGGCGCGGGGCTGGGAGCGAGCCACCAGACAGGCTGGACTGCGCTCGTCGCGAAGCTGCTCGAACAGCAGTCGCGCTGGCCCAGGGAAGCGAAGCGGCCGGCGTACGTCCAAACAGGGCACGGCCCCGCGCACGGCATCGGCTCGGGGTAAGAGTGCGCCTGCTCGGCGCCGATTTCGGCACGGCCGCCGCTGGCTGATCACGCGGCCTGGTTGCGCAGGATTCCGAGCATCGTCTGCTGAAAGCGGACACGCTTTTCCACGTCGCGGATATCCGAACCAATGCGCTCGACGAGCGTCGAAACCATCTCTCGGGGCATGCTCTCGCGGGTGAGGCCCATGCCATCGACGCAGTCGTCGATGACGATCTCGGCGAGCGGACCCATCGCGGCCGCCACCGCCGCCGTAAGGCTCGCGAAGAATGCTGGAGAGGCGACGGCGCGCACCGGGGCGATGCGGGTTGCCAGTTCCAACTTCAACATTCCGCCAGAAACCATCGGGACGAGCGCCTCCATGAGCGCGAAGTCTTCACAGCGCATATTCGCCGCAATGTCCCCAATCGTGGTTCGCCCATCTACCTGGGAGAGGATCTGCCACTCGTGGGGTTGTAGCGTGATCGGGCCTGTGGGCACGTCTTGCGATAGGTGAAGGACGGCGTCCGGCGACGGCACAACGCGCAAGACGGCGTCACGCTCCATCGCATGCCGCACGCCTTCCGAGAGGAGCCGTTCGAGCGGCTTGTCTATCGTCACATCCGTTGTTGTCACATGGGGTTGGAAGCGGAACGCGCCCGTCGTCCAGCGCAGCAAGTCGGTGAGCGCTGGTTCGCCAACGTGAAGCGACGAGAGGGCGTGCACGATCGCCCCACTGCGCAGGAAGATGTCGCCGCGTTCGGGGCCGTCGGCGAGCTCGAGCCGTCCGGATTGTCCGCCTGCCGCGAGCATCGTCAGGATGTCGCTTAGTGAAAGCTGGGTGAGGCTGCCGGTGAGACCTTCTGGCATCGTCTGTCCCCTTCGAGACCAATTCGGTAAGTGAGCGTTCCTAGCACGCGTCCGGCTTCGGTTAGGCGCGTGATTCGATGACTCGCCATGATCGCCGCGACACTTCATCGAAGTTTGCGGTGGTCATAACGTCGTTCCGCGCGGCCCAATGACGCGCAAGCTGCTTCTTGACGCCCGAGTCCTTTCGCCATGAGGCGACCACGACATCGACCGTCATGCGTGCGATCGGCATGTCGGCGTCTGCCTCGCAGACCACAAACAGGACCGCTTCGCCAAGGTCCTCGGCGAGCAGGCGCCAGCTGTCGTACACAAACTCGACCCGCGTGGAGGGCCAGCCCGCTTTTTCGGCCGCGGTGAACGCCTGGGCGACTTCCCGGCCCATGGTGTTCATCGTCTCGGTGGCCAGTGCGGCCGGCGTGGAGCTCACGATGACGCCGCCGCGGTTATCGCAGACAAACGCGCCCCCCACACCAGGGAGGAGGCTCAGCTCTTTCAGGCCCTTGTCCATTGTGGCTCCCGATCAGGCGACGAACTCTTGGAGATCATCGGCAAGATTGAGCTGTTCAATGAGGCCTGCGTTTTGCGCGGTCAGTTCCGAGACCGCCGTGCGCACGCGCGATTCGAGGTCGGCGCGCTTCAACTGGAAGGCGAGGCGGGAAACGGTATCGGTAAGACAGTCGCCCAGTCCGCGGTTGAAGTCCTCGGGCAATACCCCATCGAAGCGGATTGCGCCCGCTCGATACTCGAATTCCGCGGCGAACGGGTCGAGGAACGGGTAGGTGATCGCGCGTGCCACGAGCACCTCCTTGAACGCCGCCGAGAAGCGGCCCGGCTTCGAAAGCGAATCGGCGATCTGTTCAACGCAGGCGAGGATCTCCGCCCAGATCGCCAAAAGCTGGGACGAATCGGCTAAGGGCGCGGGCGCCGCCGCCGCCGCCGGAGCAACCGCGATCGGCGTTGGTGGCGCCGTGGCCGCTGCCTCTTGCTGCAGCCGATAAACGTTGAACGAGGCACCGACCGCCGCGGAATGCTGGAGCACGGTTTGGTAAATCTCCGGGCCGGAGGCAGATTGGGCGTCCGCGTAGAGCACGCACTCGACCGTGCGGCCCGCTTCAATGAACACCATGGCACTCCCCTTGCCGTTCGCAAAGAGGATCTCGACGTAGCCCGTGAGGTGGTCTTCCTCGAGCTTTGCCACGAGCCGGTCCAGGTTGGTGAAGCTGCTCGTGAGGTCCTTGTAGAGCACTTCCGCGTCCACCGTCCAGAGCAGGAGATGCAGCATCTCGGGTGTGAGCGCATAGACGTTGATGAGGCCGCTCTTTTCGCGGACGCGACCGGCCAGGCCGGTGGCGGCGGCATGACCGGTGCTCCGTGCCATGTCCCGCTGTTCGATGGCCGTACGCGGTTCCCCGTTCGCCATGAACAGCACGGCGTCGTACCCGGCGAACGACACCTGGACGTAGCCGGTCAGCTTACGCCCCGAGAGGTCCGCGAGCAGACCGTCGAAATCGGTGAACGACGTGTTCAGGTTGGAATAGAGTGGCCGATCCTTCGGAAACATCATGACTTCGACTCCCCGTCTGGTGCGGAATGCGCTGCTACGCTGCGCAGTCCGGCAATGAAGCGCTAGAGATAGCGCCGGATGATCAGGTTTACAGAGGCCACAAGCGCGTCCCCAGCGGCGCCCGGCCGGCACGAGGCGAACACCACGTGGCCCGTCAACGGGATGCAGACCGCATCGCCGCGCGGGCCGCTCCAGACGATGTGGCGGAGCATGCTCCCGGCCACGAGCCTGCCCATCCCGCGCAGGTCGCCGTCCATCGTCAGGGCCTCGGCCCGCCGGCCGGCGAAGGTTGCGAGAGCGGTCTCCTTCGCCGCATTGCTGTTGCCGGCATCCGCTGTGCTGAGGACATCTCCCTCGGCGGTGCCAATGACCACGCCCGTCACCCCGGGCGTTTCCTTCAACGCCCGCGCTGCACGGTCGGGACCATCGGCCCGGGGCTGGGATGCCGGTGCGAGACTCATCGACGCTTCTGCCTTCCTCCGCCGTCAGGACTACTCAGGCGGCCGTCCGGCGCACTCGCAGCCGTTCGATGGCCGACTTCAAACTCGCCTGCATTCGCCGCAATGACTCCGCAAGCTGGCCGATTTCGTTCTTGCTGTCGATGTCGATGTCGACATCAAGCTCGCCGAGGCTCATGCGGTCGGCCACGTCAGCGAGGTGCGCCATCGGTCCGGTGACCGAGCGAGCGACGATGCCCGAAAGCAGCAGCGCAACGACGACCCCGGCCAGCGCGACGCCGATCTCCAGGAGGAGGTCGTTCCGCGCCGAGCTAATGCGATTCTGGAACTGCGGCACCAGGGGCGCCGTCGCCGCCGTATAGAGCTTGAGCGCCGAGGTCACGCCGACCTGACCCTCGGACGAAACTGCATCGGCGGAAACGTTGATCACGTTGCTGTTGATGATGCCGCCGCTGAGGCTCGCAAAGAACGAGAGTGCCGCCGCCTGGCTATCGAGCAATAGCGGCCGCATTTGCGCCTCAAGCGCAGGGTTGTTCGTCATCGCCGTCTCGAGATGCCGCGTCAGGCTGTCGGAGGCCGAGTTGGCAGTGCTCTGCTGGCCCTGCATAAATGTCGATTCGAAACTGGTGACCGGCTGGCCCTGGCGACTCGTAGCAACGCCGATGCCGTAGCCCTGGAGCGTGCTCAGCGCTTCCATGTACTCAAGCGTGCTTTCGGTGAGCGGGCCAATCGATTGGATACCGTTGGCCCCCGAATCCAGGAACAGGCGGGACGACTCGCCCGCCTGCGTCACCAGCGGCAGCAGGCCATCGTCGATCAGCTGGGAGTGCGACCCAAAGCTGACCGTGTCGATTGAACCGTTCGTGTCGGTCTTCACGCGGCCCCATTGGTCGTTGACGAACGCGATGAGCGTTTGCGTGCCGAACGTCTTGCCGTATTTCGCATCGACCGCGTTCAGGGCGGCGAGATCTCGTTCAACCGCCTGGGTCGAGACGGCCAGCGCGGCCTTCTGGGAGGTGTTGCCATTCGCGACGGCGGTCGTCAGGTTACGATGGTTCTGCACTTCCTGGATGACCGGCACCACCGCGTTGACATACGTCAGGCCATGACTCTCACGCTGGGCGAGTGTCACATCCGCCTGGCGCGCCTGGTACTGGATAACCAGCAAGACAATGATAGGGATGCTCATGATGGCGACCAGGACACCGAGCTTTGCCCGGATTGACGCATCATGCAGCGTGACCATTCGAAGCACTTTCACCGTGGACTCTCCTCCGTCGTTGGCCTCAAACGCGACCACGCGTCGCACCGCACCGGGCGACCACGCATCTCTGTCTGGAGAGGCCTCTCTTGGGATGTTCGACGGAGGCACCGGCCGCGCCCCGGACTACCATGGGTACAGGCGGTGGCGTGCGGGCTTCAGCCCGGTGACAGTCTCGAAACCGCACCAAATCACCCGCATGCAGGACCTTGCATGTCCACCAATTCGCCATGAGCGGTAACCTCCAGGCCTCGTCTTCCAACACTTCCCGTGCGTCGCTCGTACGCGCCGAGGTACGGCGCGGGAGGGCGCGCTGCGGCGATCTCGCCCAATCCCTGGGCGCGGAGTGGCTGGTCACGAACGGTCTCGGGGGATACGCGTCCGGCACCGTTGCCGGGGCTGCGACCCGGCGTTACCACGGCACCCTCGTGGCAGCGCTGCAGCCGCCCGTCGGCCGGACGGTCCTCGCGGGGCCGGTCGACGAATGGGCGGTTTACGCCGGGCAGCGGTTTCCGCTCTCGACGCATGAGTGGGCCGGTGGCGCCGTTTCGCCCGGCGGCTACTGTTACATCGAGTCATTCCAGCTCGAAGGTGCGACGCCGGTCTGGACGTACGCCTTCGCCGGGGCCTTGCTCGAAAAGCGCATCTGGATGGTCAATGGCGCAGAAACTACACTCGTCCGCTATACGCTGGTGCGCGCGTCCGCCGAGTTAGTTCTCGAACTGCGTCCGCTGCTTACCTGCCGCGACTTCCACGCGCTCCCGTCCACTATCGACTGGGCTCCCGAGGTGACCACGCCAGAGGGAACAGCCGCAGCTATCGCAGTGGCCGTCTTTCAGGGCGCACAAACGTTGCACATTGAAACCGACAGCGGCGCGTTTGAACGCTCACCAACGTGGTATCGCAACTTCCACTATCGCGAAGAGGCGGCGCGCGGGTTCGATGCTGAAGCCGACCTGTACTGCCCGGGGCTCTTCCGGGTGAGCCTCCAACCAGACGAATCGGCCACGCTGGCCATAAGCACAGCCGCCGGCTCGATCCTGGCCGCGCCAGGATCATCCGAAGCGCTGTTGAAGGCCGAACGTGAACGGCAAAAGCAGCTGCTCGACAAGGCCGGTGCTGGCGATGCCGCACCCGCGTTCCAGCAACTACTACTCGCCGCCGACCAGTTCGTGGTCGCATGCCCCCGAGCCGCGAGCGAACGAATCGTCCCCGCGGCCACGGCAGGCAAGCCGGGCGTGACGATCATTGCCGGATACCACTGGTTCAATGACTGGGGCCGGGACACCATGATCGCGCTGCCAGGCCTGCTTCTCGCCACCGGCCGGTCGGACGAGGCCGCGACAACGCTTCGGACGTTCGCTGCGTACGTTCGCGATGGCCTCATCCCCAACAACTTCCCCGACCGCGCGGGCGTCGATCCGGCGTACAACACCGCCGACGCGACACTCTGGTTCGTCCTCGCCATGCGTTCGCACGCCGAAGCGACGGGTGACCACACTCTCGTTGGCGAGCTATTACCTGCCGTGCGCTCGATCGTGGAAGCGCACATCGCGGGGACGATCCACGGCATCGGCGTTGACCCGGCCGACGGGCTCCTTCGCGCCGCAGACCCCGGTTTCCAGCTCACCTGGATGGACGCAAAAGTGGGAGACCGCGTGATCACCCCCCGTTCCGGCAAGCCCGTCGAGGTCAACGCGCTCTGGTACAACGTGCTTCGTGTTGCCGCACAGTGGTGCGCAGAGCGGGGCGACGATGCGACGGCGTCGCGGTACAACGGCCTCGCAAGCCGGGCCAAAACGTCGTTTCGCGCACGTTTTCTGCGGGCGGGGACGGCGCACCTCGCCGATGTCGTGGATGGCCCGGCCGGCGACGACTGGTCACTGCGGCCGAATCAGGTCTTCGCCGTCTCGTTGCCGGAGCCGCTCCTCGATGGCGACGCCGCCCGGGACGTCGTCGAATCGTGCGCCCGCTCGCTGCTTACGAGCTTTGGGTTGCGCTCACTTGGCCCGCGAGAGCTGGCGTACACCGGAACGTATGAGGGCGGCCCGGCCGAACGCGACGCGGCGTACCACCAGGGCACCGTGTGGGCATGGCTCCTGGGTCCGTTCATCGACGCTCACCTGCGCGTGTACGGAGATGCCGTGGCCGCCCGCCGGCTCCTCGACCCGTTCATCGACCATCTCGGCGAGGCTGGCCTCGGAAGCATCTCCGAAATTTTCGACGGCGACCCGCCCCACGTTGCCCGAGGCTGTATCGCGCAGGCATGGAGCGTCGCTGAGGTGCTGCGAATCTGGCAGAAGCTGGAACGACTTGAGGCGGACCGGTAGCGCCTGCTACTGATCCTCCGGATGCAACACCCCGGTCGCTGCAACAGTCACGAGGAGCGCCGAGCGCTCGTGCGCGCGCACACTGTGGGTTGCGTTCGGCGGGAAGACGACGACCGTGCCTTCGGCCATGTGTACCGGCGACCCGCTCACCTTGAGCGTCGCCCGCCCGCTCAGCAGCTGGACGGTCGTGGGGCCGGCGACGGCGTGTTCCGCGATCTCGTTGCCCTTGTCCATCAGCAGCAGCACGACGGAGAGTGCCCCGTCCTTCGCAAGCGTGAGCGCCTTGCGTCCGCCCTCCGGCAGGTCGGTCGTGAGCGCGGCAATCCTCGCCGGGACTTCGAACACCAACGGCTCTCCGCTGACGGGATAGATCGGCATGTGGGGCTTCGCGGCCATGACAACTCCTCCGCGACGCGTGGGTCGCCTTACAACCGTACTGGCCGGAGGGACGGGGGCCAACTGCCGATCAGGCCCACGCATGTGGCCCGTCTGGCCGGCTCGAAGGCATTGGGCACCGCCCGAAACGGGTCCGGGCGCAATGCCCCGCGCCCACGTGTGGGCTCGAACCCGTAGAATCGCGAGAAACCACCGGAGGCTCGCCATGGAATTCTGCCGCTACGAAAAGAAGGGGCACGTTGCCTACCTCACGATCACGCGTCCCCATGTCATGAACAGCCTCCACCCGGGCGCGAGCCGCGAACTCGCGGGGGCGTGGGACGATTTCGCCGCTGATGATGACGCCTGGGTGGCCGTGTTTACGGGCGAGGGCGAGCGCGCCTTCAGCGCCGGCAACGACCTCAAGAACACCGCCGAAATGTCGCGCCTGCCACGCGAAGAGCGCCCCGACCAGTCAATGCCAGCATCTGGCTTCGGGGGCATCACCAACCGCTTCGACCTGTTCAAACCGATCATCGCGCGCGTCAACGGCTTCGCGCTCGGCGGCGGGCTCGAGATGGCGCTCGCCTGCGACCTCATCGTCGCCGCCGACCACGCGGAGCTTGGGCTGCCGGAGCCACGGCGCGGGCTCATCGCGGGCGCGCTCGGCGTGCACCGCTTGCCGCGGGCGTTGCCGCTCAAGGCCGCCATGGGACATCTCCTGACAGGCCGCCACATGAGCGCGCAGCGCGGCTACGAACTCGGACTGGTGAACGAAGTGGTGCCTCTGTCTCAGCTCGATGCAGCCGTCGAAGCGTGGGTCGCGGACATCATCCGCTGTGCGCCGCTTTCCGTCCGCGCGACCAAGGAAGCATCGATGCGCGGGCTCGAAATGACGCTCCAGGAAGCTGCCGGCGCCCGCTACGAGTGGGAGATGCGCCGGCGTGCCAGTGAGGACTCAGTCGAAGGCCCGCGCGCATTTGCCGAGAAGCGCGCGCCAAACTGGACGGGCCGCTAGTCGTGGTCAGCCGCCAAGAGCGCCAAGACCGCCAGGCCTTCTGAACGAACAGTCGCTCGTTGTTTCAAAACTGGTGCCTCGCTTTACGACTGAGAGTGGAAGCATCACCCGAAGGCTTGGCGCTCTTGGCGTCCTTGGCGGCTAGGCCCCCGGCAAGGCCGAGTCGATAGCCTGCTTCAGCGCGGCCGCGGTTGGTTCGAAACCGAAGCGGGCCACCTCCTTCCCGGATGCGCCGATGAGCACGAACGTCGGGCCATCCGCAACTTTGTAGCGGGCGGCATCCGTGCTCCGATCAATCGCCTTTTCAGCGAACGCCATGCGCCCCAGGTATTCGTGCGCGGTGGTGTAGACAAATGGGTCCATCGTGTGACAGCTTCCGCAGTTGGTCGTCGTGAACCAGATGAGGGTGGGCAGGCCATCGGCGCGAGGCTTCGCTTCTGTAGGGAGGACGCCCATCGATTGGTAGACGGTGTGCTTCGTACCGGTGAACACCTGGACCGGGGCGCCAGCGCTTTCCTGAGCAAGTTGCTGGTTTTGGCCATCGACGACCGACTTCCCGGACGACCGAAAGAGCAGCCATGCCCCGACCAGCCACACCGGTACCATCACGAGCACGAGGGTCACCCAGGTGCGCACGAACCACTGGTTGCCCCGGCGCGCGGGCCGCGGCGCTGGATCGCGTGGCTCGCTACCGGGCACAACGCTGGGCCGTTCGCCGGGAGCATCGCCCTCTGGTTCGATCGTCAACGCATCTCCCCCGCTGGCGACACCACCAGCCGCTCCGGTGCTGCATCGCCCTCGGGACATCGTAGGCCAGAACCGGATCGCGCGCCCCTCCCGCCGTGGGCGCCACGTACGAGACTCGCCTACGGGTCGATGAGCACGCCGGGGTTCAACACGCCGTTCGGGTCCAGCGTCTTTTTCATCGAGCGCAACGATTCGGCGAAGAGCGGCGGACGCTGCTGGTCGTACCACGGCCGGTGGTCGCGCCCAACAGCGTGGTGGTGCGTGATCGTGCCGCCGTTGGCGATTACGGCGTCGCCGGCAGCCTTCTTTAACGCTCGCCACATCTCCAGTTCGGCGCCCCGGCGCCCAGGCCCGGAAAAGGTGTAGTAGGGCGCCGGCCCATCGGGATAGACGTGCGTGAAGCGGCAGCTCAGGGTGCCACCGCCGCACACCCGCTGGAGCGCATCAGTAACGGCCGCCCGGACGTTCGCATCGAACGAGGGCCAGCGATCCCAGGTTATCGCCGTCTCAAACGTATCGCCGATGACGCCAAGGCCTGCGGTCAGGTTGCGCTGGTACGGGGCGCGTACGAACGAGTTTCGCCACGCACCAACAGCGCCCTCGCGCCCAACCGCTTCGTCAGAACCATCCGAGATCTTGATCGCCTCCTCGGCGATGTGGCCCCCGGCTTCGCGGGCTAGTGTCACGGCCTGGCGGATCAACCCGTCCTGCGGCAGCTCCGCGGATTCGAAGGCGATGATCAGCAGCGCCTCGTCGCCCTGCAGCCCGGCGGCCGAGCCCGCTTCCACGGGGTCGAGCAGGCGGCAGTTCGCGGGCCAGAGCTTGGCCTGCACAACCCGCCGCGCCGCTTCGTAGCCGGCCGCAAAGGAATCGAACGTGATCCCGGCCGATGCCCGGAAACGCGGCCTCGCCTGGATTCGCATCCACGCTTCCGTAATGATCCCGAGGATGCCCTCGCTGCCCAGCAGCATGCGGTCCGGGCTTGGCCCCGCACCACTCCCCGGCAGGCGGCGCGATTCCCAGATGCCCTTCGGCGTAACCATGCGCACCGACTCCACAAAGTCATCGATATGGGTGTGGTTGGTGGCGTAATGGCCCCCGGAGCGCGTTGCAATCCAGCCGCCGAGGGTCGAGAACTCGAAGCTCTGGGGGAAATGGCGCAGCGTGAACCCGTGCGGCCGCAGCTGGTCTTCGAGTGCCGGCCCGTACACACCCGCCTGTATGCGCGCGGCGCGCGAAACCGCGTCGACTTCGAGGACCTGGTCGAGCCGGGCGAGGTCGATGGACACGACTGGGCGCTCGCCGGCAGGAGTCTCGACGCCGCCGACCACGGAGGAGCCGCCGCCGTACGGCACGGCCACGACATCGTGCTCTGAGCACCACTCAAGCGTCGCCGAAACCTCAGCCTCGGTCCGCGGAAAGGCCACGAAGTCCGGCGGGTGGGGAAAGTCGCGATTGAACGCCCGCACCGTGTCGGCAAAGCTC